>ERZ1643249.245-NODE-245-length-67842-cov-19.259416_pt1 | contig 67842 bp, 47 predicted proteins | sample MGYA00579263_ERZ1643249 | MGnify/ENA primary metagenome ERZ1643249 (study PRJEB29033, sample SAMEA4952264) | chicken gut metagenome | biome: Broiler Chicken; feature: Gastrointestinal Tract; material: Caecum | place: Ireland | collected 2018 | study: Broiler...
TAGCGGGGGAAGTTTACATTGCCGACTTTTCCGAACAGAAAACTGCCGAACTCACAGTATCTGCCGCGGGCGGCGGCTACTTCTGCGCCGAGCTTACATACATTATAGACGGGGAGGAGCACGCCGTTTTGAGCGGCACTGTGCGATATGACGGGGAAGGGAAAAGGATTTAGGGATTAGGGAAGGTATAGATGAGCGCTGAAGGAAAAATTACCTTCAGATTTCATTCCACAGCCCCTAACCACTACCCACTATCCACTGCCCTACACCTAACACACAAGGCGCCCGCGCGCAGAAAACTGCGCGCGGGCGCCTTGAATCATAGAGTTATTTTACTGTATGGGGCTGTACCCCGCGGAGGAAATTACCTCTCTCCCCCTTTCGGAGAGCAGAAAGTCTATGAGCAGGCTTTCGCTTTCGTCAGGCGCGCCGTATGTGACAGCGCACACGTCCTGCGTCAGGGCGTATTCTCCTGCGGATATATTTTCCTCATCCGGCGTCACCCCGTCTATGCTGACGGCATGCACGCCGCCATAATATTTTAACATACTCTTAAAGGCGAAGCCTATCGCCCCGCGCGTGTTGCGGTACTCCGCTTCATACTCGTTGAATACAAAGTAGGGAAACGCAAGGCGCCGCTCCGTTTCATACCCCGAGAGAGGCGCGCCCATATAGTACTCTAAAATATCGGCAGGGGTGGTTACGCTGTGGTATGTATACACCTCTATCTCCCTGTCCTCGCCGCCGACATCACTCCAGTTGGTTATCTCGCCCGTAAAAATGCCCTTCAGCTGCTGCGACGTGAGATTTGTTACACTGTTGTTTTCATTGACGAAGATCACGAGCGCCTCGCGCGCAAAGGGCGTCCACACGGCGCTTTCTATTTCGGGATCGTATCTGCGGCCGCGGTGGTCGAGGTCTATCACCACGTCCGCTCTTCCCTCTTCGAGGAACAATGAAGGACTGCGGTTTACCATGAACCATCCGTTCTCCCCGTAATCATTGAAGGAGCTGAACGGATATTCGTCGGGATAGACCGACGAATAGACTGCGGAAGTCAGCGGAAGCACGGCGTTTGTAGTGAGCAGCGCGGGGCCGTCGTCTTCAAAGAGCGGATCGCTGACGCCGCTGAAAGACGGGCGGTTTTCACTCGTGTAGCGCATAGTGCTGACCTCGGGCTCGGAGACCGTTATCGCCCTTTCGTAAATCTTCACGCCCGCGACCGAGAGCAGGGCAATGAGGGCGGCGACGCCTATGCAGGCGGAGGCAATGAGCACCCTCCTGCGCAGGCGCGCGGGCAGGCACCACGCCACAAAGAGCACTGTCACGAGTATATATAAAGGGCACGCCGCGAGCGCTATTCTCCAATCGAATATGAGCGCTATAAAAATGGCGAATGTGAGAAAGAGGAGCGAAAGAAGGGCGAGCACTATTTTGAAAAATATTTTTAAAACGACCTTTCCGGCATTTGCAACGTTCATGGCTATACCCCCTTTTTTATTTTATTATACCCCGCCGCGCGCGCAAAATAAAGAGCATACGTTTTACAAAAGGGGTAAATATATGTTACATTGCGCGCAAAACCTTGCCCGCGTTTACAATATTCACATTTCATTTCCCCGTTCAAAAAACTTTGCATTTTTTTAACTGACTTTTATTTACTGTTTTAAATAGTATAAAATATCCTGCCTGCACACGGCAGGCAGGATAAAGTGCGTTAGCTATTCTGATAATAATTAGCCCATATAAATAAATGCGTTATAACTGTAGATATACGCTTCAGACACGATGACCTGTGCACCATCTGTTGAACCCGGATCCCACCCTATATGTACAAGGAAAGTATCGTCCTCTTCGTTATAACCATAGGCAACTACAGAATGATATTTTCTCTTCATGTCATCATAATTATCATTATTTATTATTTTATACTCTGTCATTGTGAGAATTGTAGGATAACCGGCTTTTATATATTTACGAGGATTCTTTTTGGTGTTAATAATGCCATTCATGTATTTTATATCACTTTCAAAAGCTCTCCCGCATTTTATTTTAAGATAATCTTTCACAGTATTATTAATTTCCCCGTTTGCCATAGGATAGCCGTTCTCATCATCTCCAAAACCGGCAAGAGTATGTAAACAATTATCAAAAAGATAGTTATGTAAACCTTGTGAAGTTCCGTCTCCGTCCTTGAATGAAAGCCCATCGTAATACATATTATCAGGTATAAACCTATCGTCAATATATTCGTCCATATATCCCAATATTATGCAAATTGCAACAAGCGAACATGTACCAACTTCATTGTCCGGAAATTTTGACAGATTTTGAAAATATTCATAATCTGCTATACAAGTGAACCCATCGACTTCTACATAATTATCAGAATCATAACCTTCGGGCAGAATCATCCCAAGCGGTGACGCCTGAGGTTCATCTACAGATTCCGACTCTGCAGTCTCATAATATGCACTTTCGTCCAGATAACATTCTTGAGGCAGCTCATCTTGCATATAACTTTCTTCGGTCATAATATTTATGTACTCTGCGCCTTGCTTGTAATAATACTCGCCAAAACCAAGGTAGATGATATCTTTATCAAGATATTCATAGAAAGGTGAATTTGACGATAGTGAACCTTCCAAAAATATACTTGCTTCGCCCTTAATACCATAAATAGCATAACCTGCGGGGGTAAGCTCATAGAGCATAAACTTATTCCCCTCAAAATCATTTAATTCGGTTTGATAAATTATGCTTTGTCCTTCGCGCATGAAATCTGATATTGTTTGTTGTTTAACGTTTGAAGTTATATTATTAACTGCTGTTGCATTGCCGACATAGGTTTCTGCCGATGCAACTTCAGTATTCCCGCCTGTCATTCCCATTATGACGGCAAAAGAAGATGCTAACATAATGGACGATACAGCCATTGATATTATATTTTTTATTTTTATCATGAGTTTTCCCCTTATTAATTAATCATTTCTTCAAGAGCAACATAGGCACTGCCTACCCGCCCTCCGTTTATATTTGAGACAATTATTGAACTGTCAAAATAATTTGAGCCATCACCTTGCATTAGCTTACCTGCGAAATTAAATTTATAGTCACGCCATGTACCACCGCTACTAAACAATTCCTTTCTGTAATAGGTAGAGCTTGTGGCAATGATTTCTTCGCCGTCTATATTGAATGTCAAGGAATACGCCTCATGATCTATAAAGATATAGCCGTTCAAAAGTTCATCATCGGCGTGGGCAAGATAATCTCCGCCAACATAATCAACCGTGAATGAAAAATTTTCAATAGTCCAGCCGTTGCCGAGATCAATATCTGTAGCACTCCACGTTCCGGGATAGAGTTGTATATTTTTATCTGCACAGCCGGAAAACATTGCCGCGATTATCACAGATAACAGAACAGCAAGTATCCCAAAAAGTTTTTTTGATAATTTAGAATTCATAACTATCCTCCTTGATCAGCCTTATTTTTATCTGTTTGGCTGAGGCGGAGTATTTCTCCCCATTTTTTACATCACCTTTTTATTATCTTTATTATATTGTACACCACCTTGTACACAAAGTCAATACCAAAGCCATAAAATGATTTGCTAAACAGGTAAATATATGTTATATTTATATGTTACATTTATATGTTACATTGCGCGCAAAACCTTGCCCGCGGGCAAAAAAATGTGCTATAATTTTTTAAAAGAGGTGCAATATGGGATACGAGAGGCTTAAAAAAGAGGAGCGCCCCGTGCTGGCGCTTTGCTACGACTTTGACAGGACGCTTTCGCCCGACGACATGCAGGCGCAGGGCTTTATTCAGTCGGTCGGCGAGGACGTGAAGGAGTTCTGGAAGCAGTCGAACGAGCTTTCCGAAAAGAACGACATGGACATGAACCTTGCCTATATGCTCACCATGGTTAAAAAGGCCAAGGGAAAGTTTTATGTGACTAAAAAGGCGCTCGCCGAATACGGCGCAAAGATAAAGCTTTACGACGGCGTTGAGGGGTGGTTCGGGCGCATAAACGAGTACGGCGAGAGCCGCGGGATAATCGTGGAGCACTACATAATCTCCTCCGGTCTTAAGGAGATGATAGAGGGCACGGCCATTGCGGGGGAGTTTAAAAAGATATACGCGAGCGCCTTTATGTACGACGAATACGGCGTGCCCGAGTGGCCCGCGCAGACGATAAACTACACCAACAAGACGCAGTTTTTATTCAGGATAGAGAAGGGCTGTTTAAACATAAACGACCACGAGGGCGTGAACGAATATATTCCGCCCGAAAATATACGCGTGCCGCTGCGAAATATTGTATATTTTGGCGACAGCGACACCGATATACCGTGCATGAAGCTGGTGAACTCTTACGGAGGGCACTCCATAGGCGTGTACGATAAGGCGAGCGGAAACAAGGAAAAGGTTTACCGCCTTATAAAGAACAACCGCATACGCTATTTTGCCCCCGCCGACTACACCGAGGGGAGCGAAATAGACTGCCTTGTGAAGGCGATAATAAACAAGACCGCCGCCTATGAAAAGCTGGAATCTAAGCATGTACATGACCTGCTGGAGACGAGGAAAAATATTTAAAAATTAATTTTCAATTTTTTTTACGAGCATGCATAAAGACGCATATGCGGCGCAGCACACGCATACATGGTGGAATAAAGGCGCGCGTGGCGCAGGCAAAAAGCCTGCGCCACGCGCGCCTTTATTTTAATTAAAAATCAAGTTTTACAGCCTTTAAAGTGCGGATATTTACTATATGCGCCTCTATGTCCTCCGCCTTTACGCCGAGGATCTTTTGCACGGCGAGGCGGTAAAGGTTCAGCTGTTTTGAATATTTTGCCGCTATCGCGGGGATTGCGAGGGACGAAAATTTGTAGTCTATTATGGCGTATTTTCCGTCCTTTTCGCAAAGCAGGTCTATCGCTCCCTGCACGAGCACATCGTCCCGCGCATCGGTATCGAGAAAGCTGTTTGCGGGCAGCGCGCACAAAAATTCGCGCTCGCGGAAAGTTTTTGCCCCCTCCGCCATTTTAAAGCAGGGCATGGAGAGTATATCCGAAAGGGTGCGGGCGTTTATAAACTCCGCCTCCTCCTGCGGCATTAGGCCCTCTGAAACAAACCGCTCTACCTCCCGTTCTATGCCGTCCTCGTCCTTTACAGAAAAGTCGCACAGCTGCAAAAAGCGGTGATAGGCCGTGCCGCGGCCGGCGGCGTCGGCTTCGTCCCCGTCTTCGGGAAAGAGTTCGTCGCGGGCGTAGTATTCGCCCTCTTGCGACTTTAAGAGCGCGGTGGCAGAGCTCTTTACAGAGAGGTTTACGCTCGAACTGTATGCATACGGCTGCATGAAATGGCTCAAAAAGACCTCCTCCGCCTCTTTATCTGGCTTGGAGATGAGCGCGGGGGCGGGTTCTTCAAAAGAGAAATCGGCATTCTCAGAATTTTCCTGCTTAAAACAGTTAAAATCGAGCATCTGCGCGTAGTTCGATGCGCCCGTGACGCGCCAGCGGTTGAACTTATCCCCCTCTGCCGACATGATGTGCAGGCGGTATTTTGCGCGCGTGCACGCCACATATAAAAGGTTCATCTCCCCCCGCACCTCCTCGCGCGCGGCCTTGAGCTTTATCAGCTTGCCCAAAAGAGTGGGCGCGGACACGCGGGACTGCATATCGAACATTCTGTGCGCAAAGCCGTACCTTTCGTCGAAAGGCAGGGCGCGCTCTCCCTGGCCGCGGAAGGACTTGCACACGTCGGCAAGTATGACCACGGGAAACTCCAGCCCCTTTGAGGAGTGCATAGTCATCATAGCGATGCTGCCCTCGCCGCCGCTCTCGGCGACGGGGAGATTAAACCCGCCTGCTTTTATTTTATTTAAAAATTCGCTTAAACCCAGCTCGCCCGAGGGGGTGTACGCCGCCTCAGCAAGCCTTCTGATATTCTTGAGCTTTTTTGCGCCGTCCTGGTAATACTTTGCCTCGAGCGCGCTGTCGTGCAGAATATTGTCGATGAGCGTGCCTGCGCCGAACATATGCGAAAGATTGCGGTAACTTTCGATCTTCTTTTCAAACGCCTCTATCTTCGCTGAAATATCGTTACCACCCTCTTTTTTATATTTTTCACAGCAGGCACGGAAAGTAAGAGTTTTTTCGTCACGGTATTTTATCTTTATGCGCGCAAGCTCCTCCTCCGAAAAGCCGCCCACGGGCGAGAGCATGGCCGAGGCGAGGGGGATATCCTGCTCGGAGTTATCTATATAGGAGAGGATATCGAGTATCTGCTTTACCTCCGAAAAATCGCAGGCGTTGCCCCCCTGCCCGCCCGAGACCGAAAAGCCTGCGGCAGACAGGGCGCGCGCGATCTCTGTGGGGGAGGAATTGTCGCGCTTGCGGGTGAGTATGCAGATATCCTTCGGCTCCACGGCGCGCGTACAGCCCGCCTCTATATCATAAAAGGTGCTTTCGAGCTCCCTTTTAACGACGTCTAAAACAGCCAGTCCCTCGCGCGAGAGTTCTGCCTTTCTGAGTTCGTCGCGCTCGACGGAATACACGCCGTCGGCCGCAGACTTCTCCCTCTGCTCCTTGCCGAAGACGTGAACATACGCGCCGCCGCCCGAGGCGGGATAGGCCCCGCCCGCCACCATCTGCGCGGCGGCGTAGTCTATCCCGCAGGTATCATTGCGCATGAGGAGCGAAAAACTTGCGTTTACGCTTTCGATCACCCTTGGCGCGCTGCGGAAATTGTGTGAAAGCATGAGCGCGCCGCCGTGCGCTGCAAATTCGCCCTCCTTTTTGGAGAAATACTCCGACTTGGAGCCGCGGAAGCCGTATATCGCCTGTTTTACGTCCCCGACGAGGAAAAGATTTTCCCCGCCGACTAGGGAGATTATGCGCTCCTGCACGGGATTTACGTCCTGATACTCGTCGACGAACACCTGCTTGAAGCGCGAGCGCACCTCCTGCTGCATGCCGTCCATTGCAAGAAGTTTCAATGTGAGATGCTCCAAATCACCGTAGTCGAGTTTGCCCTCTTCGCGCTTCAAAGCCGAATATTCTTCGTCGAAAGCCAGCACGAGATCGGAAAAAGCGGCCGCCGTGCGCGCCGTGGAGAGGTAATTTTTGAACTCGGTCTCTCTGTCTCCTATGCCCTCGTACAGTTTTTCATACCTGCCCTTCACATAGTCGCGAAGTTCGAAGAACTTCTTTGCTATAGGATCTTCGTCGCTTCTGGGCGGCTTGCGCGAAGTGGAAAACCCGGGAAGGGGCGCGAAGATATCATTCTGCGCCTCTGCCTCCATTAATATTTCCAGCATTTCGGCCGCGATCTTTTTGCATGCGGCGTTCAGCTGGTTTTGCGCCGTAAACGAGGATATTTCGGCAATGAGTTCGCCGCACTTGGTGCGCGCGTCGGCGAATATTTCGGCGCAGATATCTTCAAACGTCTGCTCGTCGGCACGGGCTGTATTTTTCAACAATTGTTCATAGTCGGGCACGTTGCGCACGGCCTCGTAAGCGGAGATGACAAGACCCTTTAAACTGCCGTCGTTCCGCTTTTTGCCGTAGCGCTCCAAGAGGTATAAAAAGTCGGCGTTCTCCTCCGAGTACAGCCTTTCGAACAGATTTTCGAGCGCGCGCGAGCGCATCTGTGCCTCTGCCCCGCCGTCTTCGGAGAGTATCTCGAACGAGCCGTCGATATCCAGAAGGTAGAAATACACCCTTAGAAGGTAGGCGCAGAATGAGTGAATCGTGCTTATGTTGGCGAGCGCAATTTTGGAAAGCTGCTGCTTTATGTGGGCTCGGGTGTCGCTGTCTGCCGCGGCGGTGCGCTTAATGAGCGCCGCGCGCAATTTATCCTTCATCTGCGCGGCCGCCTTTTTGGTGAAGGTGACGGCGAGCACGTTTTCCAGATCTCCGCCGCCTTCTACATAGCTGACAAGGCGCTCTATCATGACGAACGTCTTTCCGCTGCCCGCCGATGCTGAGACTATTACGCGGCCGCGCTTATCTATGGCCGCCTGCTGTTGCGGTGTAGGGTTTGCCATCACTTGTCCCCCTTAAGTCTTTTAACTATATTTGCCACATCCTCGCAAGTGATCCCCTCCATGCTGCGCGGAACGTTCTCAGGTCCTGCGGCAAAACCGCACATGCCGCCCATACTGCAGAAGTCGCACGCGCCTGCATAGGGCGAGGGCGATATATTGCCGCCGAACATCTCGGCCGCACCACGGCGGGCTATGAGCGCGGAGTATGCAATGAAGTATGCAAAATCATCCTCCGAAAGGTTGCCCGAAAGTTTGCGCCCGTTCAAATATGCATCTACAAAAGCGCTGCGCTCCTTGTCCTTTATGGTGGTATCAGTATTGCTGACTACGGCCTCGCCGCAGTCCATGAAGCCCTTTAAGGTGAAGTCGCCCACGGGCTTATCGGAAAATTCTATGTTGGCGGGGAAGTAATAGGCGCCGGCGGGGCGCTTCCCCTTTGAGGCGGCGAGAAGATAGAGCGGCAACTGCAGCTTTATGCCCGCATAATACTCCTCCGCCGTGTAACTTATGCTGCCCGTCTTATAGTCGATGACGCGCACCATATCGCCGCATTCGTCCACTCTGTCGACCTTGCCTCCCGCGGAGGTATTTTCTCCGACGGGAACGTAATACCACTTTTCAACGTCGCGGATCTTAAAGTTTGAAGCGGCAAGCTGGCGGTATACGCCCGCCGAAAGCGCGGCGGCCTCGGCATATATCCGCTCTTTGAAATATTTGCCGGATACGCCGTCCGCAAGTTGGGAATATTCGGGATCGGCGAGCAGTTTTTCCGCACGCCCGCGCCCCCATTCGCGCGCCTCGTCCTCACTGTGCAGGCGCTGCATATCAGAGGCGAGCGCCTTTAATACCTCGTGAATGAAATTGCCCGTCTCCCTCGGCTGAACGCTGCCCTCCGGCCGCTCGGAAAGACGCAGGCCCTGCGCGGCATAATTCTGGTAAGGACATGAAAAGTAGCGCTCGAGAAGAGTGGCCGAAACGCTGCCCGTGCGGGAAGCAAACAGCTGTCTGCCGTTTTTTATCTTTTGCTTGCCCCCGCCGCGCGTGAGCACGCTTTCAGCCTCGGCACCGTAGCCGCGCGCGGCAAGCGCCGAATAGAGCGCCGAATTTACCGCGGGCTTGAGCGAACCTCCGGCAAGGAGCTTTAATGCGGGCGTGAGCTCGCTGCAGAAATAGGGCAGGCCCTTTTCAGAGAGCCCGAGCGCCTTCTGCGTTACGACGTTGAGCTTTTTATCTTCGGACTGACGGAATATTGCGAGCATGTATGAGATTATCTCGCTGCGCACCGTCTCAGCTCCGCCCTGCGCGGCGGGATAACTTAAATACAGATGCTCTTTAAAGGCGCACAAATTGAGCGCGACGGTCTCCCTGCGCCGTCTGTTGACCTGCGATATCTTGGGCGATATCTTTATGTTGAGATTTTCCAGCGAGGTCAGCTCGCGGTCGGTGAGTAGCGCCGTGTCCGAACCCGCGGGGGGCACGTCGCCCACAAGACCCGCGGCGAACACCACGTTTGAACCGGCGTTTACCGTTACAGAGATATCGCCGACGAACACGGCGTCGGCCTTTGGCGGAATGAGTGAAATTTCGGCTGCGGCAAAGCCGCTTGCAAGCAGTTTTTTATACTCCCTTGCCGTGTACGGCGCGCCGAGGCCGAGCTCCTCGGTCTCGTCCGCGACGGAGAGCACGCCATCGTACCCCCTCGCGTTGAACTGGGCGCGCGCGGGGAATCTATCTTTAAAACCAGCAGAAAGCTCCTCTAAAAGTTTCCGGCAGGAGAAGTACTCCATGAGTTTTTTAACGCCCTGCGCCCACTTTTCGGAGGACGCCCTGCCCGAAGGCAGGAACGAAAGCCCCTTTAAAAAGCGCTCGCGCACGGCGGTGACCGCAGCATAGTCGAAGCCGAGGGCGGCGCATATGTCGGCGCGCGGCTCGCGTCTTGCCCCGCCGCGGTAATTTGCACAGCGGAGAACGTAGTTGCGGTATGTGCTCCTCTCTTTAAACGACAGGCCGAAGAGGTAATTGGATACAACGGCGTCGACGTCCTGAGGGGCGCAGCCGCCGGCGGCGCACTCGAGATAGGCGCATAAAAAGGCGGCGAGGGGGTGCTCCGAGAGCGAGCGGCGCTCGTCAACGTAATAGGGTATGTTGTACTGCGAGAACACGCGCGCGAGCGCGGGACGGTAGCCGTCCACGTCGGCGAGCATCACAGATATCCTGTAGTACCGCTCCCCTCCGTCCGTCACAAATTTTTTTATAGACGCCGCAATAAATTCAAGCTCGCGCTCGGGAGTGTCGGCCTCAAACACATGCACCCTGTGAGAAAATACGCCCTCCTCGTGGAAACAGCGCGGGTCGAACAGGTTCTTCCGTATGCGCTCGGCCTCGGGAATGAGCCCGGACTTCACCGTCACCGTGCGGCAGCCGCCGAGGCCCGAGGAAAAGCCGTCGAACTGAGCGGGCGCCTCGTTGGCGTAGATGTCGGGCGCACCGCCCACGAATATGCCGCAACAGTTTGCGGCTGTGCGCATGCACGCCTTTACACACTCCGAAACTGTGCCGGTGAACGCCTGAAAACCAAGGAAAACAACGTCGGCGCCTATTATTTTGCCGCTCTTTTCAATTATACCTGGAAGCAGGCGCAGATACACGTTTCTGTCCAGCCTGCCGCTCTCCTTTAAAAAGGCGGTATATTCTCCGTAGATGAGCGCTATATCTTTAAGTTTATCTGAAAGCATGCCCCCCGCGGGCGCGGCGGCGATATCTTCGGGCGAGATGCCCGAGGAATAGAGGAGGGCAATCGTATCGTACAGCGAGCGGGCTGCAGCCGAAGCGGACAGCCGCCGAAATAAGCGCAGATTTTCCCTGTTGCGCTCTGTTATGCCTCGTATTGCTATCGCCGAGCCCTGGCTGGAGAGTATCTTCTCCTCCCCCGTCCGCTCGGACGAGAGGAAGCGCGCAAATGTATATACCGAGGCGCTGAAAGTGCCTCCCACCGCTGCGCAAACGGCCCGTTCGGCCACGAGCGTCAGCCTGTCCTCGCAGAATATCACCGTGCGGCGGCCCAGGGCCTGGTTATTTTTCACATATTTTCCGAGCTCGCCGAGCGCCTCGTTCAGCGTGGGAGCTATCACAGAGAGGTTCATATACCCATTATAGCACACCAAATGAGGATTTTTAATTATTTTAGCGGTATTTTAAGTGCAAAAGTTTTTACAATTGGCAAATAATGTGTTATACTTAACAAAGATTATAATCCGGAACACAAGTTAAAACTCTTAAAATTTGGTAAAATATATGAAGAAAACGGCAAAAATCATAGTCGCAACGGCCGCCTGCGCCTGCCTTGTCGGCGCATCGGGCTGCGCCGCGGCGACCAACTCGCTCTCTGTAGACTCATACTGGTATATAGACACCTTCGAGGGCATACAGCGCACGTCGGTGCTCGACGACGAAGAGAACGCAAACCGCACGGCCGAGGTCCTGTTATATGAACTCAACTTCGAGCAGCCTGAAAACGGCAACGCCGCCTACCGCGTGGAATACTATACCGACAGCGAAAACTTTGACGAGGGCGATAACGCCCACTACTTCAAGACGACTTTCTACGCAAAACACTTTGACTGGAGCACGGACACCAACGAAAAATACACGCTTACGGCAAACGACATAAACGCCATGCCCGAGGAGGACCAGCAGAGGATAACCGACGGCACGCAGGAAGTTTTGTATGTGCTGGAGACCGAAATGCGCGTGAGCGGAAGATATGTATTCGGCGGAGACGATACAGAAGCAACCGCCGAAAACAGCGTGGAATTTTCGGACTACATGATAACGACGACATACTTCCGCTCGGCGAGAAATTCACTCGAGCCCGTGTACAGCAAACAGAAGGTACACACTACCTCCCCTGCAATGCTTGCCCCCGCCGCTCCCGAAGACATGTGCCGCCAGTTTGAATATTCTTATGAAGTTTTTTACAACTTCGACTGCACCAAGGCGACATACACCTACACCGAACATTATTCCGATGACGAGCGCTCTGAACCGGAGGAATACACGGTAGGCGGGCTGAACAATACGGGCTATACGCTGTTCGACAACAACGCACTCTACACCGCTATACGCGGCATGAGCCTTTCTGAAAGTTTTTCGTCCACGCTTAGTCTGTTTACGCCTGCAAGTTTCGGCGTATTCAACGTCAGAGTTACGGGCGGCGTGCAGGGCGAACTCGACCTTGAGGCCGATGCCGACATAATTAGCGCGCTTACTTCGGCATACGGGGAATTTGATATCCCTCCTGCAGAGGAAAACGGCGACAGCACCGATAACGGCGAAGACGGCACGCAGGAGACCGAGGAACACAGCTATATATATTACAATCCGGCGTATATAACGGCGGCGAGCGAGTTGCACGGCACCACGCAGACGGCGTGGTTTGCGGCGGTGAACATCTCCGATTCAAACGGCAACACATTGAGCGACGAGGACAACAACGTTTACAGGGCGACGATGCTCCGCCTCACCGTACCTGTAAGCTACAGCCTGGGCACAATTGAATACAGGCTTGCCGAAGTCGTCAGCGTGCTGGGCGGACAGGCGTAAAATAACTTGGATCACACTATTTAAATGTTAAACAATACCTCCTTTTAATAGGGGCGGGGCGCGCAAGATTATCTTGCGCGCCCCGCTTACTTTATATTTGTGAAAAACTTCACTCCTTAGAACACGGAAAAATCTGTGCGCGGACCGCGCTGAATTTTCGCGAACTGCTTATTTTGTTATTACATTCTGAGGTTTGCCGCTCAAAAACGCCCTTATGTTATCCGCAACGATGCCCACAAGGCGGGTGCGCGTCTCCTTCGGACCCCACGCTATATGAGGCGTTATGATGCAGTTTTTGGCTCCGAAGAGCGGACAGTCCTTACGCATGGGCTCCGCAGAGAGCACGTCAAGGCAGGCCCCCGCAATGCGTTCGGCGTTAAGCGCGTCGGCAAGCGCCTGCTCGTCGGCAAGCGCACCGCGGGCTGTATTGATTATGACCGCAGTGGGCTTCATGAGCGCGAGGGTGCGCGCGTTTATTATATTTGCCGTCTGCCCGTTCAGCGGGCAGTGGAAAGATAAAAAGTCGCTGCGGGAAAATATCTCGTCCCGGCCGACAAGCTCGTACCGGCAGTCTTCCGGCACAGAGCGGGTGTGCACAATGACGTTCATGCCGAAGCCCTCGGCCGCGCGCGCCACCGCCCTGCCTATGCTGCCGAAGCCGTATATGCCCAATGTCTTGCCGCAAATTTCCGTCATCGCCCACGGAAAGTAGCAGAAAGTGCCGCTCTTTATCCAGTCCCCCTCTGCAACCGAGGCTGAATATATATCGGTTTTGCCGGCAAACATGAGCATGAGCGAAAACACGTGCTGACAGACGGCATTTGTGGAGTAGCCGGGCACGTTGCTCGCAACTATGCGTCTTTCTTTCAGGGCGGCAATATCTACATTGTTGAAGCCCGTTGAATAGGTGCCCACATACTTCAGGCGGGGACACTTTTCAACGAGCGCGCGCGTGACTTCGGCCTTGTTGACGAGCAGGAAGTCGGCGCCCTTTGCCGCCTCCTCCAGCTCTGCGGGCGTTAAGACGCCGTAAAACGAAACGTCGCCCAGCGCCTCCACCGGCGAGAAATCGATATCGCCGTAAGACACAGTATTTGTATCGACGGAAACTATTTTCGGTCTGTACATTTTTCAGGTCTCCTTGCTTTTGCGTATACCGCCTGTACGCGCCGCGGTCATGTCGTAGCTGAGCGTTATCAACTGCTCCGCCTGACTGTCAGGCACGTATGCGCACGGTATTATGGATATCCAATGCCGTTTATTCATATGGTACGCCGGAACAATACCGGCATAATTCTGCTGAAGCATGTACGAAAGTTCCGGGTCGCACTTTAAACATACGACAAAAACCCGCTTTTTTCCACCTAAACAGCGCATCAGAGCGGCACGTTTTTCTCCGTCGCAGCCGCGCAGAAGACTTTCCGCCGGAGCAGAGATATACACACCGAACCATTTGCCGCCCGCACCGTGGCGCATCACAAACGTTTCAAAATCGTCCTCAAACGGATAATCGAACACGGCGCCTTCGAGAGACCGCACAAATTTTTTTAAATCTTCTTCGCTCATAAGCGCGACACCGCCGCTATATCAATGTAAATTTAAAATAATCGTTTTCCACGGGCGTTTCCCGCTCGAAAACGGCAGTATCACCGGCGCCCTCAAGAACGAAATAGTGAGCGTCGGACCCTTCCATGAGGCGGAAACAGAGCGCGTCGCCTATAATATCGTCGATGATTATGCGGAAAAAGTTGAGTTTAAAAATTTCGTCAAGGACAAATTCACCGCGGGAAACTTCCATTATCTGCGTTCCTCCGAACTCCTTCCCGTCTGCCTCTGAGGCAACCTCTATCTTAAGTTTCATGAAAATATTTTAACATAGCGCGCGATATTTTGCAAATAATTTACAAATTGCCGAAAATTATTTATCGATTAGGTATGTACAAACGTAAAAACAGATGTTATAATGGCGTTAGCCGAGTACCGACAGCTTGGGCAGCATTTTAATCGGGCAATATCACGGCGTCTGCCGCGTTAAAGTCCTTTACACTCGGCTATAGTAAACTTTAGGGGGAAAATTATGGCAGAAAAATTCGGAGAACGCTTTATAACTTTTGGCGAACTTCTGTTAAGGTTGGCGCCGCCCAACTACGAAAAGATAAGAATGGCGAATCAGTTTATCGTGACCTATGGCGGAGCGGAAGCCAACGTGGCCGTTTCGCTTTCCAACCTCGGCATAGACTCCTCATATTTCACCGTCGTGCCCGACAGCTCGATAGGCAAGGCGTCTATCCGCTTTTTGCGCGCAAACGACGTGCACTGCTCGCCCTGTATACGCGCAAAGGACGGCAGAATGGGCCTTTATTACCTGGAAGAGGGCTTCGGCGTGCGCTCTTCAAAGGTAACTTACGACAGGGCAAATTCCGCCTTTGCAAAGTACGACTATTCGACCATAGACTTTAAAGAAAAGTTCAAGGGCTACACCTGGCTGCACACGAGCGGCATCACCCCTGCCCTTTCAACAAACTGCCGCGACCTTACGCTGTACGCATTAAAGGCGGCGAAAGAGCTGGGGATGACGGTCAGCTTTGACTGCAACTTCCGCTCGGCGCTGTGGGGATTCCAGGAGGCGCGCGACTGCCTTACGCAATACATGCCGTATATCGACGTGCTCATAGGCATAGAGCCGATAAACCTCATAGGACCCGACGGCAAGGACATAAAGGAGGGCATGAGCATGACGCCCACCTTTGACGAACAGGACAGGGTGTTCAGGGCGCTGCATGAAAAGTGGAACTTCAAGGCCATCGGCCGCACTGTGCGCTATGTACACTCTGGCAGCGAAAATTCGCTGAAGGCCTTCTTGTGGTACGACGGAAAGACATATGAAAGCAAGACTTTCCGCTTCACCATTTTAGACCGCGTGGGCGGCGGCGACGCCTTTGCCAGCGGACTGTTTTACGCCATGATGGCGGGCATGGAACCGCAGGACATTGTAAACTTTGCCGTGGCAAGCTCTGTAATGAAACACACCATGCACGGCGACTTCAACATAACCGACGACGTAGACTCCATCATAAAACTGATGAACCAGGACTTTGAAATAAGAAGATAAATTAAGTTCACGAAATTTGAATAACAATGAAAGAGCCCACCCGCACCGCGGGCGGGCTCGTTTTATAATAATTACTCTGCGCAAGCAGGGTATCCCTACAACAAAATTTAAAATAAATAAACGTTTCAAGCAAGGTTTCCTTGCGCAGAAAGACCCTATTTGCTGCGGCCAGCAGGCTCACCAAGGGTGAATTTGCGCGACTATACGCTCCGTGGGCACTTAAGGTCGCGCAAAGAGGGGCTGGCCCCTCAAATCACGGAATTTTTCGGGCGCGGTCCGAACGAAAAATTCGTGAAAGATTTTATGCCCATCCCAAAACAGCAAAGAGGTTATATTCACTGAACACTGCCACTGCCACAAGCGAGACGGTTGACATTATTTTTATGAGTATGTTGAGCGACGGGCCGACGGTATCTTTGAGCGGATCGCCTACGGTGTCGCCCACGACAGACGCGTCGTGCGCGGAAGAACCCTTGCCGCAATCTTCAAGGCCGCCCGCCTCGATATACTTCTTTGCATTGTCCCACGAACCGCCTGCGTTGCCAGCATACAGAGCAAGCATTACTGCCGTGAGCGTTGCTCCTATAAGAAGACCGCCTACAAAGTGACCGCCGAATATGAAGCCCGCCGCAAGCGGGAATACTACCGCGAGTATGCACGGCACCTTCATGCCGCGCAGAGCGTTTTGCGAGGAGATCTTTATGCACGCAGTGTAGTCGGGCCCCGCCTGCCCCTCCTTTAAACCGGCTATCTCGCGGAACTGGCGGCGGACCTCGTCTACTATCGCGCGCGCCGCCTTTGCGACAGACTCTATGAGCATGCCCGAAAACATGAATGGAAGCGCCGCCCCGACGAGCGCGCCGCACAGCGCTATCGGGTTGATTATATCGAGCGTGGGCGAAGAGCCATCGGAAAAGGCGTACATATAGGATATCATCAGCGAGGTGGCCGCAAGCGCCGCCGAGCCTATTGAAAAGCCCTTGCCCACCGCCGCCGTGGTGTTGCCGACGCTGTCGAGCTTGTCGGTTATCTCGCGCACGGAATGGTCGAGGCCGCTCATTTCGGCAATGCCGCCCGCGTTGTCGGAGATGGGGCCGTAGGTATCGACGGATACCGTCGCCGCCACGAAGGAAAGCATGCCCATGGCCACGCACGAGATGCCGTAGAAGCCGGAGATTATGTACGAGCCGAAGAGCGCCACGGCGAGCACAATGACGGGAATCATGCAGCTTATCATGCCGTTTGCCATGCCCTGGGTTACGGTGAGCGCGGGCCCCTCGCGCGAGGACTGCGCCACCTTTTTTGTGGGCTTGTAATCATAACTCGTATAGTATTCGGCAATAAAACCTATTGCTATGCCGGCCGCAATGCCGAGCACGGAGGCTATCCACGGCGAAAAGGCGCCCGCCCGGAAACCGAGATCGGAAAAGCTTTCGCCCTCGCCCCTGAACAGGAAGTAGCTTAGTATACAGCCGAAGACCACCGCAAGCCCCGCCGATATCCATGTTGCGGCGTTTAACTCCCTGTGAGGGTTTTTGGAAAAGCCGCGCCTGAGCAGCACGAACATCAGCCCGGCAATGCACGCGACGAGTCCGCACGCGGCAAAAATGACGGGAAAGAGCATGAGCTTCGATAAAAGCTCCGCCGAGGCATACACGCCGTGCAGAAACTGCTCGCAGGCAAGTATGACGCCCGAAAGTATTGCGCCGACGTAGCTCTCAAGAAGATCGCTGCCCAAACCTGCGACGTCGCCCACATTGTCGCCCACGTTGTCGGCGATGACCGCAGGGTTGCGCGGGTCGTCCTCAGGTATATGCTCCTCCGTCTTGCCGACGAGATCTGCGCCCATGTCGGCGGCCTTTGTGTAAATTCCGCCGCCCACGCGGTTGAAGAGAGCTATTACAGAACAACCGAGCGCATACCCGGAGAGCGTCATGGTGAAGCCCGCCGAAAGCCCCAGCCAGTTGAGGGCGTCGGCGCCGTTTGCAACGTCGTCTATCTGCCCGAGCGCTATGCCGAACACGAGGTAGACGACAAGCGCGCCCAAAAGGGCGAAGCCCGCCACGCACAGGCCCATCACCGAGCCGCCCTTCAGGGCCACTTTGAGCGTTCTGCCAAGATTTCCCGTGGTGCGCGCGCGGTTGGCCACCCTGACGTTTGCGTACGTTGCAATCTTTAAGCCTACCCAGCCCGCCGCGGCGCTCATCGCGCCGCCGAGTATGAACGAGAGCATGGCCTGCCAGCTTATCACCACGCCCAGGATTACGGCTATCACCGCGCAGATTATTGCGACGATCTTTAGTTCATACTTAATAAACGTATCTGCGCCGGAACGGATGGAACCGGCGATCCCGGCCATCTTCTCCGTTCCCTCCTCCAGCTTTTTTACGCTGAAGTAGTTAAAAAATGCGTAGGAGCACGCAAGCACCCCCGCCGCGCCGACTATTATGAGCAATAAATTCAGATCCAAGATAATACCTCCCGCGCATTATTGTTTGCACATAACATAATATGAAAGTTATTTACATTTTAATAATATCACACAAATACCGAAAATGCAATAGGCAATTTTGATGAGGAACGCGACAGTGCGGTATAAAATGTTTGAAACCAGCCATATATTGTAAAAAATGAGCAAAATTGCAATCAGATTTCAACAAATGGCTAAAATTTGCTATTGAATATCGTGTCGGCGCATGGTATAATATTATAGATAAATATTAAAATCAAGGGGGAAACCAAATGGCGGAAAACATAAAAGACAAGAACTGCGGATACTGTATGCGCGGCGAACTTTTAGAAAAGTTCGGCATATATATCTGCGACCTGGACGTGAGCACGCTTATACTCTTTAAAGAGCAGTCCCACCCGGGAAGATGCATCGTGGCGTATAAAGACCACGTGAGCGAGCTTGTGGACATTTCCGATGAAGATCGCAACAGATTTTTTGCCGACGTTGCGCGTGCGGCGAGGGCCATACACGCCGTGTTCAAACCCGACAAGGTGAACTACGGCGCATACGGCGATACCGGCTGTCATCTGCACGTTCACCTCTGTCCCAAGTACAAAGACGGCTTTGAATGGGGCGGCGTGTTCGAAATGAATCCGCAAAAGACGTATCTTTCGGACGAGCAGTACGCCGAAATGATAGAAAAAATTAAATCTGCGCTTTAACATCCGCGTCTGCGCGGGATTTTGTGAAATTTTTTAAGGAGAAAATTATGGCGCATAACGTAATTGCCGAAGCAAAAAAATGTTTGAATTGTAAAAAACCGTTGTGCAGGACAGGCTGTCCGATAAACACACAAATACCTCAGATGATTCAGGCTTTTCTGAACGGAGATATCGACGGCGCGGGCAAGATGCTGTTCGACAACAACCCGCTCTCCGTCATCTGTTCAATAGTCTGCGACCACGGCCGTCAGTGCCAGGGGCATTGCGTGCGCGGAATAAAGGGCGACCCCGTTGAAATAAGCACAATCGAAAATTTCATCTCAGAAAGGTACCTCGACGTGCTGAAGATAGACTGCGCTCCCGCAAACGGCATAAAAGTTGCCGTAATAGGCTCCGGCCCCGCGGGAATTACCACCGCGATCAAGATGGCACAGCTCGGATACGACGTTACAATATTTGAATCAAAAGCAAAAATAGGCGGCGTTCTGCGGTTCGGAATACCTGAATTCAGACTGCCGAAGAGCTTTATAGACCGTTACGATTCGCTCATGCGCGGGCTGGGCATAAAGATAAGGCCCAACATGACGATAGGCAAGGTGTTCGGAATCGAGGAACTGTTCCGCGACGGGTTTAAGGCCATTTCCATAGGCACGGGCGTGACTTGGCCCAATACGCTGAACATAAAGGGCGAAACGCTGGGCAACGTGCACTACGGCGTGCACTACCTTGAATCGCCCAACGTGTACGATCTTGGCAAGAGCCTTATAGTTATAGGCGCGGGCAACGTGGCGATGGACGTGGCGCGCACGGCTCTTCGTCACGGCGTGCGGGACGTCAAGATAATCGTGCGCAGCGACCGCGCGACCGCCAATGTGGACGAACTGGAGTACGCCGAGATAGAGGGCGCGGAAATGATATACAACAAGGCGCCCGTGGAGATAACCGATACCGGCGTTTACTTTAAAAACACCGTCTGCGACGAGAACCACAAAGTGGTATCCATGTCGGACGAAACCGAATTCATAAAGGCCGATTCGGTTATAATAGCCGTTTCGCAGAAACCTTCTACCCTGTTGCTTACCACAACTTTCGGCCTGGAGCTCACCAGCCGCGGGCTTGCAAAGATCGACGAGAACGGCATGACCTCCATCCCGGGACTGTTCGCCTCGGGCGACGTGGTGAAAGGTGCAAAGACGGTTGTTGAAGCCGTTGAACAGGCAAAGCGCGTGGCCAATGCCATGGACGCCTATTTAAAGGGCCTGCCCAAAGAGGGCGGCGAAAATGCCGAAGAAAAGTCCGAAGAAAAATAAAAGAGAACAAATAACCGGGTAACGTCTGCGGGCGCGCACATATGTGCGCGCCCGCAATCTTTTTACAGAAATTTTAATGCCGATTTTTCCGTCCGCCTCTCTTAGCTCGAGACAAGGACATTTAAAATATCGGTAAAAACACATATGCGCGGGGCGGCAATTTTTGCCGCCCCGCGCACCTTTTATTTGTATTTTCAGTGCGGGATCATGTATTAAAAAATACACACTCTGAGCGTTGTGAAAAAATATTTTTCCTCCGCCGCAATTCGCGTTGACTTTATATTTTTTAGGTGGTAAGATATCCTGCGGCATAGCCGTACGGCGGCAGACGCACGCCCTCACGGGCTGCATATTCTATTTTGTGAGAGAGTTATGAAGGCGATAAATTTAGGCAGCGGAAGAGTGCTTTCAACCGTCCTTAAACTTATTATTCCAGCGATGATAGCGCAATTTATAAACGTGCTCTATTCCATTGTAGACAGAATGTACGTAGGAAATATCGAGGGCATAGGCGACACGGCGCTGGCGGCCGTGGGCGTGTGCGCGCCGATAACCACGCTGATATCTTCGTTCGCCTTTTTGATAGGCACGGGCGGCGCGCCTCTGTTTGCCATGTCGCTAGGCGAAGGACGCGAGGACAATGCGCGCAAAATTCTTGCAAACGCCGCCTATGCGCTTGCCGCGCTCGGCGTTGTGGTCGCCGCGATATTCCTCATCTTTCAGCGTCCCATACTCTTCACCTTCGGCGCGAGCGACACGACCTATGACTATGCGCGCGAGTACCTGATGATATATGCTGCAGGGGCGGTATTTTCGATAACGGGTACGGGACTCAACCAGTATATTACTGCGCAGGGCTATTCGGGCATAGCCATGACCTCCACGATAATAGGCGCCGTTGCAAACATCGCGCTCGACCCGCTGTTCATATTCGTGTTCAACATGAATGTGGCGGGCGCAGCCATAGCCACGATAATTTCGCAATTTTTAACGTTTGTGTTCGTCGTCACCTTCCTGCGGCTGAAGAACACCAAGATACGCCTCACCTTTGTAAAACCCGAGCTGCGCATAACGGGAAGAATAATAAAGCTGGGCATATCGCCATTTATTATAATGGCCTCCGACAGCCTGATAATAATAGTGCAAAACGCAATTCTGCAGGCGCGCGGCGGCGCCGACGGCGACATGTGGATAACGGTATCCACTGTGGTGCAGGCCTTCTTTTCGCTGACGTCCATGCCCATGCTGGGCATAAGCGAAGGCTCGCAGCCCGTGTTGAGCTACGCCTACGGTGCGAAAAACGAGCGGCTGATAAAGAGAGCGGAGCTGTGGATAACGGTAGCCTGCCTGGTGTTCACGACGTTTATGACGGTGATGTCCATATTCTGCGCGCAGTCGTTTGTGCGGCTGTTCACCCAAAACGCCGAGATAGCCGAAAAATCGGTTTGGGGCATACGGGTGTTCATGATGGGCGTCATACCCCTGTCATTCCAATACGCGTTTGTGGACTGCTTTACGGCGCTCGGCCAGCCTAAATATGCCATAACGCTCTCGCTTGCGAGGAAAGTTGTGTTCTTTTTGGGCGCGCTGATAGCCTTCCCTCTGATATGGGACGTGAGCGCGGCCTTCTATGCCGAGCCGTTTGCCGACATTGCCGCGGCGATACTTACAAGCATATGCTTTGCGATCTTCTTCCCCAAGGTGATACGCCGCAGAATAAACGGCGAGGACGATTTAAAAAAGCGCAGATTCCACCACCGCAGGCAAAAGGCAGCGGAATAATCAACATTTTTTAACAAACGAAGCCCGCAGGTACAAACCTGCGGGCTTTTAAAATTAATACTTTATTAATCAAGGTCCATAATGACCTCGGAGATACGAGCAAGACCAGGAGCGTGCGGAAGCCGTGAGGGAGTTTACAAAGACGTAAATGACCGAACGGAACCGTAAGCGCGACACCGTATTGCGAAGTATATACGAGGGCAGGCGGAGTTAATACTTGGGTCTTGCTATGTAATGGGTGTGCAGCAACTCATGCGCCTTATGGCTGTTCGGCTCGCCGAAAAACTCTTCGTAAAACTTTTTGACCGCGGGAGTCTCGTTGGATATGCGGTACTTGTTATACTTATCGAAATCATACAGCGCGGTGGCGCGCAGCGTCTTTAAGTCCATATTGTTGCGCACTTCGTCGTGTATGTAGGGCTGGCCTCCGCCGTTTATACAGCCGCCGGGGCAGGCCATTATCTCGACAAAGGTATAGTTCTTTTTGCCGCTCTTTATGTCTTCCATAACCTTGCGGGCATTGCCGAGGCCGCTGGCAACGGCAACGTTTACCGTAACGCCGCCGAGCGTGTAGGTCGCCTCCTTTATACCCTTGGTGCCGCGGACTTCGTCGAACACGATGGGTTCGTCCTCGTCGCCCAAAGTGCGCGCGGCAAGTCGGAGGGCCGCCTCCATTACGCCGCCCGTAGCGCCGAATATGGCTCCGCCGCCCGAGGCCTGGCCGAAGGGATCGTCGAACTCGCTCTCGGGGAGGTTGGCAAAGTCGAGGCCGGCCTCCTTTATCATCTTTGCAAGCTCGCGCGTGGTGAGCGCGGCATCGGTATAATGACCGAGCTCATCGCGCGAAATCTCAAATTTCTTTGCCGTGCAGGGTATCACCGAAACGACGTACAGATCCTCGGGCTTAATTCCCTCCTTCATGCAGTAATACGTCTTTAAAACGGCGCTGAACATCTCCTGTGGCGACTTGCATGTAGAGAGGTTATCCATAAATTCGGGATAGTAGTGTTCGACAAACTTTACCCAAGCGGGGCAGCAGCTGGTGAACATGGGCGTGGTGCCGCCGTTTTTGAGTCTGTTTATAAGCTCGGTGGCCTCCTCCATTATCGTGAGGTCGGCGGTGACGTCCATGTTGAAACACTTTACGTCGCCGAGCTGCTTTATGGCGGTGACCATCTTACCCTCCACGTTTGTACCGACGGGCAGGCCGAACGCCTCGCCGAGCGTTGCGCGCACGGAGGGCGCGGTGAAGAACACCACCTTCTTTTTATCGTCGACTATAGCGCCCCATACGTCGGCAACCGCCGACTTTTCATACAGCGCGCCGACGGGGCATGCAACTATGCACTGGCCGCAGTTTACGCAGGGCGTAAAGGCGAGAGACACGTCGTAAGGCGAGCCTATCACCTTTGCATAGCCCCTGTTTTTGGGGCCTATGGCGCCTATCGTCTGGTGCTCGCACGCCGCAACGCAGCGGGTGCAGAGTATGCACTTGGAGTTGTCCCTTACCACCGAGGGAGAGAGATCGTCTATCGGCTGGATATCGTGGTCGGTGCCGTACTCGTCCTCCTCGGCGTTGTATTCGAGCGCCAGCTTCTGCAGCTCGCAGTTCATCGAGCGCACGCAGGAGAGGCACTTCTTTTTGTGGGTGGAGAGAATGAGCTCCACCGTCATCTTTCTTGATTTACGCACCTTGGGGGTGTTTGTGCGCACCTCCATGCCCTCGGATACGGGATAGACGCACGCCGCAACCAGGCCGCGCGCGCCGGTGGCTTCGACCAGGCACATGCGGCAGGAGCCGACGCACTGGACGTCCTTTAAATAGCAGAGGGTGGGAATGCGTATGTTGGCGAGCTTTGCCGCCTGAAGTATGGTAGACCCTTCGGGAACCGATACGGGTATGCCGTTGATTTTAAGATTGACCATTTTTCCGCTCCCTCCTTTACTTCTTTATGATAGCGCCGAACTTGCAATGCGCTATGCACTGGCCGCACTTTATGCACTTTGCGGTATCGATAATGTGCGGCGACTTTACCGAGCCCGATATTGCCTGAACGGGGCAGTTGCGCGCGCAAAGCGTGCAGCCGCGGCACTTATCGGTGAGTATGTAGTAGTTGAGGAGCGATTTGCACACGCCCGCGGGGCAGCGCTTTTCGTTGATGTGCGCCTCGTACTCATCGAGGAAATGATTCATCGTAGAGAGTATGGGGTTGGGCGCCGACTGGCCGAGGGCGCACAGCGAAGAGGCCTGCATGTATTCCGCAAGGTCGCGTATGCGCCGGATATCCTCCGGCCTGCCCTTGCCCTCTGTGATCCTCGTAAGAATTTCCAGAAGGCGCTTGGTGCCTATTCTGCAGGGGTTGCACTTGCCGCAGCTTTCGTCGGCGGTGAACTCGAGATAGAATTTTGCGATATCCACCATACAGGTGTCCTCGTCCATGACGATGAGGCCGCCCGAGCCCATCATGGAGCCGATAGCCTTCAGACTGTCGAAATCCATGGGGGTATCTATGTATTTTGCGGGGATGCAGCCGCCAGAGGGGCCGCCCGTCTGCGCGGCCTTGAACGCCTTGCCGCCCGGAATTCCCCCGCCGATATCGTAAACTATCGTGCGGAGCGTGGTGCCCATGGGCACCTCAACCAGGCCGACGTTGTGAATCTTGCCGCCGACGGCGAACACCTTGGTGCCCTTGCTCTTTTCGGTGCCGATGGAGGCAAACCACTTGGAGCCGTTGAGTAGTATGGGCGCAACGTTTGCCCAGGTTTCAACGTTATTCAAAACGGTGGGCTTTGAGAACACGCCGCATGTTGCAGAGAACGGCGGACGGGGACGGGGCTCGCCGCGGAAACCTTCGATAGACTTCATGAGCGCCGTCTCTTCGCCGCATACGAACGCACCCGCGCCGAGGCGGATCTCTATATCGAAGTCGAAGCCGCTGCCCAAAATATTTTTGCCCAAAAGCCCGTATTCGCGCGCCTGCTTTATGGCAATCTCCAGCCTTTCAACGGCAATGGGATATTCAGCGCGCACATATATAAAGCCCTGGTGCGCGCCCACGCAGTAACCCGCTATAGTCATAGCCTCCAGAACGCAGTGAGGGTCGCCCTCCAGAACGGAGCGGTCCATGAACGCGCCGGGGTCGCCTTCGTCGGCATTGCACACGACGTACTTTTCATCGCCGGGAGCATTTTTTGATGTCTCCCACTTTATACCCGTGGGGAAACCCGCGCCGCCGCGGCCGCGAAGTCCGGACGCCTTTATCTCAGCTATCACATCGTCGCCCGACATTCCCGAAAGCACCTTTGCAAGCGCCATGTAGTCGCCCGCGGAGATGGCCTCGTCGATGCTCTCGGCTGCAATCACGCCGCAGTTTCTTAAAGCTATGCGCATCTGGTGCTTATAGAAGGGAATTTCGGCGAAGGGAATTATCGAGCCGTCCTCGTGCACGGTGCCTTCGTATAAAAGCTCCTTTACTATATCCCCGCCCTTTACAAGGTGCTTTTCCGCCACAGTTTTTGCGTGTTCGGGCGTCATGTGGGGATAGAATGCGCCTTCGGGATAAACTATCATGATGGGGCCGAGGGCGCACAGACCGAAGCAGCCCGTTTTTACGATAAGAACGTCGTCTATCCCCAGCTCTTTAAAGCTGGCCTCGAGCTGTTCGATGACCTTTAAGGAGTGGCTGGACGTACAGCCGGTGCCGCCGCAGACGAGGACCTGCTTTCTGTAGCCCGTAACGGGGGCCAGTTTTTCGGCCTGCTCGCGCACGAGCCTCCTCACCTTTATGAGATCGGCCAGCACTTCCGACTTTTTCTTTAATTCTTCTATGGTCATAGCACGCTCACTCCTTTAAATATTTATCAAGCACGGCCTTGACTTCCTTTTCGGTAAGTCTGCCGTACACTTCGTCGTCGACTATCATGACGGGCGCAAGGCCGCATGCGCCCACGCAGCGGCAGCTGTCCAAAGAAAATTTTCTGTCGGGCGTGAGTTCGCCGCAGGAGATCCTCAGCTCCTTTTCAACCGCGTCGAGCACCTTGTCGGCGCCCTTTACGTAGCATGCGGTGCCCAGGCATACGCTTATGCGGTGCTTGCCCTTGGGCTTTAACGAAAACTGCGAATAGAAGGTCGCCACGCCGTAAACTTCGGCGAGCGGAATATCCAGCTCGTCGGCGATCATCGTCTGAACCTCTGCGGGCAGGTAGCCGTAAATCTGATTGGCCTTGTGCATTATGGGCATAAGGCAACCCTTTTCGCCCTTTTCTTTGGCGATGAACTCTTTAAGTTCCCTCTCCTGCTCAGCGGTTCCCTCAAAAGTGAACTGTGCCATAAAATACTCCTGATAAAATACGTTTAGCTTTTTCCGCATTTAAAGCGGCGGCGGGCGCCCTTTGCGCCGCGCATGAATTTTACCGAACCTGCACGCACGCGCCCGCAATTTCGATAAAAAAATACCAAATACCCATATATTATATCATTAAATTTTTTAATTTACAAACAATATTCCGCCGTTAAACTGTTAAATTTGCACAAAATGTGTGCGGCGGCACAAACAAATTGTGCCGCCGCCGTCAGATACTGTAAATTGAGTTAAATATTGCCGTTTGCGGCCTATTCCGCGGCGTCGAACTGCGAATAGTACAGCTTTGCGTAATAGCCGCCGCGCGCCATGAGCTCCTCGTGCGTGCCCTGCTCCACCACGTCGCCGTGGTCCATGACGATTATAGTCTTGGCGTGCTTTATGGTGGACAGCCTGTGCGCGATGACGAAGCACGTTCTGCCGCGCATGAGCTCTTCCATGGCCTGCTGGATGTACTGCTCGGTGCGGGTATCTACGTTGGAAGTCGCCTCGTCTAAAATCAGCATGGGCGAGGGCGAGAGCATCGCACGGGCAATGGTAAGAAGCTGCTTCTGCCCCTTGGAGATGTTCACGGCGTTGTCGGTGAGCAAGGCGTCGTACCCCTTTGGCAGCCTTGAGATGAAGGAGTGTATCTTTGCCGCCCTGCACACGCGCTCGACGTCCTCCCTCGTCACGTTCTCGCTGCCGTAGGCTACGTTTTCGCAAATGGTGCCCGAAAACAGCCAGGTGTCCTGCAGCACCATGGTGAACGAGCGGCGCAAGGAACTCCTCGTGACCTTGGTTATGTCGTGCCCGTCTATCTTTATAGTGCCCGACTGCGCGTCGTAAAAGCGCATCAGAAGATTGATTATAGTCGTCTTGCCCGCGCCCGTATGGCCTACTATGGCAACGACGTCGCCCGCGGAGGCCTTGAGCGAAAAATCGTTTATGACCACCTTTCCGGGCGTGTAGCCAAACCGCAGGTGCTCTATCTCCACGTCGCCCCTGACGTCCCTGAGCTCCTCTGCGCCCTCTGTATCCGGGGACTCGGGCCCTTCCTCGAGCACGCGGAAGGCGCGCTCCGCCGCGGCGAGGGCCGACTGGAACTCGCTTAAAACGTTGGCAATCTCGTTTATGGGGCCGGAGAATTTGCGCGAATAGAGCACGAAGGAGGCTATTTTGCCCACGCTGGGAATTACTCCCGTCATATACATTATCGCGCCGAACACGCTTATGAGCGCGAGCGATAAGTTGTTCATGAAGTTTACGGAGGGGCCGGAGATCGTGCCGTAGCTCTCTGCCACGGTGTAGGCCTCTGTCGCGTCCTTATTCTTCTCCTCTAAGCGGCCTATCACCGCCTCTTCGCAGTTGTAGGCCTTTGTCGTCTTTTGTCCCGTTATTATCTCCTCGATAAAGCCGTTGAGCTGCCCGAGTTTGCGCGAGCGGGCGCGAAAGAGCGGCTGGACCTTTTTGGTAAGCCACCAGGTGAACAGCGCCGAGAGCGGAATTGTGACGACGAACACCACGACAAGTATCGGCGCTGTTACGAACATCATTATAAGAGAGCCGACAATAGTCACAATGCTTGTGAGCACCATCATCACGTCGTTGGCGAGCGATTCGCCGAGCGTATCCAGATCGTATGACAAAACGGAGATTATGTCGCCAGCCTGGCGGGTATCGAAGTAGGACACGGGCAGCGACATGAGCCGCGCAAAGATATCGGTGCGGATGCGTTTTATTATGCAGCGCGACAGATATGAAAGTCCTATCGAGGAAAGATAGGTGAGCACGCCCGAGGCGACGTACACCGCCGCGAGCACGGCGGCGTATATCCATATCTGTGTGAGATCTGTGGAGCCGTCCGACTTAATTTCGTCAATCGCCATGCCGCACACCTGCGGACCGAGAAGCGAGAGCGCCGTGCCCGCGAGCGAGGCGAAGAATATGAGCACGAACAGCGCGGCGTACGGCCGCAGATATCTGCCCATGTTTTTGACTATGTACCCTACATTTACCTTGCGGCGGGCGAACGTGCGCGTGTCCCTTACGTTTGATTCCCTCCTCATACCGCCACCCCCATCTGCGTTTTGGCGATAGAGCGGTATTCTGCACAGCTTGCCATGAGCTCATCATGCGTGCCGAGACCGTCTATTCTGCCGTCGTCGAGCACCATTATGAGGTCGCAGTTTTTTACCGAACTCACGCGCTGGGCGACTATCACCTTTGTTGCCGAGGCATATTCGCGCGCGATCGCGCGGCGGAGGGCGGAATCGGTGGCGTAGTCGAGCGCGGAGGAGCTGTCGTCCAACACGATAATTTCGGGGTCGCCGGCAAGCGCGCGGGCGATTAGAAGGCGCTGTTTCTGCCCGCCCGAAAGGTTGCCGGCCTTCTGCGCAAGATCGTAATCGAGCCCGCCCGAAAGGCCCTCGATGAACTCCCGCGCCTGCGCGCAGTCTGCGGCGCGCTCTATCTGCTCATCAGTAAGGTTCCTGCCGTAGTCGATATTTTCGCGCACGGAGGCCGCCATCAAAAAGTCGTTCTGAAAGACTGCGCCGAATTTTTCGCGCAGTTTATCGGCGGGCACCGAGCGCACATCCTCCCCGCCGACATACACGGCGCCGCTGTTTACGTCGTAAAACCGCATCAGAAGATTGATTATCGTCGACTTGCCGCAGCCCGTCGCACCTATTATCCCCAGAGACTGCCCGCGCTTTAACGCGAAAGATATGTTATATAAATTATCCTCCTTGCCGTTATAAGAAAAGCTGACGTTCTTGAACTGTATGGCATACCTGTCGTCGCCGGCGGGGCGCTCCTCAACAGTTTCGCGCTCGTCAAGCTCCAGAACGCGCTCTATCCTCTCCGACGAGGCCGCCCCGCGCGAGATTATGACGAATATCTTGGATATACCGAGCATGGCGTTAAGAACTATAGTAAAATAGGTCAGAAAACCCGTTATGTCGCCCGGCTCGCTCGAAAAATAGGCTCCGGCGACTATCACGCCGACTAAACCCAGATTGAGGATGAGCGAGGTCAGGGGATTGGTAAGCGACATTATGCGCTGGGCCTTAAACTCCGTGGAGGCGAGGTCGCCCGCCACGCACTCGAACTTTTTATCCTCGTACTCCGTTTTGGAGAGCGCCTTTATAACCCTGATGCCCGTGATATCCTCCTGAACGGAGCGCACCATGTTGTCGCCTCGACGCTGCACGGCGGAGTACATGGGTATGCTTTTGCGCGTTATCAGCCACATGGGCACGGCGACTACAGGCACAACGGCGAGCAGCACGAGCGCGAGCCGTACGTTCAAAAGAAAGCAGAACACCAGCCCTCCCAAAAGGAGAATGGGCGCGCGCACGCCCATGCGCATCGTGCGCGCCACCATCTGGTTTACATAATAAGTATCAGACGTAAGGCGGGAGATGAGCGACGGCACCGTCACTTCGTCCACCTGCCTGCACTTTAAATAGCTCGTCTTTTTAAAGAGATCATAGCGGATATCGTGCGTCATGTTGCCCGCAACTTTGGCCGACAGCCTGTTCGCCCATATATTTCCGCCGAGGGCGACGAGCGCAAAAAAGAGCATAACGCCGCCCATAAGATATATTCTGCCCGAATCTTTAAGGGGCGTGAGCTCGTCGATTATATAAGAGAGAATATACGGCAACACAAGCTCGGCGGCGCTGCCGACTATCTTTACCGTCATGCCCAGCGCCAGCCCCCCTGAATACGGCTTGAGGTATGAGAGCGTTCTTTTCATAAGATACCCCTCAGCCCTGGCCTTCCATAAATTTGCGCGCGTTTTCCACCATTTTCTCGCTCAGGCGCTGCAGCTCGGCCTTTTCCTCTTCGGTAAACCCCTCTGTTACGAGTGCACGCCACTCTGCAAGCACCTCTTTTACGCGCGGAAGCGCGCCCAATAGTTTTTCGGTCGGATACAGATGAACCGCACGCCTGTCTTTGTCGTTGCCCACCTTTTTTACGAAGCCTGCTGTCTCTAAAAAGCCTATCTGACGCGCCACGTTGCTCTTGTTTACAAATAACATGCGCGAGATATCCTCCTGCGAAACGCCGGGATTTTGCGCTATCACAAGCACATACTTCGACTGACAGCCGCGTATGCCGCAGTCCTTCAATCTCTCCTCCCTGAACACCTCCGCGCTGCGCGACACCAGGTTTATATTCTTCATAAACTTTGCCATAACTCTCCCTCCTCCGCCCGCGTCGGCGGAATGCGCTCAATTTAGTTGCTGTCGCAACAGTTGCGCGCGCAACTATTTATATTATAGCGCGGCATAAATGAATTGTCAAGAGGGAAAGTGCGGGCGCGCAAAAATTTGCGCGCCCGCTATTTAAACTATGCAGGTTAAATTAAACAGAAAATAAACACAAAAGAGTTCACACTCTTTAACGCATTACAAGGCACAAAATTATAAACCCTTCAGTCATATTCTCACATAGCTTAGAATATGCCAGCCCCCCTTAAAACGGGGAGCCTTAATTGCGGCAAAGTTTACTGCTTCGCTATACAGGAAGTCTGACGATAAATGTCGAGCCGACGTTCTCTTTGCTCTCAACGGTGACGTCGCCGCCAGAGAGGGTGACTATGCGTTTTACTATGGAGAGCCCCAGCCCGTTGCCGCGGGTTGAATGCGACTTATCGCCCTGGTAATACTTATCGAACACGTGAGAGGCAACTTCCTTGCTCATGCCTATGCCCGTATCGGACACGCGTACCGTTATGACGCCTCCCATCAACTTTATGGATACGCCTATTTCGCCGTGCGACGGAGTAAATTTTATGGCATTTGACAGAAGATTGAGCCACACCTGCTGCATGAGCTGTGCGTTGCCCTCGAACCTAACGGACGGAAGCTCGGAATTGATCGCTATTTCCTTTGCCGACCATTCGCGTTCAAGAAGAATTATGCATTCCTTTATCTGCAGATCGAGGCTATAGGGCTTGACCTCGCCGATAAACTGCTGGTTTTCCAGCTTATTGAGCATCAGGGTACTTTCGGCCAGGCCGGAAAGACGGGCAGATTCGTCGGCAATGATCTTAAGATATTGCCTCTGCTCGTCGTCCGTAAGGCCTCCCTCCAAAAGAAGGTTCGCAAAGCCGTTTATTGAGGCGATCGGCGTTTTGAACTCGTGGGAAAAGTCGTGAATGAACTCATCCTTCAAGGTCTGTATGCTTGAGAGCTCCTTGCTCATCTTATTGAAATTTTCGAACAGCAGCCTGAACTGTCCCTTTTGAGGAGCCTCGAGCTGATAACCGAATTCGCCGTGAGAGAGCCTTTCAAATGCATCGGCAAACCTGTTCGCAAGCTTGGCGTTTTCGTTGTTGATCCAAATTATAACGCCGGTGATCGCCACCGCTATAACGGGCATTATCGCTATGGGCACGACGTACGAACCCACGCTTACGTTATCCCAGAAGAAAAAATTGATTATGGCCAGGGCGGCCTCCGAGACCACTACGAGCGCGATGAATACAAGCAAAAACATGAGCATAAAGAGCCCCGTTCTGCGCCGTTTGCGCGCTTTTGCAGGTTTCAGCGCGGGCGTTACCGTTTTCGGGCTATCCTGCCTGTCTGAAAATAAGCCCTTTATCCTGCTCCAGACGTTCATTTCTTTATCACCGCCTTATAGCCTATGCCGCGCATCGTGACGATCTCGAATTCGGGATAATTTTCAAACTTGTTCCGAAGACGATTGATGTGCGTGCGCACGGTATTTTCATCGCTCTCCGATGAGTAACCCCAAACTGTATCGAGAATATTCTCTTTGGTGAGTATCTTGTTGGGATAAGACAAGAGCAGAAATAAAAGCTGGAATTCCTTGGACGGCAGTTCCACCACCTCGTCGCCGCGCGTGACAGAGTATGTTTCCTTATCAACCACGACATCTCCCAGGACTATCCTGCCCTCGTTAGCTATCTTGCTGCGCCGAAGCAGCGCGTCTATGCGCCAAGTCAGTTCTTCAAAATTGATCGGCTTGGTCATATAGTCGTCGGTGCCCACAGAAAAACCGCGGCACTTATCAGATATGCCGTCTTTTGCCGTGAGCATTATTACAGGCACGGTTTCGCCTCTGCCGCGCAAAATTTCGACAAGCGTATAACCGTCCATGGCAGGCATCATTATATCAGTTATTATGAGGTTGATATTCCCGCCTTCGTAGAGTTCTAAAGCTTCATTTCCGTCCTCGGCGAGAATTACGTTATATCTGTTCTTTAGCCGTGCGTTCAAAAGTATACGCATGTTTGCATCGTCTTCAACAACAAGTATATTTGCCATTTTATACCTCTTATCTGTTCCGCGCGGGCGCGCCGCACGGGTGCGGTGCGCCCGTTTCAGCTGATATTGTAACAAAAAGGCGGTAAAATTGCAACATGCAAGCCCGAAAATCGGCAAAATATGGAAAAGTTAATGTTCAGTTTATATTGCAGTTATGAAAGATTTATATTCGGCGAATAAAATTGCACTATAAGGTAAATAGACCAAGCGTGACGGCACAGCCGCAAACCCCGCAAAAAATAATATAATTAACACAATATTTACAAAATATTGTAAATGTATTTACTTTAATATGATAAAAACATAATTGTGCGGCAATATAATCTTAGTACTGCACAGGCATACATAATCCAAGGAGAATTTTATGACGATCGCCATTGTTATAGACCTTATCGACTGCCTTACCAACGGCTCTGTCATGACGGCCAGAAGGTTTGCAGACGGACTGCGGGCGAAGGGCCACGAAGTGAGACTTGTGGCCGTCGGCGCCGACGGAGAGAACGACTGCAACGTGAAGGAGCGCTATGTGCCCGTACTCACCGAAGTTTCGGCAAAGAACCAGATAAAGTTCGGAAAATTCGATGAAGGCAAGATACGGAAAGCCTTTACGGGCGCGGATATCGTACACTTTATATTCCCTTTCAAACTAGAAAAAAAGTGCAAGAAACTTGCCGACGAAATGGGAATACCTACAACCGCCGCATTCCACGTTCAGCCCGAAAACGTCTCGTTCAACGTACACCTGGGCTGGTGCAAACCATTCAATTCGATGATATACGCCTATCTGAAACACACATTTTACAGGCAGTTTGAAAGGATCCACTGTCCCACGTCGTTTATAGCGCAGCAACTTGCAAACCACGGATATAAGGGCGAACTGTATGTAATATCCAACGGTTACGATCCCGCCTTCGTTCCGCCAAAGGAAAGGCCGCACAACAAAAAGTTTGAAATAGTTATGACGGGCAGGCTCTCGCCCGAAAAAAACCAGCAAGTGATAATACGCGCCATAGCGAAGAGCAAATACAAGGATAACATTCACCTCACGCTTCTGGGCAACGGACCGTTGAAAAACAAGCTCGCCGAACTTGCTGAAAAACTTGACGCGGACGTCAGCTTCGACTTTTTGCCGAAAGAGCAGCTGATAAAAAGACTGCAGGCCAGCGATCTCTATGTGCACTCCGCCACGGTGGAGATCGAAGCGATAGCGGCGATAGAGGCAATAGCCTGCGGACTGGTGCCCGTTATAGCCGAGAGCGATCTTTCGGCGACCAAACAGTTTGCGCTTGGCGATAAATCGCTGTTTAAAGACGGAGATTTTGAACAGCTGGCAGAGCGAATAGACTATTGGTACGAGCACCCGGACGAGCGCGCCTCCATGAGCGGAAGGTACGCCGTATTCGCCAAAAAATTCAGCCTTGACAACTCCCTTTCGCTCGCCGAGCAGATGTTTGCCGACGAGATATGCGACTACTCCTCACGCAAGCTTGAGAGAAAGGCGCCCGCGCTTTCACGCTTTTCGCTCTTCTCGAGGTCATAACGCATAAAACTTGAAATATTCAGTCAAAGGGAAAGCCCCGTGCGTGCAAAGCTATGCGCGCACGGGGCTTTCTGCCGTTAAATGCTCCTCTTTTCCCGCCTCTTTGCCGCAAGGCGGGCGGAATATACGAATATGGCGCGGAATATCAGCCTTACGAGCGGGCCGGCATAGAATATCTGCCAGCACAGCGCCATGGGGAAATTCATTGCCGTCGTCTGTACCCATGAGGCGAAGAAATCTGCCGCTTCCGGCTGTTTGATTATAAGCGCGGCCATGAGGCTCATTGCAGGGCACATGAAGCATACGGTTATGGCGGAAACCGCCAGTGTAACTATTATGGGCGCGTGCTTCTGCGGGTCGACTATGCGGAAGGCCAGCTTTTTTGAAAGCGGGCCGACGATTACAAGCTCGAAGCCGAAGGCGATGAGACCCATATACCACAGCTCGGAAAAGGCGGCGACGAACACTTCGTTGTTGAGCTCGCCGAAATCGAGCGCTATGTTGTAGCACACCATGGCGTACACCATTACCGCCACCATGATGAGAGTGAACACGATTTCCTGTAACAGATTTTTTGGCATTAGTTGATTACCTCCGAAAATTTGCATAAAAAAACAACACGTCGCCGTGTTGTTCGTTATCGCCGCAAAAAGACGGTGTGCGTTTCCAATTAATACCAATCGTATTGAATTTATTGTATATATTATATCACCTTGCCGCGCGCTGGGCAAGCGGTTTGCGCAGGCTTTAAAAAACATTTATATGCACGGCCGTTTATATGTTCGGGCATAAAATTTACGGGACGGGCAAAATGCCCGCCCCGTAAATTTATAATGGCACATGTGTATGCGCATGCACGCACAGTCTGTCATCTGTTGTTGCCTGACTTTATCATTCTGTTGCGCTTAATCTTTTTTACAAGGAAGAATATGAGCACAGCCACGCCCGCCGCAGCGAGAACGTCCCACACTATAAGAATTATCTTGTAGTAGGCAAATCCGTTTACATATTCAACGCCGTGCACATATCCGTTCATCGCGGCGGAATTTACCACGGTGTACAGTATATGGTGAGCAGCCTCGTGCGCGTAAGCCTGGTCCTCGGCATTGCCCTCGAGCGAATAACCGAACAGGAAGTTACCCGAAAGCCCCACCGTTTTGAGCTTGGCGTCGCCGCCCGCCGCAAGGCACTGACCGGTGAACATATAGTTGGAAACTTCGTAGTCGGTAAGAACGAAGCCGTTAAAGCCCCACTCCTCCCTCAGCACTTCGGTAAGAAGGCTGTAGCTGCCGCCGGCCCAGGTCGTGCCTATGCGGTTGAAGGACGACATTATACCTGTAGCGGCAGGCATATTTTCGGCCGTCTTCATGGTATAACCCGTTATTTCGCCGTTGGAATCATATATAGGCTCGTTATACTTTACGTCCACATAATTGTCGGTGACGGTCATTTCAAAGGGCTTCAGATATATCTCGCGGATGGTCTGTTCGTCCGCCCAAGTGACTATACCGAGGTGGTCGCGATGGGTCTCCTGGTCGTTAAGAGCAAAGTGCTTAAGATATGCATACATGCCCTTGCGCGCCGCGCCCTGAACTACAGCGTTGCCGAACTCGCCGCTTATGAAGCTGTCCTCAGAATAATACTCAAAGTTCCTGCCGGCGAAAGCCGTTCTGTGAATGTTTACGGCAGGACCGTACCAGCCCACCACGCCGCCGTGGAGGCCGTCTTCGCCCACGCCTTCACCCATCTGAGTGGCGAGATCGACGTTCCAGGTGCAAGCCAGCATATATTCGCTCGGCCACGTCATGGCCTTCAAGCCGTCGCCGGTGTCTACAGAACCGTGCCCGACAACGAGGTTGAGGCCTGCAGGGCCGTCGAGGTCGGTGACCTTAGGTTTATTTATCGACTTTATTTCGGGAGTGCAGTAGCCGCTCTCGTCGATGAGCAACGCAAGTTCTTCGAGCGTTATCTGCTCGATGAGGAGATCCCAATCTTCGTCGTCATAAGCCTTGCCGCGCATATCGATGAGATCGATGCCGTGGTCCACGCCCCATTCGTAAGTCTGGGTAACATTACCCTCGTTAGGGTTGCCGGAAGAGTCGGAATCGAGTGCGGCCTTGAGTTCGGAAGTTATGGAGTGGCTCCACTGCTTGCCGCCTATCTCGGCGCCGCTGTCTACATCGGAGGCGGTGCCGTAGCGCAGGCCGTCGTTATCCATCACGCTCCAGTCTGAACGCGAGAGATATTCGGTATCGGTGAGAGCTGCGCCGTCGAACTGATTTGTTATCTTTTCGCCGGTATAGCGGCTGGTAGAATAGGTTGTACTGTCGAAAGTTTCCTGAACATATGTGCCGACGAACGAAGCGTCGCCAACATGTTCTGAAGCGGGAACCGCACCTGCCGCATCCAGATCGGCGTTGCTTACGCCCTTTTCAACGAGCACATTGTTTAGTGCCTTGTGCGCGTCGCTCGCCGCAGTTATATAATAGGTGCCGTCTTCCAGGATATAGGTCTTTGCATTGTTTGAATCATATGACACGAAGTCCTCGAGGTTGACGGTGATTTCCACATCCTCATCCTCGCCGGGGGCAAGATTCGCCGTCTTGTGAAAGCCCACAAGAGAGACGGAGGACTTTTCTACCCCGTTTTCGATGTCGTATTCGGTATAGGGCACGCTTACATACACCTGAACCACATCTTTGCCGTTACGGCCGCCCACATTTTTGACGTTGAGCGAAACGGTTATGTCTCCGTTTTCGTCGGGAGCGGATACGCTGTAGTCAGACCACTCGAAGTCGGTATACGAAAGGCCGTAGCCGAAGGGATAGAGCACAGTCCGGGAATAGTCGTAGCTGCCCGCATTGCCCTGGTTGAGAACGACGTCCTCGTACCTCGTTTCGTAGTACTTATAGCCTACATATATGCTCTCAGAATAGGTAACGTAATAGTAATCGGTGCCCTCGTAGTTGAAGTCGCCCATGTTCTGCATTGCAGGGGCTGAAAAATTGTCGTAAACGAAAGTATCCACGAGATGCCCGGAAGGGGAAATTTCGTTGCCGTCCGCATCATAGCCCGTAAGCATATAGCCGAGGCCGTATGCGCCCATTCTGCCCGCGCCGGGGAAGTTTACTACGGCTTTGATATTTTCAAACTCATCTACCCAGCCGAGCTCCATGGCGTTGTTTGTGTTGACTATCAGGATAACCTCGTCAAAGTTGCGGTTTAGGAAATCGATGATTTCGAGCTCGGTCTCATCGGGTTCAAGGTAGTGCTGCCCCGCCTCGCCGCCGTAAGCCGCCATGTCGCGGGCAAGGTCGGCGCCCTCGCCGCCGGTTCGGGAAAGCACGAACACGGCCGTGGTGTCTTTGAATGAATCATACATTCCGGGTTCCTGCAAAATTACGCCTAAGGGGCACTCGTTTATGTTCCAGTCAAGCGCACGGCCGTAGTTTATAGAGCCGACTCCGCGAACATAGTCTGAACCGTTTCCGCTTTCATAGAAATTCCAGAGCTGTTCGTTAACTTTGAGTCCGGCAGCCTCGAGGCCGTCTTTCAGGTTCACCGTGAGTTCGAAGCTGCCGGAGCCGGAGCCCGAACCGCCGCTCACAAGGTCAACCGAAGAATGACTGAACAGACTTAAAGTCGTGCCCTTTTCAAGAGGAAGCGCATTGCCGTCGTTTTTAAGGAGCGTGGCGCCCTCCATTGCGATCTCCGATACAAGATCGGTTTCATATTCATAGAGATCGGAGGCCGTTTCAAAATCGCTCTTTACATAGTCGGTATCGGCGCCCTTTGTATCGCCGCGGGTCGAATCAGCTGTTTTTCCGATAAACTGCTCGAAAATGTTATCGAACTTTGTCAGCGACAGGTAATTCAGGAAGAAGGTAAAAACAACTATTACCGCTATAGCTACGGAAATAATTATTATGCCGAGTTTTTTTGTTTTCATTATTTACACACCTTTCTATATACGGATAATTTACGCGCGGCCGCGGCAGCGGCCGCGCGCAGAGTTGGTTGAATTGCCGTTTGTTGATTGCTTGGTCGCTTACTCGTGATTGAAGAACGCCATGTCGCCGATGGTTATATTGCCCGCATGCGTTGTATCAGTGCCCATAAACGAATCGATGAGGAACTGTATGCCTGTTATAGTTCTTGCACCGTCATAAACTACCTGAATGGTGACGGTTTTGCCGGCCTCTATCGTGAAGAACGAGCCGCCCCAATCGGTATCGGTTCGCACTGCCACGCCATCCTGGGTCGCAGAAATATTGCAGGCGTTGGTATTGTTGACCTTTGTATCAGTCATCACGTCTATCCTGAGCTCCACCGTTGCGGTACCGTTATTTGTGACCTGAACGGTGAGAACGTTGTTCTGCGCGGCAACTTCGATAGCGCCTTGGGTGAGATTTACGTTGAGATAAGAATTACCCTTTGCCTCGGTATAAGTTACGCCAAGCTTTCCGTCTTCAACTTTCGCGGTGTAGGGGCCGCCGTTCTCCACGGTGTTGCCCTCCACCTTAACGGCGCCAAGATCAACCTCGGTCGTGCCGCCCTCTGGAGGGGTTATGGGCTCTTCAGGTTCGGGATCTGTCACTTCGCCTTCGCCTGAAAATTCCATTTCCGAGAAGGTCACGTCACCCTCGTGAGTGGCCGTATCGCCATAAGTGGCCGTATCGATGAGGAACTGAAGGGTTGAAGGGCCGTATGAGGTATCGTAAACCACTTCTATCTCGACAGTCGCGCCTGCGGGGATATTAAACATGGAGCCGCCCCATTCAAGATCGGTATTGACGCTCTCGCCGTCCATCGTGGCTGAGAGGTTGCATACGTTCGTATTGGCATTTACAGCCCTCGATGCAACAATATCGACGCGGACGGAGACTACATTTTCGCCGTTGTTTGTAATTGTTGCGGAGAAAATGTTCTTATCGCTTGCTATGGCGGCTATGTCGGCTTTTATATTATGGTAGCTTGCGCCCTGCGCTGCCGTATATGTGACGTTCATGGAGTTGGACTCTTCGTCGGTATTGATGGCATAGGGCTGGCCGCCTACGTTTCCGTCGAATTTGACTTTCTGGCCGTTTATAGTAACGCCGTTGTTGTCTTCGACTGGCGTTTCAGGTATCTCAAGCTCGCCCTGAATATCGAATTTGATATCGCTTATGGTGATATCGCTGGCTTTTTCAACGACGTTAGCCTGCATGGAGTCGAGCATGAGTTCCACATTGCCGGCAATGCCGTTGAACTTGATCTCTACCTCCATGGTCATGTTGGGCGAAAGCGAAATTGTTGTTCCTTCGCCGGCATTGGTAACTAAAAGCGAATCGTTACCGAAACCAAATGCATTTATCGTGGCGGTATTTTCGGCATTGCGGATATTGATACGGATGTTGTTGGTTGCCGTAGAAGAGTTATTCTTTAAAGTCAGATGCATCCAGTTCTTTTCTGCAGCAGCCTCGGACGCGTTGAAGTTTACGTTATCATAATTGCCCGCCTTGGTATAAGTTATCTGCGCAGACTTGCCGTCGGCGGCAGGAGTTACCTTATAGTCGGTGCCGACGCCGTTGTCGCTGTTGCTGAATTCTACGGAGGCGGCATCTATCTTGGACCAGTCGCCCTCATATTCCTCAACTTCAACGGGCTCGGGAATCTCTCCCCAGTCAACTTCGGCAGAGGTCTTTACCCACTGGTATTCGGGGCCCTTATCGTCGGGATTTTCAAATTTACCCATCCAGTTTTCAGCCGCCGAAGAACCGCACCAATAATTCATGAGCACACGGCCTGCGGTAGAGGGCATGGGACTGCTTTCGGTCGCGTTCACCCTGTATACGGGCTCGCCGTCAACGAACCAGGTGATGTAGTCCTCCGTCCAGCGGAAACCGTATGTATGGAAATCCTCCGAAGCGTCGAAACCGAGGTCATACATATATTCATGTCCGCCCACGCCGTTAACATAATAATTGAACTGCACCTTGGTGGTATCTTCACCCAGGAACTCTATATCTATCTCGTCCCAGGGATTGGGCTGTCCTGTATGAGGGTTGGTATCATAACTGCCTGTGCAGGTAAAGAAGGTGCTTGCCGTGCCGGGCTTGTTGGAGGGCTTCATGCTGACTTCATAGTCGCCGTAACCGAAATACTGGTAAGTACGCATTTCACCGCCGTAATACTCGGTAAACGTCTCCTCCGAACCATTGGGGTTATCGGTTATAGTGAGCTTTGCAACGCCGTTGTCATAGATAACATTGTTAGCCGTCCACTGTGTGTTGAAAGGACTGCCGTTTGTCCAGCCGTCCGACTCGAACACGGCGGGAGCCTCCCCCTCCGACCAGTCTGCAACCGTCGTGGTTGTATTCAAAGGTTCGTCGGTAAGGTTGTCAGTCTTGCCCTGGGGGCCGCAGCCGGCGAGCATGAGCGAGCCCGCCGAAAGCGTGGCCGCGATTGCCGTAGCTGACAAGAGATACAATAGTTTTTTTCTCATAGTTTTTCTCCCTATAAATTTTTTACAGTCATCGGCGTGGCTGAATGCACTCCGACAACTTAAGATACAAATTTAATCGATATTTTAAACGCTTCCGCATCAGGCGGGGCTGTAGGCCAGCCACTTATACTGCGCCGTCGCGGGCAGGGCGCTCTCATCGAATTTACCCGACCAGCCGTTATAGCCCGTGCAGTTCCATACGTTTATCATGATCTGCTGCGGGTGAGAGGGAATATCCTCCGTGGCCCTGTATATGGCCTTGCCGTCGACGTACCACGTTATGGAATTCGGCTGCCAGTCGAAGGCGTATTCGTGGAAGTCCTCCGAGGCGTCGAACCCGAGGTTGTACAGATACTCATGACCGCCTTTGCCGTTCGTGTAGTAGTTGAACTGAACCTGCGTCATATTTTTGCCGAGAATTTCTATATCTATCTCGTCCCAGGGCGCACCCGTGTATGTGAACATGGAGGATATCACGCCCGAACAGTCGGCGGCCTTCATGCACACCGAATAGAAGCCGTAACCGAAGCGCCCTGCCGAGCGGTATTCGGCGCCGTAGTAAGAAAAGCCGTGCGGAGTGCTCCCTTCGGCCTTTGTGACCGACATGTTCATCACCCCGTCTTTTATAACGGCGTTATCCGCGCTCCACTCGCAGTTGAACATCTTATAGTTTGCCCAGTTGTGAGCGGCATAAAAGCCGCCGGTTTCGCCGGTGGCGAAGTTTACTATTATTTCCTCCTCTTTGGTGAGTCTGTCCGGCACGCCGGAAACCGAGCCGTCTATCCCGCGGGCAATTCTGCCGCACCCGGAGAGACAGAAGAGAGTTATCAGCGCCGCAACGCATGCGGCGGTTACTGTTTTTGCAGGAAATTTCATGATTGTTAATGTTTGCCTGCCGTGCAGGCAAACGGGGACGTCCCCTGTCAAAGTTTCATCTAACAGTTTTCACGGCCGGTTGCGCGGCCCTTTGCCACTACAATATAAAAAAAAGAACGCCCAAAGTCAATGGGCGTTCCTCAGATTGCTAATTAATTACTTATTTTGTAAATTTTTATCTCCGTTCAGGCAAAAAAATGATATTTAAGTAAAAAACTCCGTCAACGGCGCGGGTACTGAACGCGCCGCCGTATTTGTTTACTATCATGCGTATGCTGCGCGTACCGAAGCCATGATACGCCTTATCGCCTTTTGTGGTCTGCGGCAGTCCGTCTTTGAATTCAAGCTCGCCTTCAAAATAGTTCTCCTCCTGAATGACGAGCGTACCGCTCTTTTCTTTTATGACGATATTGATGACTCTGCGCTCCCTGTCGGGCACCTTGTTGACGGCCTCGAGCGCATTGTCTATTATGTTGCCGAACAGGCAGTAAAGATCGCCGCTTTCGATAAACGAGAGCTTCTGTCCGTCGGCCATGCACGAAAAAGTGATGCCGTTCTGTTCGCAGTACAGGCTCTTTTCCGTCAGAATTACGTCGAGGATCTTATTGCCCGTGGCTACGCGCGTATCGTATATCGAAATGCTTTTGTTCAGATCGTCAATGACGTCGGTGGACATATTTCCGCTCTGCGACATGACGGAATTCACTTTATACTTTATGTCGTGGCACTTAATATTTATCATATCTATGGTGTCTTTTGCTATCTCAAACTGCTTCTCACCCTGGCGGACGGCATATTGCAGATAGTCGACCTCTCTCCGCAGATGCCGCTCGACGAGAGTCTTTGCAATGAGCAGCAACACGATAAAGCAGCACGCCACGGAAAAGCCGTTGCCCGCCTGCCGCAACACATAGATATCGTAAGAATCGAAACGGTTTTCCCTGCCGGTACTGAGCGCCGCGAAATGCACGTCCTCCACCGAGCATAAAATCACAGTTATCGCGAGCACTATGACGGATATCGCGAGCATGCGGTACTCTATGGCACTCTCGCCAAGACGCCTTATTATCCGGCGTATCGCGAAGAAGTATATGGCTGCGGCCGCCGCTATAAAGAAGGCGTAATACATAAAGCGGTAAAAGAGCGAGAAATATGAACCCCAGCTGTCGAATATGCGCAACTGCTCGCCCGCGCAATAGAAAATCAGAAAGAGCTTATAGGCGAGGTTCTGCGCGGCGTAAGCTACGGAACAGCCGAAGAGCACCGTCTTTTTTTCCTCGGAAAAGCACAGGCAGGCGTGGCCCGTGGTGACGGCGAACAGCACGAGATACACAGCTATTCTGCCGAAGGAATTTGAGCCGAAATAGTAATAAAACACCGCCGCGCCGAAGGCTATGCCCGCGAGCACAACAAGCCCCGAAAAGAGCTTGAGCCAAAACATACGCGAGCGGGAGAACCTGAACATGGCGAGCACGTAAAAGACGTACAGCTCCAGCAGAAATTCGAGTATTATGTTGAGGTAAATTTTAACAACTTCGTCAATCATGCCTGTTCCCCTGCCCTGCATACCAGTTGGCGAGGCCCGTTAAAAAGGCCGCGCGGCGGGGACGGCTTATCTGTAGCATGCGGTTGCCCACCTGCACTTCCGAACCCTGCACGCTTACGATAAATTTGGGATTGACGAGATAACAGTTGTTGCACCGCAAAAAACCGTACCCGGCAAGGTCGCGCTCAACTTCCGAAAGCACGCCCGTCATCTCTATGTCGCCGTCGATGAGGTGATAATAGAGCCTGTGGGCGATTATCTCCACGTACATAAGCTTATCGGTGGAAAAGCGGAATAGCCCGCTACGGTGATTAATGGTTATGCTGCGCTCCTCGTTCATCACATAGATATCGAGCGCCTTGCGGAACTTCAGCGAAAAATCGAAATAGCTGACAGGCTTTACCAAAAAGCCGACGGCGTCCACTTCATATCCCTTCTGCGCATACTGAACGAGATTGGTTATAAAGATTATGGAAACAGACTTGTCCACCTTTCTGAGCTCCACCGCGCCGTTCATGCCGTTCATTTTTGGCATCTGTATATCCATGAACACCACGGCGTATACCGCCTTATAATTTTCAAGGAAATCGGCGGCGTTTGTAAACCGCCACACTTTGAACTTCTGTCCTGACGCCGCGGAGTAGCGCTCTATATACGAAATGAGTAAACCGGCATCGTTGTTATCGTCTTCGACAATTGCTATGTTCCTCATGCTTCCCCCAAAAGATGAACCTTATTAAGTAAAATAAATTTTATCACATAAACGGCAGATTGTCAATAGCGGCATTTTTCGGCAATGGGCTCAAAAGACGCTCCAAAGGCGTGAAAATCCCCGCAGGAAAGCTCTCCGCGGGGAATGATAAACTATTTTAACTCTATATTCAATTCAACGCAAAGGCGGCGCGCCGCCTTAATTTTTGATCAGCCGAGCTTGACGTGCCTGCACAAAAATTTATAGCTCGCCGTAGTTATCCTGCCCTTGCCCTTCCAACTCAGCATATCCAAAAAGAAAAATGCGGGCATGCGCTTTATGCGGCGGTAGAGCTTTTCATCGCGCGATTTCAGCTCGTCCCACATCACTTTAAAATCTGCCCTGCGCTCAGGGCTGTCTTTTGCGGTTGTGAAAAAGTAGGTATTGCACATGATAACATGCAGTATGTGATACATGAGCTTCTTCAGCGGGCGGCACATGGCCTCGAGCTCTTCATAGCTGTATGCCGCAAGCATGTATCTCATGCAGCGGATCTGGTCGGCATAGCGCTTTACCACGTTTTCAACGTTGACCGATTGGTCGCTCCTGCCTATATAATAGCGATAGAGGTCGACGTTGAGATAGTACAGCTTATGCATGTAAGCGAGCGGCTGATAGGCGAAGTAATTATCGACGTAGAATGTATGTTCGGGCATGACTATGCCGCTCTCGCGGAGTTTCTCCGTTTTGTACACGAGCGAATGCATCAAAAGCATCTTCCACAGTTTTAAAGGTTTTATCTCTTCCCAGCCGAAAAACCTGTTCTGCGGAAAGTTCTTTACATAGTTGCTGACATACGACGTGTTGTCGTTGACATGCTCGTACACAAAGTTTACGATATACAGATCGGCCTCTATACCCTGAGACACATGATCCCTTATGGTATCGAGAAGCTTTTTATAAGCCTCTCCGTCGAGCCAGTCGTCGGAGTCGACCACCTTGTAATACAGTCCCGCAGCACATTCCAGGCCCTTGTTGACGCCCGAACCGTGCCCTCCGTTTTCTTTGTGCACGGCGCGGACTATGCCCGGGTATTTGTTCTGGTAATCGTCGGCGATCTTGCCCGTATTATCTGTGGAGCCGTCGTCCACTATGATTATTTCGACTTCGTCGCCGCCCGCAAGCAGACTGTTTACACACTTATCGAGATAGTCCTGAGAATTATAGCTCGGCACGGCAAATGTAATAAGTTTCATGATTTTCCGCATTCCTGAGTATAAATTAAAATGTATTCGGCTGAAATGCCGTTAATCTGAGGAAAGATTTTTGCTTGCCGCGCAAAATGCGCGGCAAGCAAAAAAATTAAGGAGAAAATTGATGAAAAAAAACTATGAACATATTAAACAGCCGGCAATCGTTTTTTCCGCCCGCACTGACGGCGGTGCGGAAATTGGAGAACGAGGCGGTTTAATAAGCTGTCATTTATTTTACTCTTTATTATTTTTTTCCGCCCTGGCAGCCTGTTTTGCCGCCTGTTTCGCCTGCTTTTCGGCAAGTTTTTTCTGATAAGCGGCCTCTTCCTCTTCATAGGAGAGCCCCTTCTTTTCGCAACGGGCCTTAAGCTCGGCCTTGCGCGCTTCATCGGCGAGGCGGTCGGCCTCCTCCTCTTCGCGGCGCAGCCTCTCTTCTGGAGGTATCCACTCTATGCCCGCGGCCTCGGCCTCAGACTTCTGACGCTCGAGAATTATCCTGTTATCTTCGGGAAGATGTCTTTCGACGCCGAAGAAGAGCACTACTATCGCGCAGAGCGCATAGGCGCCCGTCTCTATCCAGATATAGGATACCACAGAGCCCATCTCCGCGCCGAAGGCACTGGTCATGCCGCTGACTATGCCCGTTGCAAGGGGCGTTGCGGCGATCAAGATGGAGCTGTACAGCGACATGCCGAAGCCGTCGCATCGGAAGCCGTTTTTGGCCTCCATGTGGTCGAGGCAGTCGGCTATCATCGCGAGGATCATATATCCTGCGGGAGCCGAGCCGAGGCACTTAAGCGCCACGCCGACGGCCACTATGATAAAGTTATCATACCATATGCCGGCTATCACGCCGCCTATAACACCCAGAACCATGCCCGCAAACACCACAGGACGCTTGCCGAACTTGTTGCAAAGCGGCGAAACGAAGAGTATTGCGACAGCCATGGGCACGGCGCCGACTATGCCGAGCACGCTCATCGCGGCAGCACCGCTGAAACCTTCGAACACTACGTTGTTGGTGAAGTTCTGCATTGATGCGTTTTTGATGCCGCCCGAGAGCTGGTATAAAAGATAGAATATTATGGTTACTACAAAGAACTTATCGGAGAACAGCGCCTTGGCCTGTTTGCCTATGGAAGGCCCCTTTGCCTTTTCCGAACCTTCGGAGGCGCTTGCCGCCACAGCCTGGATCATGCTCTCTTCGGTGACCCTTTCGCGCGTGAAATAATACTGCGCGAGGCAACCGATGAAGGTTATTATTCCTATTGCTATGAACATGACCAGATAGCCGTTGGCATTGGGAAGCTCTGTGCTGTGATCGTTGGGGAATCCGCCGGTAAGAGCAAGGAGTATCTGGGGGAATATTATCGAGCCTGCGCCGGCGCCGCCGAGCGTGGCCATATTCACGAGGGAAGCGAGCAGACCCCTCTGCTTGCCGTTTCGCGTAGAGACGGGAACGAGCGCGCTGTTTGCCGTGTTATACAGGGGGAAGGCAACCGCATAAAAGAGGTTGTAGGCAATTGCCAGCCATACCATTTTAAACGTTGTGTTTTCCGGCATGGGCTGGATAAACATCAGCACGCTTGCAACCGCCAGAACAACGGATGACAGCAATATATACGGACGGGCCTTGCCCGCTCTTGACCTGGTTCGCTCTATTATCTGCCCCGCAAACAGATTGCCGGCAACTATAAGTATTGCCGAGAGCATTGGGAAGATAGTTAGAAAGGTCTGAACGCCTGTGTTGCCTGCCGCCAACTCTTCGGCAAACAGAACATCCTGGAAATACGCCACAAGAAGAGTGCCGAACAGGCTGTTTGCAAGCAGGCCGCAGAAGGGCCCCACGAGATAGCCGAGCAACGCCTCGGGCACGATTTTTACGTTGGCCGATTTTACCTTTGTGGACAAGAAAGGATTGTTAAAAACGCTCTTGCCCGACTGAGCCATTACTTTTTACCTCCCGCCTTCTCCTTGGAGAGGAACTGGCCGGCACCCTTGAACAAATGACCGTTGAAAATCATGATGAGCGCCTCCATCTGCCTGCGCGACATGCCGCCGTATTTGGCCAGTCCGCGCATGGGTTGGTGCAGCACGCCCTGAATGAGCATATTGGCCGTGGCACGCTTGCCCACTCCCTTCATTAAAGATATAGCAAAACGGATGGCTCCGGAGAACAGCCTGCCCACCCAGCGCTTTGAATATCTCAGGTCGGCAACGGTGCTGTTTTCGTCAATGACGATCCTGTTGCGTTTATAGAATTTATAATCTGCAGGAGGTATCTCCCTGCCGAGCACTGCGGCAAACTGCTCGTCGCTCACGTTGGCGACGCGGCCGCTGTAGTAATCTTTAAGTTCGTCCCTGTCGTAGCCGAAATCCGTCATGTTGCCTTTAACTTCGACGGAACCGACCAGCCTGATATCGGCGACGGACGCGCCTATGCCGACTACGTAGGTGCCGCCCTCCACCTGCCACTTTTCCGCCTTGGGATTGAACACCCTGAAGGTATATTCGTCAAACGGAATGGAAACCTTTGCGCTTTCGCCCGCTTTTAAGAATACTTTTTTGAAGCCCTTGAGCTCCTTGGCGGGACGGAAGATGGCACTGTCGGGCTTACCTATGTACAGCTGTGCGACTTCGGCGCCGTCGACGGAACCGGTGTTGGTTATGGTGAATGTTACGCCCTTTTCATCGGCCTTAAGGCCGGAATATTCAAATGTGGTATACGAAAGGCCGTAGCCGAAAGGATAGCACTCCTTTACGCCTGCCGTCTGATAGTAACGGTAGCCGACAAAGATGCTTTCGCGGTATTCTGTAGTGAACTTTTCACCGGGGAAATGGCTTGCCGAGGAGCAATCCTCATACCTTACGGGATAGCTTTCAGAGAGTTTGCCCGAGGGGTTGACCTTGCCGGTGAGCACGTTGAGCATGGCCGTGACGCCCGCCTGTCCGCCAAGATATGCATGCACAAGAGCCTGGGCGTCGTTTAAAACGTCGAGTTCCACGGCGCTGCCGCAGAAAAGCACCACCACCACTTTTTTGCCGAGCGCGTATATGCGCGTTAAAAGCTCAAGCTGGTTCAAGGGCAGTTTCATATCCTGCCTGTCGAGCCCCTCGGCCTCGGTCACTTCATCCAGACCGGCAAAAAATACGACGGTATCGGCTTTTTTTGCAAGCTCAAGCGCCTTTTTGGCGAGGGAACCGCTATTCTGTCCGTAACGCTTGAAGCCCGGCTCATAGCCTATATAATTTATATCTGAATTTTTAACTTCTTTGATAAAACTTTCGGTGCGGGTCGGATTTACTACCGACGAACCTGCACCCTGATAACGGGAAGTATCGGCAAAATCGCCTATAAAGCACACCTTCTCATTGCCGAGCGGCAGAACTTCATCGTCGTTTTTGAGAAGAACTATAGCTTCTTCGGCACAGCGGCGGGCAATATCATGGTGAGCGTCCTTATCGAACTGTTTAACTGCCTTCTTTACCGCCTCATCGGTGGAATATACAAATTCAAATAACCTGTCGAGGCACTCGTCGACGAGGTTTTCGTCAAGACTGCCGTCCTCCAGCGCCTTGAACACGTCGTCGGCGCCGTATTTGCATGCGGGCATCTCAAGATCGCTGCCGCAGCGCACGCCGTCGACCCTGTCGTTGCAGCCTGCCCAGTCGGTTACCACCAGACCGCCGAAGCCCCACTCGTTGCGGAGAATATCCACAAGGAGATGATAATTTTCATTGGCGTGGGTGCCGTTGAGCCTGTTGTACGAAGACATTATAGACTTTGCGCCGCCCTCTTTTATGGCAATTTCAAAGGCGGTGAGATATATTTCGCGCAAGGCACGCTCGTCCACCACACTGTCTACAACCATGCGCCTGAGCTCCTGGTTGTTGGCGGCAAAGTGCTTTACGCAGGCGTAGATGCCGCTCTTCTGAATACCCCTTATGCACGCAGCCGCCATTTTACCGGCGAGGTACGGGTCCTCAGAATAATACTCAAAGTTTCTGCCGCACAGCGGGTTGCGCTTTATGTTAACGCCAGGGCCGAGGAGCATATTGACGCTCTGCGCCGTCGCCTCCAGCCCCAGAAGTTCTCCAGCCTCTTCGAGAAGTTCAACGTTCCAGCTGTTGGCCATGCTGGCCGCCGAAGGCATACAGGTCGCCTCCACGCTGGGATTGAGTCCGAGATGGTCGCTGTCGGCCACCTGTTTCCTTATGCCGCTGGGGCCGTCGGAGAGCCAAGCCGAAGGAAGGCCGATATCCTCCACCTCGAGCGTGGTCCAGAAATCTTTACCGGTAAGCAGGTCTGCCTTCTGGCGGTGCGTAAGTTTTTTTATCTTTTCTGCGTATTTCAAAAATATTATCCCCCCTTGCTTTTTTCTGCATCATTCTATCACATTGTTTTTATAATTAACAGAGAAATGGCACAATTTGTACTTTAATTTGCATAAAATGCAATCCGTACGCCTCAGCGCGCCTTTTTTAAGACGTCGGCACGGCGCAAAAACGCAAGATTTAAAGCACGGATTGCATTTCCGGATAAAAACAGAGAGGAGGAAGACTGCTGCTGTTCCTCCCCCTCCGAGAGCTGCTTCAGCACGAAAGGCGAAGCGGCGCCTTTTTATTTAATTATGCAGTCTGCCGTAGAAATATTCGTAGCGATCGGCACGTCGTACACGACGGCTATACGCAGCAGCGCGCGGACGTCGGGATCGTGCGGTTGCGCGGTGAGCGGGTCGCATAAAAAGACGATCGCGTCGATCTTGCCCTCTGCCACATGGGCGCCTATCTGCTGGTCGCCCCCGAGTGGCCCCGAAAGAAAGCTTTCAACTTCCAGCCCGGTGGCTTCCGCCACTCTGCCGGCGGTATGTCCCGTGCCGCACAGCTTGTACTTTTCTAATTTCTCCTTGTTTTTGAGCGCCCACGCCACGATCTCATCTTTTTTTCCGTCGTGCGCGATCAGAGCGATGACTTTCTTATCCATGATGCCCCCTTTGCCGCAGGTCCGTGCGGCCCGAATAACGTTTTTGATAACAAGACGGCAGACGACGCCTGCACATTACCTATCTATCATACCCGACTCCGGCAGCGTTTGTCAAGGCCGAAAGACAGGCCTCTTGTAAAAAATGTTTTACATTTTGAAAAAGCGAAACCGGCGTGCGGAATCGCACGCCGGTTTCGTTTTTTCTATATAGGAGAAAAGGATGAAAACCAAATCAAACGCCGCTGTATGCAGAGAAGCCGCCGTCTATCGGCAGGACAACGCCGGTGATGAAACCTGCGGCTCTGTCTGATACGAGAAAGAGAGTTGAACCTACGAGTTCGTCAACTTCGCCGAACCTGCCCATTGGCGTGCCGGCAATTATTTTACCGGTGCGCGCCGTGGGAGTGCCGTCAGCGTTCCACAAAAGCGATTTGTTCTGCGCAGTGGAGAAGAAGCCGGGCGCTATGGCGTTTACGCGGATGCCGACCTTTGCGAAGTGAACGGCAAGCCACTGGGTGAAGTTTGACACCGCCGCCTTGGCCGCAGAGTATGCAGGTATTTTGGTGAGCGGAGTGAATGCGTTCATTGAAGATATGTTGAGTATGCAGCAACCTTTGCGGCCTATCATGTCGCGCGCAAAAACCTGCGTGGGCATGAGCGTGCCGAGATAGTTGAGGTTGAACACAAACTGTATACCCTCGTCGCTCAGGTTGAAGAATGTTTTTATCTCGTTGTTGTCTTCATCGCCAAGTTCGAAATACTCCTTATCTGTCTGCGCCCTGGGGTTGTTGCCGCCCGCGCCGTTGATAAGGATATCGCAGGGGCCGAGATCCTTTAATATCTGCTGCCTGCAGTCTTCAAGAGTCTTTAAATCAAGCACGTTGGCAAAGTAACCCCTTGCAACGCCGCCTTCCTTTCTGATTTCTTCCGCAGCAGCCTCAGCCTTCTCAACGGTTCTGTCAAGAAGAGCAACCTTTGCGCCCGCAGCGGCGAGAGCCCTGGAGAGCTCCGAGCAGATGACGCCGCCCGCGCCCGTGACAACCGCCACTTTATCTTTCAAATCTTCTACGATTATGGGTAATTGCATAACTCATGCCTCCTTTTTATGCTTTAAGATCTTTTTCAACAGCTTCAAACAGTCCGCTTAAATAGCAGGCGCCCATGGCCCTGTCGTAAAGGCCGTAGCCCGGCTTGGCATCCTCGCCCCATACATTCCTGCCGTGGTCGGGACGTATATAACCCTCAAACCCGTTCTGAACGAGCGCCTTTACTATTTCATACACGTCGACGTTGCCGCAACAGGTCATGTGGCCGTTTTCATAGAAGTCGGTATCGGACGTGTACTTGAGCTGGCGAAGGTGTGCAAAATATATGCGCTTTGCATATTTTGCAGCCATCTTGGGCAGGTCGTTGAATCTTCCGGCGCCGAGCGAACCGGTGCAGAACGTTATGCCGTTATGCCTGTTGGGAACGGCGGCAAAGAGTTTGTCGTAGTCCTCTTCCCTGCCCACTATTCTGGGCAGGCCGAAGATATCCCAGGGGGGATCGTCGGGATGGACGGCGAGATTTACGTCGGCCTCGTCGCAGGCGGGCATTACGCCGTTCAGGAAATACACGAAGTTTTCAAACAGCTGCTCGTGGGTCATGCCCCCGTACTCTTTCAAAAGCCCGTTGAGCTCGTCGGGAGTGTAACTCTCGTCCCAGCCGGGAAGGCGGAGATTGTGCTTATCGAGCTTTGCAAAATCGGCTTCGCTGTACGAAAGGGAAGTGGAACCGTCGCCGTGCTTGAAATAGAGATTGGTGCGGAACCAGTCGAATACGGGCATGAAATTATAGCAAATGCACTTTACGCCCGCCTTGCCGCAGTTGATTATGTTCTGCCTGTATGCCTCGATATACTTGTCCCTTGTGGGCTTGCCGAGCTTAATATCCTCATGCACGGGCACGGACTCGATAACTTCCATCTCAAGACCGGCGTCATTTGCCAGCTTTTTGAGATGCATGAGCTTATCGAGGGGCCACACCGCGCCGACGGGTTCGTCGTATACCGCGGTGACCACGCCCGTCATACCCTGTATCTGCTTGATATAATTCAGAGGTATGCAGTCCTTTTCGCCGTACCAGCGAAACGTCATCTTCATGAAATTATTCTCCTTCTTTCTTATTAGACTTAGCCGCCTTGGCAGCCTTTTTTTCTTCGGCCTTGCGGCGCTTTTCTTCCTGTTTTGCCTGATACTTGGCCTCTTCCTCTTCGAAAGAAAGCCCCTTCTTTTCACATCTTGCCTTGAGCTCGAGCTTGCGGGCCTCTTCGGAGAGCCTCTCGGCCTCAGCCTGCTCCCGGGCGAGCCTTACTTCGGGCTCTATCCACTCTATGCCTGCGGCGAGGGCTTCGGCTTTCTGGCGCTCGAGGATCTGTTCCCTGTCGCCCTTTAAGTACTTCTCGACGATGAAGAATATCATCATGACGGCGCAGACTACATATACCACCGTTTCTATCCAGATGTAGCTTACAGTGACCATGGTGGAGTTGCCGCCGTTATTGGTTATAGCGTTGAACACGCCGAGCGAAAGGGGGCCGGTAGCCGCCATTATCGCGCTGTAGATACTCATGGTGAGGCCGTCGCAGCGGAAGCCGTGCTTAGCCTCGAGATGGTCGAGAACGTCGGAGAGCATTGCAAGCACCATGTAACATGCGGGAGCCGAGCCAAAGCTCTTTAAAGCTACGCCTATGCAGACGGCGTAGAAGTTGTTTGCCCAGATGCCGGCTATCACGCCGCCGACGGCGCCGACGAGCAGGCCGACCATAACGACGAGGCGCTTGCTGAATTTGCGCGAGAGCGGCCAGATGAACGCCATGGCAACGGCCATGGGAACTGCACCGAGCACGTTGATGATGGCAACAGAAAGATCTTTACCTATGAACAGATCACCTATCGAAAATGTTGCAAAACGATCGCAGAAGAAGCTTACCGCGCCGTTTTTAAGCGAGCCTGAAAACTGGAATATGAGGTAGAATATTATTATCAACCACCAGAACGGCTCAGTGCCGACGCCCTTGAACTGCTGCTTGAGGGAGATAGATTTCTTTTCTTCAACGTTTTCGGCAGTATCGAGATGGAATGACTCTTCGGTTACCCTTTCACGAGTGAAATAGTACTGGAGTATTACAAACAGGAAGGTGATTATACCTATGATAATAAAGGTGATCATCCAAGCTGTCTTTGTGGCGGCGAGATCAGTAGAGCCGTCGGCATTTTTCATTGTTATCCAACCGACGATTACGGGGAATACCATGCCGCCGGCGCCCATTACGCCGATGTGGGCGAAGTTTTCAAACGAAGCAAGCAGGCTGCGCTGGGAGCTGTTGCGGGTGGATACGGGAACGAGCGTGCTGTTGGCCGTATTGTACAGGGGATATGCAACCGCGTAGTATATGTTATAAGATATTGCCGTTAAAACCATAGTTAAAACGGGCGTATCCGTTCCGTTTCCCATCGGCGCGACAAACAGCACTATACATCCTACTGCAAGCAGTACAGACGAAAGAAGCATCCAGGGCCTCGCCTTGCCGGCGCGCGTCCTGGTGCGTTCGATAAGCTGTCCCACAAACAGGTTGCCGACTATTATCAGTATTGCAGACAATAGTGGCAGCAACGTCAGGAATGTGCCCACCGGCGAACCGTCCGGGAACCCTATAATAGGCTGCTGCTTAGCGACTCCGTCAACATAGACAGTTTCATACCCGATAACAGTAGTGTAATCGGCGAATAAAACTTCTTTCCAATACTTGTTCAGATACGTAGTGAAAATACCGCTTGCCAAAAGTGCGCCGAACGGACCGATCAGATACCCGAGCAACATTTCGGGCCCCTTTACGTTGGCCGACTTTACCTTTGTGGAGAGCAGCGGATTTTCAAAAATGCTCTTTTTCTTTTTTGAAGTTTCCATCATTTACTCCCTGAAAAAAATTTACGCGGCTGCGCCGCGCGCGCATGGAAGCGGGCGCTGTGCTCACCTGCCTATACATACTATTATAGCTAAATTTTTATCAATTTCAATTACGTAAATTATTAAAAAATATTGCAATTTTAGTACAAACCTCACAAATACTAAAATATATATGAAAAATCTTTGCATTTTTTACTCAATAGTATTGCAATTTAATTACTGACATGCTATAATACATATAAGATGTTTAGCTTTGCTTACGGAAATATCGACTTTTCCCATAAAATAGACAATCCTTCTTCGCCTACGGAAGATTATTACAAACATATCCACACATTCATGGAGATATTGCATTTCGTACAGGGCGACGTTGACTATACCGTTGAATCGGAAACCCGCACTCTTCAGCCCGGCGACACAGTACTCGTTGCGCCGGGAAAACTGCACTTTGCAATAGTAAACCTGAACGAAAAACCATATGAAAGATATGTGCTGAAGTTTCCCGAAATACTGGTCCCCGACTATTTGAAAGAAGCGCTGCTTGCCCACAGGCCGTTCTTTCTGCCTTCGGAGGAATATACGCCCATATTTGCCAAGTTAGACGAATACCGGAAGAACTTTTCCAAAGCGGAGACATACACGCTGTTCACCTGCGAGCTTTCAAAACTTCTTATTATGATGAACCGCTCTGCAAGCCTCGGCAAGCAGAAAGCCAACCCGTTTATTGAAAAGATAATAACTTACATCAACAACAATATTACGAACGAAATAACTTTAGACAGTCTTTCCGAAGACCTGATGTATTCAAAATCGTACATAAGCAACGAATTCAAAAAATACATGCACATACCCGTTATGCAGTATGTGCGCTCAAAAAAGATGTTGTTTGCACATACGCTTATAATGAACGGCATGAAAAAGAGCGAAGCAGCAGAAAAACTCGGATTTATGAACTATTCCACCTTTTTCCGCTCTTACCGCAAGCTTCTGAACATAAACAGCGAAACCGAGTGAACCGTACGGATTCACGCGAAAAAAAAACGGCATTTAATGCCGTTTTTTGTTTTATGCCGGCAGTTTTTAACCGCATTCCCGCCGATTTTTGTTAAATTAAGATAAAAACGCAATACTTTTGTGCAAAAATTGCTATTGCTATTTTTTCTGTTCGGAGTTAACATATATAATATAGAATAACGCAATTTTGGGAGGAATGATGAGAACTGTAATCAATATCAACAAGAATTGGAAATTCATAAAGGCCAACGCGGCGCCCAAACAGGCGGAGACCGCAGAGGGCGTGAAACTCGACCTGCCCTACACCTGGAACGGCAAGGACGGCCAGGACGGCGGCAACGACTACTATCGCGGCACGTGTCTGTTCGTAAAGCGGTTTCCCGCGCCCGAGCTTGAAAAAGACGGAAGGCTTTACCTTGAATTCAAGGGCGTGAACTCCTCCGCCCGCGTGATTTTCAACGGGCAGGAAGTGGCCTCGCACGACGGCGGCTACTCCACCTTCCGCTGCGACGTGACGGAATTTTTGGACAAGGACAACCTGCTGCTCGTGTATGTTGACAACTCCAAGACCGAGAAGGTATATCCGCAGACGGCCGACTTTACATTTTACGGCGGAATATACCGCGACGTAAACCTTGTATGCGTGGGCAAAAACCACTTCGACCTCGACTTTTACGGCGCGCCCGGCATTGCCATAACCCCCACCGTGAAAGACGGCGAATGCGTGGTAAAAACGGACGCATACGTTACCGGCGAAGGCGAAGTAAGGATAAGCATCCTCGACGGCGACGGAAATACCGTTGCCGAGGGCAAAAACGGCGAAGCGATAAAGATTGAAAACGCCAGGCTTTGGGACGGCATTGACGACCCCTACCTCTACTCGGCAAAAGCAGAACTTATATGCGGCGGCAAGGTGTGCGACGTTCTGCAGAAGAAGTTCGGGTTCAGGAGCTTTGCGATCGACCCCAAAAAGGGCTTCATATTAAACGGCAGGAGCTATCCCCTGCGCGGCGTGTGCAGGCATCAGGACAGACGCGACGTGGGTAACGCTTTAACGCGCGAGATGCACGAAGAGGACATAGCCATAATAAAGGAGATCGGCGCCAATACGCTGCGCCTTGCACACTACCAGCACGACGATTACTTCTATGACCTCTGCGACGAGGCCGGCCTTGTGGTCTGGGCAGAGATACCCTATATCTCCCGCCACATGCCGGAGGCGAACGACAACGCCGTGTCGCAGATGAAAGAGCTCATTTATCAGCAATACAACCATGCTTGCATAGTTATGTGGGGCGTTTCAAACGAGATAACCATGTATCACAAGCACAAGAAGGACATGCTTGCCTTCCACAAGAAACTGAACGACCTCGTTCACAAGACAGACCCCACCCGCCTTACGACGCTTGCGGTGTTTGCGATGGCCGGCCCCATGAACAAGACGGCGCACATAACCGACGTGGTGGCCTGGAACCTGTACCTCGGCTGGTATGTGCCCGGCTTCTTCCTCAATGACCTGTGGATATCGCTCTTCCATACCCTATACCCCAAACGCCCGCTCGGGTATTCAGAGTACGGCGCGGAATGCATGCCGCATCTCCACTCGAAACATCCCAGAAGGGGCGACAACAGCGAAGAATACCAGGCTTCGTACCACGAGTTCATGCTGCGTTGTTTTAACAGACATCCCTATATGTGGGGCACATATGTGTGGAACATGTTCGACTTTGCCGCCGACGCCAGAAACCAGGGCGGCGAACCCGGCATGAACCACAAGGGGCTTGTGACGTTTGACAGAAAGATAAAGAAAGACAGCTTTTATGCCTACAAGGCATACTGGAGCAAACAGCCCTTCGTATATATAGCCGGCAAGCGCTTTGCCAACCGCACCGGCGGCACGACCACCGTTAAGGTTTACACCAACTGCGGCGGCGTTGACCTCTATTGCAACGATAAAAAACTGAGCGGAAAGACGAAGGACGGGCGCGTGTTCGTATATAAGGTCAAACTTGCCGACGTGAACAACCTGCGCGCCGTCAGCGGCGACTGCGTGGACGAATGCGTTATACGCAAGGTGGATAAGCCCGACGAGAGCTACCGCCTGCACGTGCACTCCGAAACTCAGAGCTGGCAGAAATAAGCAAAGTTTCAGGAATAATTTCGTACGACAGACATAAAGTCTGCGTCATTCCCCTCTATACTTGCCGCGGAGCAAAATTGCCCCGCGGCAATATTTTTTTCGGACTTAATACTGTACAAAAAAAGGCGCGGCGGCGCCGTTTACGGCGCCGCCGCGCAAGCTGCAATATTTATTTTATAATACATTTATTTATTGAGCTTTGAAACGCCGGACTTTACGGCCGCTTCCGCCACCGCCTTCGCGACGGCCTCGTGCGCAGCCTTATTCCACGCCTCAGGCAGAATGTACTCGCGCGAGAGTTTATCTGCAGGAACAAAGTCGGCTATGGCATTCGCCGCCGCTATCATCATCTCGGTATTGACGGTATTTGCACGCACGTCGAGCGCTCCGCGGAACACGCCGGGGAATACGAGCACGTTGTTTATCTGGTTGTTGTATTCGGAAGAGCCCGTCCCGACTATGAACGCACCCGCCTCCTTTGCATCGACGGGATTAATCTCGGGCACAGGATTGGCGCAGGTGAAGAGTATCGCCTTATCCGCCATAGATGCGACCATCTCTTTGGTGACGCAGTTTGCCACCGAAACGCCGATGAACACGTCGGCGCCCTTCATGGCGTCGGCGAGAGAGCCGTGCCTGCGGGAGAGGTTGGTGAGCTTTACTATTTCCTGCTTTGCAGAGTTGAGGCCCTCGTCGCCCTCGCACAGCATGCCCGTCCTGCCGCACATGATTATATCCTTCACGCCGTAGGCGAGCAAAAATTTTGCTATGGCTATGCCTGCGGCGCCGGGGCCGTTTATTACCACCTTTATCTCATCCGCACGCTTTCCGGCGAGCTTGAGCGCGTTTCTGAGAGCCGCCGTCATGACAATCGCCGTGCCGTGCTGGTCATCGTGGAATACGGGGATGTCGAGCTCGGCCTTGAGCCTGGTTTCGACCTCGAAGCAACGAGGAGCGGAGATATCTTCGAGATTTATTCCTCCGAACGAGCCCGAAATTAAACTGATCGTCTTTATTATCTCTTCGGGATCCTTAGACTTTATGCATATGGGGAACGCGTCGACATCGCCGAATGCCTTGAAAAGCGCGCACTTGCCCTCCATTACGGGCATTCCCGCTTCAGGGCCGATATCCCCCAGGCCCAAAACGGCGGTGCCGTCGGTTATGACAGCCACGGTGTTCCAGCGCCTGGTCAGATCGAAGCTCTTTTCAACGTCGGCATTTATGGCCATACAAGGCTCGGCCACGCCCGGGGTGTATGCGAGAGAGAGCTCCTCCCTGCACGATACGGGCACGCGCACTTTTGTTTCTATCTTGCCGCGCCACTCGGCATGTTTTTTAAGCGATTCCTTCCTGCAATTCATTTTTATTTCCTCCGATGGTAGTTCGATTACATTTACATTATAAACTTGTTGTGCTATAATGTAAAATAATAATAAGGTATAACCATTATAACTTATACGCATGATAATTTTTTGGCGGTGAGGGCAGTGAACTACGAATATTACAAAGTATTTTACTATGTGGGCAAGCACAAAAACATAACGAAGGCGGCTGCCGAGATATACTCCAGCCAACCCGCGGTGACGCGCGCCATTCAGAATCTGGAGCGGGAGCTTGGGTGCAGGCTGTTCACGCGCAACAAGTCCGGCGTAGAATTTACCCACGAAGGAAAGACGTTGTACGATTACGTCAGCGCGGCATACAGCCAGCTTACAAAGGGCGAGGACGAGGTGCGGCGCACGATAGACGCCGAGACGGGCACGATATACATTGGCGCGTCGGTAACGTCGCTTTATGAATTTTTATTTGACTGTCTGAATATTTTCAGAAGCAGGCGCCCGCATGTGAAACTTAAGATAAGTACGGGCTCCAACAACAGCACTATAGAAAAACTGAGGAGCGGAGCCATTGACCTTGCCTTTGTTTCCACGCCGTGTTTGCCGGACAAGGCGCTGAACTTTGTTAAAGTGCGCTCGTTCTTCGACGTGCTGATCGCGGGCAACGGCTTTTCCCGTCTCAGAGACAGACGGTTTGACCTCAAGGATATAGCCGGCTATCCCTATGTAGGACTGAGGCAGAGCATGCAGCTTAGGCAATTTCTGGACGACGTGTTCGCTCAGAACAAACTTACAGTTTCTCCCGACATAGAAGCCGACGGCGCCGACCTTCTGGTGCCGCTTATAAGCCACAATTTCGGCATAGGTTTCGTGCCCGAATCTATGGCGGCGGCGGCCATAGAGCGCGGCGAGGTGTTCCGCGTGCCGCTGGACTTTGAAATGCCCGCGCGGCACATATGCATGGTGACAGATCCGCGCCACCCGCAGACGAACGCCTCGCGCGAGCTGAACAGAATGATATCCGAGAGTATGGCCGAGCGTCAATAGATTCATCCGGATCTGAACAACGCCTGCCGTGTTAAAGACATCGGCATCAATGCCCGCACTTTTGGAGCCTCAAGAATTAACACCCGGCCGGACATATGAACGCAAAAACAACTATAAAAAAACATAAAAGGCATGCGCCGCGGCAAATTTTGCCGCGGCGCATATGTATTCAGACGCATATACTGCACACAGGCGGACTCGACAAGCCCCCCGTTTACATCAATTTGTATTATTTGTCCTGCTTCCCGTTCAAAAAAGTCTCTTTATAGCGCGCCATGCACTTGCGTATTATCTGTATCGCCTCATACTTATGATTGATCTCCTTTACCGTGGTGGACTTATGCTCGAGCATCTTATACACCTCGAAGAAGTGCATCATCTCCTCGAATATGTGCTTAGGCAGCTCCTTTATGTCGTAATAGTGCTTATAGTTGGGGTCGTTCACGGGCACGGCGATTATCTTTTCGTCGAGCTCGCCGCTGTCGGTCATCGTTATGACGCCTATAGGCATGCAGGTGACGAGCGTCATGGGATAGATGGACTCGTTGCAAAGGACGAGCACGTCGAGCGGGTCGCCGTCGTCGGCGAGGGTGCGCGGGATAAAGCCGTAGTTTGAAGGGTACACGGTGGACGTGTACAACACCCTGTCCATGCGCAGCAGTCCCGTCTCCTTGTCGAGTTCATACTTGACTTTGCAGCCCTTGGGGATCTCGACTAACGCCTCGAACCTGTTTTCGGCTATGCGCTCCTCCCTTATGTCGTGCCAGATATTCATTTGTACCTCCGTAAGTTCCCCCTCTGCCGAATATACCCGCAAAACGAGGGCAAAATCCGTAGAGAATGTAATATATCATACCTATATATTAGCACATAAAACACATTTGTAAAATAACAAATAGATATGATATACATATAAAATATGCATAATTAAACCTCCCGGCGAAACCGACGCATTTCATCGATTTCGATTTCAAAATTTTGCGGCCGGGCACAAATCTGCGCCCGGCCGCTGAAAAGGAGGGAAAAGAAATGAGTCGTTTTCGCTATGCGATCAATCAGGCATCATCTGACGCAAAGTTTTTAACGCAGCTTCTCATCAGCGAGAAACCATGTGCAGTCAGAATAACGCCTGGTTGCGATCGGGAGATCAGACCGCTTCAAAATCGGTGAACACACTGTATACAAACTCTACCGTCACATACTCGGAGTCATAGCTCGTTGCGCCGTCGTCACCGGGTACATAAATGTGCAGATAGTACGTCTGCCCCTCGGTGAGTCCCGAAATCCAGAACCAACCCGTCGTCTGATATTCCATGGTGGGACCGGAGTGCGAATAAATGTAGTTATTTACGCTCGCGGTGCCCTCGGTAACGTCAGTTCCCTGCTCCGCCTCTATCCAGCCGCAGAAAGTGTTGCTGTCGTTTCGGGTCATTTTGATGTTCTCATAAGAGAAGGTGACAGCGTCGGACTCGGTGCCGTCCTCGGTTTCGGTAATATAGTATATGAGCTGTGTATCGGGGTTTGCACTGCAGTATGTATCGGCGTTATCTATTTCAAACATCATGCCGTCATTTTCAAGCACCACGTTGCTCGTATCGATCGAATTGCTGGTTCCTCCCATTCCGCCCGTAGTTTCGGTAGTGCCGTACTGCGAGAAAGTAGTAGAGAATCCGTCCATCACAGTGCCGGTGGAAATTTCAGGATCGACGTTATGCAGAATAAGCGTCGTGGGCTCTTCGTCAACGAGATAATCGGACATAGTGTACAGAGCTATGGGGCCGCCCGCCCTTATACCGACTATGTATTCGCCGCCGCCGATATTGGAGTTTGGCAGCTCGAAAGTTACCGTGTCGCCGGCCTCGTAAGTCTGCCTGTCGCCGTTCTCATCGGTGTACTGGGCGTTAAAACGCTTGCTGTATGTAGGCGTGAGGGAAAGTATGGTTTCGAGCGGCTGCAACAGATAGTCGCCGTTTTCATCGGTGAGGTACTCGGTCTCAGTAACAGTGCTCGTCGTGCCGTCAGGATTTTCCTGTTCCACCTCCTTCGTTTCAGACTGGAAATAACCGGTATTTCCGAGGTCTTCCGAAGGTTCTGTAACGTTATAGAAATATACGCGGTAATAAGCGGCGTTTTCCACCGCAGTGAAAGAGAATGTGCCTGCCTCAAAGTCGTATGTGAGGTTATAGGGCACCTCAAGCTGCGAGCGGAGCGAATCGCTATCCTCCCCGCCGCCGCAGGCGGCTATACCGGCCGTCAACGTTGCCGCAACAGCCGCCGCAAGCGTGATTTTAATTATTTTATTCAACTTTTTCATGATAGCAACACTCCTTTCCTTATATCAGGCACAATACCGCAATCAGCACTGCCGTGAGCGAAGCCGACGGCACGCCGATAGATTTAATTTCTTCAAGCTTGAACGAGAACAGCTTGAGTACCACCCAGAGTATCATACCCGCGGCCACGCCGTATACTATGTTCTGCGTAAGAGCTATGCCTGCTACGGTTGCCGCAAAGGGAATTATTTCGTCGAGTCTGCCGGCATCGATCCCGCCCATGCCCTTCATCATCATTATGCCCACGAAGAGCATGACGCCGTCGGCAATGGCGAACACCGCCAGGGCGTATTCGGCATAAGAATTGGAGGTAGCGTGACCGTAATCGCTTACAGTTGCGGTATACGTTGCCATGAGGGCAAAGAATGCCCAGGTAAACATTGCCGCGATGAAGCCTATGGAGGCAACCACCGACGAAAGTCCCGTCCGTCCGCCGTCGATGACGTCGTTTTTGAGCAGGACGGTGCCCTCGCTCATAATATCGACGCTTGCCTCAAACCCGTCGAGATAGTTGCTCTCTACGGTGTAATCGGTGTCCTCGTTGAGCGCATCGCTGGTGAACCTGCCTATGCCCATGGCAATGGTGGCAGACATCCGCGAAGCCGCAACGTTCAGAACGAGCAAAAGCACGATGAGTACCGCTATACCCATAACCGCGCCGCTTCTGCTCTTTCTCTTGTTAGCCATATGTTGTCCTCCTTAAGATATTTTGTCAGCTTTATTTTTGTGCGCAATACACGCATGCTGTTACTTCCAATCTTTTAGAGCCGCGTCAGTGTTGTTTTATCACATTAAATTTTATAAACAAACACAAAAAACGCAATATCGAAAATCATAAGCGGCTGAATTTTATTCCTACACGGTTTTAAGACTTAAAAAAGTCCGCAGGCACGGGGGATTCAGGAGCAAACGCAAAAGAAACCCACCCGCTAAGCGGGTGGTTCTTCATTTTCGGGCGTAGCACTTGTTTACTAGGCCGAGCGCCACGCGCTCATATGTCGACCTGCCAGTCGCTGCGCTTATTCCTCGCTACCCGTAAACGGGTCCTCAGGATAATCAATGCTCAACTGCATATTTTCTTTGTCTTTCTTTAATTGGTTTTGTATGTACTCCTTGATTACCTGAGTATTCTTGCCTGTCGTGTCTACATAGTAGCCACGACACCAAAATTCTCGGCACCGGTATTTAAACTTTGCCGTCCCGAATTTTTGGTAAATTATTAAGCTACTCTTTCCTTTCAAGTATCCCATAAACCCAGATATACTTATCTTGGGTGGCACCATTACCAACAAATGTACGTGGTCTATTGCCATTTCTCCTTCCAGTATCTCTACTTTCTTCCATTCGCACAGCTCGCGTATTATTTGCATTATTGCTTTTCTGTGGCTCTCATAAAATATTTTACGTCTGTACTTTGGCGCAAACACTATATGATACTTGCAATTCCATTGCGTATGTGATAATATTTTATTGTCATTAGAATTCATTTCTTTTGTCCTCCGTTTTGTTCCTGTTTTTGCAACTGGCAGGTCGCACTTATATTCTAACAAAACGGAGTTTCCTTTTCAATACCACATCGGCAATAGCCTATTCCTGAACCCCCGGACTATCCGGGGGTTTTCTTTATACAAAAAACAGAGGGCGTCCCGCGCAAAGAAACTTTGCGCGAAGGTGCGGGATAAGGTAAAATTCAGCAACTTAAAGTTGATTGTCAAGCCAAATTTCCACCAAAAATCGTTTACCAATTTAACAAACGAGCGATCAATGAAACCGGTTAAAATCATGATAAAAACGCCCGTTTTCGACTGAAAACGGGCGTTTTTTAATGAAATCCGGCAACTTGCTTTCTCGCCGCCATTAAAGTAACGGCATGGCGGCTCGGGCACCGCCAACCACTATATTTTGTGGTTGGCTCACCTCGCATAGCAAAATAGCGGATGTCCGCTATTTTGAGAATACCCTGCTCGCCCTCCCTTGTCGGATAGCAAGTTGCAAAAAAAGAACGCAACCACAACAAGGTTGTGATTGCGTCTTTTTTGAAATCCGGCAACTTGCTATCCTCCCGGACCTTGGATGGTCAAGTACTTTCGCCGTAGACGAGCTTAACTTCTGTGTTCTGCCGCTTTCCGCAAGCGGAACACCTTCGGCAGAGCAGCGCTCTGCTCGCGCGGAATGGGAACAGGTGGATCCTCGTCGCCATTATCACCGGAATGGCTCCGCTTGTTGGACTTGAAGGGACACGCGAGGCATAAAAATATATAAAAACGAGGCAAATTTAAGCAAAAATCGCTTAAATTTGCCCCGTTTTAGGTTCCCGCCAAAATCTTTGCGACAAATTTGCGACAAAATCTTTTATCTGAATTTATACATATCCGTCCAAATAAAATCCTTTTCATCGCAATTTAATCACCCGCTCCGCATTAGTTTAATAGCATTGCATTATTTAATATACTTCACATTTCGGGCATCACCAACGCGCTTCAATTTATCCTCATCCACCATCTTTGCAAGTATACGCGTAGCTGTCGCTGACGAAACGTTAAACATTTTTTCAACGTCCCTGCGGACTATTTCGCCACGTTCGGCGACAATTTTTTCAATTTCCGCCTCCCTATCGGCACTTCCCGCTGTTGTCGAAGTCAAGGCGCGTTCAATTTTATAAAGCACCACCTTAAATGAATTTGGCGCGCACTCAAATAATGGCTGTTTACGCTGACCCTCGTAACTCTTTTTGATTTTGGCAATACCCGTACCGTAAGCCTCAATAAGGTGTATACGATAGAAAATATCCGCCAGTTTGCGGTTACGAAGATATGAAACGCCCATCATCACATCGGCCATTTCAACGCCTCGCACCAATCCGCCGAGGGAGATAAACTCTATTCTGTCACTGAACATACTTATGAGTGTATCGCCGTTCATTGCGTAATCCCTGTGGACGACGGCGTTCAGGAGCGCTTCGCGTATTGCTTCCACTGGATAGTCTCTGTAATCTTCCCTCCTTACCCCGTTGATTTTGGGACTGCTCAAACGGTTATTGCTGTCAATTATACGCGTAACGTCGTCAATCTGTCTGAATAAAGAACCCGTAAATTCGTGTCTGTCCCTGAAAACTTCCTTAGTTTGACCATCAAACACTGCAAATTTAATTTTATAGCCGCACTGGTCAGACAAAAGATAGGCAAGATTTGTGTAACAACCATCCCTGCCGATTGTTCCCAAAGAACGCTGTTGCGCTTCGCCAAAGGGCAAACCCGCACTTTCAAACTGTCGCTCTGCCTCAATAAAGGTGAGATTTTGTTCGAGAGAGCGGGCGTCCTCATAGGCGGTGCTGACGTCCTTTATCATATTGAGTATCTCCGTCTGAGTGGCGGGCGTTGAAGCCGTACCCCTGCGTACAAATACCCCCTCCGGACGGATACCCTTGCTTTGGGCATAGTACGGAGCCATACTGCCCTTATTGACTGTGATTTGCAGAACATTTTTACCTTCAACCACAATAGGTTTTATATCGACAAACGCCATAACGTCGGGTTTGATGTTATCTTTGATATTGTCCGTACATTTGATTTGGACATCGTTAATATTATCAATGCCGCATACGCTGCCATCGTCGTTTACGCCGACATAAATTGTTCCGCCCGAAGTATTGACAAAGGCAATAACTTCCTTATATAAATCGTTAATATACTCCCTTTTGAATTCCACAGTAGCCGATTCGGTCATAATATCTCCTCACTATTCAATCACGAGCTGATTTGATTAGATTGTGATTAGATTATAGATGATTTGATTGCATTTGTCAACAGCTCAGCTCCTATTATTTTAAACGAAACGTTAAAAGGCCGTACCGCAAAATTTATGCGGTACGGCCTTTACCATTAAGATATTTTAAATGCCTGTTGCAACAGGGGAAGACCCCACGCAAAGAATATTACAATTACTGCAATCAAGAATGCTGCAAGCAACGCGTAATAGACTATATTGAGAACCAACCTCTTCTTTTTCATTGCCGACGTCACTTCGGAACGATTGGCAAAGCGGATATTATATACGTTCAGCAATATGCCGCATACAACGTACGCGAGAATGACGGCGTCGATATCGATGAGTGCCAAAACATATACGGGAATGCCTTCGCTGTAATTATCGCCGATGCCTGCAACCAGCCTGCTGTTCGCGCAGAAATAGAGCGAACGGTGAAGGCTGTCGCGCAGCATATTCTGAACTCCGTTTGAAGAAGTTTCGGGCAGAGGATTCTCCATACCGGTGAGCTGCAAATTGCATCCTCCGGCGAGACAGGCCTCAGACTCGGAAGCATTTATAACGTTATAGTCCGTTATAACGAAACCTTTATATCCCCATTCGCCGCGCAGCACATTTATGTTGAGCGCATAGCTTGAGCGGCAACGCATACTGCCTATTCGTGCCATGCTGGACATTACACCCATTGCACCGCCTTCGGTCAGCGCATCTTCAAAGGGCCGAAGATAAATTTCCCTTATCGCCTGTTCGCGGCAGTATGTAGCCACGCCGCCGTTCGCATCGCGGTTGGTTTCCTGGTCGTTCAACGCCATGTGCTTTGGTACGGCATTGAGCCCCTTGCTTGCCGCACCCTTTATCATCGCCACGGACATTGTTCCGCTCATGAAGGAATCTTCCGAGAAATATTCATAGTTTCTGCCTGAGAAGGGAGTGCGATGGATATTGGTTGCGGGAGCATACCAGCCGGTATAGTTATCTAAGACTGCAAGATCGCCGTTGATTTCGCCATACTCATATACCAAATCGACGTTATATGTTGCGGCGAGCAAAATTTCAGCGGGGCCGACAACATTATGTACACCCTCCGGCCCGTCATAAACATACGCTGTCGGTTTGTTTATGGAAGATATGGCTGCCGTGCCGTACGCAGAAGACTTGTATATGTCGTGCATCGTTTCAACCGAAAGGCTGTTGAGAAGCTCGTCCCATTGCTCATCGTCGAAATCAAGCTCTGCCATATCAGACAATTTAAGGTCAGAGGCAACGCCCGTAGTTATGGCTTCGTACGAATCCTTTGAATTGGGATTACCCGATGCCTCCCAGCCGGTAGCTTTGAGGGCATCTATGATTGCCTGAGATGCCTGCGCCGTCTTAGCCTCGCCGGCGGCGTTGGTGGTGTTGGAAACGCCCGATTTTACGCCTGTTGCGTATTCAAGCCCGTTATTTTCCATTACAGACCAGTCATTCCTCGAAAGATAAACGGCGTCTTCAAGCGCAGCGCCTGTAAACTGATTTTCAATTTTACCGCCGCCTGCGCCCGTTGCATATACCTCATCATCGGTTTCAGACACTTCATAACCGTAGACGAAAGATGAGTTTCCGTTTTCAGTCATGCCGTCATCGACGGTCTTTCCCTTTTCGGCGAGAATATTATTGACTGCCTCGTGCGCGTTTGCCGCAGCGGTGAAATAATACTGCCCTGCTTCCAGAATATAAGTACCAGCGCCGAATTCGTCGTAGGCGCGCATCTCTTCGCCGCTGACCTTTATTTCCACCGTTTCGCTTGCGCCGGGGGCAAGTTCCTGCGTTTTATCGAACCCGACGAGCTGAACGGAGGGCTTTTCCACCTTATTTTCTATGTCGTAGGCCGTATAGGGCGACTGCATATAGAGCTGAACAACTTCCTTGCCGGCAACATCGCCGGCGTTTTTTACGGTTACGTTAAAGGTAAACTCGTCGTCAGCCTCGTCATAGCTGCCGGTAAACCCGCTCCACTCAAACCCGGTATAGGAGAGACCGTAGCCGAAGGGATACGCCACTACGCTTTCGTAGTCATAGCTGCCGGCGTTGCCCTGCTTTAAAACGACGTCCTCATACCTCGTTTCGTAGTACTTGTAACCTACATATATGCCTTCGGAATAATTGATGTAGGAATAATATCCGCTGCCGTTGGACGAGGCGTCTATCATATTCCCGT
>ERZ1643249.248-NODE-248-length-67385-cov-16.822189_pt1 | contig 67385 bp, 59 predicted proteins | sample MGYA00579263_ERZ1643249 | MGnify/ENA primary metagenome ERZ1643249 (study PRJEB29033, sample SAMEA4952264) | chicken gut metagenome | biome: Broiler Chicken; feature: Gastrointestinal Tract; material: Caecum | place: Ireland | collected 2018 | study: Broiler...
TTTTGTATGCAAATCTGATATTAGCACAATATTTAGGTGTTTGCAACAGTAAAAACCAAGATCTTGTGTTTTTTACAGAAAAAGAGGGAGCTGTCGCAAATCAAAATCGAGAATCTTTTAACCTTTCTGGATCTCCCGGATCAGGTTTACCATCTCGATAGCTCCCTGGGCGCACTCAGAACCTTTATTTCCTGCCTTAGAACCGGCCCTCTCAATAGCCTGCTCAATGTTTTCAGTGGTAAGTACCCCGAACATCACAGGAATGCCGCTTTTTAAGGATACAGAAGCGATCCCTTTGGAAACTTCGCTGCACACATAATCATAGTGGCTGGTGCTTCCTCTGATCACGGCACCCAGGCAGATCACCGCGTCATATTTGCCGCTTTCTGCCATTTTCGAGGCAATAAGAGGGATCTCAAAAGCTCCCGGCACCCAGGCCACCTGGATATTTTCCTCTTTTACCTCATGGCGGGTAAGAGTATCCAAAGCCCCGCTTAATAACTTGGAAGTGATAAATTCATTAAATCTGGCTACAATGATCCCTACTTTAATATCCTCAGATACTAATTTTCCTTCAAATGTTTTCATACTGTAATCCTCCTTAAAACTTCAATTATATTCGTACAGCGTTTGGTAAATAACTAAGCAAAATCTCTTTCCTGTATTGCTTTAATATTTCAGCAGATGTCCCATTCTGTTCTGCTTAGTCCTCAGATACCGGATATCATGAGGATTTGCCGGAGCCTGGATAGGCACTCTTTCCAGGATCTCCATACCGAAATCCTGAAGCTGGTATACCTTATCCGGATTATTCGTGAGAAGCCGGAGAGTTTTCGCCCCAAGATCCCTGAGGATCTGGGCTCCGATATAATACTCCCTTTCATCCCCTTTAAATCCCAGAGCGAGATTGGCTTCCAGGGTATCCATTCCCTGTTCCTGCAGTTCATAGGCACGAAGCTTGTTGATCAGTCCGATGCCCCTGCCTTCCTGGCGCATGTAAAGGAGGATGCCTCTTCCTTCTTCTTCGATCTGCCTCATAGCCGCGTGAAGCTGCTGGCCGCAGTCGCAGCGGAGAGAGCCAAAGGTATCCCCTGTAAGACACTCAGAGTGAACCCTGCACAGAAGGTTTTCTCCCTCTCCCACTTCACCTTTCACAAGGGCCACATGATGTTCCCCATTCAACTTATTTACATAGCCGTAAGCGGTAAAATGTCCGTATCTGGTAGGCATATCTGTCTTAGTCACCTGCTCCACCAGTTTTTCGTGGCGTTTCCGGTAATTCTGAAGATCCTTTATGGTAAGAAACGGGATTTTCCACTTCCTGGCCATATGAGCCAGCTCTGAAGTCCGCATCATGGTCCCGTCTTCTCTCATGATCTCACAGCACAGACCGCAGGTCTTAAGTCCCGCCAGCCGGAGAAGGTCTACGGTAGCTTCCGTGTGGCCGTTTCTCTCCAGGACGCCGTTTTTCTTAGCCAGCAGTGGAAACATATGGCCGGGGCGGCGGAAATCTTCCGGCTTTGCATCTTCTTCCACACACTTCATGGCAGTTACAGACCGCTCTGCCGCGGAAATCCCTGTGGTGGTGCTTACATGATCAATGGATACGGTAAACGCCGTCTCATGGTTATCTGTATTCTGAGACACCATCTGAGGGATCTGAAGCTTTTTCACATATTCCTCCGTCATCGGCATACAGATCAGTCCTTTCCCATAAGTAGCCATAAAGTTTACATTCTCTGTAGTGGCAAACTGGGCGGCACAGATCAGATCTCCTTCATTCTCCCTGTCCGGATCATCTGTGACCAGTACCAGACCGCCTTTTTTCAGGGCCTCCAGCCCTTCTTCTATCCTCTGAAATTTCGGCATTATTCTCACTCTCCTTAAAATCCATATTTTCTCAGCATTTCCATGGTAATTCCTGCTCCGGCTGTATTTTCTTTCTTATCTGTCTGAGCCGGAAATGTCAGGAACCTTTCCACATATTTTCCGATCACATCGGTTTCCAGATTCACCTGATCTCCCGGCTTTCGTTCCTGCAGGACTGTTTCCCGGGCGGTGTGAGGGATCACAGAAACCTGAAAACTATCTTCAGAAACTTTTGCCACCGTCAGGCTGATCCCGTCTATGGCAATGGAGCCTTTCTCCACTACATAACGGAGGATTTCCCTATCCCCTGCAATGGTATACCAGAGGGCATTGTCATCTCTCTTGATCTTTCGGACAGTGCCTCGTCCGTCCACATGGCCCGCTACAATATGTCCGCCAAAGCGTCCGCCGGCAGCCATAGCCCGCTCCAGGTTTACCCGGCTTCCAGGTTTCAGACTGCCCAAAGTGGACCGGTCCAGAGTCTCATGCATCACATCCGCTCCAAATCCGCCGGGGAAAAATTCTACCACAGTAAGACAGACCCCGTTCACCGCCACGCTGTCCCCGATCTTCAGATCTTCCAGGACTTTTTCCGCCTTCACAGACACCACCGCGGATTCCCGGTTTTTTCGGATTCCCCGGATAATTCCCATTTCTTCAACAATTCCTGTGAACATCCTCATCCACCTCGCTTTCGATCAGATAGTCATCCCCCAGGCGGCTTATTTTTCCAGGCTTCAGGAACAGGCATTCCTGGGGATCCGGATATCCCTGACCCCCTACAGGCCCTTTTGCCCCTCTCCCGCCTATGATCTTTGGGGCAATATAGGCCATGACCTTCTGAACGATCCCAGCCTGAACAGCAGACCAGTTCAGCTTTCCGCCGCCTTCCAGGAGAAGGCTGTCGATCTGCCTTTTTCCCAGCTCTTTCATGAGAACAGACAGGTCGATCTTCCCCTCTTTCTCCGGAATCTCCAGCAGGGTGCAGCCCTTTTCCTCATAAGGGATCTGTCTTTCTCTTTCCACCTTCTCTCCTATGGCCAGGATCGTGTCCGCCTCTTTGGCAGTCTCCAGGATCCGGGAATCCAGAGGCGTGGAAAGATGGGTATCACAGATGATCCGCACAGGATTTCTTCCCCCTTCCATACGGCAGGTGAGAAGGGGATCGTCCGCCAGTACAGTTCCAACTCCTGCCATGATCCCCCTGTACTTATGCCGCAGGCTCTGGACATGGGCTCTGGCTGCCTCTCCTGTGATCCATTTGGAAGCTCCGGTATAAGCGGCGATCTTTCCGTCCATGGTCATGGCATACTTCATCACTACATAGGGAGTTCCTGTCCGGATATAATGGAAAAATACCTGGTTGATCTCCCGGCATTCTTCTTCCAGCACATGTTCCTGTACCTCTATACCATGCTGCCTGAGAATTTCCAGCCCCCTGCCTGCCACCAGGGGATTGGGATCGCCTGCTCCCACTACTACTTTCCGGATACCGGCCTTCAGGATAGCCTCTGTACAGGGAGGCTGTTTCCCATAATGGCAGCAGGGTTCCAGAGTTACATACATGACCCCGTCTTCTGGCGGCTGGATGCAGTGAGCCAGAGCGTTTCTTTCCGCATGGAGCTGACCATACTTTTCATGCCATCCTTCCCCGATGATCCGGCCGTCTTTTACGATGACAGCTCCCACCATAGGATTGGGAGAAACCCAGCCTTCTCCTTTCTTTGCCAGTTCCAGGGCTCTTCTCATAAATTTTTCATCTTCCTGTGCTGCACACATGTTTCTTATCACCTCATTTCTCTGTATCGGGCTTATCGCATAAAAGAAAAAGCCCTGATAAAATTTTTCAGGACTTTTAAACACTTGACAAAAGGCATATTAAAAAGAATTTGCTTCTTCTCGATGTATTGTGAAATACAAAAGGCTCTGAAATGGAAATCCATTTCAGAGCCTGACCTTTCATGGTATATACAGATATAGATATACAATATCAAACGCCAAATCTTCTTTCATCCAGACTATACTGTCGGCTTCGGAGTTTCACCGAATCATGCCTTGCGGCTCGTGGGCTTTACCACCGGTAGGGACTTGCACCCTGCCCTGAAGAATTTTTTATATTATATACCTATAGACTGGTCTTGTCAATTTTTAACTCTAGATTTTCTGTCATTTTACCTGCCGGATCCTCTGTCTTCCAGTATTTCTACTTCATCGCCTATACAGATCCTTCCCGATCTGAGGATCATCCCGAAAACGCATTGTTCTTTCAGGGAACAATGTTCTTTACGGGCGGCAAGGGAACAGATTTCCGGATAGCATTTTTTCAGAGTACCGGTGACCTGGATGACAGTCTCCCCTATACGGATCTGATCTCCCGGGCAGATCTGAGAAAAATCTATACCTGTAGTCTGGATATTTTCTTTAAATTTTTTCAGGCAGAACCCCTCCTGATTCCCTTGTCTGGCTTCCCGTGGAAGAATTGTGATCTGCCGCTCTTTGTTCTCCTTATGCCAGTCTCCTTCCAAGCCCCAGGTTTCTTCCGCCAATACAGATTTTACTGATTTTCCCGGCATTCCCTTTTCCCTGTATAAAAGAATAGCAAGAACCTTTCCTAGTGCCTTATCACCGCTCATTTTCCGTCCTTCCTTTCGTATGATCTTACAGGATTTCTCTGATCTCCCCGGCTTCTTCCCAGGAATATCCTCCTAATTCTTCTATTTTTTTATGAAATGCTTCGGATCTGAGGATATCCAGAAATGCCTGGACAAGAGGAGTGTCCAGATCTTTTTTATAGAGGGCAAAATCATAAGATTCCTTTCCCACAGGAATAAAGTCCAGGCCCATGGCCTTCGCTGCCGAATAGACTCCCATACCCGCATCCGCCCCTTCTCCGGCTACCTGTGCGGCAACTGCCATATGTGTAGCGGCCTCACAGCCATATCCTGATATTTCATCCGGTGAAATTCCCTCTTTCCCCAGAAGATAATCCAGGAGGATCCGGGTGCCTGCGCCTCTCTGACGGTTTACATACCGTCCTTTTCTCAGATCTGAAATTCCTGTTATGCCCAAAGGATTCCCCGGTTTTACCATCAATCCCTGGATCCTTCCCACACCTTTGATCAGGACCATAGGCTCCCTGAACATTTTCTTCAGATAAGACTCATTATAAACTCCTGTAGTCTCATCCAGAAGATGAACCGGGGCAATATGGGCTTCCTGTCTTTTCAGAGCCATCAGGCCTCCCATGCTGCCTACATGGGTGCTGGATATGAACATTCCCGGATGTATCTGCGGCATCAGATCTGCCATAATATCCAGGATCAGATCATGACTGCCAATGATCACCAGCGTATTTTCAATCTGGCTAAGATCCCGGTAAAGCTCGATTTCCGCTTCTTCTCCCGCTTCCAGCCCCTCGCTGTTCTGGGGTATGATACAGAATCCGTCTGCCCGTACCAGAGACATTGCCGCTCCTGCGCCTCTGGCAAGAGGGGCGGCCACCAGCTTATCTCCCACTTTTCCTACCTTTACCCTGACATATTCCCTGTGCTTCAGACTGGAAACCAGCCGTTTCGTGACCACTCCGTGTATTACCGGCTTTTTCTCCTGGGGAAAGTCTCCCATCTTTGCCAGTACAGGACTGACAAAATTTTCAAAGGCGATATACGCGCTTACAGGATAGCCGGGAAGTCCTATTACCGGCCTGTTATTGACCACTGCCAGGATCACCGGTTTTCCAGGCTTAACGGCCACTCCATGGACAATCACTTCGCCCAGTTCTCTTAAAACATGGACCGTATAATCTTCCCGCCCCGCGCTGGAGCCGGCATTGATCACTACCATATCATATTCTTCCGCGGCCCGGGCCACCGCATCCCGTATGGTATCATAGTCGTCAGGAAGTATAGGAAAGCGTACCGCTTCCGCCCCCTGTTCCTTTGCCATGTTTTCAAACATCCTGGAATTGGATTCAATAATACTTCCCTCCACAGGAGTTTCCCCCGGCTCGATCATCTCAGTCCCTGTAGGAAAAATCGCAACCGAAGGACGGCAGGCAACAGAAATCTCCGTGATACCGGCAGAAAGAAGGACTCCGATGTCAATCGCCCTGATTTTGTGGTGTCCCGGCAGGATCATCTCCCCTGCCACAATATCTTCCCCTACCGGCCGGATATGCTGCCATGGAGCCGCCGCTTCCGTGATCCGGACCCGGTCCTCTTTGTCTGTTTCCAGAAGATCTTCTGCCATGATCACGCCGTCATAAGGCAGATGGACAGGATCTCCTGTATCTACCGGCACAAAATCTTCCCCCTGCACCAGCTCTACAGGGCTGCTCTCTGTAGCTCCTTTTGTTTTCTCTGTAATTACCCCAATGCCGTCCATAGCGGCGGAATTATATAAGGGCGAGCAGTATTTTGCATAAACTGCCTCCTTTGTTACCCTCCCCAGGCTTTCTGTTACCGGAATGGTCTCCCATTTCTTTGTCAGGACCTTTTCCAGCGCCTTTTCATATTTCTCCAGAGCTTCCTCCAAAGATATGGTTTTTAAATACAAATTTCTCTTTCCCATTTTTCTCTCCTAAAGCAGTTCTGCCATAACGGTTTCTCCTGTTTTCAGCCCTTCTTTTCCCAAAGGAATCCTCACAAAGCCGTCCGAACCAGTAAGCGTACGCATAAGTCCTGATTTTCCCAGCACAGGCCGGGCTGTATATACGCCGCCTTCTCCCGGAAGAAGACGTACCATTAAAATAGTATCCTTACCCGGAGCCGCCGGCACGTTACTCTCCATCACCGCCGGCACCCTGGGCTTTTCGGGACAGCCTGTCCTCTGTCTTTCCAGCCAGCCTGCCAGAAGGCGAAATACCACCAGGGCCGCGCCAGGATGCCCCGGAAGCCCCATCAGAACCGATTCAGACTCTTTGTCCACCCCAAGGATCGTTGGCTTTCCCGGTTTTAAAGCAAGCCCGTGGGTAAAAACCCCGGGATTGGAAATCCTGTCCAGGATCCTGCTGGTCATGTCCTTTTTTCCCTGAGAGCTTCCTCCTGAGATCACGATCAGATCACTGGACCTTAGTCCCTGCCTCAGGGCCTGTTCTATCACTTCTTCCCGATCCGGCAGTACCTGGATATGTACGATCTCAAAGCCCATTTCTTCTCCCATCCGGGCAAGAGCAGGGGTATTGATGTCGTAAATACAGCCTGGTTTTAAAGGGCAGCCCGGCTCTGTAAGCTCGTCTCCCGTAGATAGGATCGTAACTTTCAGAGGCTTATAGACCTCTGCCTCTCTTATACCGTTTCCTGCCAGGGCTCCGATCTGCGCAGCCCCCAGCCTGGTTCCCCTGGTGAGAATGATCTGGTCTTTTTCCACATCTTCTCCGATCTGAAGGATCCCCGCACCGGAAGGAACCGAAGAGTAGACCGCTATGTGAGAAGTGTCAAAAGGCTCTGTATATTCAACCATTACCATGGCGTCTGCTCCCCTGGGGATCATTCCCCCTGTAGGTACATAAGCGCAGGTCCCTCCGGTAATTTCGCCGGAAGGGACTGTACCGATCTCTACTTCTTCTTTCACCTCCAAAAATACCGGTATACTCTCTCCCGCTCCCTGTGTATCTGCCGCCCTCACTCCATAACCATCTACTGTGGCTCTTGGAAAATAGGGAAGAGGACTTTCCGCCAGAATATCACAGGCCAGGATCCTTCCCCCGCTTTTTTCTACAGGGATCTTTTCTGTTTTCCCCATATCCCAGGTAATCTGGGCAAGCAGTTTTTCTCTTGCCTGCTCCAGAGTATCTACCTTCAGAAGTTTCATAATCTGTTCCCCCTTAAATCATCTTTCATTTATATCCGTTCCGGGAAAAGAAAGCATCTCTCCCTTTAGAAATCTCTGTACCTCCGGAACCGGAGAATGAAACAATACCTCTTCTGCTCTGCCGCTTTGAACAATTTTTCCCTTATCCAGAGCATGGATCCTCCCGCACATTTTTCCTATGTGACTGAGGCGGTGGCTGATCAGGATCCAGGTGTTTTCTTCTTCCTGGTTCATCTTCCGGATCTGCTTTTCAAAAAAATCCACGCTGTCCGGATCCAGATTAGATAAGGTTTCATCTATGATCACCAGACGGGGGTGAAAACACATGGCGCGGAGCATAGACACTTTCTGCCGTTCACCGCTTGAAAGGCTTCTGGCGCTCTGTTTCTCCTTTCCGCCCATACCGCATGCCTCAAGCATCTCAAGCACAGCCCTTTTATCCGGTTTGATCCTGCGGATCTTCAGAGGATATACAATATTTTCATACACTGTGTCATGAAGGAGATAGGGCCTCTGGCTGGTCATGGTGATATCCCTCATGGTAAGATCTCCATAATCGATCCTGCCTCTGTCCGGCTCCAGGATTCCCATGATCAGTTTCGCCAGCGTAGTTTTCCCGCTGCCATTACTGCCGATAAATCCATGGATACAGCCGGTCTCTATTTGGACGCAGCCGGTTTCCAGAACAAAACCGCCGATCTTTTTCTCCACATTAATAATTTTCATCTTCCTGCGACTCCTTCCGGAAAAAATCAGCCATACATTGAAGAATAAAGGCCATGATCAGCAGCAGGATCCCCAGGGTAAGTCCTTCCGTAAAAATCCCCTGGCTTTTCAACAATGAAATTGCTGTAGTCATAGTCCGGGTGTGGCCTTTGATATTCCCTCCTACCAGCATGACAGCGCCTACTTCACTGATCGATCGTCCAAAACCTGTGACAACAGCAAAATAGATCTCATGTTTCATTTCTTTAAGCAGCAGCAGATCCGTCTGTAGTTTTCCCGCTCCCATAGTCTTTGCAAATACCCGGATCCCCGGGGCGGTCTTGGCGGCATAGGTATATACCATTCCACAGATAATAGGCGTAATAATGATGGTCTGAGCCAGGATCATCCCTTCTACGGTAAAAAGCAATTCCAGTTTTCCCAAAGGTCCTCTTCTCATAGTCAGCATATAAACCAGGAGTCCCACCACTACAGGCGGGACTCCCATAAGAGTCCTGTTAATACGGACTGCCAGCCTTTTTCCCGGAAAAGAATATCTCTCCATGACCAGGCCCAGAAATGTTCCAAGTACTGCTGAAAGAAATGTAGAAGTCACAGCCATACGGAAAGTGACCAGGATCGCGCTGTAAACTCCCACATCAGAAAAAATCTCGTCAAATAATGTCTTCAGCATATATCTCTCCAGGTCTTATGCATCCGTTCCCGCATTTGGAACAAACAAAGCCTCTCCATATTCTTCCACTCCATACTCTCCGATCAGTTTCTGTATTTCATCAGAACAGATCCATTCAATAAAAGCGTTGGCTCCTTCGTTATTTACTTCCGGATACTTTTCCGGATTCACTGCGATAACCCCATATTGATTCAGAAGATTTTCATCTCCCTGGCAGACGATCTCCAGATCCAGGGGAACATCCGCATCTTTTTTCATTTTCAGATACGTGCCTCTATCTGTAAGACAGTAGGCCTGCATCTCTCCCGCCATAGTAAGCGTAGCGCCCATGCCCTGTCCGGATTCCAGATAATTCGGATCCTGTGCCGGATCCAGTCCCAGATCCGCCCAGATCGTCTTTTCCTTTTTATCCGTTCCTGAGTCGTCTCCTCTGGAAACGAAGGAAAGCTGTTCATCTATAATCTGTTGAAAAACCGTCCGGATATCTTCAGTCGCGGCTATGGGTTCTGCAGGCCCTACAACAATAAAATCATTGTACATAACCGGGAATCTCTCTACTCCATATCCGTTATTGACAAATTCTTCCTCGCTGGCTTTTGCATGGACCAGTACAATGTCCACATCCCCGTTTTCTCCCATTTTCAAAGCTTCTCCTGTTCCTACTGCATCCCAGAGAAGTTCATAGCCGGTATCTTCCTGGAAGATCGGCGCCAGATAGTCCAGCAGTCCGGTATCTGCTGTACTGGTAGTCGTTGCCATCATCAACTGCCCCTTGTCCTTCTGTACAGACGCTTCCTGGTCCTTGCTTTCTTCCGTTTCCTGCGCCGTCTGCTCTTCTTTGCCGGTTTCCCCGGCTGTGTCATTGTGATTTTCCTGTGACTGTCCGCCGCATCCCGCTGTCAGACTGAAGACCATCACCATTCCCAAAAGCATCCCTACAGTTTTTTTTCTCATGTAAAAACCTCCCTTTTTTTAATTTATCTTCTGCAGTTTATCACTGCTCTAGAAGCCTTCTCCTTATCGGTCATCCTCCAGGATCCTCATTTCATCCCCCACAGAAATCCTTCCTCCTTTCAGGACTCTGGCAAAAACTCCCTCCCGGGGCATAATACAGTCTCCTGTTATTTTCTGGATCGCACATCCCTGGTGGCACTGTTTGCCGATCTGGGTCATTTCCAGCACTACATCCCCGCATATAAATCTGGTCCCCACCGGGAGATTTTTAAAGTCAAAACCTGAAACTATAAGGTTTTCCCCAAAGGCGCCGTCCTCCACCACAGCCCCTCTCTTCTTAAAATCCTCGATGGATTCATAAGAAAGCAGACTTACCTGGCGATGCCATTTTCCTGCATGAGCGTCTTTCTCCACGCCGTAATCCTCTATAAATAAAGCCTCTCCTATATTCTTTTTAGGAGTTCCTTTCTTTTCACTGATACATACCGCTTTCACTGTTCCCATATTTATCCTCCAATCTGGGACATGATCTTCTGTTCCTGATTTTCTTTGTTTGCCAGACCGAACATATGGCCTTCCGGCTTTTTTTCTATCGCCTTTACAATAAGGGCTTTTATTTTTTCCTCCGGTTCACCTCTTCTCAGAGGCTCTCTGAGATCCTCCCCTATATCATACTGGAGGCAGGACTTTAAATAGCCCTGGGATGTCAGCCGTATCCGGTTGCAGGAACTGCAGAATTTATGACTCACCGCACTGATGAACCCGATCTTTCCCTGAAAGCCTTCAAAAGAAATATAGTGACCAGGTCCATTTCCCAAAACTCCCTGAAAGGGCCTGCACCTGCCAAACCTGTTTTCCAGCAGTTCTTTTATCTCTTTTTCTGTTTTACCTTTCCATTCTTTTCCCAGCCCGATAGGCATCATCTCAATAAATCTTACATGAACAGGATAATCTTTTGCCAAGGCTCCGATTTCCAGAAGACTTTCTGTATCCTGGCCCATAGGGACGCAGTTGATCTTTACCGTTACTTCCGGATATTTTAAAGCTTCCTGAAATCCTTCCCACGCCCGTTTCAGTTCTCTTCTCCGGGAAATCTGATAATACTCTTCCTCTCTCAGTGTATCCAGACTGATATTCACTCCATCTATCCCAGCCTGCGCAAGTTCCCTCATCTGTTCCTTTAGAAGGATCCCATTTGTTGTCAATGTCACCTGACGTATACCGGGGATCTCTTTGAGCTTTTTTGTCAGCTGCCATAGATCTTTCCTTACTAAAGGTTCTCCTCCGGTGAGTTTGATCTTCTCAATACCCAGAGAAGCAAAAATCTCCGCAAGCTTTACAATCTCCCCGTACCTGAGGATATCTTCATGGTCCACCATAGGAACTCCCTCCTCAGGCATACAGTAACAGCAGCGAAGATTACATCTGTCTGTTACCGAAATCCGTACATAGTCAATTTTTCTTCCAAATCTGTCGATCATAAGGCTTCCCCGTTTCTCTTTTTTATTCTGTCAGTCTTTCTTTGATGAAAAGGGCACTCCGGATCAGGAAATACCGGCACTATATCGAACTCTCCTTCCAGACCATCATAGGAAAGGATCCTGTTATATAAAGGTTTTCCTGCCCCTGTGATCAGTTTCAGAGCTTCCATAGCCTGAAGGCTCCCGATCACTCCTGCCGCCGGTCCCAAAGCCGGAACATCATCTCTGCCCTCTTCTCGCCTATAGCCCAGACAGCCAAGGCAGGCGCTGTCCTTTCCGACCGTCATCACATAGCCGTAAAATCCATGTACGCCTCCTTCTACCAGAGGGATTCCCATGGAAATACAGATCTTATTTGCCGCCAGTCTGGTTTTCTGATTGTCCACACAGTCAACGACTACCTGAGAATCTGCCAGTAGTTCCCTTCCGTTTTCTTCCTTAAAAAAACATTCTATTCCTTCTGCTTCCTGTCCTTCACCTTTTCTCAGATCTGAAAGATGTCTGACAGAACTCTGGCTTTTTGCTTTCCCCAGATCCTCCTTTCCATATAGGATCTGGCGGTTCAGATTAGACAGAGAAACCCTGTCTCCATCTATGATCCTCAGTTTTCCCACGCCGGCATACCAGAGATACAATGCCGCGGGAGACCCCAGCCCTCCTGCCCCTATCACGGTGACCCGGCTTTCTCTGATGCGCCTTTGTCCTTCTTCTCCGATTTCCGGAAGGATCATCTGCCTTTCATACATGTTCAGCCACCTCCTACAGGAGGAAAAAGAGCAAGGATATCCCCGTCCTTTATTGGTTTCTGAAGGTCCGAATGCCTGCCGTTAATAAGGAAGATCGCCACTTCCTCACAGGGGATCTGATATAATCTGCATATATCCTCTCCATTTTTCGCTTTCTCAGATTCTACATAGCTGATCTTTTCCCTTCCTTCACGAAAAGTCGCAAATAAACGTACCTCTATCATAACTTTCTCCTGTCCCTTTATGCTAAAAAACGGAGCCACGATTTAAGCGGCTCCGTTTCCCATTGTCAAATTCTGGATTTACTGTTCTTCAAGTCCCAGTCTGTCCAGGGTCTCCTTTGTAGGAAATGCATCTATCCAGCCTCTTGCCTGGTAATACTGAGGCAAGGTCAGCTTGATCTGGCTGACCATACCTTTGGAAGGTCCTTCTTTAATGGGTTCTTCCATCAGCCTCTTGGGCAGACGGTCATCTTCCGGCTTCATTCCCGCTGCCTTATTAAACAGTCTTTCCAGATTATAGATCCTTTCTCCTACTTCTAACAGCTGTTGAGGGGTATACTCCGTTCCTGTAGCTGCATTAAGAAGTTTTGCATACTGAGGCGCTCCAAGAGCGAAAGATGAGAACAGGCACAGCCCCATGGAATCGATCACCGCGGTCAGATCCTGGAAAGTCATACACCATTTCGCCTTTCCTTCTATCGTGGTCCGGTCCAGCTGTTCAGGCAGACCCAGCACCTCCGGCGAGATCAGATACCCCCGGACATGACAGCCGCCCCGATTGCTGGTAGCATAGGTAATACCGATTCCCTGGATCCCGCGGGCGTCATAGGCAGGCATTTCCTGCTTTTTCACACTCATGGATATCTCCGGATGTCCATAGTGCTCACAAAGACGATAGGATCCGTCTGCCATAAGCCTTGCCAGAGGACTGCTTCCCTCTCCCATACGCTTCGTCCATTCAATAATAGCTTCCGAGCTTCCCCACACCAGAGGAACACCCTCGCATTCCTCTTCTGTGATGACGCCCATCTGATAAAGCTCCATAGCCGCGGCGATGGTACAGGGAGTAGAGATAGCGTCCAGGCCATATTCATTACACCACATATTGGCCCGGTCAATAGCATCCAGATCTTTTAATCCGCAGTTTCCACCATAAGCCCACAAAGGCTCGTATTCCGGTCCTCCTACTACCTTGTCGTCGATCTTTACGACTCTTCCGCAGGCAATAGGGCAGCGGTGACATGCCGCATTCCTTACAAGATATGTATCTTTCAGAGTTTCCCCGGAAATATCATCTGCATCTTCAAAATAAGATCCCTGCCAGTTCCTTGTAGGGAAAGAACCGGTATTATTAATGATGTTTACCAGAACTGCCGTTCCATAGGTGGGAAGTCCGCCGCCGGTCACTCCGTTTTCCCGGAGCATATGACCGCACTCCCGGGAAGCCTCTTTTAAAGCAGCTTCATCATAAGGAGGTATTACCTTTCTGCTGGCTGTTACTGTGATAGCTTTCAGATTTTTAGAACCCATGACCGCGCCTACCCCGCTTCTTCCCGCTGCTCTGTCTTTGTCATTCATAATAGCAGCCAGAAGAGAAAGATGCTCTCCCGCAGGACCGATATTCAATACGGAACATCCGGGATGGACTGCCTTTAAGGCGTCATCCACCGCCTCGCTCATCATTCCCGCATAGGGAGTCCCATCCAGGATCTGGATCTTATCATCCTCAACATGGATATAAACCGGTTGCTCTGCTTTTCCTTCTACGATCAATCCGTCCCATCCTGCATACTTCAGCTTTCCTCCCCATTTTCCCCCGGAATTGGAACATGCGATCATTCCGGTAAGAGGTGATCTGGTCACTACCATATACCGTCCCGCAGTAGGGGAAGCAGTGCCTGTCATCGGACCTGTAATATAGATCAGCTTGTTTTCCGGAGACAAAGGATCTGCTTTTGCCACTCCTTCATCATATAAAATTTTGGTTCCAAGTCCTCTGCCGCCAATAAATTTTACTGCCTGCTCCATGTCCAGAGGCTCCACCCGAATCTCGCCTGTGGACAGATTAATCCTGGCCATTTTTCCGTTATAAGACGTACCCATAACTTACCCTCCCTTGCATTTCACAAATAGCCAACTGTCCTGAAAATAAAAGGACATAACTGCTGTTACATGAAAATCCTTTCCAAACACGGGAGGCATTGATTCAAGCGGTCAATACCCTCGCCGAAAGATCATCTCGGCATGGTCCTGTTTCCTCTTTACAGGACTCGGATTTTATATATATATGTTATAATAAAATCCCTGTTTTTTCAATATATATTGTCATATTGTATAAATTTTTCTACTCTTCCTTCTGCAAAGCATTTTTTACAGACAGAAATTTTTTCTTATACATCTCTCTGTTTGCGTACATGTTCTGGATAAACTCGTTAAACTTTGTGAGATACCGCAAGATCGGCTCTGTGGCAATAGAAAATACTACAAAGAGCATAACGCATTTTGTTGACATAGAAGAAATGCCGAACAATCCCGGGAACAGGAAACAGCTTGCCAGGAATCCGATGATACATCCCACACAGATCACTCCCCGGAGCATGTTCATTGGCTTGCAGATCTTAAACAGTATCATAAATCCCACGATCGCCAGCAGCATGGTAGACGCCGTGGACAGATCCGCCCCGCTGACTCCGAAGGTCTGGGAAAAGATCGCCAGAGCCGCCACTACCAGTACGTCAGTCAGGCCTGCCGGAAGGGCCTTCAGCAGCACATTCTGAAGAAAATGACCTTTGATCACATTTTTATTCGGCTGCAGGGACAGGAAGAATCCCGGTATGCCAATAGTAAACATACTGATCAGAGAAATCTGGGAAGGTCCCAGAGGGTAGGTAAATACAAAGATAATGGATACCAGTGACAACAGGAAGGAGAAAATATTCTTTACCAGGAACAGACTGGCAGACTGCTGGATATTATTTACCACTCTTCTTCCTTCTGCCACTACCTCCGGCATCTTGGAAAAATCTGATTCCAGAAGGACCACCTGAGCCGCCTGCATGGCAGCCTCGCTTCCTGAGGCCATGGCAACGCTGCAGTCTGCATCTTTTAAAGCCAGCACATCATTGACGCCGTCTCCTGTCATGGCAACAGTCTTGCCTTTCCTCTGAAGGGCCCGTACCAGCTGCCTCTTCTGTTCCGGCAGCACTCGTCCGAACACTGTATAATTTACGGCAGCTTCCTCCAACTCCTCTTTTGTCTTCAAAGTCCTGGCATCCACATACCGCTGGGCTCCGGCGATCCCTGCCTGTCTGGCAGTCTCTGATACTGTAAGGGGATTATCCCCGGAGATCACCTTAACCTCCACGCCTTGGCGGTTAAAATACGCAAAAGTCGCCGGTGCTTCCTCCCGGATCCGATTCATCAGCAGGATCAGGGCCCAGGGATCCACCTGTCCCTGAAGTTTCTTTCCATTAAGCTCTTCCTCATAGGTTCCGAAGATCAGAGCCCGGTATCCTTTAGCAGAATATTCTTCTATGATATCCTGATAAGCCTCATAAGCGCTGCCAAGAACAAACTCCGGAGCCCCCAGGACAAAATTTCCAGACTCAAACACGGCGCCGCTGTATTTGTTCGCGGAAGAGAAGGAAATGATCTTTAAAGGTTTTTCCCCTTTATATTCCGTAAAATACTGCTTCATTGCCGCCATAGTGCTGTTATCCTCTCCCATGGCCTGGACAAAATCTGACAGGATCCCCTTTACATTGTCCATATCCTGCTCCTCGTCCAGCAGAACAATATCCTGAACTGTCATGGCATTTTCCGTAATAGTCCCGGTCTTATCCACACAGAGAACGTTGACTCTGGCAAGGGTCTCGATACTCTTCATATCATGGAGGAGAACCTTATTCATTGCCAGCCGGACACTGCTCAGGGCCAGAGCCACTGTTGTCAGCAGATAAAGCCCTTCCGGGATCATACCGATCACCGCTGCCACCATGGAGGTAATGCTTTCCTGGAACCCCTCATGACTGATAAAGAAGCTCTGTATAAAAAGAATGATCCCTATAGGTATCAGAGCAATACCCACAGTTTTCACCAGCTTATCCAAGGAACGGATCATCTCAGACTGTTCCTCATCCTTCATGGCTTTCGCCTTCAGGGTCAGTCTGGAAATATAAGATTCATCCCCCACTTTTTCCAGACGGGCATAACATTTTCCGGAAACAATAAAGCTTCCGGACATAAGAAAATCTCCTTCTTTCTTTACGATCTCCTCGGATTCTCCTGTAAGAAGGGACTCGTTTACCCGCACTTCGCCAGAACATACCACTGCGTCCGCGCAGATCTGATTTCCCGTATTAAATATGACGATATCGTCCCGGACCAGATGGGTAGAATCTATAGAACGGATCTTTCCTTCCCGTACCACGTCGGTCTTGGGGGCATTGAGCATATTCATCTTTTCCAGAACATTTTTCGCCCGGATCTCCTGGACGATCCCCACCACAGTATTCAACAGGATCACCGGCAGGAAAGTCAGATCCCGGAAGGAACCTGACAGGCACACCAGCACTGCCAGGACTGCGAATATCAGGTTGAAATAGGTAAATACATTTTTCTTGACAATATCTTTGGTACTTAAACTGACACTGCCGACTTCTTCGTTACTCCAGCCTGCTGCCATCCGCTCCTGCACCTGCTTCTTTGTCAGTCCGTAAAGGTAATCGGCTTTTACAGGTTCTACCGGAAATTTTATGTTTTTTTCGGAAGATTTTGGCTCCGGCTTCTGTCTTTTTCTCATGTTGCTGTATTTCACCTTTCTTTCTCCATACTTCTGCTTTTTCAGCCAAACATTATTCTTATCATAGCACAAAAAAAGAAGGCTCTCAATTCTGTATACAAGAATTTTATTTCTTTTTAATATTTCTTAAACATCCCGGACCGCACTGTGGAAAAGCCTCACTAACATACCTCCTGCGGCTGTTACGCCAGATAGTTTTTCAGTTTTTCATAGCTGTCCTCACTTAATACATGTTCCATGACACAGGCCTCTTTGTCTGCTGTTTCTTCTTCTACTCCGGCCAGCATGAGAAGCTTTTTAAAATACTGATGTCGTTCATGTACCCGTTTTGCCAGCTTCTCGCCTTTTTCCGTAAGAAGCAGGCTGTGGCGGTCATTTATAATGTATCCTTTTTCTTCCAAAACTTTCATTGCTGTCAGGATGGTAGGCTTTGACCGCTCCATATACTCTGCGATATGGACACATTTCACCCTGCCGTTTTTCTCCCTCAAAATGTAAATAGCCTCCAGATAATCTTCCTGCACCTGTCCCAGTTCCATACTTTCTCACCCCTGCCTTTTATGAGATTCTTCCATTGTCCATGGTATAGACTTTATCCGCCAGATTCATCGTAGATCTTCTGTGAGAGACCAGCACTACCGTCTTCTGACGGCAGGACTCCTTCAGAGATTTCAGGATAATACCTTCATTGAGGGAATCCAGATTGCTGGTAGGTTCATCCAGAAGGAGGAAGGGAGCGTCATGGAGAAAGGCTCTGGCCACTCCGATCCTCTGCTTTTCTCCTCCCGAAAGAGTATCTCCCAGTTCACCCACTTCCGTATCGTAGCCTTTCGGAAGGGTCATGACAAAATCATGGAGAGAGGCTTTTTTTGCCGCCTCTATGATCTCTTCCCGGCTGGCTCCCGGTTTTCCTATGGCAATATTATTGGCAATAGAATCATGGAACAGCTGGGTCTCCTGGGTCACATAGGATTCCGTATCCCGCAGCTGTGCCGTGGCAGTCTGCCGCACATCTTTACCGGAGATCTTCACAGCTCCCCGGTCCACATCCCAGAACCGCATGAGAAGCTTTAAAAAAGTAGACTTTCCGGAACCGCTGGCCCCATGGATCCCGATGATCTTTCCTTTCGGCATTTCCAGGGAATAATCTTTTAAGATCACTTCCTCCTCATAGGCAAAGGTCACATGCTCTGCCCGGGCCCCTGTAAAGACCGGATCCGGAGTCCCAGCCTGGATCGGTATCTCTTCCACCAGAGGCTTTTCTTCCAGAATAGAAAGCACCCGCTCTCCGCTGGCCAGGGTCTGATTCAGATTATTGGACAGACTGGACAGGGCTGTTACCGGACCGAAAGACCCCATCATGGCAATGGTGCAGGTAAGGATCCCTGAAAAATCCAGTTTCCCCTGTTGTCCCAGATAAAGACAGAAAAACAACATACCAAAGGAAAAGGCCAGGATCGCCAGAGTGGTAAAGGATCTCTGAGAGCCTTCTAAAAGGCTGAGATTTTTTTGGAGATTTCCCAGGCTGACCGACCGTTTCTCCATCTCCTCCATCCTTTTCTCCCCCTGTCCATACTGAATGGTCTCGTCCAGACCCCTGAGAGAATCCAGCACAAAGCTGTTCAGTTCTCCAAAACCGGTGCGGAATTCCATACCTCTGCTTCCCCCTCTTTTGCCGTTCCACAAAGGGATCACAGCTCCCACTACCACATAGCCGGCCAGGGCAAACAGACCGGCAAGAACATGATAGCTTCCTATAAACATTACCATGACCAGAGAAGTCAGAAAGGCAATGACAATGGGAGAAATGGTATGGGCATAAAAGACTTCCAGCAGTTCAATATCTGTGGTGATAATGGAAATAAGATTTCCTTTGTCTCTTCCCTCCAGCTTTGCCGGACAAAGCTTTCTAAGAGCGGCAAATACTTTATGGCGGATGATGGCCAGAAGCTTAAAGGCAATAAAGTGGTTGCAGTACTGCTCCGCATAATGGAGAAGCCCCCGAAGCACCGCCAGGATTCCCATAAGCAGGAACAGATTTCCCGCTGTAAAATGCTCTGAAAAAGTATTTTCACCCAGGCCTTTCAGGATCCCCTGTCCGGCCAGGATGGTCAGAAAAATAGCACAGAGGTATCCCAGGACTCCTAAAATGACAGCCCCGGTCATAATGTGGAGCAGAGGCCGTACAAGGCCTATAAGCCTGGCCATGATCTGTATCCCGCTCCTTCTTTCTTTTCTTTCTCCCGTCATACTCCGGCCTCCCTTCCATACATCTCCAGATTTTTCTGAGTTTCATAGAGTTTCCGGTAAACTCCCTGCTGCTCCATCAGCTCCTGATGAGTTCCCTGTTCCAGGATCTTTCCCTGATCCAGAAGGTAGATCCTGTCAGAGGCCACTACATTAGACAGTCTGTGGGAGATAAGAAGGACAGTCCTGGTCCTTGCAAGCTCCCGGATCACTTCCATGATCAGGTCTTCGCTTTCCGCGTCGATATTAGAGGTAGCTTCGTCAAAAATATATACAGGAGTATCATGGAGAAGGGCTCTGGCCAGAGCCAGTCTCTGACGCTGTCCTCCGGAAAGATTGGCTCCCTGTTCCGAAAGCCTGGTCTTCAACCCTTCCTGGGTATCCAGAAATCCCAGCAGATTTACTCTGGAAAGAACCTTTCTCATTTCTTCTTCTGAAGCCTGGGACTTTGCCATCCTCAGGTTCTCTTCCACTGTTCCTTTAAAGATATAGCTGTTGTGCCGGACAAGGGTCACATGCTCCATCAGTTCCTTTTCACTGATCCTGGAAAGGCCCCTGCCTCCTATAAGGATCTCGCCCTGATAATTTCCAAGCTTCCCGGTGAGCAGACCGGCAATGGTGCTTTTCCCGCAGCCGGACTCTCCCACAAGAGACACAAAGGAGCCCTGAGGTATGGCAAGATAGAGGTCTTTAAGGATCTCCCTGTCTTTTTCATAGGAAAATCCTACTTTCCAAAGTTCTATGTCGAAGTTCTCCCGGGGCATAGGCTCTTCTCCGTCTTTTGGCTCCTCCAGATCCAGAAGCCGGAAGATCTTATCGCTGGCCGTCATACCGTTCATTGCAATATGGAAAAAAGATCCCAGAAGCCGCAGGGGAATGAAAAATTCAGAGGCCAGTAGGATAATGGTCAGAGTTCCGGAAAAATCCAGGCTTCCTGACAGAAATTCACTGACCGCCACTATCATTCCCACAGCAGCGCCCCCATATGCCACAATATCCATAACACTGGTAGAATTCAGCTGCATGGTCAGGACCTTCATGGTGATCCGCCTGAATTCCTGGGCCTCCCGGTCCATCTCCTCTGCTTTTTGTTCGTCCGCCTGGTAAATTTTCAAAGTAGTCAGTCCCTGGAGATTTTCCAGAAAACTGTCTCCCAGCCCTGTATAGATCCCCCAGTATCTGCTCAGAAGTTTTTTTGCAAATTTCTGCACCGCTACAATAGACACAGGGATCAGTGGCACGCAGAGCAGCAGCACCAGACTGGCTTTCAGATCTACAAAAGATAAGATCACAAAAAGTGTCAGGGGCGCCAGCAGACTGTAGAAAAGCTGGGGAAGATATTTTCCGAAATAAACTTCCAGCTGTTCCACACCTTCGGTACTCAGCTGGACCACTTCTGAAGTGGAAGTCTTTTCCTTGTAAGAGGCTCCCAGTTTCAGGAGCTTTTCATAGATTTTTTTACGCAGGATCCTTTTTACGTCTACGCTGGCTCCGTAGGAGGCTCTGGCTGCCATTCTTTCACAGAGAAACCTTATTGCCGCCGCCAGGAGCAGGATCAGCACCGTCCTGCCGGCAGCCAGGCTTCCCAGTGTCTGAACAAGATCCCCCCGGTTGTCTGCCAGTGTTCCCAGAAAGCCGGCAATGGAAAACACCGCCAGGATCTGCGCCAGAAGAGCTGCCCACTGCCAGAGAATGTTATATACTATGTATTTTTTTGCGTGAGACAGAAGTCTCACCAGTCTAGTCTTAATCATATGCTTCCTCTTTCACTGTTTTTACCCGAAGGAAGAAATACAGCAGATGGCATATCCATACCGCTGCCAGACAGATCCTCCCTATGGGGACCCGGCTCATCATAATGAAGCCTGCTGCCATTACCAGAGTAACCGTCCCTATAATGGTCAGCTTTGTTTTCATAGTCATGGCCTTCTTTTCTACAAAAGACTCCAGATGTTTCTTATACAGACTTGTCCCAATGAACCAGTCATGAAGCTTTCTGGAGCTTTTTGCAAAGCAGAACACCGTGGCCATGTAAAAAGGTACTGTAGGAAGGATGGGAAGGACTACTCCCACAGTTCCCAGCCCCAGGCAGAGAAAGCCCAGGACGATCCAAAATATACGCAACGGATTTTTTCTCATTTTTCTTCTCCTATACTGTAAGCACAAATTTTTTTCCTTGTATTTCTGTTACGTCCAGATGGATCCCGTACAGATCCCGGATGCTGTCAGGATCGATCACCTCCTGAGGATCTCCCTGAAAAGAGACGGCACCGTCCTTCAGGCCAATGACCTGATGGGAAAAATGAATAGCCTGGTTAATATCATGGAGCACCATGATAATGGTGATGCCATACTCTTCATTTAACCTCCGGATCAGCTCCAGGATCTCGATCTGATACCGGATATCCAGATAAGTGGTAGGCTCATCCAGAAAAAGGATCCCGGTATTCTGGGCAAGCGCCATGGCGATCCACACCCTCTGCCTCTGTCCTCCTGACAGCCTGGCGATCTCCCGGTTCCGGTATTTTTCTACATTAGTAACTTCCATAGCCCATTGGATCCGTTCTTCGTCCTCCTGACTTTTCGCCTGCATCATTTTCATATGAGGGGTCCGTCCAAAGGAAACCAGGCGTTCCACTGTAATGTCATCGCTGGAAGTATTATACTGATGGACAATGGAAACTTTTTTTGCAAAATCTTTCAGTCCCAGATTCTGGATATTTTTTCCGGAAAGAAAGATATTTCCTTTTCTGGGATAAAGATTCTTGGTCATAAGAGAAAACAAAGTGGATTTTCCACAGCCGTTAGCTCCCATGATAGTCGTGATATCTCCGCCCTTTATCTTAAAAGATACATCCCGAAGGACTTTGTTCTTTCCATAAGAAAAAGATAGATTTCTTACCTCCATGGCCGGTTTTTCTTTTGCCGGGCTTTTTTCAGTTTGCATATTTCTTTGACCTCCTTAAGAGAATGATAAAGAAAGGACCGCCTACAACGCTCATAATGACAGAAGCGGAAATCTCGTAAGGGTAAGCTGCAGTTCTTCCGATAGTATCTGCCAGAAGGAAGGTAAAAGCCCCGAAAAGCATAGAAAAAGGAAGGAGAGCCTTGTGATCGCTGCCCACCAGGATCCTTCCGATATGGGGAACGATCAGTCCCAGAAAGCTTACTGCTCCAGCTACCGCAGTGGAAATACTGGCCAGAAGCACTGCCGCCAGAGAGATCAGGATCCGCATGGTATTTACATTGACTCCCAGGCTCCTGGCAGTCTTGTCTTCCAGAGACAGAAGATTACACTTTCCCGCAAAGACCAGCGACAGGATCAGGCCGATGATCACATAAGGCACCAGAGTCTGTACATCCTCCCAGGTCTTCATAGTAATGTTTCCATTGACAATGGAAGCCACTCCCGACATATTCCCGCCGCTCATAGAATTCATAGCTGAAGACAGACCGGTAAACATAGAGTTTACAGCCACGCCTACCAGAATGATCCGAAGAGGACTCAGTCCTCCTTTCCAGGAAAGGGTATACACCAGGAAAAAAGCCAGGACTCCTCCCAGAAAGGCAAAAAGAGGCGTGAAGAAAAACAGGGCGGGCGCCGCTGCTGTAATGATCACCGCCGCAAAGCTGGCCCCGCTGGAAATACCGATGATCCCCGGATCTGCCAGAGGATTCTTCAGCACCGCCTGAAAAAGCACGCCGGAGACAGCCACTGCCGCTCCTGCCAGCATAGAGATCATGATCCTGGGAAATCTGAGATCAAAGATGGCAGATACCGTCTCGTCAGGTTCCAGGAAGATTCCTCTGAAAAGCTGGGGAAAAGTCACTTTCAGGCTTCCGATATTCACCGCCGCAAAAAACAGGATCACCAAAAGCAGAACCATGATCCCGAAAGACAGAGCCGCCCGGGCGGTCTTTCTCTTTCTTCTGTTTTTATCCTGTTCCTCTGCGGAAGGGATATTGCCGGCGGCTGTCTTTATTTCTTTATTGTCTTTCAAAACATACCCTCCTTACTGTACTGCTTCCTGATTTTCCGGATACAGCATAGGCTGAAGTTCCTCCAGGGCCTGAGGATAATTGAAATTCGCGCTCATCCCAAAGTATTCATAAGTCAGGTCATACACACGTCCTTCCTCTACCGCCTGGAAATGCTGCCATATATCATTTGTCTCAAAGTCTTCTTTAAACATTTCCACTACCTGGTCAGGGAGAGCATGGGCCGCCCGGAGGATCACATCCGGTTCCTTTGTCTTCATATCCTCAGTATTTACTGTAAGAAATTCCTGATCTGTACCGGCATATACGTTTTCTCCTCCTGCCAGTTCTACCAGACTGCCCACATAAGAATTCTCTGTGGCAATGATATAAGAACCGGGAAGTCCCATAAGGATCATCACCTTGGGAGCTTCTTTTCCTTCATTCTGATCTTTATAATCATTGTAAAATTCTGTGAATTCATCAACCAGAGCCTGAGCCTCCTCTTTTCTTTGGAAAATCTCCCCCAGTTCCTGAATGGAACGGTACATACCCGGTACGCTGCGAAGATTCAGAAAAGCCCAGTCTGTGTCAATGGCCTCATACTTTGGCTGAAGATCAGACTGGAGAGTGACAGGACTTAGGATCCAGTCCGGATCCAGAGAAGAAATGATCTCCATATCAGGGCTCATAGCTGTTCCCACCTGGGTCAGGTCCTCATACCGCTCCGGTAAAGAAGAGGTGGTACTGCTGCATACTCCCGCCAGATCCAGATCCAGCCGGTCACAGATATCCGCCGTAGCCGGTGATGTAGCAATGATCCTGGGTTCTTCTTCCATAGCAGCCACTTTAGCCTTTGCAGCTTCCACAGCCGCCTTCTCCTCGGGATCATCAATAGCCAGAAGAGTTTCTACGCTGTCCACTTCCTGGACACTGGCAGAAGAATCCTCTTTCTGCCCCTTCATTACGCCGCAGCCTCCCAGAAGAACACAGAGAGTCCATGCAGCCAGCCCCAGGGACAGAAATCTTCTTTTGCTTTTCACTGATCGGTTTCTACTCATCATCATCTTCTCCTCCGCCCCAGCGTCTCCAGTTTCTCCAGAAATAATAGATCACTGCAGCTGCAGCTCCTATAAGAAGAAGGCCGGAAACGGTAATGGATATGATCAACACCAGGATCTGACTGCCTGCTGTAGTGCTTCCGGAAGCCTCAGATACCTGGTCTTCTGCCTGGGCCTCCCGGGCTGTGGAGAGACTCAGGCCCTGAGCACTGTCCAGTTCTGTATCCTCTGTAGAAGGAGTTTCTGTTTCCTGGGCGGAATCCGCCGGATCCTCAATGGTATTTTCCAGAACCTGCACACCGGTGGCTCCGCTGGCGTCTTCTGTATTTTCATTATCCGTGCTCTCACTGTTCCCAGTCTCCCCCTCTGTACTGCCGCTGTCTGCACCTGATGTACTGCCGGCGCCGGTATTTCCTGAAGGCAGGCTGGAAGCCGAAGGGGTCACTGTATTGCCATTGCCTGAAGAAGAGGTGCCGTTTCCGGAAGCAGAATTATCCGTATTCTGGCTGGAAGTGCCCAAATCCTGTGCAGCACCGGTGCTTTGGGATCCGGTACTGCTTCCGGAAGCCTCGGTTACAATAGTGGCATTCATGTCTGTATTGTTGCCCGTCACAAAATCACTGGGATAGATATAAAAGATCACATCCCTCCCCATAGGCTCTACATACATCGCTGCCCGGATCACGCAGTTCTCACTTGGTACCTGAATGCAGATATCACTGGTGGCTCCGTTATTGTCTGTACCGCTTCCTGTAACTCCCAGAGCCGGCGTGGACCAGCCGGAATCTCCCACGTTCTGTACCCAGAAGCTGTGATTGGCAGTATAGTCCATAAGGCTCATCCGGATAGTCAGATAGTACTCTCCGCTGTCTGTCAGTTCCAGGATGCCGGTAGGATATACAGCCCCGTCAACCATGCCCTGGCCTGTGGCATAAGAGGCTTCACCCCCTGAATCCTCGATCTCTCCCGTTACCGGATGGCGGTAGCTGGGGTGTACGGCACAGGTATATACCGTGCCAGCAGCCGCCTGCACCGGAACAGCCGGTATCCCTGCTATTATAAATAGCGCAAGCAGGATACCGGCAGAAAACTTCTTCATGATTTTTTCTGTTTTCATATTTCTTCCTTTCTTCTGCAGCTAGTTAGTTTTGTATAACTCATCAGGTAAAAAAAGAGTAGTCCACCCTCTTGTTCATAAAGTTAGTTTAAACTACCTATCTTTTTATATAACACAGTTTTATAGTATTGTCAATCTTTCCCCAATAATTTCTGTCAAATCTTTGGCAGGAATTATTATTGAATAAAGCAAATTTTTAATGGAATGGAAAAAGAGCCGGATAAATCCGGCCCTGTATCTTTTTTGATTAATGCATCAGTTCATTATTATGTTGAGTAATGTTAATTTAAAGCATCATATACAGTTTCTGTCAACTCATGATACTGAGTATAAACATCTGCAGAGCTGGTAAGTTCATCCACCATAATACACAGGATAAAATCTGTACTCTCACCATATATGATCCCCACATCATGTTGCACCTCAGAAGTTTCTCCTGTCTTATGCGCTACCTCTATGCCTTCCGGAAGTCCCTCCGGGATTTTCAAAGTATTTTCCTGATTTAAAAGAAGGTGGAGCATTTCACCAGAATCCTCCTGAGAGCCGCAGCTTCCTTTGTAAATTTTTTCTAAAAGTTTTCCGCAGTCCTCCACACAGGTAACATTGTCTCCCAGCCCGTCGTTTTCCATACTAGAGGCCGCCGGATGGAGAGTAGTATGTACACCCGTGCCTGTATAACCCTCTTCCTGGAGATAAGCGTTGATATAACCGCATCCCTCTCCAAAGTCTCTGTCTGACGACTGGAGCCTCACCAATTCATTGTACGATTCATTATCAGAAATTTCGATCATGTTTTCCAGAAGCTGAGCCACTGTAGCTTTGGCACTTTCCTCACTGCCCAGATAATCTGTTTCGTTTTTGATCACCTGTTCCATGTTTGCAAAGGTAGCCGCCATGGTATAGATCTTGACCAGACTGGCAGGATAGATACCCTGATTATTGATACTGAAATCATTTTCATATTCCAGTTCTTCCACATAGACACTCCAGTTTCCATCATAATCAGAGATCAGGTCTTCCACTGTGCTTTCCAGAGAAGTCATGGCTGATTCCATTTCTTCTTCCGCATGCTGCTTCTTCTCCCGCCGTTCTGCTTTTTCCTGCTCTTTAGCCGCAGTCTCTAAAGCAGCTTCATCCTTCCGCTGTTCTTCAGACGATTTTCTTCCCATCCAGACAGATACGCCTCCCCAAATAAAGAGGAGAAGCAAAACGGCTGCGCCGCCAAGAATCGCCCGTTGTTTCCGTACAACCTGCCGTCTCCTTTTCTTTTCCTGTTCTATTATTCTCCTTCTCTGACTTTCTGCTTCTTTTCGCCGTTCCCCTCGATCCTGCTTCCATCTTTCCCGGTCTTCCATATCCATCTCCCCATGCCTCTGATTCCGAAACCTTTCCTGGTCCTTTACATGATAAGAACCTGCTGCTTAAAATATCCTTTTAAGGCAGCAGGTCTCTGATTATTTTATGCCAGCATCATCCGGTCATTTGCAAATTCACCGCCGCTGACTTCTTCAAATTTTGCAAGCAGGTCAGAAACATGAAGTTTCTTCTTTTCTTCCCCTGCCACATCATAGATCACTTTTCCTTCGTGCATCATGATCAGACGGTTTCCATGAACAATCGCATCTTTCATATTATGAGTAACCATCATAGCAGTCAGATTATGTTCCTGGATGATCTTATCAGATATTTCCAGAACTTTTGCGGCTGTTTTGGGATCCAGAGCCGCTGTATGCTCATCCAAAAGCAGGAGCTTCGGCTTTTTTAAAGAAGCCATCAGCAATGTGATCGCCTGTCTCTGTCCTCCGGAAAGAAGGCCCACTTTCGTAGTAAGACGCTCTTCCAGGCCCAGATCCAGCTCCTTCAGCTGCTCTTTGTAGAATTCTCTCTCTTTTCTGGAGATACTCCAGCGGAAGCCTCTGCGCTCCCCTCTCCTGGCAGCAATAGCCATATTTTCTTCAATAGACATTGTGGAAGCGGTCCCGGTCATTGGATCCTGAAAAACTCTTCCAAGGTAAACCGCTCTTTTGTGCTCGGACAGTCTGGTGATATCTACGCCGTCTACAATGATTTTTCCCTGATCGATGGGCCAGACCCCGGCGATGGCATTCAGGGTTGTAGATTTTCCTGCGCCGTTTCCGCCGATGATCGTGACAAAATCTCCTGAATTCAGCTTCAGGTTTACTCCGTCCAGAGCTACTTTTTCATTGATCGTTCCGATATTAAAGGTTTTATGAAGATCATTTATTTCCAACATGTATCCCATTATTTTGCCATCCTCCTTCTCATCAGATATTTTCCTTTCAGATAGGGGGCTGCCAGGAAGCAGGTTACGACTACTGCAGAGAACAGTTTCATGTAGTCAGAATCGATTCCCAGCCACATTACCAGAGCATAGGCTATATAATATAAGATAGCCCCTACAAACACCGATGCCAGAGTATAAGCAAAAGCAATCTTCTTTCCTGCGCAAAGCTTTCCAAAGATCACTTCGCTGATGATTACGGCAGCCAGACCGATAACAATGGCTCCACGGCCGGCATTTACATCTGCCGCGCCCTGATACTGAGCATAAACGCCTCCGCACAGACCTACCAGTCCATTAGAGATCATCAAAGCGATCACTTTACAAAAATTTGTATTGATTCCCTGAGCGCTTGCCATCTGAGGATTACATCCTGTAGCGCGGATGGATGCTCCAAGTTCTGTTCCAAAAAGCCAATATACAATAGCCACAAGAACAAGGCAGCCCAGGATCAGACCGATAAAAAATATATAATTATTATCAGCTGTCACATACCGGGCAGAAGCTACCAGACCTTTCTGCCCGATCCCCATACTTTGATTAGCTTTTCCCATGATACCAAGATTTACAGAATACAGGGAAATCTGGGTCAGGATGCTTGCCAAAATCCCCGGGATTCCCAGCGCTGTATGGAGAAATCCTGTAACAAAACCTGCGGCCATTCCAGCCAGAAATGCAAAAATCAAAGATAAAGCCGGATGCATGCCTCCCTGTATCAGCATGACTGCTACGGCTCCTCCTGTAGCCAGTGAACCATCTACTGTCAAATCGGCAAAGTCCAGGATCCTGAAAGTGATATATACTCCCAGAGCCATAATCCCCCAGATCAGTCCCTGGGCCACATTGCCCGGGAGAGACCGCACCAGAGCCATAGGATCCAGTGCCATCAGCATTGTCATTGTCATAATCTTTATTCCTTTCCAATGTATTTTTATTACTTTATCAGTCCGGCATTATATTTTCAATACAGAAACAGAGGCCGCCGCATTAAACGTTCACCCTTTGTTTAATGCGGCGGCTCCCTGTCTGCTCTCAGACAGTCCGCTGCCTGTCACTGCCGGCTGCGGCATATAAGAACCTTTTATGATTCTGTCTCGATAGCCTCATAGTCATCCGGAACAGTAATTCCCAATTCTTCGCAGATCGTAGGATTGTACATTTTTGTCACTTTCGGAGCGGTCTGGATCTCCATAGTGGAAATATCCGCACCTTCTTCCAAAACCTGATAAGCCATCTCACCGGCTTTATATCCGATATCGTAGTAGCTGATAGACAGTGTAGCAATGCCGCATCCGGAGCAGATTCCCTGCTCTCCCGCGATTACCGGAACTTTTGCAGGCATACATACATTATTTACGATCTGAGTATTGGACGCCATTGTATTATCTGTAGGAACATAAATAGCATCACAGGATTCAACAGCACTGGTCACCACTGTCTGAATCTCATTAGAATCAGCCGCTGTATACTCTTCATACTCAATTCCATCTTCTTCCAGGGCCTCTTCAAAAAGCTGTGCCTGATACTGAGAATTAGGCTCTGCTGAGCAGTAAAGGATTCCTACTTTCTGAGTATCCGGAAGAAGTTCTAACAGCATATCTTCCTGCTGATCGATGGGAGCCAGATCACTGGTTCCTGAAACATTTATACCCGTAGCTCCTGTCCAGTCATCAATCCCAAGAGCTGTAGCGTAATCTGTAATAGATGTTCCCAGAATCGGAATATCCGCTGTGGCCTGAGCTGCTGTCTGTAAAGGCAGAGTAGCGTTTGCCAGGATCAGATCAACATCTGCAGACACAAAATTATTAATAATAGTAGAACACATTGCCTGCTCGCCCTGAGCGTTCTGCTGATCAAATTCCACATTTCCTTCTCCAAACAATTCTGTACAGGCATCTATAAATCCCTGGGTTGCCTGATCCAACGCATCGTGTTCCATTTGCTGACATATACCGATAGTATAGGTCTTTCCGCTGTTTGCTGAACTTTCATTTCCCGAGCCGCTGTCCGCTCCTGAACCAGAATCAGAGTTTCCTCCGCAGGCCGTCATTGCGACTCCCATTGCCGCCGCCATCATAATCGCCAATATTTTTTTCAACTTCATTTTCTTTCCTCCCTGTTACTTTATCACAAAAAACCGTTGCGCTTTACTGTGCCAAAGTTTTAATGGTGCTATTATACACCTCTGGCCCTCTGTTCGTCAACCCGATTTTTAAACTCTGACAGACGGAAAGAAAAAACGGAGATGGTCTTTTCAAACCATCTCCGGGCTGTAAGTAAAAAAATCAGTCGTCAATCCCATATACTTCTTTATTATATTTTCTGATTTCATCGTCAATGACAGGATCTACATGAGGATAGAGACAGCCAGGTCCTCCATAGGTGATACATGGGATATAGTGGCCTCCCGGTCCATATTGTGTGCAGGCCCTGCGTACTTCCTTGCGGATCTCTTCTTCTGTAGAATCTTCCCGGTCCACGATAGAAGCGTCTATACCGCCCATAAGAGTCATCCTTCCGTCCAGCTGTTTCTGCAGCTTCACAATATCATTCTCCGGAAGAGTTCCCTGCCAGATATCGACTCCCAGTTCTACCATATCTTCTACAATAGGCTCCATAAAGGAATCTGCATGGTGCATAACGATCACCCCATGATCTTTCATATATTTATAAGTTTTTTCATACTGAGGCTTGATAAACTCTCTCCAGGTATCCGGGCTTATGAAAAGAGAATTTTTAGATCCCCAGTCATCATGGGACAGCATGATATCCGGTTTCAAATTGTCTACGATCAGCTTCATATACTGGAAACGGTACTCTCCGATAGCGTTGCACAGATCCAGCATATCTTCCGGCTCTAAAAGGAAGTTCACCAGCATATCCTCAAACCCCATAAGAAAATGAAGTCTTTCAAATACACCTGTAGGCATGAAAGCCATAAGCAGCTTGTCCTCGCCTCTGGCAGCTTCCGCCTGCTCGATAAAAGGCTTCCACAATTCCGGGTCTGAACAGTTTGCTTCCAGATCCGGCATTACCAGCTGATCTCTCCACTCCGTAATATCTTTGATCACTTTATTCTCTGCAGTTACGTGAGGCATTGCCGCAACCTGATTTTCCGGCCAGAGGATCTCGGTTCCGAAACGATCCTTTAAAGGCTCCATCCCTCTGTGCCGATTGCCTCTGATATATGTAGAAGCAGGACTTGGAGGAAAAAATACCGTTCCCTCAAACTGTTTTACCAGACGGTCCGGCTTTCCGTCTTTCTTAATAGTTTCCAGAAAATTTTCTTTTGCGCTTAACATTTCTTATATCCTCCTTATGCTCTGGCGTCGATTTCCGCCTGATATTGTTCAACTTTTTCTTTTGTGATCTTAAAACCAAAGATCAGAAGCACAGCACCCGCTGCACATAAAATCGCAGGAACCAATGCGAAAGCAATGGTCATACCCTGTCTTGCGCTGCCTTCCAAAACAACTCCTGACTGCCAGCCTACAGCGACCAGACAGGCGCTTAAGATAACGCCTCTCAGGAAAACGCCAATCTTCAGAGGCAGATTCTGCAGTCCCATGATCCAGCCCGACGCGTCCTTTCCGGTCTTCCAGGTAGAGTATACAATGGTATCCGCATATAGAGCCGGCGAAGAGGCAAAAGCAATCCCGTAAAAGAACTGGGCAATGGTCATCAGAATTATGACCACATAAGGGTTCTGATAAAAGACAAATATGAGGAAAAGGAATACTGCCATTCCTATATAGGACAGGATCATAGTAGTTCTGGAAGATAACTGTTTCGCCAGATATCTCATGCAGAAAGCGCCCACGATAGCTCCCAGAGAAATCAGCAGAGTATACATGGTCATCAGTCCCGCATTGCCTGCCGCATCCCGGAAATAATAGATAGCCGCTGCTGCCGTTACAAACTTCACGCACCATTTCGCCAGATCGGCCAGCATCAGGATCATCAGCTGAGGATTTTTAAACAGGGAAGCAAACATTTCCCTTATGGTGATCTTAGACTTGTCTTTTCCCTTTTTCACAGTCTCAGTTTCTACTTCTTCATAGCCTTCTGTCATTTTAAAATGGGCAAAGTATCCTGCCACCATCAGCCAGCCCAGGCAGAATGCCGCCGCTGCAAACTGATTTCTTTCTCCTACAAATCCTGCCAGCAAAGTAGCGAAAGGCAGTCCCAGATAAGAAAAAAGGAGTCCGCCGATATTGTTCCAGGTAGCTCTTGAAGAAGACAATACTGCCTTGTCCTCCGGAGTCTTTCCTACCACGCTGACCAGTGTGGCGTTGGCTACATAGGAAAAGTTCCATACTACATGAGACGCAATAGAGGCGGCGATAATGATCACAGCCGACAGGATCTCGTTATCACTGACCCTGATAAACATAAATGCATACAAAAACGGCACTGCCCAGGGCAGCAGGATCAGCCAGGATCTGTAGCGTCCCCATTTTTTCGCCTTGGTTCCGTTGATAATTCCTCCGTAAAGCCAGGAAAGACAGGCGTCTACCGTAGTAAAAATCGAGTTGATGATACCTGCGATAGCCGAGCCGAAACCTGCCAGATCAGTAAGGAATGTCATAAAATAGAATGTTTCAATGTTACTCATTAAAACAAATCCCGCGTCGCCCACACCAAAAAAATACTTCAGGGTATTTGTTAACCCTTTCTTTTTCGGAGCTTCTTTTTTCTGCTGCGTGTTACCACTCATCACTGCACCTCCCATATGAAATTGTAATTTCCGAACACGTTCGGTTTTATTAAGTTTAGCAAGAATATACCAAAATGTCAATTTCTTCCGTTTATTTCACAGTCGTTTTTTATATATTTAACTATTTTTATTTCATTTTTTTATTTATATTTCACATTTAATTTTTATTCGTTATATTCTATCATGTTAGTACAAACTAAGATTAAGACTAAGTAATATATTTGCAATTTACATTCAAACAAAGGAGGCAGACAAAATGAGTCCTTCAGCGGTAAAGAAAAAAGAAGCCGGCGGAACGCGGCAAAAAATTTTAACAGCTGCTCTTTTTATTATGAAAACAAAGGGATATCAGGGTACTACCATCCGGGATATTTGTCAAAAAGTCGGGATCGCCCCCTCTTCCTTTTATTCTTATTTTCATTCTAAATCCGACCTTCTCCGGGATATTTATGCAAAGCCTGACCAGTATTTTTCTTCGGAATTTCCTGCTCTTCTGGAAGGCAGAAGTTTTAAAGAGCAGCTGGAACTTTTTGTAAAAGCCTATGCCCGGCTGAACATAGAAACCGGTCTGGATACTATGAAAGTCCTGTTTAATCCGGAAAATGTATGGTTCTCCAAAAACCGTCCCATGCAGAAAACGCTTTTAAAAATCTTTCTGTCCGCCATGGATCAGGGACAGCTTCCAAAGGGTACGGATCCTCTTTCTTTAGTTAAAGATCTGTTTATCGTATTAAGAGGAACCTGTTATGACTGGTGTATCTATAATGGAAACTATGATCTGGAAGAAGCCATGCTGAAACAAATGCGCTGTTTTTTCTGGGGAGTACTGAATGAATAAGAAATGCTTTTATAAGATTTTATCAGAAAAAGCGGAGTAAAAACCCTGTCCGGTTCCCACTCCGCTTTAACGTATTCTTTAAGAAGATCTAAACAATCTCATCCAGCCAGATTTTCTGTACTGTCTGTATCTTTTCCAGTTCTTTTTTCAGTTCTCCCGGTATATCGGGCCATATATCTTCCGGTTTTTTACAGCCAAAAAGCCAAGAGGCCAGATCTCCGATGTCCGTTTTCAAAGTCCAGATCCTCTGGGCTGCCTGTAGTTCCCAAGAGGGCTGAGTACTTTCCAGGCTGCTGCCCTGTTCATCCAGAGTCCAGAGATAGCTTCCTTCATTTTCCGGAATCAGCTTGTCCTCCACTTCCAGGTTCAGCGTGAGGCTTCCGGGAGCATACAGAGAAAAAGCTGTGAGGAATTCCCCAAGAGCTGTGATCCTTGCCATGATGCCTGTTTTTCCTTCTTTTTCTTCGTATAATCTTTCTTCCGTGTAAAGAAGCACCTGTTTTTTCTTATCTTTTCCTGTAAGTCCCAGAAGACCCAGATCTTCTCCCTGGTTTCCTCTCAGAAAATACAATTCTCCGTCTTCGCTGGCCAGTTCTCTGGAAAGACGGCGGACATATGAATTATCCCGGCAGGTATAGACCTGACTGTGTTCTGCCAACCATTTTTCCATAAGTTCTGCTGCCTTTTGGCAGTCTGCGTCATCTTCCGATACCGGAATTTTTTTCATTCCTTCCGGTTCTCCCTGTTTCAGGATCAGCAAAGGCTTCCTCCAGATAAACCGGAAATCAAAAGGCCGGTAGATAGCTTCCGCTGCAGGCATGAGAAAGGTGAAAGGCCTGCCTTCCAGATTCATATCCCGAAGGGCCTTTATCAGTACTTCTCTCATATGCCCCCTGCCTCTGTGTTTTTTTTCCGTAGCAACTGCAACAATATAATCTACATCCCACAATTTTTCCCTCATATGGACCTTATAGGGATTTCTGTGAAGCATGGAGATAATCTTTCCATCCTCTTTCTTTGCCAGAATCCGGTTGTCCTTTGTCTTTTCCCGATAATAATATTCCAGATACCGGTCTGTATCCTCCGGGAAACAGGATTTCCATAGAGAGATAGTCTCCTTTTTTTCCTCCGAAGAAAGGTATTCCGGCATATTCTCTGATGCAGTATTTTCAATCTCTTCCGCCCATTTATAGGGCTTCTGTCCGTCCTGAAGCTGCTCTACCAGATATTTTCTGGCAAATTCCGCGGGATTATAAGACATTTTTGCCTTTCTCAGACCTTCCAGCCCCATATCATCCTCACGGTTTACCCACTGGACATCTGGAAATTCATGAAGCAGGAACATCTGATTAATGGCTTGGTAAAGACCGGGGATTTCCGGATTTGCCTTTTCAATATGGATTACAGCCATATCCTCGATCTTATTATAGCTTCCTACAGAAAAGGCTTCCAGGCGGCCGTCCACATAAATGCCTCCCATATGGATATTCAGCTCGCAGCAGTTCCTCAGGATATCATGGATACCCCGTACTTCATAATCTAAATGCTCCTCCTGGTCTTCACCTTTCTGGATCCTCCAGCGGTCCAGGAACTTCCACATATCGTCTTTATCATCACAGCCCAGGGTCCTGTATTCAAATCTTCCTTCATACTGACGGAGAAACAAATTCAGTCTGTTCTTTTTTTTGTGAAGTTTTTTCCCGGAAAGTTTTCGGAGGGATTCCCCCAGATAAAGATAATCCCTGGAATCTTCCTGCTCTTTTATAAAATATTTATCTTCGGGCAGATCCAGGTATTTTACCGCATATTCATCCGCCAGGTTGATCACCAGAGGATACCCCAGTTCTTCATTAAAATACTGCTGGATAGCCTGGAAAGCCTCAGGCAGATCCTCCTCTTTGCAAAGAGGCATGGCCGAAAAACATTTTCCATTGTATTCCATCAGCCAGAGAAGAGCCTTATCCTCCCATATGGCATAACGGACATTATAGAATTCTTTCCAGATAAAACTCTCCAGAAAAACGCTGTCACAGGTATTATTTCTACGCATGTTATAGTAGGGCATCATCACCGGACTGTCTTCCACTGTGATTTCCTTAAATTCCAAATTCACGATATTTTTCTCCTTAATTTTCTTCTTTTATCTGACCTTCTGTCTCCCTTCGGGATCCATCTTCTCTGAAGGGAACTGAAATCTGGTCAATTTTTGTCCATATTATACCATATCACAGACATTTTTCAAGGCTGAGCTTTCTTTTGAAAACCCAGCCTTTTTTCTTAAGGATAAGTCTTCCAGTCCTTCCTCTGTCACTGTCAGAAAATATGGAACTGTACCACCAGCGCCGCAAAGACTATAGACACCATAGAAAGAAGCTTGATCAGGATATTGATAGAAGGTCCTGAAGTATCCTTAAAAGGATCTCCCACCGTGTCTCCCACTACAGCCGCTTTATGGGCCTCGCTTCCTTTTCCCCCATGGGCGCCGCCTTCAATGTATTTTTTTGCATTGTCCCAGGCGCCTCCGGCGTTGGCCATAAAAACCGCCATGAGAAATCCTGTGGCAGTAGATCCGGCCAAAAGGCCGATGACCCCGTTATAGCCCAGGATCAGGCCGGTGACCACCGGGGTAACGATCGCCAGCAAAGTAGGAAGGATCATTTCCCGGAGACTGGCTTTGGTACAGATATCCACGCAGGTTTCATAGTCAGCATCCGCTTTTCCTTCCATCAGGCCTCTGATCTCCTTAAACTGCCTTCTTACCTCCATTACAATACTCTGGGCCGCCCGGCCTACAGAGGACATAGTAAGAGCCGCAAAGACAAATGGCAGGCAGGCCCCGATAAAAATACCGCATAATACGGTAGGGTTCATAATACTCATATCCAGCTTCACAGAAGCCCCTCCTACTTCCTGTACTTTTTCAACATAGGAAGCAATCAGAGCCAGCGCCGTCAGAGCTGCAGAACCGATAGCAAAACCTTTTCCGGTAGCCGCTGTAGTATTTCCCAGAGAATCCAGCGCATCTGTCCTTACCCGGACCTCCGGATCCAGTCCTGCCATCTCTGCTATACCTCCCGCATTATCTGCAATGGGACCATAGGCGTCTGTGGCAAGGGTAATCCCCAGAGTAGACAGCATACCTACTGCAGAAAGAGCAATGCCATACAGTCCTCTGGTAGCCTCGATAAATCCTCCGGAGCATACATAAGCAGCCATAACACAGACTACAACGATCAGAATAGGCAAAGCCGTAGAAAGCATTCCCAGACTCAGGCCTCCGATGATAATGGTAGCCGAACCTGTGACAGATTTGTCCGCCAGATCCTGGGTAGGCTTGTAAGTATCCGAGGTAAAGTACTCGGTAAAGAATCCGATCAGGACGCCCGCCAGCAGTCCTGCCAGGATTGCCAGGTAGAATCCGATAAACTCTTTTCCCAAGACCAGCCACACCAAGGGAAATGCCACTATGGCGATCAGTATAGCGCTGGTGTTGGTTCCTCTGCGCAGAGCTCCCAGAAGCACATTCTGTTTAGTACTCTCTCCTGTCTTTACCAGAAGACTTCCGATAATGGAGGCCAGAACTCCTACCGCCGCCAGGACCATAGGAATCACTACTGCATTGACCCGGTCCACAGATTCGATCTTATTAAATGCGATCACTCCCAGAGCGCAGGCAGAAAGGATGGAACCCACATAGGACTCATACAGATCCGCTCCCATTCCTGCCACATCTCCTACATTATCCCCTACATTGTCCGCGATAACCGCCGGATTTCTGGGATCATCTTCAGGGATCCCTGCTTCTATTTTTCCTACCAGGTCTGCTCCCACATCGGCAGCCTTGGTATAGATCCCGCCGCCTACACGGGCAAAAAGAGCCATGCTGGAAGCTCCCATTCCGAAGGTGAGCATGGTGCTGGTAATATCCTCGATAGGAAGTTTGAATACCAGCCGGAGCAGCAGATACCAGATAGAAATGTCCAAAAGCCCCAGTCCTACCACTGTAAATCCCATAACAGACCCGGCGGAGAAGGCCACATTCAATCCTTTATTCAGTCCCTGCTGACAGGCAGCCGCCGTCCGTCCATTGGCTCTGGTAGCGATCTGCATTCCTACAAAACCGGAAAGGCCGGAGAAAAATCCCCCTGTAATAAAAGCGAAAGGTACAAACCAGGTAAGATATCCAAAAGCCGCCATAGCAAAAAGTATAATGAACATTCCCGCAAAAAAGCAGATCAGTATCCGGTACTGTCTTCTGAGATAGGCCATCGCCCCGTGGTGGATAGAAGAAGAAATCTTCTTCATTTTCTCATTTCCCTGAGAAAATTTCAGCACTCTCGCCGCCCGGCTGGCCGCAAAAGCCAAAGCCAGGATAGAACCGAATAAAGTAAGTAACGCTAACTGGTTGTCCATAAAAATCCCCCTTTCCAGACAGCGCAACAATCCAGCCGCCATTTCAAAATTTCTTGACCGGATAGTTGCAAAATACTATGTGCCATTTGTTTTATATTATACTTCCCACAATGAAACATGGGTAGTATTTTCTGTAAATAAAGCAAAAAAATTATTGTTTTCGTTTTATTTGATATACTTTACATAACAGGTTTGTTTTTTTACGCCGATTTGAGATATTTTATATGGAAATCCCCGGCCATCTATAGTACCATTACTATGAAGGAGGAAATCAAATTATGAAGTTCAAACTAAATGATTTAGAAAAAAAGTGGATCTTATATGATGTGGGAAATTCTGCATTTACTCTTTTGGTATCCACGATCATGCCGATCTATTTTAATTATCTGGCAGGAAACGCCGGGGTATCCGATGTAGATTACCTGGCTTACTGGGGCTATGCGGTATCTGTATCTACTGTTATCGTAGCCATTCTGGGGCCTGTTCTGGGAACCTTTTCCGATTTTCCCGGCTGGAAACGGAAGATTTTTCTGACCGTTATGCTTATCGGGGCACTGGGCTGTGTCTTCCTGGGATTTACCTCATCCTGGCTCTGGTTCCTGCTGGTATTTGTCATTGCCAAATCCGCCTATTCCCTGAGTCTGGTGGTCTACGATTCCATGCTTACGGATGTTACAGACAAAGACCGGATGGACGAGGTATCCTCCCACGGTTATGCCTGGGGTTATATCGGAAGCTGTATCCCCTTTATCATCAGCCTGCTTCTGGTGTTATTTTATGATAAAATCGGGATTTCCATGGAACTGGCCATGGGAGGGGCATTTCTCCTCACTGCCATCTGGTGGGTGGGAATGGCTTTTCCTCTGATCGCCGCTTATCAGCAGAAAAATTTTACCCCTGTGACAAAAAGCCCAGTCTCCTCAGGGCTGAAACGTCTGGCAAGGATTTTTTCTGAATTAAAAGAGAAAAAGAAGATCCTCTTTTTCCTGATCGCCTTTTTCTTCTTTATCGACGGGGTTTACACCATTATCGATATGGCTACCGCCTATGGAACTGCTCTTGGTCTGGACACCACGGGACTGCTTCTGGCGCTGCTGCTGACCCAGATCGTAGCATTTCCCGCAGCGCTGACCTTCGGAAGACTGTCCAGAAAAGCTCCTGCCTCCAGGCTGATCCTGATCTGCATCGGAGCCTATTTCTGCATTTCTCTTTACGGGATCATTCTCTCCAAACAGTATCAGTTCTGGATCCTGGCGGTATGTGTAGGAATCTTCCAGGGCGCTATCCAGTCCCTGTCCCGTTCCTACTTTGCCCAGATCATCCCGGAAGACAGATCCGGAGAATATTTCGGCATTTACGATATCTGCGGAAAAGGAGCTTCTTTTATGGGAACCATGCTGGTATCCCTGGTAAGCCAGATCTCCGGAAGCGTAAATCTGGGGGTAGGCGCACTCTCCCTGATGTTCCTCATCGGCTTTCTGTTTTTCATAAAAACAGACAAAATCTAATAAAATTATAAAATTTTGATAAAATTTTCCTGTTGACATTCTGATTTTTTGAGCTATAATGAAACCGAATTGAGAAAAGCCAATGCGAAGAACAGGACAGGACTTCCCAGACAGTTATGTTTTCAGAGAGTCTCCGGATGGTGTGAGGAGACAGCATAGTCAGGGCGGCTATCACCTGTGAGCAGTCAGGGTGAACACGAGAAACAGTAACCCGGACCGGAATTCCTCCGATATAAGGAAACCTGTTAATTCAGTATAAACTGAACGACGGGGCCAAGAGACCGGGATTTCCCGGTAACAGAAGTGGTAACGCGGAGATAATTTTATTCGTCTTCTGACAGAGTAATCTGTCGGAAGGCGATTTTTTTTGGCTTTGATCTGAAAAATAATAAAGGAGATGTCTAATTATGAACACACTTGTAATCGTACTGATCGCTGCTGTATGTCTCATCGCAGCCTATGCCTTATACGGACGCTGGCTGGCGAAAAAATGGGGCATCGATCCCAAGGCAAAGACTCCGGCTGTCCTTCATAACGACGGACAGGATTATGTGCCTACCGACGGCTGGACCGTATTTGCCCACCAGTTTTCTTCCATCGCCGGCGCAGGCCCTGTTACAGGAGCCATCCAGGCCGCAGCCTTCGGCTGGCTGCCGGTGCTTCTGTGGATCATCCTGGGCGGTATCTTCTTTGGCGCAGTCACTGACTTCGGAGCCCTTTACGCCAGCGTAAAGAATGATGGAAAATCCATGGGACTTCTTATCGAGAAATACATAGGCAAGACCGGACGTAAACTGTTCCTGGGATTCTGCTGGCTGTTTACTCTGATCGTTATGGCAGCCTTTGCAGATATGGTAGCCGATACTTTCAATGCCTACGTGGTGACAGACGGTGTGAAAACCCTCTCTGAAAATGCCACTGTAAACGGCGCCGCCGGAAGTATCTCCCTGTTTTTCATTCTTTTTGCCGCAGTTTTCGGACTGGTCCAGAAAAAGATGAAATTTACCGGCTGGAAAGAAGTGGTTTTAGGACTGGTCTTTACCGTACTGGCTTTTGTATGCGGAATGAACCTTCCTGTGATCCTTGGCAAAGAAATGTGGATCTACATCGCATTTATCTATATTTTCCTGGCAGCTGTGCTTCCTATGTGGTTCCTTATGCAGCCAAGAGATTATATGTCTACCTTTATGTTCATCGGCATGATCGCAGGAGCAGTCCTTGGATTGGTCTTTGCTCATCCTTCCATGAACCTTCCTGCTTTTACAGGATTCCAGAATGAAAACCTGGGAACTCTTTTCCCTATCCTGTTCGTAACTGTTGCCTGCGGCGCCGTATCCGGATTCCACAGTCTGGTATCCTCCGGCACCTCTTCCAAGACGATTTCTAATGAAAAAGATATGCTGAAGGTAGGCTATGGCGCTATGGTACTGGAAAGTCTTCTGGCCGTTATCGCTCTGTGTGTGGCAGGGGCCGCCGCCAGTGCAGACGGAACTGCCGCAGTGGGAACTCCTTTCCAAATCTTCTCCTCAGGAGTTGCAGGTTTTCTGGAAATGTTCCATATCCCTGTATTTGTAGCCCAGAGCTTTATGACCATGTGCGTATCTGCCCTGGCTTTCACTACCCTGGATTCCGTGGCACGTATCGGCCGTATGTCCTTCCAGGAACTGTTCAGCGTAGATGACATGGAACATGCAGAAGGCTGGAGAAAAGTCCTGTGCAACAAATATTTTGCCACTCTGATCACACTGGTATTCGGCTATATCCTGACACAGGTAGGCTACTCCAATATCTGGCCGCTCTTCGGAAGCGCCAACCAGCTTCTCAGCGCCCTGGTACTGATCACTCTTTGTGTATTCCTGAAAGTTACAGGCAGAGAAATGAGAACCCTGGTTCCTCCTTTCGTGATCATGCTGGTAGTTACCTTTACTGCTCTAGTACAGAGATTCATCGCTCTGGTCAACGCCTTTACAGCAGGAACCGGCACATTCATGGTAGAAGGCCTCCAGCTTATCGTAGCTGTGCTGCTGATGATCCTGGGCGTGACTATTGTAGTGACTTCCGGAAAGGAACTGCTGAAGAAGAAGGCAGTTGCCTGATCTGATTTAAAAAATATCAGGTAAAATACCGCGGGCTAATATCTTTTAGCTGCGGGTAAATAAGAAAAAATCCCTTAGTTTGACTATCTGTTTTCTGACAGCCCGACTAAGGGATTTTCTGGTTTCTTATATATCTGCATGTCGCACAGCTCGTTGCTTGCCTTTCTGCCTTCCCAATCTGCTTTCATAATTAGATTCCACCACGTATCCGGCCCCGGAAAAGCAAGCCTGCCAAAAAAGCATGGTTATCTCCGCAAAACTTCAACCTTTCAAAAGTTTCCGCAAAGTTTCCGCGAACTCTTCAATATAATAGTTGGTGTGCTCCTTCACCCAGAAGAGACAGTAGTTTCTCTGAAGCTGCTTTCCATTCTCCATGATCGGCAGACGTTTCACTGCCGCGGCCGGAGGTGGAAGGGTTCCCACGCTTTCTATAGGAAGAAATCCCCGGTTTCCCGCCACCATCAGACGGCCTTCTTCCAGGTTTTCCGCAAATAAAAACCTGCCGCCAAATCCCAGAGTGTTCCTAAAATAATCTTCCTCTGTATTCTGCTGTTCTCTGGAAGAGATCAGAATACAGGCTTGATGTTTCAGATCTTCCATAGTGACAAATTCCTGCCGGGCCAGCCGGCTGCGGACAGAAACTTCTGCGTAGCATCCGCATTTCAGCAGCTGATAGTTCGTATACTTGTCGGAAAAAGCTCTCCGCTGGTCTGTAAGGACCAGATCTGTTCCTCCGAAACGGAGGAGATCGTAAAGTTCTTCATGGGTACCGTTTACAATGCTAATAGAAACCTCCGGGTAAACCTGAGAAAATTCTGCCACCGCCTGATGAAGTTCCTGGCCGCTGTAGCACCGGAGATATCCGATCCGAAGCTCCGACTCTTCATCCTGGCCTATACGGATGGTTTCTCTCCGGATATCTTCTACTTCTTTCAAGATTCCTTTGCTCTGGCTATAAAAATATTCTCCTGCCGGAGTAAGAGTAAACCTCCGGTTCTCTCTGTGGAGCAGTTCTACTCCCAGCTCTTTTTCCAAAGCCCGTATCTGCTGGGAAACTGCTGACTGGGAGATATAGCATTGCTCTGCCGCTTCTGTGAAACTTCCCCGATCCACTACTGCGATAAAATATTTCATCTGTCTGAACAGCAAAAAATCACCCCTCTTTACCATGATAAAGGATCAGACCGCCTTTTCTTTTATGTCCGGTGTTCCACAGTTCCTGAAAATCCACCCAAAAATATTTTCCGTATGTGATAATCTTGACCATAAACTTTTCTTGTCTCTTCTCATATTTTCCAAATCCTTCCATATAAATATCCAGGGTGTCAATTCCTGACCATCTGGGGCGGAGATAAGGCTTCATCTCCATTCCGAACCGGATATAATCGGCTTTTGTTATATTCTTCCTGTCAAAAGGATACAGATGGGTTCCTTTATAAAGGTCAAAGAAAATGCAGCTGTCACATGCTGTGACAGCTGCACATCCTCCTAAGCGCATCATCTGGTCCGGGAACCATTCCTGGTTTCCTCCGCGGGCCTCTTCTATTTTAAAATAGGGAAGTTCTTTTTTCATGCAGCTGTCCTCTCGAAATATAAAAATGCATTTTTAATATTCTATCACAATCAGAAACAGTTGTCACAAAAAAACTTATAGGTATAACTTATCTGACGTTTAATGCTTTCAATAAATACGCCATATTTTTTCCAAGTACTTCCACGGTATGCAGTCCCTCTATATCCTGCCGTACATCTCCCGGCATCTGGCCGTAGGCCATAGACCAATAAGAAGATCCCACGATAAACATCTCCTGGAGCAGAAAAAAATGGTTCATTGCGTCCAGTACATTCAGAGCACCGCCCCGTCGTGCCGCTGTAACGGCAGCTCCCGCCTTATACCGGAGCAGACTCTTCTCACGGTTCATATCTGTCACTACTGAAGCTCTCTCCAACAAGGCCTGCATATTTGCAGAGATATTCGCCGTATAAACAGGGGAACCAAGGATGATCCCATCAGCCTCTTTCATCTTCTCAAAAATCTCATAAAAACTGTCTTTTCTGTGAACACAATTTTTCTTTCCCTCACATGCCCAGCAGGCTCTGCAGGGTTCGATCACCTGACCCCCAAGCTGCAGCATTTCCGTTTCAATTCCTTCTTTGCTTAGTATTTCAAATATCTTTTCTATAAGGATTGCTGTATTTCCATCTTTTCTGGCACTGCTGTTAATTGCTAAAACTTTCACTTTTCTCTCCTCCCCTCTAATACCAGTCATGTTTTTCATTTCTGTCCAGGGCATTGATCTGTTCCATTTCTTCATCTGTAAGTTGAAAATCAAAGAGATCCAGATTTTCCCGGATATGTTCCGGATTACTGGAACCTGGGATTACCACTACTCCCTTTTGCAGATTCCATCTCAGAATAACCTGAGCTGAGGTAACTTTATGGTTCCGGGCAATGGCAGAGATGGTTTCATCTCTCAGCAGCTCTCCCGTATGTCCCCTTCCCCCAAAGGGATACCAGCCCTGAACGGTGATCCCCAGTTCCTGGATGTAAGGGATCACATCATTTTCCTGATAATAGGGATGGATCTCATTTTGCACCAGTGCCGGCATGATATTTACCTGAGGCAGGAATTCCTCTAATTCTTCAATATACCAGTTAGACAGGCCTATAGAACGGATCTTTCCTTCTTCTACTGCCTGTTCCATGGCGTGGTAAGCTTTCACATCCCCTTCTCCCGGATGATGAAGGAGCATCATATCAATGTATTCAATATCCAATTTTCCCAGAGCTTCTTCAATGGCAGCTTCGGGATCTGCAAACTGGCTGGGATAAAGTTTTGTGATCACGAAGATTTCTTCTCTTGGGACCTGAGAATCTCGCACTGCCCGGCCTACACTTTCCTCATTATGGTACATATATGCGGTGTCGATCAGCCGTCCCCCTGCTTCCAGCAGGGCAGTTACCGAGTTGTAACATTCTTCATCTGTTAGACTGTAAGTTCCCAGTCCCATGATCGGCATTTCATAACCACTGTTTAGAATCACTGTTTTGGACTGGAAATCAAATCCTCCCGGATTTTCTCCTGGGTCTTCGCCTTTATCAGGGGAAACGCTTCCCTCTGTCTCTTCTTTTTCTGCAGAAATATCCTCTTTCCCGGATGCATCTATATCTGATCCAAAACCTTTACAGGCAGAAAGAGCGGAAAGAAATACAAATACCAGAAGCAGTCCGAATATTTTTATCATCAGATTTCCTCCCCTCTGTCTGAAATGGTTTTTATGATCCTGGCAGGGCTTCCCCCTACGACTGTCCTGGCAGGAACGTCTTTGGTCACCACTGCCCCGGCCGCCACAACTGCCCAGTCCCCTATCGTGACACCTGGCAGGATAACTGCATTGGAGCCGATCCACACATGTTTTCCGATATGGATCGGCGCATAACAGTTTATCCGGTTTTTCTCCGGTTCCAGGGCATGGTTAATAGTGGCAAGGACCACGTTATGGCCGATGAGAACTCCCTCTTCTATGGTAATGCCGCCCTGATCCTGAAAATGGCAGCAGGAATTAATAAACACATCTTTTCCAATGGTTATATTTTTTCCAAAATCTGTATAAAAGGGCGGAAACAGGCGAAAGGTTTCATCTATCTTCTTTCCTGTCAGTTTTTCCATAATCTTCCGGATTTCCTCAGGTGTATGATACCGGGTATTCAGTTCCATCCCCAGCCGGATGGCCTCCTGACACAGTTCCTGAAACAAAGCCTGCCACCTGGGATTTTTGGCCCCTTCCCCTTCTTCTCCATGAAATTCTTTTAAAATATCTTCTATTGTCATGTTCTCTTTCCTTTCTGGATTTTACTATATCTTCATTATATTGGCGGTATTCAGAAATGTAAAATATCGAAAAGTTATTTGTAGAAATTCTTTTTTTAAATATCTGAACATGATATACTGAACCTATACTGAGCTTAGGTATATGAAAAGTTTTATACAGGGGACAATCTATCCTATCCCCTCTTATCAGGAGGACATCTTATGGAATTACGAGTTTTACGATATTTTCTGGCGGCAGCCAGAGAAAGTAATATTACCCGGGCAGCCCGTTCTCTCCATGTATCCCAGCCTACTCTGTCCCGGCAATTAAAAGATCTGGAGGAAGAGCTTGGCAGGAAACTTTTTGTCCGGAGTAATTACAGTATAAAGCTGACAGAGGAAGGAATACTGCTTCGGAAAAGAGCGGAAGAAATTTTAGAAATGGTAGATAAAACCACCGAAGAGTTTAAGGCTCTGGATGAGGTCAACAGCGGAGATATCCATATCGGATGTGCTGAATCTGAAGGGATCCAGCATTTTGTCCGGGTTGCCAAAAAACTCCATCAGCAGTACCCGGGGATCCGGTATCATTTTTACAGCAGCGGAACAGAGGCCGTATATGAAAAACTGGATAAGGGCCTTTTAGATCTGGCTATTATCGTACAGGAAGCGGATCCCTCCAGATATCACTATCTGCGGATTCCTTTTTCTAACCAGTGGGGACTGATCATGAGAAAAGACGCTCCCCTTGCCTGGCATTCTTGTATACGAAAAGAGGAACTCCTGGGAATTCCTCTGATCCTTTCCCGCCAGTCCATGAAAGATACTATGCCCAAATGGTTCGGAGAGATACAGGACAAGCTGGACATCATAGCCACCTATGACCTGCTTTTTAACACTTCCGTTATGGTCCGGGAGAACTTCGGGTATGTACTGGGGTTTGACAAACTTGTAAATACAGGGCCTGACAGCGACCTCTGCTTCCGGCCTCTGGAACCGTCCCTGGAATCTCCCATGTATATTATCTGGAAAAAATACCAGGTATTCACACCAGCAGCCGGGCTGCTGCTGGAGGAATTAAAAAAGAATTTTGAAAACAGATAAACGTTACAGAGTCCACTAAATCCGGCATTACAAATATTTACGCGGGAAATACCTGTTCCTTCTTTGTAATCCTGCGCTGGCCCAGGACGAACCGGTGATTGTCTGGAATGATCCTGGCGCACAGCGTGAAGGCAGACGCCCTTCTTACTGTATGATCAATGCCGGTTTCTGGGGCAAGTCCAAAGGACAGCTTCACCGGTTTTTTCCATGGAAAGAGGTATCCATTCCTGATAATCATCCCCTGAATCTGAAAGCCGGAGACTGCAGCTGTACGGAAACTCATATGAAAGGCCGTATCCTGGTCACTCCCTCTGATGCCGCAGCTCACCCCGAATGGATGTGGGATGCCGGAGAGATGGAATGGGATATCAAGATTCACAAACAGGTTGCCTATAACGTAGGCTATGGCGCTTCTAAATTCTTCCGGATCCTTAACGCCTTTGAAATGTTCTGGCATACGGAGGGCATGAAGACAGCTTATGAGGGGGGATCCGGCTGAACGGAGAACAATACCGTGTCCGTCCGGAAACTTGCTATGGTTATGCAGACAAAAACCGGGACAGTTCTACTATGAAGGAAAAAATTATGAATTTAATTTCAGCAAATTCTGGACTGGCAGCCGCACCTTTTTTGACTGCCGGGAAACAAAAGATCAGATCATCTGGAAAGTTATCCAGACCACTTTCCGAGCCAGAATGGCGGTACAGATTTCCTGTCCTAAAGATGAAATGCTCTGGATCAATTATGAATCCCCTGACGGCCGGAAACGGCAAGAGAACGTAGGATGCGAATATGGGGTGTACGATAAGTAAAGAACAAATTAGACGCTGTCCCATTAGTATATAGATATATTCCTGATTTTGCCTAATGGGACAGCGCCTGTTTTCAGCCGGAACAGGCGCCGAAAAATTCAGAGGTTTGTTCTTCTTCAAATGATCACGCAGTTTGTACGCCATGTTTCGATACTGACGTTTTTCTATCTTTCCCATGCTCAATATAGCCTTCTTTTACCAGCCACCGGTCCTCGTCTTTCAATGTCTCTTCATAAGGTCTGGTATGGTATCCCAGCTCCCTTTCTGCCTTTGAATAATCAAACTGATTATTTCTTGCCAGGTTATACACTGCAAAATTTATTCTTCGTGATATTCTTTCTGTTCATGAACAATATCCTGCAGAACAGGAGTACCTTCTTTCTCCCGCTTTGCAAGAAACTCTTTCAGTTCCCGAACCGGCATCTCAAGTCCGGTATAAAGCCGAAAGGCACAGGCTCCCTGCCAGAGCAGCATTCCCTTTCCTCCAATAATATTTTCCTTCCTGCAGCCGTTCTCCGCTGCATCTTTCATAAGTTTCGTAACTTCAGGATTATAGATCACATCGTAAACTACAAGCTCTTCATGAAAAGCCTTCATATCTGTTATCAGAGACTGGCCTTCGCTCATAGGAGCCATTCCCACTGAGGTTGCATTGATCAGAATGTCCCCCTGCCGGATAGTCTCTGTCAGCAATTCTTCTTCAGAAAGAAGGCAGTAATCTAACATGCAGGAAACTCCTTCTTTCTTCATCTTCTTTCCAATCTTCTCTGCCTTTTCAAGGGCTGATGCGCCCCTATTAAATACTGTCACAGACTTTGCCCCGTCCAGGGCGCACTGTACCATAATGGCTGTAGCTGCTCCTCCGGCTCCCAGAAGGACTATTTTCTGATCTTGTACGGATTTCCCATGATCCTTCAGATCCAGCACTACCCCCATACCATCTGTATTATGACCAGTGAGTATGCCTCCGTCATTTACGATCGTATTAACCGCTCCTATAAACTTTGCGGCAGGGGACAGTCTGTCCATATTCCGGGCAGCTTCCTGTTTGCAGGGCATAGTGACATTTGCTCCCCGCATATTCAGCCGGCGCATGGCAGCCAGAGAATCTTTCATCTCAGATTCCCTGCAGTCAAAAGCCAGATAGACACCGTCTATGCCATAGTAGTCAAAAGAAAAATTATACATTACCGGCGAGCCGGAATGTGTGATCGGTGTTCCGAATACCCCCAGCAGTCTTGTTTTTCCGGATATTCTCGTATCCATGTTTCCATACCTCCCAGCAAACTTTTGTTTCATTTTCAATAACTTTACCATTCCGAAGTACAGGTGTCAACATAAGACCTATCCGGTTCCTTTTTCCTTCTGTCTTGCAACAAGTTTGTTTTATCCCAGGATACTGACGATCCCAACCGCCGCGATACACCATAGTATGACTGCAGACAATGCCAGCAGGGGACTGGCTTTTTTCTCTGCAAGGCTTTTTGTCTTTTCATCATAATACAGTTTTACTGTCCTTCCTGTTTTATAAGCAGTTTTAAGGCTGGAATTATAACTGCTTATAAAAGTTTTTTCTTTGTCATGAAGCTTATATCGGATCAGGGGATAATAGGATTCTGAAGCTTTTATTAATTTTTTGTTTTCTCCTCTTCTATAATACAGAACATCTGTGATTTTTCCTTCTATTTCTATCAAATGGCGTTTTCTATCTTTCATAAATGAGGAGAGTAAAATCCATCCTGCCGCGAAAAGCAGCAAAACCAGAAGCACAGATCCTGCTCTATCGCCTGCATTTCTGGAGGCTACAGGAAAAACCGCAAGGGCCATGCCGGCAAGTATAATGGCAATAGCACTGTCAAAAGAGACAGTTTCTGAAGCCACGGGCATAATCTTTTCACCATTCTTCATTAATTCCAGCTCTTCGCCCTGTTTATATTCCCGGGTACTATTTATCTTACAGCGAAGCATTCTGTTATTCTGCCTGTACTGTATCATTAATTCATAATAAATATGTTCGTTTTATTTATTTTTATGATTTACACAATTTCATATAAGGGTTTTTGTGCACTTTTATCAATACTTTTTTTGCCATACACAAAGAGAGCAGTAAGTCTGCAAAGACTTACTGCTCTCTTTAGCGCTCATATTCATTTAAAAATTTCACTCCAAAAGCCCTTTCAGAGCTTTTACGCAGCCCTCGATGCCCAATGTAGCGGAATCAAGGACTACATCATAATTTCTCAGATCATTCCAATCTTTTCCAGTATTCGCCTTAAAATACCCTGATCGTTTTTTATTATAATATTTCCGTGTAGATTCTACATCATTTTCAGGAATTTTATATTCTTCTATGATACGTTTCCTGACTTCTGCTTCGTCACTGGAGTGGATAAACACCTTTACCACCCCTTTCTGATTTTTCAGAGCAAAGGCAGCGCAATGTCCCAAGAAAATACTCGGTCCTTCCATGGCAAGACGCCGGATCTCCAGCTGTTCATCTAAAAAGACCTTTCCTTCTTCCGGCAGCATATTGGCATCTCCTGACTGAACCCGGCTCATAACGAACAAAGAATACAAAAGGCTTCCTGTTGCTTTTTCTTCATATTGATTGATACGCTCTGCCGGAATTCCTCTTTTTTTGGCCACTGTTTCAAGAATTTCATGCCCATAGCAGGGAATATTGCAGGCCTTTGACAGTTCTCGGCCGATCTTGGTTCCTCCGCTTCCATATTCTCTTTCAATCGTAATATACCGATATTTCATACTGATACCTCCTCCTTGTACTCAGACAGATCCTGCTGCCAAAACGTTCACTGCCGGTTTATTATAGCCTTTGGATATTTCCCTTGCGTTGATTATTTCTTATTAGTATAATAATAAACCTCCGTTGATTGTTCTTTTTATTTAGTATTATAATGAAAAAATGATTTCACAACAATGGACATAAATATATTTTATATTGCTTATTACTCTTTTCTATTATTTTGAGTATTATTTATTTTAAAAACAGCATTGGTAAGTCTGGTCTTTTATATAGTAAAAAACGGATTCTAAACCGAGAAAAGCATGCTCTTCTCCCACTTCAGAACCCGTTTTTTATCTATTTAGCTTTCTCGTGCATGACTGACGCTTTCTCTGAGGATCAGTTTTGCAGGAATTGAAATATTCATGCTAATCTCACGATTTGTATAAATCCTCTCAGCCAGGACTTCTACCGCTCTCTCTCCCATAAAATCCATGGGGATATGAACAGTTGTCAAAGGCGGCACCAGATACTTTGCCATAGAAATATCGTTGAATCCTACAATACTGATATCTGCCGGTATTTCCAATCCAGCCTCCTGGACTGCTTTATAGCATCCGATAGCCAGAGAATCATTGGCACAGAATATTGCTGTAGGCCTTTCAGAAAGTTCCAGGAAATATTTGCCCAGTTTATATCCGTATTTTGGTGTAAACCCCCCTATCCTGATGTATTCTTCCCTGAGCATTCCTTTCTTTTTCATATAAGAACGAAAGGCGGCGGTTCTTGGATCTTCTGAAGGGCCTTCTTCGGATTCTGTATCACAGCCTCCGATAAAGGCGATTTTTTTATGCCCTTCCTCCAAAAGATAATCCAGCACCGCCGCTACCGAATGCTTCAGATTGACTACAACAGAATCAAAAATATCCGGATTTCCCAAAGCGTCAATAAAAACCGCCGGTTTATGATAACTTTGTATCTTTTGTATCATTTCGTCATTGAAAGTTCCAAGGCAGATGATCCCGTCAAGCTTTGCGGTATCTTCCGGGGTATCTTCCTGGGATAGCTGGACTTTTTTAAATCCCTCTTTTTCTATCTTTTTTTCCACGGCGATCCGGATGGATAAATAAAAAGTATCCTCCAGCTCCTCTTCCGGAGAATAAGAACAAAGCAGCCCCAGTTTCAGCTTCTTTTTTCTTCTTTTTTTATCCTTTACCTGATATTCCAGACGGTCTGCCGCCTCAAAAACTCTTCTTTTCGTCTCATCCTGCACATTCAATGTATCATCAAAATTAAGGACACGTGAAACGGTTGTAACAGAAACTCCTGCCATTTCCGCTATCTCTCTGATTGTTGACATCTCTCTACTATCTCCCTGTTAATTGTTTACTTTGCTATTTTAGCATATCTGGATAGCAGCCGCAACAGCCCACATTACAGAGAATTTCCATTTTTATCCTTATTTTTCTTTCTGATATTCTGCCAGAAATCTTCCGATCAGCTCAATGCAGTTTTTAACATCCTGTTCATCTGCCACTTCTGAAGGCATATGCATATAACGAAGCGGCACTGAAACAAGAACGACCGGAACCCCGTTATTTGAGAAATGTATTTTATCTGCATCTGTATAACTAAGTCTGCTGGCAGCTTCCCGCTGCAAAGGAATACCATTCTTTTCCCCGCATTTCTGCATCTGATCGTTAAGTCTTTTGGAAACAATAGGACTGTTGCACAGCACCGGCCCTTTTCCCAAAAGCACCGTTCCTGCTTCGGCAGGATCCATGCCAAGGCAGTCGCTTGTATAAGTAACATCTACCACTACAGCCAGATCCGGGCAGATCCTGGCACTGCACCAATATGCTCCGTTTTTTGTAGTTTCTTCTCCTACTGTTGAGGCCGCATATATCCCTGCTTTACACCCCAGTTTTTTAGCATATTTCAAAGCCTCCATGATAATGTATACCCCTATGCGGTCATCCAGAGCTCTCGCCGTAAAACGGCCATTAGCCATTTCCCGGATATGGGTATCAGGCACAATAGGATCCCCCAGAGATACAATAGCTTCTGCATCCTTTTTATCTTTTGCTCCGATATCGATCAAAAAATCTCTGGTTCCCAGATCATTTTTGCTGAACAGCTGACGGTGGGCTTCCACAACTCCATAGATCAGCCCTTTAGCTGTCTGGATGCAGATCTGCTGTCCTGGATATGTATGAGGAACGATTCCTCCCCTGTCAATGACCTGGAGCCTTCCTTCTTCTGTAATATTTGACACCATCAGTCCGATTTCATCTGCATGGGCAGAAAGCATGATCCTGGTCTCACTCTCCGGGTTCACTATGCAGATCAGATTGTTCATCTCATCTTTCCTGATTTCATCCGCCCAGGGCCTCATTTCCGCTTCTACCTTCTGCTGGAGAATTTCTTCATATCCGGACACAGAAACACTGTTCAGTAAACTCAATAAAAACTTATTATCCATTTTTCTCATTCTTTCTGTAAAATACTTTGTCATTTCACTATTTCTGATAGATCAGAAAACTTTGCCATATTATAGTCCGCCAGACCGCTCTTTGCTCCGTCTCCAAGGGCTGCGCAGTCCATCCCCCCGGCCTTTGCCGCCTGTACTCCGGCTTTCGCATCTTCCACCACCAGACAGTCTTCTGGATTTTCCCCCAGAAGTTCCGCCGCTTTTATAAAGACCTCCGGATCCGGTTTAGATTTTGAAATAAGATTTCCGTCTGATACTGCGTCAAAATATTCTCCAAGTCCCAGCTGATGGAGAATAAATCCTGCATTTTTACTTGAAGATCCGATCGCCAGCGAAAGACCTCTTTCCCTTAACTGATCTAAAGTGTCCTTTACTTCTTTGGATAAATCTTCCGGGCTCATATTTTTTAAAAGATTTTTATAAATTTCATTTTTCTTATCCGTCCATCTTTCCTTTTCTTCTTCCCCCATAGTCCCGTCATAATTTTCCAAAATAATCTCAAAACTTGCTTTTCTGCTCACGCCTCTCAGGCGGTCATTAATCTTCTCATCGAAATAAATCCCTAATTCATCCGCTACACTTTTCCAAGCCTGATAATGGTATTTGTCTGTAAAACAGATCACCCCGTCCAGATCAAAAATCACCGCTCTGTATTTCATATATCCATTCCTCCTATACTTTCTGAGGCTGTGCCGTCTCTGCCAGATTTGAGATGACCACTGCCGCCAGAATGATCAAACTTCCTGCTATCATACGAGGTGTAAGGATCTCATGAAGTATGATAACGGAAAATAAAGTTCCGAAAACAGATTCCATAGACAAAATAATCGCCGCCTTTGTCTCATCCACATATTTCTGACACAGTGTCTGAATCAGATAGCAGATGGTTGTGCTCACAACCCCCAGATAGAGCACTCCCAGCCATCCTTCTCCTGTCATCTGGAATTCTGTTTCCTGAAAAATAAACAGACTGATCAAAGAAAGGATAAAGGAAGTTGCCATCTGCACAAAATTTAGAACCTCCGCTCTGTATTTTTTAACAAATTCACTGGTAAAAAAGATCTGAAATGCAAATCCTACAGCACATAAAAGGGTCAGCCCATCTCCCAGTCCAAGGGAAAAGTCTCCTTTCAGAGACAGCAGCGCCACTCCGATCACAGACATTACCGCACCCAGTATTCCTTTTGGGCTGATTTTTTTCTTCAGTATCAAAAACGCAATAAATGGCACGATCACTACATTTAACGCCGTTAAAAAGGCATTTTTTGACGGGGTCGTATACTGCAGTCCTACAATCTGAAGAGCGAAAGCGGCAAACAAAGCAATTCCCATCAATATACCAGCTCTGATTTCTTCCTTTTTCATTCCTTTCAAAGACCGGATACTGATCAGCCCCATCAGAATGGCGGCCAGGAAAAACCGGACTGTCATAATCTGAAAAGGAGTCATGCTTTCCAGGGCAATGTCACTGGCAGTAAAGCCTCCTCCCCATATGATCGTTACCAGTACCAGCCCTCCTATAGCCATCCACTTTCTCATGTATCTATCCTCCTGTCTAAATTTCTTCTGTAATTCCCTTTATTCTGATTTTTACAGGTTCTCCGGAAAGTCTTTTCACAGAAACCTGATCCGCTGAATCCACGGTAATCTCTACCCATGAACCATAATAATGGAGACGGAAAGAAAGCTCCTCCCATTCTTCCGGCATATGGGGACAGATATTTAATACACCTTCCGAATCAATGGACACTCCTGCAAATCCGAACACTACCGTCTGCCATACCCCTCCTGCATTGGCGGCATGGATTCCCTCTCGGGTATTTTTCTGCAGATTTAAAAGATCAATAAACGCCGCTCTCCGCAGATACCGGTAAGCTTTAGAATCATCCCCCACTTTAAGGCCCATTACGGAATAGATGCTGGGGCTTAAAGAGGAGCCGTGAAGCGTTCTTTTTTCGTAATAGTCATAATTGGCTTTGATCACTTTCTGATCGAATTCTTCTCCTAAAAGATGGAGGAGCAGCACCACATCCGGCTGTTTCAGGATCTGCGTTTCCCTTGCAGGGTATTTCTTTAATGCTTCGGGACGGATGGGCCAGTCATTTTCATCATATTTGTCGATCACTACATCTTTCAGATCAAAATAGCCTTCAAACTGTTCCAGAAGATCTGTTCCTTCTTTTCTGGGAAGATAAATTTTCTTTTGTACCTGATCCCAGTTTTCGATCTCCTTTTCTGTCAGCCCTGTCTTTTCTGTCAGCCTTTTATATTCTTCCGGATACTCTTTTTTCATCTGGTCGGTCAGCGCTATCACATAACGGAGATTCCATCTTGCGAAATAATTGGTATAGAGATTGTTGTTCACCGGCTCATGCCATTCATCAGGGCCTGTCACCTGATTGATCTCATACCGATCCCTTTCGGGAATATATTCGCACCGGTCAGCCCAGAATCTGGCTGTCTCTGTAAGGATCTCCGCCCCCTCATGAAACAAGAAATCTCTGTCATTTGTGATCTTTACATAGTCGTAGATCCCATACGCCACATCAGCGGTCACATGATGCTCGTACATAGCCACATAACAGCGGTAGCAGGTGCCGTCCGGTTCAATAGTCCAGTCCGGGCACTGCTCTGTCCCGTCATCTGCGGATTCCCAGGGATACTGCGCTCCTTTATAGCCGTTTTTCTTTGCGTTAGCTCTTGCGGCGTCCAGAAGATGATACCTATAATTCTCCATATTTTTTGCCATTTTAGGAAATACAAAGGAAAAGAATGGCAGCATGAAAAGTTCAATGTCCCAGAAGGCATGGCCCCCGTATTCTTCGCCGGTAAGGAGTTTCGCACCTACGCTGATCCTGTCATCCTCCTCGTTTCCCGTGCTCATAAGATGGAAAATATTAAAGCGCACCGCTCTGTCCAGATCAAAATCACCCTTGATCTTCAGGTTTGCCTCTTCCCACATTTTTTCATAGACTCCGGCATGTTTTTCCAGCTCCTCCTGGAATCCTTCTTCCTCAAAAGCCTGGATTTCCTTTTCCACCGCCACATGAAGACCATAGGCCGGGCATTCTCTCTCTGTATAAATAGAAGCATATTTGACAAGGCGGATACATTCTCCTTCTTCCGCGGTAAAATCTCCGAATTCCACAGCCTGTTCTCCAAAAGCATGGAAATCCCGGTTTCTCATGATTTTTTCTTCTCCCCGGAAAGCCTCCAATACAGAGCCGATCCCCACATGGAGATTCCGGTCCCTGGTGGCAGCCTCTATATATGCCCCATAGCCGCCCAGCTTTTCATTGGCTTTGATGGTCATATGCTTTACCTTAAAACGGGGAGCATCATAGAAATTGATGATCGTTCCGTCAATGATATTCTCAGTCTCGATGATCCCGCCGTAATTCAGAGGCGTTACATACAGCTCGATCCCCATCCGATGAACGCAGTTCCTGCTCACAAATCTCCTGCCGTCGATCCTGGTCTTCCTGCCCTTTTTATCTTTCAGGACATAATGCCAGTACAAAGCCGCCTGTTTCATATCCAGCGCTCTGGAAAACTCCAGGATCTCACAATTTTCTATGCCGATCAGTTCTTTTTCTACATAAAGCTTCAGTCCCAGCCAGTTAGGAAGGGCGGCAAGCTCCCGCATAAAAGTTTCCGATTTGTCAAATACGCCATTTACATACAGATAAGGGAGAGTGGTCTTTGTGCCTTCTTCATAACTTCCCCGGATACCCAGATATCCGTTTGAGAGGGCAAAAAGGCTCTCATATTTCAGATTTTCTTCCGGGTCATAGCGGTCTTGAAGGATCAGCCATTCGTCTGTTCCCATTTTCTCTTTCCAAGTCTGCAAAAATCTGTCTCTGATCATTTTTTACTCCTTTCTTTTCAGTCCAGGTACTTTTTTTCGGCCTCAGCTTCTTCCTGCCCTTTGTCTACGATTTTCATCCGGAAAGCCATGGAAAAATTCTGGCGTTTTACTTTATAAGCTTCCTGCTGCTCTTCTCCGCAGCTGTTGCTTCCCAATCCGGAATGCAGGTAATCCAGATGCAGGATCACATCATCACTTTTTTCAATTTCCTGAGGATGAGCCGCTTTTTCCAAACTTTCGTCGGTATAGTTTGCCGCATTCAGTCCAAGGGGAGCTTCCATGCTGCAAAGAAGAGTGTGTTCTTTATCTGAAATGCCAAACCATTTTACATTTTCCCGGTGCCCGTTCTCCTGAGGATATACATAATTTGTGGACATACCTTCTACCGTATTGCGGTAGATCCCCATATGGCTTGCCGCACAGCTGTCGGGATAGCTCTCTCCGGGCCCCATTCCATACCAGATAATATCCTGCAGTCTTTTTTCTGCTTTCATCACTATGCCCAGCCTCGGAAGGAACTCCGGCTCCAGCTTTCCTTTCTGGACAGCTTCCGCCTGGAGATTTACCCTTACGTCTCCGTCAGAATATACCGTATATCTGTATTCGCAGTTAAATCCCCATGGCTGGTTCAGACAGCCGAAATATTTCTGGATCACGACAGAGACCTCATCCTCTTTTTTCTCATACCGGAAATCTACAGTCTGTTCGCTTCCCAGCTGGATGAAATATTTGTTCAGCCAATCCTGTTTTTTATACATATCATTGTCAATAGTAGCCCGGTAAACCGTCATCTCAGGGCCTCCGGTAAGATATGCTTTTCCGTCTTTTTCTATAGACACAAGCCTGCCGAAGATTTTGTGAAAAGCTGCTTTGATTTCTTCATTCTCAATATAAAGGATCCCTTTTTCCTCCCGGATCCGCAGAGGGCTTTTCTTTGCCCTTACAGACAACTCTTCTCTCCGGATATTTAAAGGAAACTGAACATCTGACAAAATATGGCCTTTTTCTCCATAGCCGTTTCTTTCTTTCAGACATCCCTGTACCCGGAGATAGTAATCCTTATTGACTTTCACAGAGAAAAGAGAAAGAGGGATCTCAATGGTTTCCTCCCCGTGAGGAGGCGTGGAAAGACTGTCCCAAATCCCTTCCTGGATCACGGTTCCTTCTTCTTCCAAAGCCCAGCGCAGATACACATGCTTCAGATCCAGAAAGTCATAATAGTTTCGGATCCTGAGTTTTTTCATGCTTCCTTCCGGCTTCGTGATTTCTACCGGAGATATGATCTGTTTATATTCCAGCAGAGCTGGAGAAGGCGTCCTGTCCGGCATCAGCAGGCCGTCAATACAGAAGTTTCCGTTTGTAGGAAAATCTCCATAGTCTCCGCCATAACGGTAAAATTCTTTGCCGTTTTCTTCATGACGGATACCGTGATCATACCATTCCCATATAAAACCTCCCTGAAGCCGTTTATAGCTCCGGAACAGATCCTGATATGCCTTCAGTCCGCCCGGACCATTTCCCATAGCATGTCCATATTCACAGAGTACATGGGGCTTGTTTCCCTTTATTTTGCTTTCTCCTATTTCCCTGAGACCTTTCAGTCTGGTATACATAGTAGAATAGACGTCTGTCACCTCTGCTTCGAAATCCCCCTCATAATGAATCAGTCTCGTATTGTCCAGACTGCGGACAGCTTCTGCGGCACTGCGGAAATTGCAGCCAAACGTAGACTCATTGCCTAAGGACCACATAATGATACAGGGATGATTCCGGTCTCTTTTTACCATCCGCAGACTCCGGTCCACATAAGAATTCTTCCAGGAAGGATCATCTGTGATCCAGGTATAATTCTCCGCCCATTCGAAGCCATGGCATTCCAGATCAGCCTCGTCGATCACATATAAGCCATAGGCATCGCAAAGATCATAAAAATATTCATTGGCAGGATAATGAGAGCAGCGTACAGCATTGATATTATGACGTTTCATGAGGATGATATCCTCTTCCATCTGCCGGTAAGTCACACAGCGGCCTTCCCTGGGATTGTAATCGTGATGATTCACTCCGTTCAGCAGAATAACCTGGCCGTTTACGCAGAAATTATCATGAAGGATCTCTATTTTCCGGAATCCCACACGGACCGTTGCCTGATGTTCCGCCAGTGTGACAGTCAGTTCATAAATCGTCGGAGTTTCTGCGGTCCATTTTTTTACATGAGGCACTGACGCTTCCAGACGAACCTTTCCATCCACAGTCTCAAAGGTTCCTTCCGCCTCGGTCCCTGCTTCTCCGATCAGGCTCCAGCTTCCTTTCCCTTGCTTTTCTTTAAGGGTGATCTCTGCCTTTAAGATCCCGTTTTCATAGTCCTCATCCAGAGTCCCTTCTGCGGCACAGTCCAGAACAGCCTGTTTTGGTTCATTGATCAGTTCTACATCTCTGTATATCCCAGAAAGCCACCACATATCCTGGTCTTCCAGATAGGTTCCATCTGACCATTTATACACCCGCACAATAATGTAATTTTCACCTTCATGAACCTTTTCTGTAATATTAAATTCAGACGGAAGCCTGCTGACTTTACTATATCCGGCATATTCTCCATTGACCCATAGATCAAAGGCACTGTCTACGCCATGAAATTTCAAAATCGTATCACTCTTCATCCATTCTTCCGACAAAACAAATGTTTTTCTGTATATCCCTGTAGGATTTTCTGTAGGTACATAGGGTGGATTCAAAGGAAAAAGATATAAAACATCGGTATAATGCATCTTGTCATATCCACGAAGCTGCCATACAGAAGGAACATCGATGGTATCCCAGTTTTCTCCCTGTCCCCCTTCTGTAAATCCTTCCGGTGATAATTCGGGAGCTTCCAAATATAGAAACTTCCATGCTCCGTTCAGACTGATCTTTTTTAAAGAATCCCGGTAAAATCCCGTTCTGGCCTCTCTTCTTCCAATTGCCAGCAATTCCTGGTCTTCCCATCTTTTTTTCTTTCTCTTCATCATAGCCCTGCTCCTTTGTCTGCTTTAGATATTGAAAGCCAGATAGAATAGTTACCTGCCCAGCTGAATTCTATCTGGCTGTATATATGTCCTTGTCTGATAAAATTTTATTTGATCGATCCGCTGGTTCCTTCAACGATATATTTCTGAGCGATAATAAAGATGATGATCGGCGGAATGATCATAATAACCGTGATGCAAAGCATGGGGATGATCTGTGTGTCATGCACTCCCTTAAAAGATGCAAGTCCAAGAGCAAGCGTATATTTGCTTCTGTCCTGCAGGAAGATCAACGGACCAAGATAATCATTCCATACTGTCAGCATGTTCAGCACGCCTACTAAAATCAGTGAAGGTTTCAGGATCGGCATGAAAATCTTCCAGTAGATCTGAAACGCATTAGCCCCATCCAGACGTGCAGCCTCTTCATAATCTTTTGGGATTCCCATAAGGAACTGCCTCATCAAAAAGATATAATAAGCGGAGCCAAAAAATGCCGGTACGATCAGAGGCTTTAACGTGTTGATCCAGCCAAGAAGATTAAACTCCATATACTGAGGGATCATTGTTACATCCCAGGGAATCATCATAGTTGCCAGAAGGATCATAAAAAGGATATTTTTTCCTTTGAAATTAAATCTCGCAAATCCATAGGCAACCAGTGAACAAGATAAGATCTGTCCTAAAGTGGTAAGAACTGTGACGATCACAGAATTCATAAAATATGTTCCAAAAGGCTGGGAATTCCATGCGTCAACAAAATTCTGCCAGTTCCATTTTTCCGGGAACAAAGTAGGAGGATAAGCAATAGCTTCCGCCTCTGTTTTAAACGTTGTAAACAGCATATAAACAAAAGGCGCCAGGAAGTAAATGGCTACGATGGTCAAAAGGATATAGATCACAGCCTTTGTTTTCTTTGACATTTTCATGCTTTTTTACCTCCTTTTTTCTTATTTGCCTTTACTTCTGATTCATAGAAAACCCATGCAGAAGAGGATTTAAATACCAGTGCGGTCAGCAGCAGGATAATAATAAACATTACCCAGGCATTCGCACTCGCATATCCCATTTTGTGGTGCTTGAAAGCATTATTGTATGTCATCAGTCCATAAAAATATGTGGACTGAAGAGGGCCGCCTCCTGTCAGCAGCATGACCAATGTCACCTGCTGGAAGGAACTGATGATAGATGTTATCAGATTAAACAGCAAAGTCGGGGTGATCATCGGGAGGGTTATGCTGAAAAATTTACGAACAGGTCCCGCTCCGTCCAGTGAAGCCGCCTCATAAATCTCCGGAGAGATATTTTTCATATCTGTATAAAAAATCAGCATCATAGTTCCTACGCCAAAAGCGCTGGCCAGGATAACCGCAAACAATGCCCAGGCCGGATCTACCAGCCAGTCTGGTCCCTCAATTCCGATCAGAGACAGAAGATAATTCAGAACACCATAGTCACTGTTCAGGATCCAGCTCCAGATTATGGAGATTGCAACTCCGGATATAACTGCAGGAATATAGAAAATTGTCCTGTAAATTTTTACTCCTCTTACCGGCTGTGTGATCAGCACTGCCAAAAACAATGCCAGGATCAGATTTAAAGGAACGAAAATCGCCGCGTATTTCAAGCTGATGATCAGTGATTTCCAGAACTGGTCATCCTGTGTAAACATTTCTATGTAATTTCCAAGCCCGATAAAAGTATGTTCTGAGGTCAGAGGCCAGTCAAAGAAACTCATGACCAGCGACAAGATCAAAGGACCAAGCGTGAAAGCCAGGAATCCGAAGATCCAGGGAGAAATAAACAAATATGGGGTGGCCGTCTTAATAAAATTCTTTTTCTTCATTTCCATTCATCTCCTATGCCGGGAGGGCCCTGCCCTCCCTTTTGGAATCCCTACTGTACAGCGTTTTCCAGCACTTCATCAACGTCCTGAAGGGCGCTTGGATTAAAGATTTCTTCAAAAGATAACTGAAGATTTTCCGCTACTTCTGACCAGCTTTCCATCAGGAAGCTTGCAGGAGTATGTCCGCTGCTCTGTTCCAGCATAGTATAAAACGGAGCGTATTCCGGCTGATCCATGATTCCCTGAGATTCTACTACACTGTTCAATACAGGAAGTTCTGTGCCGATTCTTTCGATGTTACACTCTTCATTTGTCCAGTACTTAATGAACTCCCATGCGGCATCTTTATGTTCGCTGTCCTTTGACATAGAAAGACCGGAAGAGCTGAGGATACTGACAGAATCCTGTCCTGCATCTGCAAAAGCAGGAATGGTAGTAACTCCATAATTTAATCCATCCTCATTCAGAGTATCGATTGACCAGGATCCATAAATATACATAGCTGCATTTCCTGCGCGGAACTCATCTGTTCCATCATTTTCTGTAGCGGTTGCGTATCCTTCCTTTTCCATATCCTGGAACATCTGGAACACTTCGGCAGATTCTTTGCTGTTGATATAGCCTTCCATATTTCCTTCTTCGTCACAATAGGAGGTTCCGTTGCTCCATAAGTACATCTCAAAATCATAGGGATCTGGTTTCATCTGAAAAGCAAAGCCCGCAGCATCCGTTTTTTCAGAAATAGTCTTGGCCGCTGTCTGAAGGTCATCCCATGTCCAGTCTTCCGTGGGTTCTTCCACGCCTGCCTGAGCAAACAGGTCTTTATTATAGAATAAACAATGCGTGGTAAATCCTACAGGAATGCCATAGATACTGTCATCCATAGTGTTATAGTCCCAAAGAGTGTCATAGAAATTAGACTTATAATCCTCTCCTTCCTCTGCAATGTAATCATCCAGGGGTTCCAGTCCTTCATAGTAGGAAGGATAGTTCCACATGTACATAACATCAGGCGTATCTCTGGATCCCATTCCCGCGCTGATCTTTGTATCAAAATCACTTCCATAAGCTTCCAAAGTAACCTCAATGTCATCGTGTTCTTCATTAAACTTGTCAACCAGGGCCTGCTGTTTGTCAACGTCCTCAGCCACATCCCATGTGGCAAAACGGATTTTTGTCTTGCCATTGTCAGATCCGCCGCTGCCGCCATTTCCGCATCCGGCCAGGATTGTTGTAGCAGTTAATACAGCCGCACAAATCACTACCATCTTTCTTCTCATTACATTTCCTCCTTTAGGTGTTTTTTACTTGGTAAAATTACTATAACATTTTACTTAGTAAATGTAAAGTTTTTTATTTATTTTTTCTGTATTTCGTATATTTTATATAGTTTATCTGGTTATTTTGAATAATAAGCCCTCTATTTTTGTGAATTTTTCCTATGCAGCATTCTCTTATTCCTGAATTTTTCCATTTCATACACTTTTATGTTTTTACTAAAATATTTTTATGTTTTATCAATAAAAATATGCATATAAAAAGCAGCCAGACTTTTATCTGACTGCTTTTTATACAAAATCCGGCATCTGCCGAAAATCCCGGTTTGAGTCTTTCCGAAACTCATCCGCTTACCTTTTCTCTTCTCCGCTGCCGATGCGGATAACTGCTTTTACTATATCTGCTTTATTATTTACGCTGTAATCCATTGCTTTCTGCACATCATCCAGATCAAAAATATCCGTTACAATCCCCTTCAGATTTACTTTTCCCTGAGACACTGCCTCGATGGCCATAGGATAAATATGACGGTACCGGAATACACTTTTAAGTGTCAGCTCCTTATCCAGCACAAGACTCATGGGAAGGGTCATTTCTCCGGTTTTGCTGTAGCCTACCAGAACAATAGCAGAACCTTTTTTGGCTATATTGATGGCCTGTCGGGTGGTAATTTCTGTACCTGCGGTTTCAATTACCAGATCAACCCCTTTTCCTTCTGTAAGTTCATTAATTTTTTCTTCCACCTTGTCCTGTGCACCGTTTATCACTCCTGTGGCTCCCAGTTCCATAGCTTTCTGGAGACGTTTTTCCATGATATCTACCACATATACTTCAGATACGCCTCTGGCCTTAAGAGCCATCATAGAAACAAGTCCGATACAGCCGGAACCCATTACTACCGCTTTCTGTCCCAGATGAGCGTCCCCCTGGATGGCCGCATGGAATCCCACTGCAAGAGGTTCGATAAGTGCTCCTTCCAAAGTGCTGACATTATCCGGAAGTTTAAAACAAAGATCTGCCTCATGAGCCACATATTCCTGAAAAACGCCGTCTACAGGAGGTGTTGCAAAGAATACCACATCAGGACAGAGATTATATCTGCCTGTTCTGCAGAATTCACAATGCCCGCACGTCTTTCCAGGCTCCAAGGCAACCCTGTCTCCTACTTTCAGATTTTTTACTTTTTCTCCTACTTCAACCACTGTTCCGCCCGGTTCATGCCCCAGTACAAAGGGAGGTTTTACCACATAATCTCCAATAGCTCCTCTTTCATAATAGTGGAGATCACTTCCGCAGATCCCCACATATTCCAGTTTAATTAATACCTCATCTTCTTTGATCTGCGGAATGTCACGTTCTTCAAATCCCATTTTGCCAATGCCCAGCATTACTGCAGTTTTCATTTTTCCTATCATTTTCTTTTCCCTTTCGTAATTACTTTTATTAAATATTTTATCAAAGTAATTACATTATTGCCCAGACTTCCGTTTTTGTCAATCCTTTCTTGATATAAAATCTGTTTTATAGGTTTATCAGAAAGGATTCTATAAACTTAAGGGCAGCTCCATATGCTGCGGCATTTAATTTATACTTTCCTCCTTTAAGATAGGAAGTATCAATATCGAAATTATTATGGGCTGTCAGCTTCCGCGACAGTTCCGGCAAATAATCTTCCAGATAACCTCCCACGTATCCTCCCAGCACGATACTGCAGTCAAAGATCATCCTCAGATTTGTCACCGCAACTGCAAGATCTTCCAGGTACTCCTCCAGGATCCTTAAGGCATCCTCTTCTCTTCTTCTAACCCTGCCGAAATATTCCTCCAGGCCGCATCCTGCTTTTTCCTCAAGAACCAGCGCGGAACAATAAGCATCCATACATCCTTTTTTTCCGCAGTAACAGGTTTTTCCGGTTTTTTCTATCACCATATGCCCGAATTCGGCGCTTTTAAAATTTTCTCCCGGATAAAAACGGCGTCCGAGGCAGATGGCTCCTCCTACAGTATTGCTCAAAGACAGATATACTGCGTTTTCTGCTTCTCTTCCCAGTTCCGCAAAAGCGGCGCTGTTGGCGTCGTTCTCGATTCCATACGGATATCCCAGTGAGTCCCCCAGTGAACGAAAATTGATGTTTTTTACCTTCAATGTATGGGATCGGATCAGCAAACAGTGTTCTTTATCCACAATACCAGGGAGGGAAAAACCCACCCCTGCGATTTTGGCCCAGTCAATCTTCTGACTTTCTATAAAAGCTTTTACGGCTTTGATCAATTCTTCATAATACCTGCGGCTGTCCTCATAAGAAATCCTGATCCTCTTTGCAGCTATCATTTCTTTTTTTCCGTTGACCATCACCATTGTAACATGATTCTTAGTAATGTCTACGCCCGCTCCATACCCCGCATCGCTTCTGATAGATATAGCCTTGGCTTTACGTCCTCCTGTAGAGGCATATTCTCCGGTTTCTTCTGCGATTCCTTCTTCTATCAGATATTTTACATTCTGCAGAGTAGTAGGCATGCTCAAATTCAGTCTGGAAGAAATCTCCGCTTTAGAAGTGGTTCCCTGAAAAGAGATGAATCTGGCTATCCTTCCTTTATTGCTGAGTTTTTCTTCTCCTCTGTCCCCATACCGCTTCATAGAACTTTCTCCAAAGCATACAATGCTGCTCCCGCAGCTCCTACGATCTCCGGTTCCTCGCAGATATACAGACTGGCTCCGATCTTCTCCTCTACAGCCCGGACCACGCCGGGATTCTTGGCAACTCCTCCCGTCATCATAAAATCCGGCTCCATGCCTACCCGGCGGAGCAGGCCAAAGGCCTTATTGGCAATGGCGTGGCAGACCCCGTCTGCAATGTCCGCTTTTTCCTTATTATTAGCGATCAGAGAGATCACCTCGGACTCTGCGAAAACAGAACACATACTTGTGATCTCGATCTTCTCTGTGGAAGTGAGGGCAATGGCTCCCAGTTCGTCCAGAGAAACCTCCAGGGTACGGGCGATCATTTCCAGAAAACGTCCTGTGCCTGCGGCGCATTTGTCGTTCATGACGAAATCCTTCACCTCTCCCTTTTCATTTAAGTGGATAGCCTTGCTGTCCTGACCGCCGATGTCCAGGATGGTACGGATCTTTGGATTAAAGTAGTGAGCTCCCTTGCCGTGGCAGCTGATCTCCGTCACATTTTCATCTGCAAAGGAAATGCTTACCCGCCCGTATCCTGTGGATACGATCCAGGAAATATCTTCTCTGACAAGTCCCGCTTTCTCCAGTACCTCCTCTAAGGCTTTCCGGGCGCTGACTCCGGATTTTGCCCCGGTACGCACTACAGAAAACGCCTTGATCTTTCTATCCTGGTCCATGATCACCGCATTGGTGGAGGTGGAACCGCTGTCTATTCCCATTACATACATTGTTTTCTCTCCCTTTCCTGTTGGTCTCTCCCGGTATATTTCCGGAGTCAGAGACTCCAGAAAAGCTTCGATCCTGGTGCGGATCTGCCCGCTGCTCTGCCGGGTATAGTCGGTTTCCAGCAAGAGCATGGGCCGGTCCAGCCAGTCCTTCAGCCAGGCGTATTCATAGGCATAATTGTCACAGAACTGCACCGTATGGTAAATGGTCCCGTCTACGCTGCCTGCGAAACGGCGGATCAGCTCATCCCGGTTGGCCGCCTGTTCCATCCGCATACAGGGGAACTGGCTTAACAGTCCTCTGGTATATCCGGCCAAGATTTCTTTTTCATCCACCAGGATCTTTCTTCCCAGTCCTGTGCAGGTCAGGTCAAAGGCTACATTGGCTTTATTTTCTGCCAGGATTTCTTTCATGCTGTCATTTGCCCTGGCGCCGATAATACCGATGTTCAGGCCCCCCTGCTTTCGTGCATACTGCTGTTCCTGGTCCTTGTCTTTGATATATTCCAGAAACTTTTTCTCATCAAAAGTCTTTCCGGAAAACCTCTCGTATTCCCGGATCATAGTGCGGATCCGCTGCTCATAAAGAGTGATTCCCGCTTCTTTGGTGATCCTGGGGGTATCCAGCATATAGATGAATTTTTCAGGAAATTCTTCTTTCAGCACATCATAAAGCCGCCGGATGCTGTCACAGCAGGTGGTAAGGATCACTCCCTCATAGTCCCTTTTCATGACTTCTTCCAGGACTCCTTTGGCAAAGCTGCAGATATTGGGGTGCATGCGGATCTCTGCCTGGTTAAAGTTAGTCACATCCGGCTCGATCCTCTCCATCCGGATCCCCATGGACTGAAAAATCTCCACAGGAGCATATTTACAAATATATCCTAACATACCTTCTTCTCTTCCTTCTCTGATGTCTCTTGGTCTTCTCCTGTATCCAGCATTTCCAGGAATGCTTCCAGACGTGTCTTGATCTGACCGTCATGACTGTTCCGTCTGTCAATTCCGTCTCCGTCCAGGATCAGCATGGGAATGTCCATCTCCTGCATTTTTTCTTTCAGCAGTATACTTCCTCCTGAAGACTGCTTGCAGCCCCAGTGGCAGAACTGGATCACCGCATCCGGCTTCAGTGTCTTTGCCAGCTCTCCTACCATTTCCGCCTTGTGGGAATAAGAACCATTATAAAGATTCCTTATGATCTTCTTTGCCAGGGCATGAAAAGGCTTTGTCTCGTCCATTTCCTCCATGGAATCCATGATGATATCGCTGGCAATGATCTGGTACTTCCGGCTGGAATTAAAATAGCTCTGCAGGGTTTCCTGATAAAATGGGAGAAGATGGATCCACAGGATCTTCTTTCCCTCAAATTTGGGATAATTCTTGATATCCCGGATCATAAACCGGATCAGATCCAGGAACTCCTGTCTGCCGATGAGAAGGTGCATGCCCATCATCATATAAAGATGGCTGATCAGTTCTCCCGGATAATACCTCTCACTCTGGAGCTTAAAAAATTCCATCAGTGCCTCTCTGGTCGCATTCTCGATCCGGATAGCCTCCCGGAGTTTTTCTTCCTCAAAATTCCTGCCAAAGCGGTTTCCCAGTTCTTTTGCAAAGCCTTTCAGCTGGTCTGCCAGATAGTCTACAGATTCCGGGTCATCTCTGTAAGGAAC
>ERZ1643249.251-NODE-251-length-66387-cov-10.737457_pt1 | contig 66387 bp, 47 predicted proteins | sample MGYA00579263_ERZ1643249 | MGnify/ENA primary metagenome ERZ1643249 (study PRJEB29033, sample SAMEA4952264) | chicken gut metagenome | biome: Broiler Chicken; feature: Gastrointestinal Tract; material: Caecum | place: Ireland | collected 2018 | study: Broiler...
ATTTTAATAATATAAAATAAAGGAGTTTTTTTATGCAAAATATTATGAATACAGCTATATTAGGGCTATTTTTTGGAACTATAGGAACAACTATAGGTGGAATAATAGGATGTAGTCTAAAAAGACATTCAAACAAATTTTTAAGTTTCATATTATCATTTGCAGCAGGACTAATGATGGCAGTAATATGTTTTGATTTAATACCAGAATCTTTAGGGATTAGCTCAATTATAGAAGTTATTATAGGAATAACCTCGGGAATCATAATAATGATTTTTTGTGATGTAATTGTAGACAAAAAGTTTAATAATAAAGAAATAACGAACAAAAATTTAAATAAAACTACTAACAATTTATTAAAAACAGGAATTATTGTAAGTATAGGATTGGCCATACACAATATCCCAGAAGGACTAGCAATAGGCTCTGGATTTGAAGCTTCAACAAAATTAGGATTTTCCCTAGCACTAGCAATATGTTTTCATGATATTCCAGAAGGAATATCAATGGCTGTGCCTATGAAAAATGGAGGAATGAAAGCATACAAAATTATGTTTTATGTAATATTATCTGGAATAGCTACAGGAGTAGGAGCTTTGATAGGAAGTATAGTAGGAAAAATATCAGAACAAATAATAGCAATAGCATTAAGTTTTGCAGCTGGAGCAATGTTATATATAGTATCAGGAGAACTAATTCCAGAATCAAATAGCCTTTATAAAGGTAGAATTTCAGCACTTGGAAACATGTTAGGTCTTATAATTGGAATTTGTGTAACTTTATTATAAAATCTATTGCAATTTAAGAAAAAATATAGTAAAATACAAACAAACATTTGAAAAAAGAAAGGATCCAAAATAATGAATGAAATTTTAGAAGGACTAAATGATAAACAATATGAAGCAGTTATAAATACAGAAGGACCATGTCTTGTTATTGCAGGAGCAGGAAGTGGAAAAACAAAAGTATTAACACATAAAATAGCATATTTAATACAAGAAAAAAACGTTTTGCCTTGGAATATATTGGCAATAACATTTACAAACAAAGCTGCAAATGAAATGAAAGAAAGAATTGCAGGATTAGTTGGAGATGCAGCTAAAGATATGTGGATTGGCACATTCCACTCAATATGTGTAAGAATATTAAGAAAATTTATAGATAGAATTGGATTTAATTCATCATTTATAATATTTGACACATCAGACCAAAAAAGCCTTGTAAAAAGATGCTTAAAAGAATTAGACATAGATGACAAAATACTTGGAGATAAAACATGTTTATATGAAATAAGTAATGCCAAAAATGAGATGTTAGAACCAGATAATTACAGAGCAAAAGTACATGGAGATTTTAAAAGAGAAAAAATTGCAAATGTATATGAACTATATCAAAAAAAATTAAAAGAAAACAATGCAATAGATTTTGATGATATAATAAATTTCACAATTAAAATCTTATTAGAAAATCCAGATGTATTAGAATATTATACAAATAAATTTAAATATATTTTAGTTGACGAATACCAAGACACAAACAAATCTCAATTCACACTTGTAACAATGTTAGCATCAAAACATGGAAACATTACGGCAGTAGGTGACAATGACCAGTGCCTTGTAGGAGATACAAAAATACAAACAGTTTCTGGAACAAAAACAATAAAAGAAATAAAAGAAGGGGAAAAGGTTTTATGTGCAGCAGGAAATGGGAACATAAAAGAAGGAATTGTAGAAAGTAAAAAAATAAAAGACTATAAAGGAGATATAATAAAAATCACAACACAAGATGGAAATATTATAAAAGGAACCCCAAATCATATAATTTTTGCAAAATTGGCTCCAGACTATAATAACTTTTACGTTTACTTAATGTATAAGCAAGGATTAGGATATAGAATTGGTCAAACTAGAGGAGTGAGAAAAAATGACAAAAGTGAAATTCAAAATGGTTTGAGTGTTAGAATGAGACAAGAAAAGGGAGATAAAATATGGTTAATAAAAACTTGTAAAACATTACAAGAAGCAAGATATTTTGAATCTTATTATGCTTTTTTATATGGAATACCAACACTAGTTTTTCATCCAGTAGGAAGAGAATTGCAATGGACTCAAAAAAATATTAATGAATTATTTAATAATATTGATACAGAATCTAGAGCAGAAAAATTAATGCAAGATTTAGGGATTTTTAAAGAATATCCATTAATTGTACCACAAGCTTCTATTAGAGGAGGTACGCAAAGAAAAATTGTTAATATTGTATATTTTGCTGGAACAGAAAGAAAAGACGGAAAATGCGGTCACAGAGTTTATATAAATTCTTCAGATGAAAATTTTAAGAAACAATTAATAAAAAATGGTTTAAATACAAGAAAAGGAAAAGCATCAACATGGAGAGTGGAAATAGAAAGAGCAAAATATGAAGATGCTTATGAATTTGCAGAAAATATAAGTAATATTTCTAATGATATTATTGTATCTTCAAAAATAAATTTAATAAAACATAAATTTTTTAATTTTATGCCATTATCACATATAAGAGAAAATATGATAGTTGTTGTATATGAAAATGGAGAATTAAAAGAAGACATAGTAAAAAAAGTTGAAATTGAAAAATTTGAAGGAAAAGTATATGATTTAAATATACAAGAGTATAGACAATATTTTGCTAATAATATTTGTGTCCATAATTGTATTTATGGATTTCGTGGTTCAGATATAACAAATATATTAAATTTTGAAAAAGACTTTCCAGGAACAAAAATAATCAAATTAGAGCAAAATTATAGATGTACTGGAAGCATTTTAAATATTGCAAATGAAGTAATAAAAAACAATGAAGTAAAATATGAGAAAAAACTATGGACTGAAAATGAGGAAGGAGAATTACCAAAAGTATATTGTTCAGACAATGAATATGATGAAGGAAGATATATTGTTGAACAAATAGAACATTTAAGAAGACAAGAAAAATATAAATACTCAGACTTTGCAGTATTATACAGAATGAATACACAATCAAGAGCAATAGAAGATATTTTAAGAAGAGAAATGGTACCATACAAAATTGTTGGAGGGCTAAAATTCTATGAAAGAAAAGAAATAAAAGACATTATTTCATATTTAAGACTAGTACAAAATCCAGCAGACAATATAAGTTTAAATAGAATAATAAATGAGCCTAAAAGAGGTATAGGAAGAACAAGTTTAGAAACCGTAGAACAAACAGCAGGCCAATTTAATACATCAATGTATGAAGTAATAAAAAATGCTAACAACTACGGATTAAACAGAGTATACACAAATTCAAGAGAATTTGTTAATTGTATAGAAGAATTTATAGCACAAAAAAATAATTTAAAAATATCTGAATTAATACAAAAAATATTAAAAGATACAGGATATTTAAAAACACTTGAAGATGAAAATACAGATGAAACAAAAAACAGAATAGCAAACTTAGAAGAATTTTTAAATGTAGCAATAGAATTTGAAGAAGAATCAGCAGAAAACACATTAAACGAGTTTCTAGAAGGAATAACACTATCAAGTGATTTAGACAATATAGAAGAAACAGATGAATCTGTAACATTAATGACATTACATAGTGCTAAAGGGCTTGAATTTCCTGTTGTATTTCTAGTAGGAATGGAAGAAGGAGTATTTCCAGGGTACAAATCAATTGGAGAAGATAAAGAAATAGAAGAAGAAAGACGTTTATGTTATGTAGGAATTACAAGAGCAAAAGAAAGATTATTTTTAACAAGAAGCAAACAACGTACAACATTTGGATCCACAACATATAATCAACCATCAAGATTTTTAAAAGAAATACCAGCAAATATGTTAGATGGTTATGAAGAAGCAATGGAAGGAAAAACAACATATGAAAAAGAAAGCTTTGGAGACAGTGGATACACATGGAGTTACGGAAGTAAAAGCCAAAGCAATATGTTTAGAACAGCAGAAAGCTTTTTAAACAGTTTAAAAAAGCAACCTCAAAATCAAGTTGTAAATTTTTCTCAATACCAAGCAGGAGTTAAAGTATATCACAAAAAATTTGGAGAAGGAATAATAAATTATGTTGAGCCAGAAGGTGATGATTTAAAAGTAGATATAAATTTTGATAAATTTGGACATAAAAGGCTAATGGCAAAATTTGCTAATTTAGAAATATTATAATGAAAAGAAGAATAAAAAATAAAAATAAGTTAATACTAAAGAAAAAGGAGAAAAATTATGTCAGATTTAACAAAATTAGAATTACAAAATATAAGAAAAATTATATTAGAAAACGAAAATAAATATCAAAAAGTCAATTCATATTTGTCACAAGTAAAAGATGTTCAAATACAACAATTGTTTAATAATATTGCACAAGACTCATTAAATGTAAAACAACAACTTATAAGTTATTTAAACAATTAATAAAAAATAAAGGAGCAAAAAATAAATATGGATGAAAAAACAATGATAAATGATTTAATTTTAAATTTAAAATCTAATATAAGTTTATATCAAACAGCAATTTGCGACAGTGAAAATATTGGCATTAGGCAAATTTTACAACAAATGAGAAACAGTAATGAAAGTATGTTATATGAATTAACAAAAGTTGCAAATTTAAAAGGGTACTCAAAACCAGTTGCAAAAGCTGAAATGCAAGAAATTGATACATTAAAAAAAGAAATTCTATAATATAAAAAAAGAGAAAACAAAAGAAAAAAAGAAAAAAAAAGAGAAAATAGAAATATCATAGTAAAAAACGGTAAATATAAAAAATTGCTAAAAACATAAACTTTAATATACAATAAAACAAAATGTACAAAGAACAGGAGAAAAAATTAATGGTAAAAAATATATTAGTATTTGCTAGAAAATCAATGAAACTTACAATATTACTAGGTATATCTATATTATTAATAATTTGTGCAGTTGTTCTATTTTTCAAACCAATTTATAGTGTTTCAATAAATGGAACACAAGTAGGGTACAGTAAAGATAAAAGTAAATTACAATCAAATATAAATGAATATATGGAAAATGGAGATGGAGAAGCAAATCTTGCATTTGTGCAAATAGATTCATTACCAGAATATAAATTATGTTTGTTAAAAAGAAATATAGTAACAAATGATGATGAAATCTTTGAAACAGTCAAACAATCAGGAACAAAATACTATAAATATTATGCCATAAAACTAGGAGAAGAAGAAAAGGCGTATGTATCTGATTTTGCACAAGCAGAAGATGTTGTTAACAAATTAAAAGAAAAAGAAAGCACAAATGTTGACCAAATAACAATAACAGAAATTTATGATGTAGAACTAAAAGAATTTACAGAAGTAGACACAATTGTAGCAAGTTTATATGTAAAAAAAGTTGAAGTTGCAAAAAAACCAGTAAGTTCTGGAAAAGTAAACACATCATTTAATATATCATATAATAAAGTTCCTTTAAATATTAGTTTAATAAAACCAATATCTGGTGTTATAACATCAAGATTTGCATCTAATAGTAGAATAAGGTCAAATTTACATACAGGAATAGATATTGCAGCACCAAAAAATACACCTATTAAAGCAGCTGCTGCAGGAACAGTAACTTTTTCTGGAACAAAAGGTTCTTATGGAAAATTAATAGTAGTATCTCATGGAAATGGAATAGAAACATATTATGGGCATTGCAACAAACTATATGCAACTGTAGGCCAACAAGTAGCACAAGGAGAAACAATAGCTGCAGTTGGTTCAACAGGGAATAGTACAGGTAATCACTTACATCTAGAAATAAGAGTAAATGGAGTTGCATATAACCCACAAAACTATTTATATTAAAAATAAAAAACGACATGAAAGTAAAATAAACTAACATGTCGTTTTTCAATTTTATAAAAATAGTTATTACCTTACAAATAAATTAATACAAGTATTTATTGCATCTCTACCTAAAATTACTTTCCCATATTCATTCAAAATTCCTTCGAATAAATAAGAAGAATTTATTTTTTTACCAAACTCAGACAAAACGAAATTAAAATCAGGAGAAATATTATTACTTGAAATTAGAAAGTAAACATTGTTATAAATAAATAAACAAAAGTCTTCAAAAACAGACCAATTCATATTTTTTATATATGTACAAAAAGCTAAAAAATTATTAAAATTTTCAAACTTATATACAAAATGAGAATTATCATATATAAGATAATCTGAATTTACTTTTGTAATAGTAAAAATAAATCCATCATTCACATTCAAAATTTCAACCAATAAATTTTCATCATTTACTTTAAAATTCAATTCTTGTTCAGCCCTTTCTAAAAATGACTGTAACAATGGGTGTGCTATAAAATTGTCTGAAATTAATATATTTTTAGAAATATTGTTCATATCCATATCTTCAGAAGTTAGAGATATTTTTATTTTGTTATCAGTTATTTTTTCAAATTTCATTGTAAATTCCTTTCTTATTTTATTAAAATAAAAATTAAGTTATCTAAATTAATATATATATATTATACTATGAAATTATATATATATAAAGGAACAATTTTTTCCAAAAAACAAAAATTTAATACTTAAATAATAGTAAAGTATAACTATTAAAAATATATTTATTTATATAATAGTACTTGAAAAAAACACAAAACCAATGTATAATATAAACACAATAATTGGGGAAAACCGTAGGGAATGTTAAAATTAATTGACAAAAACAATAAGAAATTAGAAAGGAAATAGATAAATGTCAATAAAAATGAAACAATTACCAATTACGGAAAGGCCATATGAGAAATTAGAACAATATGGAGAAAAAGCACTAACAAATGCAGAGTTATTAGCAATAATAATAAAAAGTGGAACAAGAGAAGAAACATCTGTACAATTAGCACAAAGAATACTAACATTAAGTAATGAAAATGACAAAAATAACCTAAACTTTTTAAGAAATATTGCAATAGAAGAACTAATAAAGATAAAAGGAATCGGAAAAGTAAAAGCTGTTCAAATTAAAGCAATGTGTGAACTAGCATCAAGAATGAATGGGATAGATAATTATAAGGGGATAAAAATTTTAAAAACACAAGATATTGGAGAGCTATTGTTTGAAGAGATGAGATTTGAAAAACAAGAAATCTTAAAATTAGTAATGCTTGACAACCAAAACAAACTACTAAAAATAAAAGAAGTAGCAAAAGGTGCAAGAAACTTTGTCTCAGCAAATATACAAGTAATATTTAATGAAACAATAAAAACACAAGCTATAAAATTTATACTTGTACATAATCATCCATCTGGAGAAACAACTCCAAGCCAAAAAGATATTGAATTCACAGAAAGAATAATACAAGCATCTAAAATACTTGAAATACAATTTTTAGATCATATTATTATTGGCAGTAATAATTATGTAAGTATTTTTGCTAAAATTGAAAAACTAGGAAGGAATGTTTAAAATGAGCTTTTTGTCATTTAACTCTAAAGATATTGGAATTGATTTAGGAACAGCAAATATTTTAGTAACAATAAAAGGAAAAGGTATAGTACTAAGAGAACCATCTGTTATAGCAATAGATAATAATACTGGATCTGTAATTGCAATAGGTAATGAAGCAAAGGAAATGCTAGGAAGAACACCAAAAGAAATAAGTGCAATAAGACCATTAAAAGATGGTGTAATAGCAGATTATACAGCAACTAAATTACTATTAAAAAACATAATGGAAAAAGTGTGTAAAAAATATAATGCAATTAGACCAAGAGTTATTGTTGGAGTTCCTTCTGGAATAACAGAAGTTGAAGAAAGAGCTGTAGAAGAAACAGTAATTCATGCTGGAGCAAGAGAAGTATATTTAATTGAAGAGCCTATGGCCGCAGCAATTGGCGCTGGAATTCAAATAGAAGAACCAAGTGGAAATATTATAGTAGATATTGGAGGAGGAACAACAGAAGTTGCAGTAATTTCTTTAGGAGGAACTGTACTAAGTAATTCAATTAGAATTGCTGGTGATGAACTAGATGAAGATATAATAAATTATGTAAAAAGAGAAATGAATTTAGTCATTGGAGAAACAACTGCAGAACAGATAAAAAAAGAATTAGGATGTGCAATGCCATTAATGTCTCAAATGAGTATGGAAATAAAAGGAAGAGATGTATCTACTGGCTTACCTAGAACAGATATAATAACATCAAGTCAGGTAGAAGTTGCAATTAAAGAATCAGTTGCTCAAATAGTTGAGGTAGTAAAAGTATCATTAGAGAAAACACCACCAGAACTTGCATCAGATATAATGGAAAAAGGAATAGTATTATCTGGTGGAGGATCATTAATCCAAAATTTAGATAAACTTATAAGTTTAGAGACTGGGATGCCTGCATATGTTGCAGAAGAACCATTAGATTGTGTTGTTAGGGGAACTGGTAAGACATTACAAGAAATAGAAAAATTGAAAGCAGTATTAAAAAATGCAAGAAAAAGATAATGATTGAAAGGAATATATATGGAAAGAAATAAGAAAGTTGGGGCTGTAGGAGTAATTATAACAATAATAATATTAATATTACTTGTTATTTTTACAAATAAAAGTACTGAAAATATTTCTACAATTGAAAATATTGCAAATATAGTTGTTGTACCAATACAAAATGGTTTAACATATTTAAAAAATAAAATTAACAATAATGATAGTTTTTTTGAAAACATAGATACACTAAAAGCTGAAAATGAAGAACTTAAACAAAAAAATAGCGAACTAGAGAAAAGTCTAAGAGAATTTGAAGTAATGAAAACTGAAAATGAACAATTAAAACAACAATTAAATTTAGCAGAAAAATATTCAGAATATACAACAATACCTGGAACAATAATTTCAAGAGATATAAGTAATTACTCTAAAACACTATTAATTAATGTTGGTTCAAATAATGGAATAAAAGAAAATATGACTGTTATTGCTGAAGAAGGATTAGTTGGATATGTTGTTTCAACAACTCCTACTACAGCAAAAATACAAACAATAGTAGATAGTGCAAGCTCTACAAGTTGTCTATCAAGTACCACAAGAGAAATAATGGTATGTAAAGGTACAATTGAGAGTGAATCGACACTAAAAGCAACTAACATAAGTACAGATGCCAATATAATACAAGGAGATAGTGTAGAAACATCTGGAATGGGTGGAATATATACAAAAGGAATACATGTTGGAAGAATAAAAATGGTATCAGAAGGAACAAACAAAATAGATTCATATGCTGTAATAGAGACAGCCGTAGATTTTGAAAAACTAGAAACAGTTCTTGTAATAATACAATAATAGAAAGGAAAACAATGAATATGAAAAAGTTTTTGATACATTTGTCTCTAATTTTAGCATTTATTTTTATTTATTTATTACAGTCTATATTTTTTACAAATTTTACAATAGCAGGCATAAAACCAAACTTATTTGTTATTTTAATGTTATTTATAGGACTTTATACAGGAAGAAGTATGGGAATAATATATGGAATAATATATGGAGTTTTAATAGATTTGTGGATTGGAAAAAATATAGGAATAACTTCTGTTTGCTTAGCACTTGTGGGAATTGTTGGTGGAATTTTTGACAAAAACTTTTCTAAAGATAGTAGAATAATAATTATATTTATAGGAGCCTTGTCTACAGTTTTGTATGAAACAGCAGTTTATATTTTACAAATTATTTTATTTAATATAAATGTAGAAGTTTTATCTTTTATAAAAATACTTCTAATAGAAACAATATATAATATTCTTATACTTGTTATATTATATCCATTAATAAGAAACGCTGGATATGAAATAGAAAGTGAAATTAAAGGAGACAAAATATTAACTAGATACTTTTAGTGTATAATATTAAAGGAAATATAGGGGAAATAAGAAAGAAGGTGAATAATTGAACAAGAGAGTTAGTTTTGATAAAGACACAACATGGGAAAGAGAATTAGGAGTTGAACAAATAAATTTAAGATTTAATATAATAACTATATTAGTTTATGCAATCGGAATAATTCTTATTGCTCAATTATTTAATTTACAGATAGTTAATGGAGAAAGCTATAGAGAACAATCAAATACTAGATTATCAAGGGTTGTAAAAATAGATTCATCTCGAGGTTCAATATTAGATAGATCTGGTAATGAACTTGCTGGAATTAGGGCAGAAAATAATGTAGAATTAATTAAAACTAATATATCAGATGAAGAATTAAACAATTGTATACTAAAATTAGTAAATTTATTAAATGAACAACAAGTTTCATATAAAGATACATTTCCAATAAATATTAATCCATTTGAATTTACAATATCTGATGAAGAATTAGAAAATTGGAAAACAAAATATAAAATTGAAGAAGATGCAACAGCTGAAGAAGCGTTTTATGAATTTAAATCAAAATACAAAATAACAAATGAAAATGTAGAAGAGGTAAGAAAAATAATTTCAATAAGATATTTAATAACAACAACGGGGTATAGTGCAACAAAATCAATAACAATTGCAACAGATGTTAATGATACAGTTGTAGCTCAAATAAATGAGAGAAACAGTGAATTTCCTGGAATAAGCATAGAAACAAAATCAGTAAGAACATATAATAATGGAACACTAGCTGCACATGTAATAGGATATACACGAACAATAAGTGATGAAGAATATCAAGAAAGAAAAGACACATATGAAATGGATGACATTATTGGAAAAACAGGAATAGAATATCTATTTGAAGATTACTTAAAAGGAACAAGTGGAGAAAAACAGATTGAAATGTCTGTAGATGGAACAATTACTGGAGAATATTCTACAAAAGATGCTATAGCTGGGAGTGATGTAGTACTTACTATAGATGCAAATTTACAAAAAGTAACAGAAGAAGCATTAGCAAATTGTGTAGAAAAAATAAAAGCTGGTGGATTTGCTGAAACATATGATGCTAGAGGAGGTGCTGCAGTAGTTATGGATGTAAACACTGGAGATGTTTTATCTATGGCAAGTTACCCTTCTTATGAGCCACAATGGTTTGTTGGTACACTAGAAACAGATAAATGGAACTATATGAATGATGCAAAAACACATCCACTATTAAATAAAGCAATACAAGGAACTTATGAACCTGGATCTATTTTTAAAATGATTACTGCAATAGCAGGATTAGAAACTGGAGCAATAACTACAAAAGAAAAAATTAATGATACGGGAGTATATAGAAAATATGGTCTACAGATGAAATGTTGGTATTATACTAGTTACCATAAAGGACATGGATATGTAAATGTAACACAAGCATTACAACATTCTTGTAATTATTTCTTTTATGAAACAGGAGACAGAACAGGAATTGATGCTATTGCAAGATATGCATTACATTTTGGATTAGGTAAGAAAACTGGAATAGAGCTTCCTAGTGAGCAATCTGGTACATTAGCACAAAGAACAGATGGATGGGGACCAGGAGATACATTAAATGCATCAATAGGACAAGGAGATAATAGTTTTACACCAATACAAATAGCAAAATATATATCATCAATTGCAAATGGAGGAACTGTTGTAGAACCATCTATTGTAAAAACAATTTTAAAACCTGATGGAACTGAAGTACCAAAAGAAGAAATAGAGAACTATGTAAATGAAAAACTAGGGATAGATGATTCAGATGATGGAATAGAGATTAATCCTGAAAATATACAAATTGCTAGAGAAGGAATGAGAATGGCAACAAGTGAAGCGGGTGGAACAGCGTATAGCATATTCAAAAATTTTGATATAGAAGTAGCTGGTAAAACAGGATCAGCAGAAGCTGGAGTAGACGAAAACCAAAAAGATGTTGTAAATGCATGGTTTGTATGCTTTGCACCATTTGAAAATCCAGAAGTTGCTGTGGTTGTCATGATAGAAAATGGTGGACACGGAAATTATGCTGCAGAAGTAGCAAGAGATGTATTAAATCAATACTTTGGAATGAATGAAACTGCTTCAATTGAAGAAAACTTAACAGCTATTCCATATACTGAACAAATAAGATAGAGGCTTAAAACAAATGGAGGAAATCTAAATGAGTTGTATTAGTATTAATTTGAAAAAAGAAGAAACAATAATAAAAATAGAAGATAATGCAACAAAAGATGAAATTATTAATGAACTAAATGAAAAAATTACAGAACTTGCTAAATTATATCAAAATGAAAAAACTCCAATAAGAGTAACAGGAAAAATATTATCAGAAGAAGAGCTAAAAGATATAGAAAAAGATATCACTGAACACCTAAATGTGGCTGTAAACTTTGATACCCCAACAAGTTTAGGATTACATAGTATTGTTAGAAGTTATAAAGAAAATATTGAAAATTCAGAAACCATATATCATAGAGGATCATTAAGATCAGGCCAAAGAATTGAAGCAGAAGGAAGTATAGTTATTATAGGAGATGTAAATGCAGGAGCAGAAGTTATTGCTAGAGATAATATTATAGTACAAGGAACTCTTAGAGGATTAGCTCATGCAGGAGCAAAAGGAAATAAAGGAGCAATAATAACTGCTGGAACTTTAGAAGCTGTTCAAATTAGAATTTCAAATATAGTAAGAGAAATTGATAAAAATGAAGAATTAGTTGTTCAAAAAGCATATGTGTGTGTTAAAGACAATAAAGTTAAAATTGAAAACTGGTAAAATAACATAAAACCCAATTATCTAAATTGATAATTGGGTTTTAACTAATAAGTAACATAACTAAAGCAAGAAACAATCCTTCATCTTTCACATCTTCTTTATATAGAAAAAATAATAGCCCCAAAATAAGAACATCATCAAAATATAAATGTAGCCCAAATAAATCTAGAACAAAATCTGAGTTTGGAGGTAAATTTTGAGAATGTTTGCATTTTTCATTTTCTGTCTTAGAAGAATTTTGTGTAGCACTATAATTATCATTTTGATTAAATTTTGAAAAGGAATTTGTTGTTTGATGTGGAAAATTATAATATAAATTGTTTTTATAAGGCCTATAGTATTGAAAAGGTAAATTAAATCTATAATAATTTGGCATACAAACTCCTTTCATAAAATTAAACTAATTTTTTTTATCATCATTTGGCTTATTCATAAATTCTGCAAGTTTAGTAATATTTAACATATTAACATATTGATCAACTTTATTTTTTTTGCTATCACGCAAATATGGCTTTAAAGAATAAAGCAAATTAGCTCTTGGATCATTATTATTATTCATGTTTTCCATAAGTGATTTCATTTTTAGAATAGTATTCATATCAATGTTTAAATTATTTTGAGATTTAGAATTTGAATTAGTAGTAGAACTTTTTGATGAATTATTAGTATTTAACATTGAACTTAAATTATTAATCATTTCAGGAGAAACTTGACTTAAAATGTTATTTATATCAATATTGCTATTATTTGGTGAATTATTGCTTGAATTCTGAGAATTATTCTGAAGATTATTAATCATTTGTTGAACCTCTGGAGGAATATTTCCATTATCAATCATTTTTTTCATATTTGCAAATAAATTATCCATATTTTCATCCATAGTATTAATCTCCAATCTATAAATATTATATAAAATAAGTCTTATTAATTATATTATGAAATTTACAAAAAAATGTTAAAAATTTACCATATTAAATACATCATATTTTAATAATTTGTTTTAAAAATTAACGAATTTCCATTGACTTTTATAGACAAAATACAGTATAATATATTATGTGTAAAACTATAATTTTTCTAATTATAGTAAGAGCCATTAAGAGAAAGGAAGAATTAAAATATGAAAAAGAAAATTTGGCTTTTTGTAGCTATAACTGCAATTATAGGTATTTTATTAAGCTATGTTGTAAGTTATGCAAGAGATGATATTTCAATTTTTGTTAACTTAGGAAAAGCAAATAGTTCTGGAATAGGGTATGGAATAGGAGACCCTACTCAAGTTAATGGAAAATACATATGGGAACTTAACCAATACAATTCCAATGATGTTGGTGATAAAGTAGCTAAATTAAGAAATCTTTATTGTATAAAAGCGGACTATGGTGAAACATGGGATAATCAAAGAAATAAAGAAGGAATAGTTGAATACAATTTATCTTATGATTTACAAAAAGAAAGAGAAAGTTTGCTAAATAAACTAGTAGATGATGATAAAAGTGATTTAATAAAATCCCTTTTAGATCCAAGTGGACCAGTATATAGAGAGATGTTATGGTTATTAGACAATTTTTACATTTCAGGTGAAACAGATATTACAACATATTTAAGCAAAGCCGGGATAGACCAAAACTTTTATGCTATGTATAATGTTCCAACACCACTTACAGATTCTGAAATAATTGCTGTACAAAAAGCAGTAATATGGTATTTTACAAATTACTTATTAGGAAATGAAGAAATATATAACAACTATAAAGAAGGAATATCAGCAGATGAAACAATTTATCCAGAATGGATGACAGTAACAACAGATTCTGGAGTATCATATAAAATGTTCACAAACACAGTAGATAGTGAAGAAGGAAAATGTAAAAATGCACAAATAGTCAAACTATATAATTATTTAGTAGATTCAGCAAAAACCGGAGCAAGTTTATATACAGAACAAAACAATTACACAATTACATCTGGAATAAGTGTAGACACAACAGGACTATCACAAGAAGATGGAAAATACAAATTAACAATGATATCTAAAGATACAAATTATATAGTTGGACCAATTAAAATAAATAATAATGGAGCAACAGAATTTGATATACAAATTGAAGTAAAAAATGAAGCAAGCCAAACAGTAGACTATAAATTTGTTGATGCATCAGGAAGTGAAATTGCAACAGATATAAAAGACTTAATAGGAAGACCAGATGGTTTTTATATAATGTTTGATAAAAGTAATAACAACAAAATAAACATATCATTAAGTATAACAAATACAACAACGCAAAAAACATTATGGTTAAAAGGAACAGAATCAGACACAGAAATAAAACTTGATGGAGAACAACCATTAGTTGAAATAAATAGAACACCAGAAACAATAAAAACAGAATTTTCTGCAGACACAACAGATTTTGACTTAGCATTACGTAAAAATATTGTACAAATTTCAAGAAATGGTCAAACAGTAACAATTGACTCAAGAAAACCACAAGTTACAGTAAAGCCATTAGACACAACATCAACAACAGCAAATTATGCACATAGAAAAGATCCAGTAACAATAAAAACAGGAGATATAGTAACATATTCTATTACAATATACAATGAAGGCCTAATTGATGGATATGCAAGTAAAATAATAGACCAATTACCAAATGGATTACAATTTATAGAAGAAAACAATGGTGTTTATACATCAACTAGAAAAGACGGAAAAACAAATACATACAAATCTTCATATAACCCTACTGATTCAAGCCTAGTAGTTTCAGGAGAAACACTAAAACCAAAAACAATCCTATTTACAATGGATGAATCATCAGGAGCAAATGACTTAAAAGGACACACTGTAGTAGGAGAAGAACTAGACTGGGAAACAATAACATTCAAATGTAGAGTAACAGAAGAAACAAAAATTATTTCATCAGATGATAGTGAAGAAATAAAAAATAACACAGTAACACTAACAAATGTTGCTTGGATAGCAGAAGACTCAAATGACTCAGACATTGATGATAGAGATTCAGAACCAGAAACATCACCAAATGAAAATAACAATTCATTACATACAACAGGAGATGATGTAGGATATACAGGAAAAGATGATTATACAAAAGACGAATTAGGAGATAGTAATAAATACTATGAAGGTGAACAAGATGACGATGACTTTGAAAAATTAGAACTATTGCCAGAGAAAAAAATATTTGACTTAGGATTAAAGAAATTCATTGCAGCCGTAAGTCATGATGGACCAACAATAGAAGATGATGAATACTTACTAGAATCAGACGGAGTAACATATACAAGAGCACCAATAGTAACAGGAATATATCACAGAGACCAAGTAGGAACAACAGTAAATGGTCAGCAAATAACAGATACTGTAATGTTTAAAGATAATGATAAAGACCCAATATTAGTTCAAAATGGAGACTATGTATTATATACAATAAGAGTATATAACCATGGTGAAATAAATGGATATGCAAGCTTAATTAAAGACTCAATACCAGAAGGACTTGAATATGTAATAGACAGTGAAATAAATGCAAACTACTTATGGAATGTTGAGAGTTATCAAGATTCCCTAGGAAAAACAGTAATAACAACAGACTACTTCAAAAAAGACGGAATGGCTGAAGAAAAAGGAGAAAAAGCATTATTACAAGCTTTAAATCCAGATGCAAGTATAAGTGAACAAAACCCTGATTATATAGATGTGCAAGTACTATGTAAAGTAGTTGAACCACAAAATTCAAATAGAATACTTATAAATTATGCACAAATTTCAGATGACTCTGACGAAAATGGTGATGAAATAGATGACATAGATTCTACACCAGATGAATGGTTAGGAGAAGATGATGAAGACATCGAAAAAGTTAAATTACAATACTTAGATTTAAGCTTAAGAAAATTTATTACAGCAGTAAATGACAAAGAACTAGTAAATGAAGATGGAACTTATACAAGAGAACCAGTTGTTGATGTAACACCATTAATTGATGGAACAGGAACAACAGCAATATATAACCATACAAAAGAACCAGTACAAGTAAAAGTTGGAGATCATGTAGTATATACAATAAGAGTATATAATGAAGGTAGTATAGATGCATATGCAAGTGAAATAACAGATTATTTACCACCAAATTTACAATATGATGAAAACAGTGAAATAAACAAAGAATATGGATGGACAATATCAGAAGATGGAAGAATTGCAATAACAAATTATTCTGGAAACAAAGAATTACAAGCATTTAATCCAGACACCAAAGAATTAGACTATTTTGATGTAAAAATTGAATGTATAGTAACACCTGAAGTTAAGCAAGGAGATAAGCTAACAAATATTGCGGAAATTTCAGAATACAAATATGATGAAACAATAGTAGAAGAAGATATAGACTCAGAATCAGACAATATGGAAGAAGATAATTACTTACCAGAAGATTCAGATTTACCAACATATAAAGATGATGAAATAGATCAAGACTATGTACCAGGAAATGAAGATGATGACGATTTTGAAAAGATTTATGTACCTATATTTGACTTAGCATTAAGAAAATTCATAACAAAAGTTGAAGATACAGATGTAACAACAAGAGTACCACAAGTACATTATGAAAATGGACAAATAACATATGAACACACTAAAGAACCAGTATTAGTACATGTTGATGATGTAGTAATATACACAATAAGAGTATACAATGAAGGAGAAACATCTGGCTATGCAAGTGAAATAACAGATGATATTCCAGAATACTTAGAATATTTACCAGATCATGAAACAAACATTCAATACTTATGGACAATGTATGATGCAGATGGAAATGAAACAGAAAATGTAGATGAAGCAGTAAAAGTAAAAACAACATATTTATCAAAAGAAAATGAAACAGAAGAAGGAGAAAACTTACTTCATGCATTTGATGGAAACATAGATAATCTATCATACAAAGATATACAAATAGCATTTAAAGTTAAAGATCCAAATTCTAATTCATATATAATAACAAATCATGCACAAATATCAGATGATACAGATGAAGATGGAGAAGAAATTGATGACGAAGATTCTGAACCAGATGAATGGAATGAAGGAGAAGATGATCAAGATATAGAAAATGTAAAAGTAGAATATTTTGATTTAGCATTATTAAAATATGTAACAAAAGTAATAGTTATTGAAGATGGACAAGAAAAAGTTACAGAAACAGGATATGATGGAACAGAAGATCCAGAACCTGTTGTAAAAGTTGAATTAAATAGAAAGAAACTTGACAGTGTAGTAGTAAAATTCGGATTTGGAATAAAAATAACAAATGAAGGAGACATACCAGGATATGCAACAGAAATAACAGATTATGTACCAGAAGGACTAAGATTTGAGGCTGCTGACAATCCAGGATGGACAGATGAAGGAAACAATGTTATTTCAACAAGATTATTAGAAGGAACACTATTACAACCAGGAGAAAGTGCAACTGTAGAAGTAATTTTAACTTGGATAAATGGAGAAAACAACTTGGCTGAAAAAACAAATATAGCAGAAATATCTGAGGATGATAATGAACATGATGTACCAGATAGAGATTCAACTCCAGACAATGAAGTACCTGGAGAAGATGATATAGATATTGCAAAAGTTATATTAGCAGTTTCAACTGGTACAGCAAAAACATATTTTGGATTAACATTAGGATTATTATCAATAATTTCAATAGGAATAATTTTAATCAAAAAATTTGTATTATAAATTATTCAAAATAAAAAGGTGAACTTTTAACAAAGTTCATCTTTTTTTTGGAAATATTTGTGAAACTAGAGAAGGCTTTTCCCTAGTTATTTTTGCATAAAAAAACAGTTATTTTGACAAATTGTAACAAAAATTTAATATAATTGTAATAATTTTCCGAAAAGTGTTGTTCCTTAAGAGTAATAGAAAAACACAATAAAACAGAACATTGACACACACAAATATTTATGAAAAAATGAAGTAAATATTAAATATAGTTTAAATAATCAGAAAATAGGGGGATAAAAATGAATAATTTATTTAAGCAAAAAGAATTTAACAATCATTACTCAAATCAAAACATTAAACCAGATAATGTAGTCAGAAAAATATGTGCTATTTTATTGCTAATTGCATTAATTTTAAATAGTAACATATTAAATATTGTTTCAGTTGCAGTAAGTGATTTAAATTCAACTACAAATTCAAATGTAAAAGAAAAAATAAGTATGAATTTAAGTTATAATCAACTTACAAATAAAGTACAAAATGAAATAGTTATAACTGGTGTGTTAGAAACTGACACACAAGATAGTAAGTTGTATGAAAATCCTACTGTATATTTTGAATTACCTCCAGAAGTTGAAAAAGTTATTATAGAAGATGTTAAAGTATTATATGATGAAGAATTAACATTAGGTGGATGTACAGTAGAAACAAATGAAAATGGAAATCAACAAATAAAAGTTTCTTTAAATGGAAAACAAACAAAGCATCAAACAGATGGAATGGTAAAAGGAACAAATATTAGAGTAGTTGCTAATATTATGTTAAAACAAGATATAGAATCTGTTGATACAAATATAACAATGAAATGTGGAGAGGCAATTTATGAAGAAAAACTACAAATTGTAAACTCTGCAGAAATAAGAACATTATCAGAAGTAGATGATTTAGAAGGAACAAAATCATATGCTAATGGTCTTTTAATAGAAACAAAAGCTATTAGAGGTGATAAAGTATTAAATAATGAAGACAACATCTATGAATTAGAAATAATAAAATATGAAGTTAATGTAACAAATACAACAGACAAAAGAATTGATGATGTAAAAATTGTAGCAAATATTCCAGAACATATGGCATATGTTTCTCTTAAACCAGGAGACATCGGGTATGGAGTTAACACAACTTCAACAGAAAAACAACATGAAATTGAAGTTGGAAGTATAGAACCAGGTGCAACACAAGAATATTCTTTTGAATTACAAGCATTAGATGATTTAGATACTAGAGATTTAAAAGATAAAGTAATGGAAATATATGTTGATGAATTATATGAAAGAGTTACAAATGCAGAAGGTTTTGATACAATGACACCAGATGAAAGATATGAATTTAGAAAAAACGTTGTTAGAGAAATTGCATTAGAAATTGATCCAAATTCAACAGAAGAACAAGCATTAGAAGCATTTGAATATATTAATGAAAAAGTTTATAATAATGATTCTGGTGTTTTAGATGTAATACGTGATCCAGAAGTAAATCCGGATTATGTAGAAAATGTAGAAGTGCAAATAAATACATTAATAAAAGATCAAAATGTAAGTACATATAAAATTATACATGGTATAAAATTAAATGAAATTAATGCAACAATGTATTGCTTAGAATCAAATTTGAAAAGAAATAATTGGGACTATTATTTAACTTTATATAGAGCTAATAGATTAGTTGGTGCAGTAGAATTAGATGAGGTAAATGCAACGATAACTTTTCAATTACCAGAAGTATTTGAAATAGAAAGAATATATTCTTTAATAGAGGGAGCAAAAGAACCAACTTATGAAGTAAGTGATGATGGTTTAGTTACAATAAAAGTAGAAGGTATGAAAGAACAATATCCATTAGGAATTACTTTTAAAACAAAAAATAATATGGAAGATACAGATAATTATTCATATAAAGTAAGACTTTCTGCAAATGTTTCAATTGATGGTGGAAGAGGAATAGTATATAAATCTAATGAAATTATAGCAGAAGGGTCAAGAGAAGCAGTAAAAATAACACAAACATCAGAAAGTAATGGAGAAAAACTAGAACCACTAGATGAAATAACATATGTATATACAATAGAAAATGTAGGAAGAGCACAAGAGAGTTATGGTGGTTATACTGTAGTTAATTTTGAAGATTATATTCCAAATATATTAGAAATATTAGAAGTTCAATATAATGATAATGATGTCAGACACTCATATGAGGGAGAAGATTATGAATATGTAACAACAGTAACCCCAGCTAATAGAGTATGGAATGGTAATCAATTAAGAGAAGCAAATGAAAAAGATAGCAATAAAGAACCAAGAATTAGCTTACAATTAAATATAAAGAATGATGAAACAATTACTTTAACAATAAAAACAAGAGTAAAACTAATAGAAGAAGATGAATATAATGAAATAATAGAAAATAAGGCAACTGTTTCTGGAGAAGAAATAAAAACAAGAGAATCAAATATAATTACAAATACAGTATTCAAAGAAGCTGGAGAAAAAGAAGTTATATTAAATCCAGATAATCCAGATTTGCCAGATGACCCATCAACAGACCCAACAATTCCAGAACAACCAAATGAACCTACCACAAATACATATTCAATAACAGGTTTAGCATGGTTAGATGATAATGAAAATGGAAAAATAGATGATGGAGAAGGATTTGAAAAAGGCTTAACAGTTTATTTATATAATTTAGATACTCAACAATTTTTACAAAACTCAAGAGGATCAATAATTACAAAACAAACAAATAATGATGGTAGATATACATTTGAAGATGTACCAGAAGGAAGATATTATGTAATAGTAGAATTTGATACAACTCAATATACAATTACAGATTATCAAAAAACAGATGTAAGTGAATTAACAAACTGTGATTTTATACAAAGACAAGCCAAATTACCAGATGGACAAAAAATAGTAGGTATTACTGATACAATAGAATTAAATAAAAATACAGAAAATATAGATATTGGTTTAATAAAAACAAAAACATTTGACTTAAAAATGGAACAATTTGTTAATAAAATAACAGTAACAAATAGTAAAGGAACAAAAGAATATAATTTTAATGATGAAAAATTTGCAAAAATAGAAATACATTCAAAACAATTTGTTGGTTCTACAGTTGTAATAGAATACAAAATAAGAGTAACAAATGTAGGAGAACTAGCAGGAAGTGTAAATGAAATTATAGCACAAATACCTGGACAGCTAGATTTCCATTCAGAATTAAATACTGATTGGGTAAAATCTATGTCATATAACTTAAGTAATGTAAGTTATAGAACACAAGAAATACAACCAGGTGAAAGCATAGAAGCAAAATTAATATTATCTAAGACATTAGATGATAAATCAGCAGGAACATTTACTAATGTAACAAAAATAGAAATAAGTGAAAATGCAAAACATATAGAAGACAAAAATACAGAAAATGATACAGATAGTACACAGGTTTTAATTGGTGTATCAACAGGAGTAAAACAAGCTATGGGAATAATTGCAGGAATATTAGGATTTATAGTAATTTTAACCATTATCTATAAAATTTTAAGTAAAAAGAGTGGAATTAATAAAAAAACATTCTTAATTATTTTAATGATGTTTACTGTTTTAGGATTTAATTCAAAAGCTTTTGCTATAGAAGAAGCTAATCCAAGTTACGGCGTTACTAATATAGATCCTTCTACGGGTTTGCCATCATCAGCTATGGGATGGGATCCTAATGGTAATCCTCTTGGACCAATGAATGCAGAAACAATGGCTCAAATTGCACAATTATATTCTCAAGGTTATATAGATGGAAAACAACCTTGTCCAGTTGGACATGGATATACATCTAGTAGTTCAACAAGAAAATGGAATGAATATCAAGATTTTGTTGGTGAAGATGGTTCACCTAAAGGCGACATTTCTATATCTGCAACTTTAACAATTACAGGGCAATCTACTTTTATTGCAAATGTAACTGTAAATGATGCTACAGGAGCACCTGGAGAAACAGTAGTAACTGTAAGTTGTACTGGAGGAGGAGGTTCAGGAACCGTAGGAGAAGGTGGAGGTTCTGTTGCAATCTCTTGCTCTGGAGCAGAATATATATTAGGTGCAACAATAACAGCTGTTAAAACATGTGAAACGACTTATACAGAAATGACAGAAATAACAACATCATTTTCATTTACAACAGCAGTACATTATGATGATATACATTCTGAATCTCCATATGCATGTACAGCGAGTCAAGAAGCTGGTATTTGCCATTGTAAAGATTACGAAGAATGTGAGGATGTAGAAGTAACAAATGATGATGGAACAACAAGTTATGATAAAGATTGTAGCACAAACCATAGTTTAGATCATGTTTATTATTCACATTATGGAGTAGCAATTCCACCACCACCACCATGTACAACAACATTTGCTATTACAAAACCAATAACATATACATGGGAAGACAGCACAAGTTTTGGACCAGAAAACTTCCCTAAAAAAGTAGAAATTAATAAAATAGATTATGATACAGGAAATGTTTTACCAGGATGTATATTCGAAATAGATGGAAGAACAGTAGCATCTGGTGAAAAAATAGACATGATATTTGTAGGATCACACACAATAACAGAAATTGAAGCACCTTATGGATATAACTATGAAATAGGAAAAACATATACAGTAAATATATCAGCTAATGATACTCTGGTTACAGCAACAATAACAAACAAAAAGGTTACAGGTAACTTATACTTCAAAAAAGTTGATATGGTAACAAAAGAACCATTACCAGGAGTAGTTATTGAAGTATTAAATCTATTGCCGGAGGACAAGCATGGCTCAAATGGAGTAGTAAGATATACTACTGATGATAATGGAGAAGTAAGAGTATATGACTTATTACTAGATGAAGGAACAGAAGAAAGAACATTCTACATAAGAGAAGTATACAACCCAGCAAATGGATATGTAGTAGATGATGCTGATTATGGAAAAGTAATAGATAGTAATGGAAATGAACTAAAAGCAATAAATCATCCAGAATATGGAGTTGTATATGAAGTAAATATTAAACGACAATCATCAGCAGAAACAGGAAAAGTATTAATTCAAGCAGTAGACAAATCAACAGGACAAGGAGTACAAGGCTTAACATTTGATGTATTTGGATTAATGCGTCAAAATTCAAGTACAACTAGTGGAGGAAAAACATATACAACAGAAGTTGTAGTAGATACTGTTACATATACAACAAATGTAAATGGACAAATTATCATACCAGATTTCTTATATACTTCAGATAAAACAGTGACTGTAACAAACACTTCAGGAACAGATGTAGAAGTAAGAGATCAATTTGGAAATGTAATACAAGGAAGCGGAAACCAATATTCCGTAGTAATAAAAGCTACAGACCCTAATGAAGAACAAATAGGAAGTAATATATTCCAAACAAATATATTTACAATTGAAAATGAAATAAAATATGCAAAAGTATCAGGTAGTGTATGGAATGATGGACCATATAATAATCATAATAACCAAAAAGAAGATTCAGAACTATCATTACCAAAAATAAAAGTATATCTACATGACCCAGTAAACAATGTAGTACATGAAACATGGACAGATGAAAATGGAAACTATGTATTTGGTGTAAGAACAGATAAAACATATGATTTTGGAACAACACCAGGATCAGATGATGCAAATTATAAAGATACACATGTATTATTAAGAAGAGCAAGTGAATATTGGGTAGAATTTGAATATAATGGAGTAAAATTCAGAAATGTAGAAATAAATCCAGATCCTAAAGACACAACAGGATCAAAAGCATCAGAAGAAATAGCATCAAAAAAACCAGATGAAGATGCAACAGAAAGAATAGAATTTAACAATAGATTTTCAACAATAGATGCAAAAGATCAAATAAATGCAAATGGAGAATCAACAGGAAAAGTAATAGATAATGCAGGAACAGAATATCCAGACGAAATAAGTTATCAAAGTGAAGAACAACATAAATCTAGCATACAATATGGAAAAAATATGCAAGATCCAAATGGAGATCCAGAATCATATGGAGAAGAAATTTATCACATAATAGCAACAACATATAAAAACTATGATTTAAAAACATATTATGATCCAATTAGAGGCACAACAGGATATACAGATGAAATAAAAGCAGTAAACTTAGGATTATATGAAAGAGAACAAGTAGATTTAGAATTAGAAAGTGATTTAGCAAGAATAGATTTAAATGTAAATGGATATAATCATACATACAAATATGGAACACTAATAATACAAAGTGATGATACAAACTTAGAAGAAAGGTTCCAAAACATAAAAAATATGTATTATCAAAGAATGGTACATGAATCAACAGTTGTATACAGTGCAAACAATGGAACAACAGGAGAAAATGGAAATGTATATGCAGATATAACATACAAAATATACTTGGAAAATAATTCAGATACATTAAAATCAAAAATAAATGAAATTACAATAAACTACAATAAAGAATTAGAATGTATTTCATATAATTTTGAAGGAGAAGGAGCTGTACAAACTCAAGATGGCTCAGAAATAAATAGCACAATGAAAGAATTAACACTAAACTTAAATAATTTACCAAATAAAACAATAAATAATATGAGCCAAGAAGTATTAGAAGTAACATTTAGAGCAAATGCAAGTGTACTTGCACAAATGTTACAAGATGCAGTTGTTCTAGAAATAGATGGAGAACAATATAGTGGAATCAAATTTGATTTCATGGCAGAAGTAAAATCATATAGTACATATTCAAATAATGAAGAAGATCTATTAAATAGAAATGAAAACACATTATATGAATATGCAAGTATAGATCAAGATTCAGCACCAAGAAATGCACAAGTAGAATTAGATGAACAAAACAGATTTATTACAGATACATTTGAAGATGACACAACAATTGCTCCAACAATAGTGTTTACAACAGGAAGTCAAACATCATTATCAGGAACAGTATTTGAGGATAAACCAGAAGAAGAAAAACTTGAAGAAAATGAAAGACTTGGAAATGGTATATATGATGAAAGCGAAAGTGTAATGGCAAATGTAAAAGTAGAGCTACTATTAGTACCAGTAGATGCAAACGAAATGTATGATTCTACTATGGCAAGAGATAATATAACATCAAAACATACATATGAACTAGCAAAAATATATAAAACAGATAGTTCAGGAAAACAACCTCAAATTGAAGATGCCATAACATATACAGATGAAAATGGTAACTATACATTTGAAGGAGTAATATCAGACAATTATGTAATAAGATACACATATGGTGAAAACATAAGTGGAGAAGGAAAGAGTACATTAATCTATAACAATGGAGCACAAGTAAAAGATGAACCAATAAAAGCAAGAGAATATAAGTCAACAATAATAACATCAGATTATATAAGAAAAGCAATAAATACATCAAATGATGGAATTCCACACTTAAATGGAGATTGGCAAGAAGGAAACACAGATCCATCATGGTTCTTAAATGACAATATGGGAACAAGATATTCAGATGCAGTAGATGATGTAGAATATAGAGCATATTTTGAACAAACTGCAAGAATAAATAACGAAAATGTAAATGATAGTTCAAAATACGCATATTCTGAAATGGAAGCATACACACCATATATAAAACTAGGTGTAGAACAATTAAATGACCAAAATATTGATTCAACATTAGAAACACAAGAACAAGGTATAACAGATTATGAATACAAATTACAAAATGTTGACTTTGGATTAATAGAAAGACCAATAGTAGATTTACAAGTTGATAAACAAACAACAAACTTAGAATTAACATTAGGAAATGGTCAAGTATTAATAAAAGGAGATCCAAGTGATCCAGATGCAAACTTACCATATACAAGACCAGGAATAGATGATTTTGTACCAATAGAAATGGATACAGAGTTAATATCAGGTGCAACAATAGAACAAGAATATACAATTTCTATTAACAACAATTCAGAACTAGATTATCCAATTTATAAAATTACAAATGATACAGATGTAGCAAATGAAAGAAATTACTATTACTATGGAGAAAAAGGAAATATGCCAGTAACCGTAAGAATAGGAATGTTAGGAGATTATTTAACACCAGAAATGAATGTAGACTTAGACGAATTGCAAAGAAATGGATGGGAAATAGTTGAAGTTGAAGACTTAACTGCTCATAAAGTAACAGAAGTAACTGGAGAAAAAACATATAGATTAATAGAAGAAGATGTAGAAAAAGCACTTATAGATGGAAAATATATTATATTTACAACAGATTCATTCTCAGATCCAAATGATGTATTAGTAAAAATAGGTGAAACAAAAGAAATATCATATAATGTAAACAGATTATTATCACCAAAAGATGAAATGAAATATACAAATGATGTAGAAATATTAGAATACATAGGATATAGTCAAAACAAAGACAAAACAGAAAATACATACAACAGAGTAAATGATACAACACCAGGAAACTTAATACCAGAAAGAGCAAAAGAAGATGATGAGGATAGTGTAAGAACAACAATTACACCACCAACAGGAACTATCATATCAAAAACACTATATGTTATAACAGCAGGAATAGGATTAATAACCTTAGTAATAGGAGTAATATTTATTAAAAAGAGAATTTTAAATAAATAGAAATCCAAAAATTAGAATGACTGGTCAAAAAATAGCAAGAATTTCTTGCTATTTTTTGTGATATATGAATGTTTACTGAAAAATGTTATTCCCTAAGGAATTATATCCAAAAAAAGATTTTTTTAGAAAAATTATGAAAAAAATTAATAAAAAATGTAATATTTTCGGAAATTCAAGTATCCTTAAGAGAGTAGAAGATTATAATTTTTTAAATTTCAAAAACATATCAAAAATTTTATAAAAGTGTTGAAAAATGAAGCATTATATGGTATAATAAAAATAGTGCATATAAATAAATTTGAATTAGGAGGGATTGTTCTATGAGAAAAAAAATATGTAGTATTTTAATATTAATAGTAATGCTACTAAACAGTTCATTACTAACATTAGTATCATTAGCTACAGAAGCAACTAATGAAACTACTACTACAGAAACTTATGGCAAAATAAGCATGAGTTTAAGTAGAACGCAATTTACAAATAAAACTCAAAGTGAACTAACAATAACAGGTATACTAGAAAGGACTTCGGAGGATTCAATATTATATGAAAATCCTTTTATTACTTTTGAATTCCCAGAAGAAGTAGAAAAAGTAGTAATAAACAACATAAAACTACTATATGATACTGAATTAAAAATTCATACATTCTTAGTAAATACTAATGAAGAAGGAAAACAAGTAATAGAAGTCCAGTTAGCAGGAAAACAAACAAAAACAGAAGTTGATGAATTAACAAAAGGAACAAATATAGTTATTTCTGCAAATGTCATTTTAAAACAAGATATTGAGACAAAAGACACAGCAATAAAAATGACATGTACAGATGGAGCTGCTACACCAGAACCATTAAAATTATCAGTAGATGTTCCAATTAAAGTTGTAAATTCAACAGAATTAGTTCCACCAGCATCTACAGATGATCCAACACCAACAACAATAGAAAAAAATGGACTAAAATTAAGTATTAAACCAATACATGGTGATAAAACATTAGAAAGTGGTGAAACAATTTATTCTAATGAGATAATAAAATATGAAGTAGACATTACAAATACAACACAATCACCAATAGACAATGTTAAAATTGCAGGACACATTCCAGAAGGAATGGTATATGCAGAATACATGGAAGAAAACTTTGCATATTGGGCAGAAATGTATACAGCATTAGAAACATTAATACCAGATAAAAATGGTGTATACTGGCAAGATGATACATACCAATATACTATTGATGAAAGTTTAAAAACTAAAGAAATAGATGTTGGTACAATTCAAGCTGGAGAAACCAAAACAGTTTCTTATGAAGTAAAAGCAAAAGCTGATACAGACACAAATACAGAAACAAGTATAGACTTTTCTATAAATAATGACAATATTTATACATTCAAAATTAATAATGTTGTTAAACCAAGTGATGTTGAAGTTAGATTAAGACAATATCAAAGCAGAATGAATAAAAACGGATTTGAATATAATATTATTATAAAAAATCTATCAGATGAAGCAAAAAGTGGAACAATCAATTTTGATATACCAGAGAATGTAGAAGTTACAAGTGTAACAGCTATATATGCTGGAGAAGGTGTTGAAGCAGATTATGAAATTAAAGATGGAAAAATATCAATAAAAGTAGATAATATAGAACCTAAATTCTTCAGAGCATTTTCACTTGACACAAAAGTAAATATAACAGAAGAATCTACAGAACACTTATATAAAGTTAAAAATAGTGTAAATTTCCAAAACTCAGATGGAACAATATATAGATCAAATGAATGTGTTGCTACAGGAGGAATTGAATCTGTAAATATTGTTCAAAGTTCTGAAACAAGTGGAGAAAAAATACAAGAACTTAAAGATGAAATAACATACATATTTGAAATAACAAACACAGGATATGTAATAGATGAGTGGGGAGGATATTCTTCAGTAACATTTGAAGATTATATTCCTAATGAATTATCTATACAAAGTGTTGAATATAATAATTTTCATGTTACAGAAGACTATAGTGACGGAACAAGAAAATATAATATTACAGAAGAAAACATTACATGGGGAATGATAGAATTAGGGCAAGCAAATGCAAGAGATAACACAGATAAGGCAAGAATAAAATTAGATTTAAAAATAAAAAATGGTGAAACAATCAAAATAACAATAAAAGCAAAATCTAGAGCATTTGATGCAAAAAAAGATAATATAGAAATTGCAAACTCAGCTTTAGTTAGTGGAGAAGGACTAAAAACAAAACAATCTAATATAATCCAAAACACATTATATCATCCAGATACAACAAACATTATTGATGTAGACTCTGATGGAAACGTTACTGATGGTGAAAACAAACCTAATCAACCACCAACAGAAGACAATAACCCAACAGGAAATTATTCAATATCAGGATTGGTATGGAATGACGAAAATGATAATGGAATTAGAGAAAGTGAAGAAGGAAAAGTTGAAGGTGTAAAAGTTTCATTATATGATTTAAATAACAAAAAATTTGTAACAGATGAAAAAGGTAATCCAATATCACAAACAACAAATAGTGAAGGAACATATGCATTTACAAATATTTCAAGAGGAGAATATTATGTAATATTTGAATATGATACTGATAAGTATAAAGTTACTGAATATCAGAATGTAGATGCTTCTTCTTCACAAAATAATGACGCAATACAAAAACAAGCAAATATAAATGGAGAAGTAAAAACAATAGGTATAACTAATACAATTAACTTAAATACTAACTATACAAATGTAGATTTAGGTTTAAGTGAAAATAAAATATTTGATTTACAAATAGAACAGTTTATACAAAAAATAACAGTAACAAATAGTAAAGGAACAAAAGAATATAATTACAACGATAAAAAATTTGCTAAGATAGAAATACATTCAAAACAAATTGTAGGTTCAACAGTTGTAATAGAATATAAAATAAGAGTAACAAATGTTGGAGATTTAGCAGGAAAAGTATATGAAATATTAGAAGAAATTCCAACAGGAATGAATTTCCACTCTGAATTAAATACTGGTTGGACATTATCATTAGGAAATACATATAGTAATGTAAGTTTTGCAAATAGGGATTTACAACCTGGAGAAAGTATAGAAGCAACAATTACTTTAAGTAAAACATTAGATGATTCAGCAGGTGACTTTGTTACAACAGCAAAACTAGGAACTACAGAAAGTTCAAAACATACGGAAGACTCAAACACAGGAAACAACACAGATAAAGTTGAAGTTATTATAGCAGTTGCAACAGGTTTACAAATTGCTTTAAGAGTAATGGGAAGCACAATTTTAGGCTTAGTATGTATAACATTATTAGTATTATTTATGAGGAAAATAATAATGAAAAAGAGATTATTTGTATTATTTATGTTAGTTTTTGCAACATCAATTTTCACATTTAATACAAAAGAATATGCTTATTCAATAGAAGGAACAATGGTAGATGCTCAAGCTCAAGCAGAGGCAATGGTACAAGATGCAGTAATGAATGCAACAGCAGATTATCATGGAGCTACATTTAGTGCAATATTAGCAAATTTCCAAGGAACAGGAACAGGTGTATTTAAAGTATATGACCATGCAGGAAATTTAGTTGGTGAAGGAAAATGTGGTAAACCAGGAGCACACTTCCATGCAGATGAAAACTGTCACCCAGTAGATGAAAATGATCCAACAGGACCTCAAGAATGTGATGGTAGATATTATAGCTGGGATGAAATAGCAGTTCCAGTTGTATACAATGGTCCAACAGGAATAACTATTACAAGTACTACTGTTACAGTTGAAGGTGATGACTTCCCTGAAGGCGCAAATTTAAGTTGGACAAATAAAGGACTAGATTTCTCAATAGGTGGAGATATTCCAGGATCATTCACAGCAGAAGAATCAGAAGCAATGTGGAATGCAATTGCAGGACATATAGATGCATCAAATTTATCAGCATATGATGGAGAAGCAATTGAAAGTATAATATCTGGAGGAACAGGTCTAGATTGTAGTGTTACAGCAACACAATTAGAAGGAAGTGCAGGAGCAACATCATTAAGTGTTACTATTACAAGACAAATTATAATACATATAACAATATGTTTCTCTTGGACAGACCAATTCGTAGTATCACCACAATATAGATGCCCAGGATGTGGTCAAGGACAAGAAACAAGTCAGCCAATAAATGTTACAGAAAATGCTTGTGCTGGTTTAGATTTAGTAGAAAATTTTTCTACAACATTAACATTTACACCAGAAGAATTACCAAAAAGTTTAACAATATTCAAATATGATGAAGAAACAGGAGAAACATTATATGATCCTTCAAATCCAGGAGCTTCAGAATTCAGATTTAGAGTTGAAGGAGATGGACAAACATGGGAAGTAGGAGTTGGAGAAACAATTACAGGATTACATGCAGGAACTTATATAATATATGAAATTGATTCAGCATATGGATATGGAGTTTGGGAAGATAACTATAATACAGGTGCAGGAAATAAGAAAATAGCAGAAGTAACTATAAATTCGGGAGATATTATTGTTATAGTAAATATAGCAAATAAGAAAGAATTCATTAACTTAAAAGGTTATGTATGGGAAGATATGTTAGATTCTAAGAGCAACACATTAGACCATGTATATACAGGCGGAACAGACAAGAGACTTGAAGGTGTAAAAGTAACATTATATGATACAGTAAGAGGAACAAATTTTAGTACATTTACAGATGCAAATGGTGAATATTCATTTGGTTCAAGAAATGCAGATTTATCATATTCAGAAGATACATTAAGAATAGAAGACCTAGATAAATATTACATTGAATTTGAATATAATGGCGTAAAATACAGAAATGTTCAATTAGGTTCAGGTTCTTCATTAGACGTTTCAAGAGCAGCTGAAGAAGATGGTGTAAGAGAAAGCTTTAATAATAAATTCGAAACAATAACTTCTAATACTCAAATGGATTCAAGTGGAAATTCAACAGGTACAGTAGTTAATGCTGGCTCTGCAACCATAACATATAATAAGTCTGGAGATTATGAATCAAAAGTAAATTATGGTAGTCCAGAAGCATATGGTGAAGATGTTTACCATATAATTGCAACATCATTAAATAATTGCAATATTAGTGATTTACTAAATGCTACTATGGCAGCAAATGGAACAAATATAACAAACACAACAACAATTGAAGGACTAAACTTAGGTGTATATCCAAGAGAACAAGTAGATTTAGGACTAGATAGTGATGTGGCAAGATTTGATTTAGCAGTAAATAATTATCACCATATATATAAATATGGAACAATAGTAGATCCAAATACAGAAGAACAAATGGGAGTAAAACTAAAAGCATTAAAAGACAGTTATTATGAGAGACCATTACATGAATCTACAATTGTATATAGTGCAAATGATGGAACAACAGGAGCAAATGGAAATGTATATGCAGATATTACATATAAAATCTATTTACAAAATAAATCAAATACATTATCTGCTAAAATAAAAGAATTAACATTAAATTACGGAAGTCAATTAACATGTATATCTTACAATTATGAGGGAGAACCAGCAGTAGCTGTAACAGAGCCTGGATCAACAGGAGAAATCAAAGAAATTACTCTTGACTTAACAGCACTAGGAGATAAAGTAATTGAAAGTAAAAATAGACAAATCTTAGAAGTAACACTAAGAGCAGATGCAAAAGTAATTGCAGAAATATTAAATGATGCAGTAGCTCTAAAAACAGAAAATGCTGAAGTAAAAGGAATTAAATTCGACTTCATGGCAGAAATAAAAACATATTCAACACTTGCAGAAAATGAACTTGTACCATTACAAAGCTCAGGAGGATTAAGAGCATATGCAAGTATAGACAGTAACTCTGCACCAAGAAATGCTAGAGTAGAAACAGATCCAAATGATAGTAATAGATTCAAAACAGATACATTTGAAAATGATACAACAATAGCACCAACATTTATATTAACAAAAGGAAGTCAAACATCAATAACAGGAACAGTATATGAAGATGGTGCAGAACAAGACAAGCTAAAAGAAAATGAAAGACTAGGAAATGGAATCTATGATGAAAATGAAAGTGTAATGGCAAATGTAAAAGTAGAATTATTACTAGTACCAGTAGATGCAAATGAAATGTATGATTCTACAATGGCAAGAGATAATGTAACATCTAAACATAATTATGAACTAGCAAAATTATATAAAACAGACAATTCAGGAAATCAAACAGCTATAGGAGATGCAGTAACATATACTGATGAAAATGGTAACTATACATTTGAAGGTGTAGTAGCAGACAACTATGTAATAAGATACACATATGGAGAAAACATAGGTGGAGAAGGAAAGAGCACATTAATCTATAATAATGGTGCACAAGTAAAAGAAGAACCAATAAAAGCGAGAGAATATAAATCAACAATTATAACATCAGACTATATAAGAAAAGCAATAAATACATCAAATGATGGAATACCACACTTAAATGGAGACTGGGCTGAAGGAAATACTGATGTATCATGGTTCTTAAATGACAACATGGGAACAAGATATTCAGATGCAGTAGATGATGTAGAATATAGAGCATATTTCGAAGAAACAGCAAAATTAAACAATGAAAACTTAGATGACAGTTCAAAATATGCATATTCAGAAATGGAAGCATATACACCATATATAAGATTAGGTGTAGAACAATTCAATGATCAAAATGTAGATGCAACATTAACAACACAAGAAAATGGAACAATAGATTATGAATATAAACTACAAAATGTTGACTTTGGATTAATAGAAAGACCAATAGTAGACTTACAAGTAGACAAACAAATAACAGATTTATCAGTAACACTTGCAAATGGTCAAGTACCAATAAAAGGAAACCCTAGTGATCCAAATGCAGATATTCCATATGTAAGAACAGGAATAGATGATTTTGTACCAATAGAAATGGATACAGAGTTAACAGAAGGAGCAACAATAAGACAAGAATATACAATTTCTATTAGTAACAACTCTGAATTAGATTATCCAATCTATAAAATTACAAGTGACACAGATGTAGCAAATGAAAGAAATTACTACTATTACGGAGAAAAAGGAAATAATCCAGTAACAGTAAGAGTTGGAACATTAGCAGACTACTTAACACCAGAAATAGATGTAGACTTAGATGAAATGAAGAGAAATGGATGGGAAGTAGTAGATATAGATGATTTAACAGCACATAAAACAAATGAAGCTTCAGGAGAAAAGACATATAGATTAATAACAGAAGAAGTAGAAAAGAAGTTAGTAGACGGAAAATATATAATGTTTACAACAGATGCATTTGCAGACGAAAATGATTCACTAGTAAAAATAGGAGAAACAAAATCAATCAAGTATAATGTAAGTAAGTTACTAACAACAAAAGATGAAATGAAATATACAAATGATGTAGAAATACTAGAATATATAGGATATAGTCAAAACAAAGATAAGACAGAAAATAGTTATAATAGAGTAAATGATACAACACCAGGAAACTTAATACCTGAAAGAGCAAAAGAAGATGACGAAGATAGTGTAAGAACAACAATTACACCACCAACTGGTGTTATAATATCAAAAACACTATATATAACAACAGCAGGATTAGGACTAATAGTTCTAGTAGTAGGAGTACTATTTATTAAAAGAAGAATTTTAAATAAATAAGTATGAGTGGTCAAAAAATAGCAAGAACTTCTTGCTATTTTTTGCATTTTAGATTAAAATAACTGAAGAATGTAGAAAAAAGGAAGATCTAAAAATGGAGATTAAAACAGGAACAGATATAATTGAAATTAGTAGAATAAAAAAAAGTATAGAAGATACTGATGGTAAGTTTATAGAAAGAGTATTTACACCAAAAGAAATAGAATATTGCGAAAAAAAGAATACTCAAAAATATCAACATTATGCAGCAAGATTTGCAGGAAAAGAAGCTGTTTTTAAAGCAATATCTTGTAAATTAGAAAATAAATTTGAAATAAGTTGGCAAGATATTGAAATATTAAATGATAATACAGGAAGACCATATGTAAAAATCTTAAATTCAAATTTAAATAATATAACAAATATAGATATAAGTTTATCCCATTGTAAAGAATATGCTATTGCAAATGTTGTTATAATAATATAAAAAGGAGAAGTTATGGAATTTTTTGATTCACATTCACATTATAATGATGAAAAATTTGATGAAGATAGAGAAGAAATAATAAAAAGAACATATGAAAGCGGAATTACCAAATTTGTATGTGCAGGTTATAATATACAATCTTCTTTATTCTCAGTAGAATTGTCTAAAAAATATGAATATATATATTCAATAATTGGAATATCACCAAATGATATTCCACAAACAAATGAAGAATTGTGGAAAAGTATAGAGGAAATTTCAAAAATTGCAACAAATAATTTGAACAAAAAAATAGTTGCAATTGGTGAAATTGGTTTAGATTATTATTGGAATACAGAAAATAAAGAATTACAAAAAGAGGCATTTATAAAACAAATAGAATTAGCAAATGAATTAGAATTACCAATTGTAATTCATTCTAGAGATGCTTCTGTAGATACAATAGATATAATAAAAAATCACAAAGTAGATAAAGCAGGAATATTTCACTGCTGTCAATTAAATCAAGAAATGATAAGACAAGCTTTAGATTTAGGGTATTATATATCATTTGCAGGACCAATTACATTTAAAAACTCAAAAAATGCAGTCACAGTTGTTAATATGGTTCCAATGGACAGAATTTTAATTGAAACAGATAGTCCATATTTAAGTCCTGAGCCTTTACGTGGAAAAAGGAATGATTCAAGAAATGTTAAATATGTTGCTCAAAAAATTGCAGACATAAAAGGTATTTCTTTGGAAACTGTTGCAAATCAAACTTATAATAATGCTATGAAAATATTTGAAATTAAATAACATTAAAAAGAGAGGATGAAATAAAATATGTTTGATAATTGGGACGAATTAGAAAAAGAAGCAAGTAAATGTAGAAAATGTGGACTTTGTGAAACTAGAAAAAATGTTGTATTTGGAGTTGGAAATAAAAATGCTGATTTAATGTTTATAGGAGAAGGCCCAGGAGCAGATGAAGATACTCAAGGAATTCCTTTTGTTGGAAAAGCCGGAAAACTTATGAATATGGCATTTGAAATGTTAGGTATAAAAAGGGAAGAGGTTTATATTGCGAATATAGTAAAGTGTAGGCCGCCTCAAAATAGAAATCCTAAAGATGATGAAGCAAAAGCCTGTTTAGATTATTTAAGAAATCAAGTAATATTAGTTAAACCGAAAATAATAGTTTTACTAGGAAGTGTTGCTCTAAAAAATATATTAGGACAAGAATATGGAATAACTGCAAGTCGAGGCAAATGGATAGAAAAAAAAGGCATATTATATATGCCAACATGGCACCCTGCAGCACTTTTAAGAGATGAAACTAAAAAAATAGATTTTATTAGAGATTTAAAAGAAGTAAAAAGGAGAATGTAGTAAAAATGGAAGAAATAAATGAAAAAGCAAATTATTGTTTAAACTGCCCTGTTAAACCATGTTCAAATAAAGGTTGTCCATTAAATAATAGCATACCAGCATTTATAAAAGCAATAAAAGAAGAAGATTTAAAAAAAGCATATGAAATTCTGTCAGAAACTACAGTACTAGAGTCTGTATGTGGAAGAATTTGTCCACACATGAAACAATGTGAAGGGTCTTGTGTTAGAGGAATAAAAGGTTTACCTGTTAGTATTGGAGATTTAGAAGCATATGTTGGAGATAAGGCTATTGAAAATGATTATAAAATTCCAATGTCAAATAATACAAAAATAGATAAAAAAGTGGCAATTGTGGGTGGAGGACCAGCAGGGCTAACAGCAGCAGCATTTTTATTAAGAAATGGAGTTTCTGTTACAATTTATGAAAAATATAATTATCTTGGAGGACTTTTAGTTCACGGAATTCCTGAATTTAGATTGCCTAAAGATATTGTTAAAAAAACAATTCAAAAAATAATTGATTTAGGCTTAGAAGTAAAATATAATTTTGAACTTGGAAAAAATTTAAAATTACAAGAATTAGAAAAAGATTATGATGCAGTATTTCTAGCTTATGGAGCAAATATTACAACTAAAATGGGAGTTGATGGAGAAAACTTATTTGGAGTTTTTGGTGGAAATCAACTTCTAGAATATAAAAATCATCCTGATTATAAAGGAAAAAAAGTGGCAGTAATTGGTGGCGGAAATGTTGCAATGGATTGTGCAAGAACAATAAAAAGACTTAATGCAGAAAGTGTTAAGGTAATTTATAGAAGAGCAGAAGAACAAATGCCAGCAGAAGCAAAAGAAGTTCAAGAAGCAAAAGATGAAGGTATAGAATTTTTATTTCAAAATAATATTGTAAAAATAATAGGTAAAGATAAAGTTGAAAAATTAGAATTAATAAAAACTGAATTGGTTCAAAAAGAAGGAGAAACTAGAAAAGTTCCTGTTAATATAGAAAATTCAAATTATATAATTGATATAGATTATGTAATAATGGCTTTAGGATCTATGCCAGAAAGTTTCACAAACGATTTAGGGCTTAAATTAGATAAACATGGTTATATTATAATAGATGAAAATAATCAGACTTCAAATAAGAAAATATTTGCTGGTGGTGATATAGCAGGAGGAAAAGGTACTGTTGCTTGGGCAGCACGTTCAGGAAGAGATTCAGCCAAAAAAATTATTGAATATTTAAAAAAGGACTAAATAAATTAGTCCTTTTTTAAAAAAGATAGGGATATCTTTTTTGTAGAAAATTTGTTATCTTTAGTATTATATCATATGTAAAACTTCATCTTTTGTGAAGTCATATGTATATCAAAATCATAAGTATATAAAATCTTTTGTATAATTTTATCTTTTGTGTATTTATCTTTTGTATATTTGTCTTTCGTAAATTAATCTTTTGTAAAATTATCTTTTGTAAAATTTACTTTTTAAATTTATCTTTTGTATTTAAAAAATTTTATCTTTTGTAACTTAAAAATCTTTTGTTAATTATTTAATTTATCTCCTGTTACGAAGTTAATTAATGCTCTAAACCAAGAAACAACTTTATGAGTTTTCTTAATTTCAAGAGCAGTTTCGGTGCCACCATTTTCAAGCACGTTAGATTTATGTTCTAGTTGTGACATCTTTTCTGTATAGTAATCATCAAAGAAAGTATAATCATCAGTTCTACCGATAATCTCTCCATAATGATCTAGTTTTTTTCTGTAATTATCAAGCTCTTCTAAATTAGTTATTGCTTTAAATGCTTTATCAAAATATCCTTTAATAATTGCATTTTGAGCTTTTAAATAATATGTTGAAATTTTATTTTTTAAAGCATCTTGTTTTGCTACTATTTTATCAACTTTAGAACTTCTTTCATCAAAAGAATTAAATTTATTATTTAATTTTAAGATTTCTTCTTCTAATTCTAAAATCTGATCACAACATAATTCTACTTCATTATAAGTTTTTGCTGAAGTTAATTCAGAAAATGCTTCTTTAAATTTATCATTACTTGTGAATGTACTGTCAAATAAAATTGTATCACCTGTAAAATATGTTAATTGTTCAATTAAATTACATTCTAAAGGATAATATGATGGGCTAATTGTTTCAAAAGAAATTCCAAAATATTTTACAGCTTCTTTTTTTATTCCAATTACTTTAGAAGTAGCATATTGAACTGCAGCTTCATTTAATCCCATACTAACAATTTTTAATGCATCAAAATTACATAATCCCATTCTAAGTAAATTGTTTTTCTTGTCTTTAATTTCTTGTATGTAATGTATACATTCATGTATTGCAAATTCTTCTAAATCTTCTGTAGCTACTTTGGCATTAAAATATATTGAAGTATTTTTATAAAAATAATTAGCTTCTGCCATTCCTTCAGGCATTGTAGCTCTATACATTGTTAAACTAGATAGTTTTGCAAATAAATCTGCTTCATTAAAACAAAGTTCTGGAAATGTTTCACAAAGCTTTGAAGCAATGTTGTGAGCTATTTTATTAACTGTAATTGTATCTAATATATCAACAACTTTAATACCATCTTTTCTTAAGTCAGATTCAATGCTCATTGTATCCTCCAGTTCTTTATTTTGACATATAATAATTAATTTCGTCAAATTTATTATACAATAATTTGTTTAAAAAGTGTATTACAATAATATTAAATTTATGTTACAAATATATTACAAAAAACACTAAAATTAATTAGTGTTTTAGTCTTGTTCTACTTCTTTAAATATGTCATCTTCGAAAAATTCTGTTATAGTTATTTGAAAACCTTCACAGATATGAAGTAATGTGTCAAGTTTTATTAATTCTGTTCTTTTACTCATAAATGCGGCAAGTGTAGACATTGGAACTCCAGAGGCTTTAAATAAAGCCCAAAGGCTCATTCCGTTTTTCTTTTGATAATATTTAATTCTTTCTCTTACTGCATCAGATAGATACATTTTAATCACCTCTATTAATTCAATTTATTTGAGTATAGCAAGAAAACTTTTAAAACTAGTGTATTCAACAAGACTAAAATTATACATTCAAAATTATTGACTTCTTTTGCTCTAATTGTTATAATATTATTGGAGGATTAATAAACAATGGAAAAAAATATGAGAAGAAACCAAAAAATCCACAGAAATGTTGGCTTTTTTAAAAGAAAATATGATGAAAAAAAACATGATTTAGAAAATAAATTAGGAAGAAAACTAACTAAAAAAGAAAGTGAAAAATTACAAAATAAAGTTTTAAAAAGTTATGCTTTAAGACTTGTTGCAGGAATTGGAGCAGCATTTATGCTTGGGTCTGCAGTATATAAATTAGGAGAAGGTTCAGGAAGAATTGAAGGTGTAACACAAGATGAAAATAGTAATGTTATTGTAGATACTTCTGAATTAGAAAATGATACTAATTTACATGTACAAGGACAAAGTGATAGAGAAATGTTTGTAAATGGATTAAAAATTGATATTGGATCAATTGAAGAACAAGCTAATGAAAATGCTATGAAAGAAGCTGAGCAACAAAAAAGAGAAGAAATGATACAACAAATAAAAAATGATATAGCAGGTTTTCAAACCAAAGAAGATGTGCTTAATTATATGAAAAATTTGTATAAAACAGAATATAATAAAGAAAACGGACAAATACTTAATGATTTTGGAATAATTTTTACTCAAGATGGAACAATCAAAACAATTGACAGTGAAACAAAATCAATAATTGAACAAGTTAGTAATGGAACAAATGTAAAATCAGATAATAGTTGGTATAGAGCTACAGAAAATAGTGAAGTATTATTGGATTTATATAATCCAATGCAACAACTTGAAAATTTAAGAAAAGAATATAATAGAGAAAGTGGCAAAGAATATTTAGCAACTTATGTTGATCCAGAAGTAGTAAATTCATTAGTTCAATATTATGATAATCAGCAAGAAAAAGCAAATGAATCTCAAGGTATGGAAATAGGAGATTAATAAGTTAATTATAAAAAAGTTACAGTTCACAGCTGTTTAAAAATAGTTGAGAACTGTAACTAATTTTTTATCATTTTTGTGATAATAAAATTAATCCTTTTTTAATCAAATCTTCTATAGAAAGATTATCTACATCAAGATGTTCAAAAGCTTTTTCAATATCTCTTTTAGAATATCCAAGAACCATTAGTCCAGAAATAGCCTCATTAATATTTTCACTATTATCTCTTTCTTTTAGTTTTAAATTATTTGAGTTTTCAGTTTCCAATTGTTCTTCTTTTAATTTATCTTTTAATTCTAAAATAATTCTCTGAGCAGATTTATTTCCTATACCAGGAACTTTTGTAAGAACTTTTACATTACCTGAAATTACCGCAATAGCAAACTCTGATGGTTCAATACAAGAAATCATAACTAATGCACTTTTTGCACCAACACCACTAACAGAAATAAGAAGTTCAAACATTTTAAGTTGTTCTTGAGTTATAAATCCATATATACTAATATCATCTTCCCTAACTCTAACATATGTATAAACTTTTACAGAATCTCCAATATTTCCAATATTATCTATATTATTTTGAGACATAAAAACTTTATATCCTAAACCATTAATATCTATAACAATATAATTACTTTCTTTAATTTCAAGAATTCCTTTTATATATGCAAACATAATATCCTCCTTAACTTTTTGTATTATAAATATAAAAAAACAAAAAGTCAATACTTTTACAAAAAAATGTTCGTAAAAATCTTGACAAAAAATATATATGAGATTATAATTTTAGTAAAAATATGAAAAGGAAAGATAAAAAATGAACTCAAATGAACCTTTAGCATTTAGAATGAGACCTAAAACATTAGAAGAATATGTGGGGCAAGAACATGTAATAGGCCCAGGAAAAATATTATATAGAACAATAAAAGCAGACAGATTATCAAGTATTATATTATTTGGACCACCTGGATGTGGAAAAACCTCGCTTGCAAAAGTAATAAGTGAAACAACAAAATATAAATTTTATAAAATAAATGCAGTAACTGCAGGAGTTGCAGATATAAAAAGAATAGTAGAAGAAACACGTAATTTTATGATGAATCCTGCAGGTAAAAGTATATTATTTATAGATGAAATACATAGATTTAATAAATTACAACAAGATGCACTTTTACCATATGTGGAAAATGGTACAATTATATTAATTGGAGCAACAACAGAAAATCCGTATTTTGAAGTAAACAAAGCTCTTATTTCAAGGTCTATGGTAATTAAATTAAATCCATTAACAGAAGAAAATATTTATCAAATTTTAAAAAATGCTTTAGTAAGAAAAGATGGGCTTGGAGAATATCAAATAAAAATAGAAGATGAAACATTAAGAAAAATTGCAGATATTGCAAATGGAGATGTTAGAACAGCATTAAATGGTCTTGAAGTTGCAGTATTAACCACAAATATGGACTCTGATGGATATATACATATAACTGATGAAGTAATAAAAAACAGTATACAAAACAGAAAAGCAATTTTTGACAAAAATGGAGAGACTCATTATGACAATATAAGTGCATTTATAAAATCTATGAGAGGCTCTGACCCAGATGCCACTTTATTTTATTTAGCAAGAGCACTAAATGGGGGAGAAGATCCTGTATTTTTAGCAAGAAGAATAGCTATTTGTGCTTCAGAAGATGTTGGACTAGCAGACCCACAAGCATTAGTAATAGCAACATCTGCAATGCAAGCAGTACACATGATAGGAATGCCTGAGGCAAGAATTATACTTGCAGAAGCAGCTGTATATGTAGCAAATTGCAAAAAATCAAATGCAACTTATTTAGGAATTAATAAAGCATTAGAAGATGTTGCAAATAATGACACAGGAGAAATACCAATGCATATTCGTAATGCACCAATAGACAAAATGCGTGAATTAGGATATAATGAAGGATATTTATATCCACATGATTTTCCAGGTCATTGGGTTGAACAGCAATATTTGCCAAATGAAAGAGTAGGAACAAAATACTATATAAAAGATGAGAATATAAAATAATAAATTGGAAAAAATAGAAAAGAAAGTGATAATTTTCTTTTCTATTTTTTTAATTGAGGACAGTAGTTATGAAATATAATATAAAAATTTTTGATAAAAATAATTTAAAACAAGCTATTATAGGAATATTTGCAGGAATAATTTGTGGCTTATTTGGAACAGGAGGAGGTATGATACTAGTACCATCTTTTATATATTTACTAAAAATTGAACCTAAGAAAGCACGAGCAACATCATTGCTTTGTATGCTTTCAATGGTAATTGCTAGTAGTTTTTTCTACTATAAAAATAATTACATAAAATGGGATACTGGATTATTATGTGCAATAGGAGGAATTGCTGGTGGATATATTGGTGCTAAAATTTTAAAAAAAGTACCAGATTATATTTTAAAAATTATTTTTTTGATATTTATTTTATATTATGCATATAGAATGTTATTTTTGTAAAGGTTGGTTTATATGTTGGAAGTTTTTATAGGTGCATTTTCTGGAATATTTAGTGGAATAGGAATGGGAGGAGGAACAATTTTAATATTTTTGCTTACGACATTTGCACAGCTTGAACAGCACATAGCGCAAGCAACAAATTTAATATATTTTGTTCCAACAGCAATTTCTGCAGTTTTTGTAAATTATAGAAATAAAAATATTGATATAAAACTTGCAATATTAATATCCTTTTGGGGAATTATTGGGGCAATTATAGGATCTATTATATCAGTTAACACAGAAGTGAATACATTGAAAAAATTCTTCGGAATATTTTTAATTTTTATTGCAATTCATGAAATTATCACACTAGTTAGAGAAAAAATGAAAAAATAGTTCGAAGAATTGAAATATTTTGCTCAACTTTCAATTAGCCGAACTAAAATTCAGTTAAATTTTTATATAATATTATTCAAGGTTAAGAGAAAGGAGAGGTAGAAATGCAATTGTCAGAAGCTGTTAGACAAAGAATAAAATTTTATATGAAAAAAAATGACATGAGTATGTGGAAATTGTTTCAAATGTCTGGTGTGCCAATGTCAACACTTTCTACATTTTTAAGTGGAAAAACAGATCTGATAAAGCTTGACACTTTACTCCATATCTGTGAAGGACTTGGAATAACTTTATACGAATTCTTTTCAGATGAAACATTTAATACAGCAGAACATGATTAGTAGTTTATGATTTTTACTCATAGCAAACAGAAAGGAGACGAGCTTAAATGAAACTACTAATAACAGAAAAACCATCAGTAGCAATGGAATTTGCTAAAGCACTAAAACTAAAAAACAATAGAAAAGATGGATACATAGAATCTGATGGATGGATAATAACATGGTGTGTTGGACATTTAGTAACAATGAGTTATCCAGAAGTATATGATGAAAAACTAAAATTTTGGAGACTAGATACACTACCATTTATACCAACAGACTGGAAATATGAAATAATACCAAATGTACAAAAACAATTTAACATAGTACAAAAACTACTACAAAGAGAAGATGTAGAAGAAATATATAATGCAGGAGACTCTGGAAGAGAAGGAGAATATATTCAAAGGCTTGTATACATGATGGCAAAACCTAACCCAAAAGCACAAATAAAAAGAGTTTGGATAGATTCACAAACAGAAGAAGAAATAAATAGAGGAATAAGAGAAGCAAAAAGTCAAAGTGAATATGATAGTCTAGCAGATTCAGCTTTTTTAAGAGCAAAAGAAGACTATTTAATTGGAATAAACTTTTCAAGACTATTAACAATAATTTATGGAAGAAGAGTTGCATCAAAAATAAAAGAAGACAAAGTTTCAATTTCTGTTGGAAGAGTAATGACCTGTGTTTTAGGAATGATAGTTGCAAGAGAAAGAGAAATAAGAAATTTTATTAAAACTAAATATTATAAAATAATAGGCGAATTTGAAAATGATAATAATTCATTTAAAGCAGAATGGAAAGTAAATGAAAAATCCGCCTTTTTTGAAAGCCCAAAAATATATAATGAAAGTGGTTTTAAAACAGAAAAAGATGCAAAAGAATTTGTAAGAAACTTAGAAGGAAAAAAGGCTATTGTTACAGAACTAAAAAAATCAAAACAAAAAGAAAATGCACCATTATTATTTAATTTAGCAGAAATTCAAAATGAATGTACTAAAAAATTCAAAATAAAACCAGATGAAACATTAGATATTATTCAAAATTTATATGAAAAAAAATTAGTTACATACCCTAGAACTGATGCAAGAGTCTTATCAACAGCTGTTGCAAAGGAAATTTCTAAAAACTTAAATGGATTAGTAAAAGGATATAAAGATTCTGAAGTTCAGGAATTATTAAAAAAGATGGTAACAGAAAAATATTCTACAAATTTAACAAAAACAAAGTATGTAAATGACAGCAAAATAACAGACCATTATGCAATAATTCCAACAGGTCAAGGGTTTGAAAATTATGATAAATTACCAGAATTACAGAAAAAAATATACAATGTTATTGTAAAAAGGTTTATTGCAATATTTTATCCTCCTGCAGAGTTCAACAAAGTCAATGTTACAATAAATGTTGAAAACGAAACATTTATTGCAAGTGGAAAGGTATGTATTAAACAAGGGTATTTAGAAGTACTAAAAAATCAAGCCAAAAAAGTTAATAATGAACAAAATGGAAATAAAGAATCAAATGAAGAAACCGAAAATAATTTAGATGCATTTAAAAACTTAAAAAAAGGCCAAGAATTATTAGTAAAAAATTATGAACTAAAAGAAGCGGAAACATCACCACCATCAAGATATAATTCAGGCTCTTTAATATTGGCAATGGAAAATGCGGGAAAACTAATAGAAGATGAAGAGCTAAGAGAACAAATTAAAGGAGCAGGAATAGGAACATCAGCTACTAGAGGGGAAATAATAAAAAAATTAGAAAAAATAAAATATATTGATATAAACACAAAAACACAGATTGTTACACCAACAAAAAAAGGTGAAGCAATTTATGATGTAATAAATTATTCAATGCCAGATATGTTAAATGCAAAACTTACAGCAAGCTGGGAAAAAGGATTAGATATGGTATCAAAAAAAGAAATTAAACCTGAAGAATTTATGACTAAACTTGTTAATTATATCAATTCAAAATTCAACAAATTAGTAGTTAAAATATAGGAGATGAAATAATGCAGAATGAATTTAACAAATGGCTAAAAAGTGCAATGGAATTATCTAAAAAGACAAATGCAATTGCAAGTTTAGAAGATTTTGACAAAATGTCTGAAACAGCTAGAAATTTAATTTTAAAAATGTATGAAGAAAATCCATCAGCAACAAAAGATGAAATTTACTATAAAATGAAGACATCAATGCAAACATTAATAACAAGTATGATAGATTTTTCAGATTTTAAAAGTGATGTAATTAGAAGAAATGCAATAAAAAAATTTCTTAATGACAGAACCTTAATGGAAAAAACATATAATGAAATAATTTCTGAGGAAATTAGAAGTGGTAAAAAAATTAAAATTACAAATGTTATTGATTATAGTTCAAATCCTCAAAAGGCAATTAAGCAAGCAGTTTTAGAAGCAATTATTAGTGTTAGAAAATTTATTTTAGAAACTACACAAGAAGAAGCAAAAGCCATAAAACTTAATACAGGCAATAAAGAAAATTATAGAAAATTACTTATGCGTATAGGTACAGAAAAAAGAACAAGAGAGGAATTAAATAATCTAAAAGGATTGTTTTGTGCAAGAAATGAATTTGAGCAAATAAGATTTTTCTTAGAGAAAATGTCAAGTAAAGAATTACTAGATAAAGAAATAAAAGAAGAATATATAAATTCAATAATTATTGTTGGAGAAAATCTTAATAAATTTGGGGTATTAGAAAAATATATAAAACAGCAAAATTCTGAAATAAAAAAATTAAAATTAGACAAAATTATGCCAATAAAAGAAGATGGTGCTTTTGAAACATTATTTAATAGAGAAACTCTGCAAAAATTGAGTATTTATACATTATCTGCACTTTACGCATTTTGGACAAATAGACTAGTAAAAGAAACTATAAATATATATAAATCATATTTTATTATGTATGAATTAAATTTAGATAGTAAAAATATAGTACAAAAAGGAAAATTATCCCAAAGAATTTCTCAAGAAAAATTTGATGCGCTAAAATTAAAATTTAATGCTATACATATAAAAACAGCAGATGTTTATACAGAATGTAGAAAAATATCAAAGGAGAAAACTAGTGTAAATATAAGTGATACTGTTAAAAAATTAGAAGGCGAATTTGGTAAGCAGTATAACAAGTATTTTTCTGGAATTGGAGGTTTACAAGGTTTAGAAAATAATTTTGCAAAAGATTTCACTTTATATATGGGATTAGAAAATTTAGAAAAAAATATATATGGTCAAAAAGATAGTAGTATTTTAGCATTATTAGGCCTTTTATATAATAATGAAAATATGTCTGCAAATTGGGGAATTATACAAGAAAGCAAAAAGAGTGATTATGTTTTAATTGGAATAGATTTGCCAGACTTGAATATGCCTCTAAGATTACATATAAAAAAGGATTTAGTAGAAAAATTTACTCAAGCACATCAAGGAAATAAAATAATGCCAATATATGCAGGAAAAGATGATTTTATTGTAAATGGAAGATACATAGCAACACATGTTTTAACTCCTCTATCAAAAGATCAAAAAAGAGAAATTGAAGAGATATCTACACAAATTAGAGAAACAGATTATAGACACAAACTAGTTAAGCATTTAGTATTTTTAACAGATATGCAAAAATTTCCTGAGCATTTACAGAAAAAAAGAATTATATATAAAAAAGGAAAAACTAAAGTAAAATTTGAAAAAATGTTGGAATATATTGATATAGAAACAAACAGAAAATATATTAAAACTAAAGAAGGCCAATTCATTTTACAAGATGATGAACGGTAGATAAAAACTTTAAAAGCTATTTTATATTGTGAAGGGAATAATATAAAAATGAATACAATAATTGGAGAATTAGGAAAAAATCCTAAATTTAATGAATATATTAATTCAATACAAAATAAACAAAGCCCGATAGCTATATCGGGCTTAACAGACGTGGGAATGGCTCAAATGATTTCAGCAACAAAAGAGTTTTGTAAAAGACCAATTTGTGTAATAACTTATAATGAAATTCAAGCCAAAAGATTATTAGAAGATATTAAATATTTTACAGATAAAGTACTATATCTGCCAAAAAAAGAAATTGTAACATATGACTATGTAGCAGAAAGTAAAGACTTACCATATGAAAGAATAGAAACACTAAACAAAATTCAAGAAATGAGAACAGGAATAGTAGTTACAACAATAGAAGCAGCACTTCAAAAAATGATTAGTAAAAAAGCACTTTATAAAAATATTTTGAATTTCAAAGTTGGAGAAATTACAAATTTAGAAAACTTGAAGAAAAAATTAACAGAATTAGGATACGTTAGATGTGATTTAATTGAAGGAAGAGGTCAATTTAGTGTAAGAGGTGGAATAGTTGATATATCACTAACAGAAAAAGAAGGAGTTAGAATTGAACTTTGGGGAGATGAAATAGATTCAATAAGATATTTTAACATTGTAAGTCAACGTTCTACTGAAAATATAGAAAAAATTACAATTTATCCAGCACATGAATATTTATTGGAAAAACCAATTGATGAAGTTATTTCAAAAATAAGAAATACAATATATAAAGATTTTTTACATAATCAAATAGAACAAGATATTGAAACAATTAAAGAAGGAAATTATATAAGTAAATGTGACAGATATTTTAATGCATTTTATGAGGAGCAAGAGACTATTGTAGATTATTTAACAGAAAAATTTTTAATTATAATAGACGAAGAAACAAAAATAAAACAAAGAGCAATAAATGTTAATAATGATTGCCAAAACATTATACAATTACTAATAGAGAAAGAAAAAATTGCACCAGATGCATTGAAAAATATTTGTAATTTTGAGCAATTTGAAGAAAAGTTAGATAAAAAACAAATTATTTATATAGAAAAATTTGATAATGAAGTAAAAAAACAAGCAGAAAAATTTAATTGGATATACAAAGAAAAGAATTTTGTTAAAAGCGAAATAGAAATATTTTTCAAAGAAATATTCAAAGACCAAATGGCTAAAAAGAATATATATATATTATCAGATACAAAAGAAAAAGCAAAAAAAATATGTTCATTATTAAATGAAAAAGAAATTTTAAATAAATTTGAAGAAAAATTAAATCAAACAATAATAGGAAAAAACAATGAATTTATAGTAACAGTAAGTGTTGGAAAACTATCATCTGGATTTGAATGTTTTGATACTAATCAAGTTGTTATTACTTCACAAGAGTTAATTGAAGGAGAAAAAAGAAAAACATATAAATCATCAGCATTCAAAGAAGGAGAAAAAGTAGTATATGCAGATTTAAAAATAGGTGATTATGTAGTACATAAAAATTATGGTATAGGAATTTTTATAGGTGTAAATACTATTACAGCAGATGGAACGACAAAAGATTATATAAAAATAAAATATTATGGTGATGATATTTTATATGTACCTACAAACCAATTAGATAGTGTCAGAAAATATATTGGAGGAGATGAAGGCGGGCTTAAAGTCAATAAGCTTGGAACTAAAGAATGGCTAAATACTAAAGCTAAAGTAAAGAAAAATTTAAGACAAGTAGCAAAAGAATTAATAGAATTATATGCTAGAAGAGAAAAAGCAAAAGGATATGCCTTTGCGCCAGACACTCCATGGCAAACACAATTTGAAGACAGCTTCCCATACCAAGAAACAGATGACCAATTACGTTGTATTGAAGAAGTAAAAAAAGACATGGAAAAAGATAAACCAATGGATAGACTTCTATGTGGAGATGTTGGATATGGTAAAACAGAAGTAGCAATTAGAGCTGCATTTAAAGCTGTTATGAGTGGAAAACAAGTGGCATATTTAGCACCAACAACTGTTTTAGCTGAACAACAATTTAAAGAATTTAGAGATAGAATGTCAAATTTTGGAGTTAAAGTTGAAGTTTTAAATAGATTTAAAACTAAAAAAGAGCAAACAGAAATTGTTAAAAAATTAAAATTAGGAGAAGTAGATGTTATTGTAGGAACACATAGAATTCTAAGTAAAGATGTGGAATTTAAAGATTTAGGGTTATTAATCATAGATGAGGAACATCGTTTTGGAGTTAAAGATAAAGAAAAAATTAAACAATATAAAGAAACAATAGATGTATTAACAATGACTGCAACACCAATTCCTAGAACACTTCACATGTCAATTGTAGGAGTAAGAGACATGTCTGTAATATATGAACCTCCATATAATAGAAAACCTGTACAAACTTATGTACTAGAATATGACCAAGAAGTAATAAAAGAAGCAATTACAAAAGAACTAGAAAGAAATGGTCAAGTATTTTATTTATTCAACAATGTAGAAAAAATAATGCAAAAAGCTGATGAAATATCAAATTTAGTGCCAGAAGCAAAAGTTGCATATGCTCATGGGCAAATGACAGGAAAAGAAATAGAAAATATTATGGAAGAATTTATTGAAGGAAAAACAAATGTATTAGTTTGTACAACAATACTTGAATCTGGAATAGATATACCTAATGCAAATACAATAATAGTTGAAAATGCAGATAGAATGGGACTAGCACAGTTATATCAAATTAGAGGAAGAGTTGGAAGATCTGATAGACAAGGTTATGCGTATATAACATATAAAAAAGATAAACTTCTTTCAGAAGTTGCAGATAAAAGACTTAAAGCAATAAAAGAATTTACTGAATTTGGCTCAGGATTTAAAATAGCTATGAGAGATTTAGAAATAAGAGGTGCAGGAAGTTTACTAGGAGAAATTCAAAGTGGACATTTAGAACAAGTAGGATATGATACATATTGCAATTTATTAGATGAAGTCGTAAAAGAAATGCAAGGCCAAGAAATAAAACCAGAAATTGATGTTCAAATTGATTTAGACGCAACATGCTTTATTCCAGATGAATATATCTCAGATTCAAGTCAAAAAATTGAAATATATCAAGATATTGCATTGTGTAAAAATGAAGAAGATATTCAAAATGTAATTGTCGAAATGATAGATAGATTTGGTAATATGCCAAAAGAAATTGAAAACTTACTTGAAATTGCAAGAATTAAAATTTTATGTAAAAAACTAAATATAAGCAAGGTTCAAGGAAAACACAATTTTGTAGTATTTATTTTTGAAGCTAAAGAATTAAACATAGATGTAAATGAATTAGTAAAAAAATATAAAAACAAAATAAGATTTTCTCAAGGAATTAAGCCTCAAATTGCTATAGCATTAGATAATTCTACAGGAATGTCAATGCTTAAAGAAGTTAAAAAGTTTTTGGAAGATGCTATTTCAACACAAAAATAATTTATAAATTTGGAGGAAATGATGCAAATTATTACAAGTAAAGATAATGAATTAATTAAACATGTAAGAAAATTAAAAGACAAAAAATATCGTGATGAATATAATGAATATGTTGTTGAAGGAATAAAAATTGTTGAAGAAGCGGTAAAAGAGAATGTAAAAATAAAACAAATAATTATTTGTAATGACACAACAAAAACATATGAAATTCCAACACATATTATGCTTGAAATTGCAAAATATGAGTGTATATATGTTACAGATAAAATTTTTAATTTAATAACACAAGTTACAAATCCACAAGGAATAATGGCCATAATTGAAAAAAATAGCGAAAAAAATCAAATTGATTATACTCAAGACATAATATTAGTATTAGATGATGTACAAGACCCAGGAAATTTAGGAACAATTTTAAGAACAGCAGATAGTATAGGTCTTAATCAAATAGTAGTTTCAAAAGGAACAGCTGATGCTTTTAACTCAAAAGTAGTTCGTTCAACTATGGGAGCCATATTTAGAATTAAAATAATTGAAACTCAAGACTTAATACGAACTATAAAAGAAATGAAAAAACATCATTTTAAACTTATGGTAACATCTTTACAAACAGAAAATAGCATATATGATATCAATTTTAATAAAAAAATTATAGTTATTGGAAACGAAGCAAATGGTGTTTCTAAAGAAATTCAAGATATGGCTGATGAGAAAGCAAAAATTCCTATGCTTGGAAGAACAGAAAGTTTAAATGCATCTGTTGCAGCAGGAATTGTTATGTATGAATATGTAAGACAAAAGATAAAAAAAGATAGAAAGGAATGAATGTGAATATGAGAATTTATTATGTAAGACATGGACAAACCGATTTGAATTTAATGAAAAAAATGCAAGGAGGAGAAACTGAAAAAGATTTAAATGAAACAGGAATAAAACAAGCTCAAGAAACAAAGAAGATTTTAGAAAATATAAAATATGATCTAGTAATCTGTTCTCCAATGAACAGAGCAAAACAAACAGCACGAATAATAAATGAAGGTAGAAATATTCCAATAATAACAGATGAACGAATTAGAGAAAGAAAACTTGGGGAATATGAGGGCTGTGAAGTAACAGATGAAATGGAAAAGAAAATATGGGACTATGATTTAAACTATAATATACCTAAAGGTGAAAACTTACATGACTTTGAAAAAAGAATTCTAGAATTCCTTAAAGAAACAAAACAAAAATATGATGACAAAACAATTCTAATTGTAGCACATGGTGGAGTGGCAAAAGTATTAAAGGCTTATTTATATGGAATGCCAGAGAGTAAAAACTTATCAGAAATTAGGGTAGGAAATTGTGAAGTAATAGAAGCAGAAATATAAAAAATTATAATATGTAACCGATTCCTATTACTCTAATATTTTTATATAAATATATATACAAAGAAAACAGGTGCATAAGAAAGTATTTTCAAATGAAAGAGTCATTAGTTGATAAAGTAACTTAATTATATTATTGTGATAAAATTTGAAACCAAAAGATAAATTTTTATAATTATTTTATTAAAAAATAGATTTGTAAAAATTCAAAAGGGATCCCTAATTAGGGATCCCTTTCGAGATAGGGAAAAAGATTGAAATTAATACTTATACTAATGGTAAGATTATAATTTAATAACGGATATATCCATATTTAACGCCATTAGTAGTGGGATAAGAGATATAATACATTCTGTTTCCATTGGCATCCTGAAATGTTCTGTAACCAAAAACTTTTCCATTATCACGAGAATCAATTGAACCAATATTCGGATACGAAGCTGGATTTGGACCAGCATATACGGTATAGCTTTGGGTTATAGTGAGGGAGATTTTGTCGCCATAGTGATAAGGGATTTTTTCAGAGTAGCCAGTTTTAGCTCCTACATAATGAAAATTAACATATGCCCGCTTTCTCATGCCACCAGAGATGTTATATTCAACATAATACCAACCATTGATTTCAGCTAGTATAGCAACTGTTTCACCAGCACTCAAGGATCCAGCTACATGAGTACCAGATGCTGAATCAAAAGTACCAGGAGTGTAGTACGTTGTACAATTATTAAGAACTACGCCAATATCGGTATTAGGATAACATCCTTTGTATTTTAGAGAAGAAAGAGGGACGGAGCCAACTTTAGCTTTGTTAGAACCACTGTATTCAATTAAAGCTTCATTAAGGCTACAGGATATTACAGTTACACCTTCACCAGCATAAACCGTACCAACCTTTTGCCCTTGGTAGATAACATCAGTAGTTGACTTCATTTGATTCCAACCACAGATATCCGAACTTAACGTCATTTGATGATAAATTTGAGATTTATTAGAGATGCTAAAAACATCTTTGAACAAGTCTAAATTTGTGCCATTAGAAGCCATAGCAGAAACGTTGGGAATAAGAGTTATTACAATTAGAATGGTCAAAATAATGCTTGTAATACGTGTTTTGTTTTTCATGATTTAACCTCCATGTTGTTTGTATCTTCCCTATCTATTGCTAATAGGACATTGCCTAAAGCAATAATATAATAACACAAATTTTTTAATATAGTTTAAAAATAAAAAAATTAAATCAAAATTAAAAAAAATTAAAAATATGAAACTTTTTTTAAAAAAATTTCTATCTTTATGGTAGGAGGGAAAATTATGCAAAATTTATTAATAGTAGAAAATGATTTAACAGAATCTCATTTTTTAATAAATTCAGTTTGTAAAAAATTTTTAAACATTAGATTATATGCCGCTGTTTCAACAGGGATAGAAGCTATAAATATCATAACGAAAAAAGAAGTAGATATAATAATTTTAGATTTAAAATTACCAGATATGACAGGTATAGATGTAATTAATTTTATTTCTAAAAATAATTTATCTAAATATAACTTATCAGTTATTGTAATTATTGATAATTGTAAAAAGCTATCACAAGTAATAAATAGTAAGTATGTTTTTAGTTATTGTGCAAAAAGTAATAGTATAGATTTTATTATTGAAAAAATTGATATTTTAGTAAGAATGAAGGAAAAAGAATGTAAAACTGATATGATAAAAGAAAAAATAAAAAAGGAATTAGAAATGTTACATTTTAATTTTTCATATATAGGTACGAAATACTTGCATGATTGTATATATGAATGTTATTATAAAAATGTAAAATATGATATTAATTTAAATAAAACAATATACCCTATAATTTCAAAAAGATATCATCAAACTATAGATTGTATAAGGACAAATATATTTCAAAGCATAACAAAAATGTATTTTCAGGCAGAAAATGCAACCCTATCGACTTATTTTGGATATACTGTTATTAACAAACCCAAAATGAAAGAAGTTATGTTTAAAATTCTAGAAAAATTATATGATAACATGGTTATTGATAGATAAAAATTAAAGAAATGAAACTTTTTTTACTTTATTTTTACTCTTTATAATTAGAAAGGGGAAAATAATATGAATAGCAATAGAATATTAAAACAATTTGAAAAAATATATAATGAAACATATAAAAATACACTTACATATATATGTTCGAAATGTAGTAACATTAATGATATAGATGATATTTTACAAGAAACATATATAGAAGTATATAAACAATTAAAGAAAAAGAAAAAAGTAATAAACTATAAATCTTATATTATTGTTATTGCAAAAAATAAAATAAATCAATATTTCAATGAATCTCAAAAATCAAAAAATATTTCTATATTTCAAGATAATAATGAAGATGAAGAATATATTATAAATTTAGATTCTCGGTATAGATATAGAATTAGAATTCATTACAAAAGATAATATTGATAGAATTTTAAAAGATATAAGTTCAATAAATGAAAATGTTGCAAAGATATTTTATTTTTATTTTATATTAGACATGTCATTCAGACAAATATCAGAGGAATTAAAAATAAATGAAATGACTATAAAGAGTAGTCTATATAGAATGCTTAAAAAGATTAAAACATTGTATTTAGGAGGTGAGAAAAATGTCAAATAATAAGAATGAAATTTTTAATTATAAAAAAGAAAACAATTATAAAGCAATATTATTTAAAATAGAAAATGAAGAAAAAGTAAAAGAAAGTAGATTCTTAAGAATTGTCGCAATGTTGGTTATTGCAATAATAGGAACAACGGGAATTGCTGTGGCTAGTAATATAATTTATAATGAATATATAAAAAAATCTGATAAAGTAGAATTAAAAGAATTATTTTACTATGGAGAATCAGAATTAGGTAAAATTTATTCAAATGATATTTTAGATGACATGATTTATGACAAAGAAACGGAGTTATATTATAAAGTAATAGAACAGGAAGAAACGTATAAACAATATAAGAAAATGGTAAATGAATTACCAGAAATTTCAGATATAGATTTTCAAAAAAATTTAATAATGATTATTACAGCAGGATTAGGAACAGAGCCATATCTTTATAGAAGAGATTTAGTGATATCAGAAATTAATGCAGATGAAGAAACAACATATATAACTTTAGTGCCAAATGAAAATCCAAATTATGATAAATTACGAACAGAATTGTATGTTGTATTTGACAAAACATTACTAAGAGATGATGTAAAAATAAAGATAGATACATCTGTATTTAATATAAAAGGTATTACACCAATAAGTAAATTACCAAAAGAATATAGTAAAGAAGAAGCAATAAATGATGGATGTATGGTAATAGAAAGACCTACAATTGATGATATGAAATTTATAGTTATTTCGGAAAATAAATACGCTTTAGATGAATTAATAGAAAAATCCGAAAAAGGAGTTGAATCATATATTAGGATATATCTAGAAGAAATGCAATATATTAAAATTATGGACATTCAATACAAAAATGGTATATTTATCATAACGAGTGGAAAACTTGGCAATGCCAATACTTTTACTCAAACTTTTAAATATATTACAAAAGATAAATTTAAAGACAATACATATTTATACCAATGTAATAATACTAAAAAAGATCCATTATATTCTTCTAATATATTATTATTTATAACATTTGATTAAAAAAGTTTTTCTTGCTTAAAACTTTATTTTATCAAATATAAATTTTAGCAGGTTTACACCTGCTTTTAATTTTTCTTGATTATTTTTACAAAATTATAGTATAATTGCAATAAATTGGAGGAACGATAATGGAATATATAGGTATTGTAGATGAAAACAATGAATTAACAGGCCAAACTGAAGAAATGAAAATATTAAAAAACAAAAGAAAAGAAGGAAAAAATATAAAGAAGTAGGATATATCTATGATATTAAATGAGAATGAATAGAATTGATAAATATTAAAATAATAAAAAGCTATGAAAAGAGGCAAAAAAAGATGATACATAAAATGAAGCTAAAAGAAACTCCTTTTGAAAGAATAAAAAATGGAACAAAAACAATAGAATTTAGATTATATGATGAAAAAAGAAAAAAAGTAAAAATTGGAGATAAAATAGAATTTTCAAAATTACCAGATTTACATGAAAAAATATTAGTAGAAGTACTAGATATATATAAAGATGAATCTTTTGAAAATTTATTTAAAAAGATTTATAATGATAAAGAAGAAATAGAAAGAAAGACAAAATCAATGTATCAATTTTATTCGAGAAAACAAGAAAACGAATATGGTGTTGTAGGAATAAAAATTGCTTTATTAAGTGATAGCTTTAGATATACTTATAATAAGTTGGTTAGAGATAAAATTCCTGAAGAAATTGATAGTGAAATAGGTAGAAAGTGTAAGTACAGAATTCTAGATGATGAAGAATATTTAAAAGAATTAAATAGAAAAGTTATAGAAGAAGCTAATGATTTTATAGAAGAAAATAGTATTGAAGAACTTGGAGATTTAATGGAAGTTATAAATGTTATAATAAAATTAAAAGATTACAAAAATGTGATAAAACAAATAAAAAACATTGCAAAAATGTGATAAAAGTAGTATAATTAATGTATGATTATGATATATTAATTATAGGAGATGGTTAAATTGAAGAGATTTATATTAGACCAATTAATAAAATGGAAAGAAAGTAAATATAGAAAGCCTTTAATTTTAAAAGGTGCAAGGCAAATAGGGAAAACATATATCTTAAAACAATTTGGAGAAGAAAATTATGAAGGAGTAGCATATTTCAATTTTGATCATGATGAAGACTTATATAATCTATTTAATAATACCAAAGATCCAAAAAGAATATTAGAGCAATTATCCTTTATCTATGGAAAAGCGATACTACCAGAAAAAACATTAATTATCTTTGATGAAATCCAAGAATGCCCAAATGCATTAAACAGTTTAAAATATTTTCAGGAAGAAGCAAATGAGTATCATATAGTTTGTGCAGGAAGTTTGCTAGGGATTAGACTATCACATACATCATTTCCAGTAGGAAAAGTAGAATTTTTAAATATGTACCCAATGACATTTAGTGAATTTTTGATAGCAGACAATTGTGAGAATCTAGTAGAATACATGAAGTCAATAAAAGAGGTTGAAAATATTCCAGATATATTTTTTAATCAATTAGAAGAAAAATTAAAAGCATATTTTATAATTGGAGGTATGCCAGAAGCAGTTAATGTATGGGTAAAAGAAAAAGATATGGAACTTGTAAATACTGTACAAGAAAACATATTAAAAGCCTATGAAAGTGATTTTTCAAAACACACTCAAAATAGCGAAGCAAACAAAATATCTTTAATATGGAATAGTATACCATCACAATTAGCGAAAGAAAATAAAAAATTCTTATATCAAACGATAAAAGAAGGAGCACGAGCAAGAGAATACGAAAATTCATTAAATTGGCTAAATGATGCAAATTTGATTTACAAAGTATATAATGTAACCAAAACAGACTTTCCATTAAAAGCCTATAATGATTTAAACTCATTTAAAATTTATATGAATGATGTTGGTTTACTTAGAAGAATGTCAAATTTAGATAGTAGGATAGTTGTAGAAGGAGATAAACTATTTGAAGAATTTAAAGGGGCATTTACTGAAAATTATGTATTAAATATGTTATGTATTATATTTGATGTAGTTCCTAATTATTTTACATTCGATAGACATGAAATAGACTTTGTAATTCAATATAGAAATAACATAATACCTATTGAGGTTAAAGCAAATAAATCAAATAATAATATTAGTTTAACTAGGTACAATGAAAAATTTAATAATGATTTATCAATAAGATTTTCAATGAACAATCTAAAAAAGGACGGAAAAATTATAAATATTCCATTATTTTTAATAGAATATATTGAAAAATTTATATAAAAGTATGAGGATATCCTAAAAAATAAGGAATCCTCATTTTTTCATATTTGTTTCTATAAAAATTTGAATAAAACTCATAAATTCGCATAAAATTAAATATCTAAAACAGGAGGGTAAAAATGTTTTTAGTATTTAGTAAAGAAAAAATTAAAACTTATATAGTTTCAGTACTAACAGTAGCAGTGTTAGTAGTAATAGCAAGCATGGACAAAACCAAAATAATACAAACATCAGCAGCAGAAAAAAATTTACCAATATATAATGTACAAACAGAAGAAAAGAAGATAGCTTTTACAATGAATTGTGCTTGGAATGCTGATGATATAGACAGTATATTAGAAACACTAAAAAATAACAATGTAAAAATAACATTTTTTGTAGTTGGAGAATGGGTAGACAAATATCCAGAAGCGGTAGAAAAAATAGCAAAAGAAGGACATGAAATAGGATCACATAGCAATACACATCCACATGTAAATGAATTATCTTCTGAAAAAAACTTAGAAGAAATAAAATTAAGTGTAAGTAAAATAGAAAAAATCACCAATCAAAAAGTTAATTTATATAGAACACCATATGGAGAATATAATGATACTGTAATAGAAACAGCTAAAAAAAATGGATATTTTCCAATTCAATGGAATATAGATACATTAGACTATAAAGGATTAAGCTGTGAAGAAATGTGGAATAGAATAAAAAGCAAATTATCAAATGGAGCAATTATATTAAGTCATAATGGAACAGAACATACTGCTGATAGCTTAGATACACTAATAAAAAATATAAAACAACAAGGATATGAGTTTGTAAAAGTATCTGATTTAATTTATAAAGATAACTATATAATAAACAATAATGGCACACAAGTACAGCAAAAAGCTGAATAAAATCATATATAAAGGGTAAAATGAACTTAAAAGGACTGTTAATAATTTGTACTTAAAAATACATAAATAAGGTCAAGGAGAAAATAAATGCCATTAATTGGAATAATTGCAAAAAAAAGAGATATTAAAGAAATAAAAAGTAATTTAGATAAAAGCTATGAACTTATAGAAATTACAAATAAAAGTATTATAAATTTAAAAAATATAAAATTTGAAGAAATAATTATAAATAAAGATATAATTTTAAGTGAACTTGAGTGCAAATATCTAATTGAAATTATCCACGAAACAAAATACATTATAGTAAATGCAGATACTGAAATACAAATATTAAAAAAAGTAAAACTAGAAAAGCCAATAAAAATTATAACATACGGATTTAATTCAAAAGCTACTATATCTATTTCAAGTGTTAAAGATGATTATATAATTGTAAGTATTCAAAGAGAAATTGAAAAAGCAAATAATAAAAAAATAGAAAATCAAGAAAGAAAAATAGAAATATCTTATGAAAAAAATTCTAAAATTTATAATAAAATTATAAATTTTATCATAAAAGAACTGCATAATTTATAATTTTAGTGGTAAAAATGCCCAAAAATAGAAAAAAAGTTAAAAAATTTTTCAAAAAATTAACTTTTTATGTAGACAAAACCAAAAAAGTGTAGTATAATTAGAAATGTAGAAAATTTAAAAAACAAATGCAAGAAGATAATTTACACTCGATAAATAAAAAGATAGGGAGGAAATAAAATTGGATACAAATTATTTAGAAAACAACTACTTAACATTAGTTGGAAGAGTTACAGGCGAAAAAACATTTAGCCACGAAATTTATGGGGAGAAATTTTACAGATTTTCATTAGCTGTACCACGTTTAAGTGGAAATGAAGATATTATCCCAATAACAATTTCAGAAAGACTAATTACAGATGAAACATTATCAGAAGGAAAAAAATTATTAATTAAAGGACAATTCAGATCATACAACAGCTTTGAAAACGAAAAAAACAAACTAGTATTAACTGTTTTTGCTAAAGATGTTCAAGAATTACCAGAAACAGAAGCTCAAGAAGGAGAAAATGGAGAAATCGCCAAAAAAGATGAAATGACAAATGAAGTTGTACTTATAGGTTTTGTTTGTAAAAAACCAATTTACAGACAAACTCCATTTGGAAGAGAAATTGCAGATTTATTATTAGCTGTAAACAGAGCATATAATAAATCAGACTACATCCCAACAATAGCATGGGGAAGAAATGCAAGATTCTGCCAAAACATAGAAGTTGGAGCTCAAGTAAAAATTATAGGAAGAGTTCAATCAAGACAATATGAAAAGAAACATGAAGATGGAACAGTTGAAACAAAAACAGCTTATGAAGTTTCTGTATGTAGCTTAGAATTAATAAGTGAAGAAGGAAAAGAAGAAAAAGTAGAAACAGAAAATGCTGAAGGACAACAAGCTGTATAATATATAGATTAATAAAAAAGGATTTGAGAATTTCTCAAGTCCTTTTTTTACGCCTAAAATATTGTAAAAATTAAAAATTTATGATATATTGTATGCAATTAAAAAGTACACAAATAAATTTGACAAATAAATAAAAGAAAGAGGAAAATTATGAGTAAAGGAAAAAGATACGAAACAGAAGGAAAATTAAACTACCAAAAAGTATTTGCAGTAATTATTGCAATTGTTGTTATAGTTATGTTTGTTTTAATAATAAAAAATGTGCTAGCACGTAGAAGTGAATTAAATAGAGACTATGAATATTTTGCAGTATTTTCAGCAAATAAATGGGGAGTAATAAATCAAGATGGTGAAACTGTAATAAATCCATCATACCAAGAATTAATAGTTATCCCAGACCAAACTAAAGACGTATTTTTATGTACTTATGATATAAATGATGAAACAGGAACATATAAAACAAAAGCACTAAATAAAAATAATGAAGAAATATTTACTCAATATGAACAAATTCAAGCAATCGAAAATATAGATGAAAATGACAATATATGGTATGAAAAAAATGTTTTAAAGGTAATGCAAAATGGAAAATACGGATTAATAGATTTAAATGGTAAACAATTACTACCATGTGAGTATGATAATATTAATGTAATTGAAGGAATAGAAAACAGTTTATTAATAGAAAAAGACGGACAAATAGGTTTAGCAAACAATACAGGTAGTATTTTAATAGATGTTGCTTATTCAGAAATAAAAAATTTAGGAACAACATACAAAGATGGATATATAACAATAGATTCACAAGGTAAATATGGAGTTGTAAGTGTTACAAAACAACAAATATTAGAAAATAAATATGATGAAATAAAACAAGTATATTTAGGTGATAATTATTTGGTTATAGAAGGAGGAAAAGAAAAACTTATAAATTCAAAAAGTGAAACAATTGTAGAAGATGGATTTGATGATATAAAATCAAACACAACTAGAGGAGTAATATATGTTTTAAATAATATGTATGGAGAAATTAATACATCAGGAGAAGTAACAATAGAAGCAAAATATCAAGATTTAAAACAAGCAAAAGAAGGAATATATATTGCAAAACAAAATGACAAATATGGAATTATAGATGAAAACGGACAAGAAAAACTACCATTTTCATATACAGGAATAGTATATAATGAAGACATAAATTTATATTTAGCAGAAGATGAGGAATATAATACATCTATTATAGATGAAAACTATAATGTAAAATTAACTGGAATCTTAATAGATATTACAAAAGACTATATAAGAATGAGAATTGACGATGATTATAAATACTATAACTTAAATTGTGAAGAAATTTCAAGTAGTGAAGCTTTAAAAGATAATACACTATTTTTGAAAAAAGAAAATGGAAAATATGGATATGTAGACAAAAATGGAAATGTTATAGTTGACTATATCTATGATGATGCTACAGAACAGAACGAATATGGATTCGCTGCAGTAAAACAAAATGGTTTATGGGGATCTATAGATAAAGATGGAAAAATTATTATTAATCCAGAATATAATTTAGATAATTATTTAAAAATAAATTTTATAGGAAAATGGCACTTAGGAGAAGATATAAATATTAATTATTATTGTGAAGAATAAAAAAAGAGAGGAAACAAAAGATGGAGTTAAGAACCAAGTATCAATATACATATTTCATATACCCTTATGTAGTAAAAGAAAATAAATATATAAAATATTTAGTTAAACTATTAAAAGACAAAAACTGTGAACTAAAAATATTTAAAAAAGATAAAGATTTAGATATATATACTTATTTTTCACATAGAGCAAGAAATTTTATGTTCGGCACATTTAACTTGAGTAGAACAAAAATATCTAAATTACAAGAATTACCAATTGAAACAAGAGCAGCAATACTAGCAAAAAATAATTGTACAATGTTTGAATATACAATTAGAAAAGACATTCAAGGAAAAATACAAGAGAAAAACGGAATATTCTTTAAAATACCTAAAATACAAATAATTTGTTTTAATACAGGAATCTGTTTTTTATGTATTAAAACACATATAGAAGATAGTAACAAATTTTCTGATTTGCTAAATTTTAACTATAAACTAAGAGACATAAATCAAGAATTTAGTAACATAAAAAACTATGATAAAATTAGAGTACAAGCAGATTGTTTTGAAGATGTAAAAGATTTTAAAGAATTTATAGAAGAAATAATAGGACCAACAATTGAATCTATTAAACTTGATATAGATACAGAAAGAGCATTAACTTATTCATATGTTTGTATAGATGAAGATGGTTGGAACAATGTTAATGAATTTGACAAAATAAAGGAAAATTATTATAAATTTTTAAATGTATTACCAAGTGATAACAGCGTAGATTATTCAAAAGATGATATGAAAATAATATCAAAATGGAAATATGCAAAATTAGGAGTAACAAAACAAAGTGTAACACTATTTAGTTCAAGTTGTAATATTAACAATTACACAATATTTCCACAAGAATTTGAAGAACAATATTTTTATACATATATTTTAGCACTATATACAAAAATATATTTAAAAAAGATTAATTTTAAATTTAGACAAGGGATAAAAATAAATAAAACAAGAAATGAATTTATTAAATTTACTAAAAATCTATGGATTAATGAAGTCACAAATGAAGACACAGGTACAATATTTTATCATTATTTAAAAGAAGTTTTAGAATTAGATAATACATATTTTGACACAAAAAATAAATTTGATGTTTTATATAAAGAAATGAATATAGAAAAAAACATAAAAAACAATGTATTTATTGCATTATTACTTTTTGTAAGTTTTGTTGTAAATACAATTAATATAATTTATCTATTAAAAAAATAAAATAATGTATCATAAAATGTAAAAAAATTTTTTGTATTTGTTTACAAGAAAAGACAAAAAACACATAAGACAAGTATTAAAATATTACATGAGGTGTTAAAAGATGATTATGAACAATAAAGAAATACTAAAAAATTTGTTTAGTCTAAAAAATATAGTTATATATGTGTTGACATTTATGATATCTATTGTAGGAATGGAACAAGATGTTTCACCATTTAGTATAGCAATAGTAGGAGCTTGTTTTTCAAGTGGAGTACCAGCAATAATTGTAGTTATACTAGGACTTATAGGAAATATCATAGGAACAGGTGTAATTGGAGCATTAAATTATATATTAATAGTTTTAATGTTATTAATATTATTATGTATAAGACCACCAAAAGAAAATGATGAATATAAAAGTGAAAAAATTCAGATTTCAAAACATATTTTTTTCAGTGTAATTATTGTTATGATAGCCAAACTTATCCTTACAAAATTTACTATTGGAGATTTATTACTACATGTAATACTTGCAATAATTTCTGTAGTATTTTATAAAATATTTGTAAATGCATTACCAGTATTTCATGAAATAAAAGAAAAACAAGCTTTTTCAATAGAAGAAATTATAGGAGCATGTTTGCTTGTATCTGTTGCAATTTCAGCACTAGGCAACTTATCAATATTTGGATTATCTATAAGAAATATTTTAAGTATATTTATTGTATTATTGTTAGGTTGGAGAAATGGCATACTAGTAGGAACAACTGCTGGAGTAACAATTGGTGTAACACTAGGAATAATTTCACAAAATGAGCCAATAATTGTCGCAGAATATGCAATTTCTGGCATGATTGCAGGATTACTTAACAGATTTGGAAAAATAGGTGTTATAATAGGATTTTTAGTCGGTAATGGAATATTATTTTATATATCAAAAGGAGATACTAGTAACTTTATAATGTTCAAAGAAGTTCTAGTTGCTGCAATTGGTTTATTATTAGTTCCTAGATGGGTTAGAATAGATATAGAAGGATTAAATACAAAAAAAGACTTTTTACCTATATATGTTAATAATAGGCTAAATCCAAGTAGTGAAGCAATAGAACAATTAAATATGGTTTCTGAGACAATAAAAGACATTGCAGAAACATATGAACCAGTAGTAAACAAAACAAAAGAAGAAATAAAACAAAAAAATAAGCAAACATTTATAACAGAATTATTAAATAATCTAGAAGGCTTAGAAGACAATATTTTATATGAAGACATTGCTAATACAAAAAGTGAAATAATTGATGATATATTTAATCTTTTACTTGAAAAACAAGAAATAGAAAATCAAGATTTAATAAATATTTTTGCAAAGCACAATAATTACATAATTGCCACAGAAAATAAAAAAATAAAATCTGAAGTAGAACAAATTGTTAAAGGAATTAATTATGCATATAAAACAAGTAAATCAAATTTTATTTGGGAAGAAAAAGTAAAACAAAATAAACAAAGCGTACAAGCTCAGCTAGACGGTGTTTCAAAAGCAATTTCTAGTATTGCAGTAAAAATAGAAAAAGAAACAAAAGAAGACGATTTATATGTTGATAAAAAGAAGAAGGCAATAGTAGCATTAGAAATTAAAGGAATACTAGTTGATGAGTTAAATGTAAATAAAAAAGAAAACAGAACATTTATAGAAATATTTCTAAAAGAAGATAGCAAAACAAGTGAAAATAAAGATACAGAAAAAATAAAAAACGTTTTAGAAAAAATTTTTGCTGAAAAATTAATGGTTAATGATGTTAAAACAAGAAAATTAAATAAACTAGGAAAAAGAGCTTTTTGCTACATGTCAGAAGACAAATTTTTATTACAAATAGGACAAGCATCAAAAGTAAAGAATGGAAGTCCTGTATCAGGAGATAGTTGTTTACAAATAAGGCTGAGTGATGGCAAATATTTATTGGCAATCAGTGATGGAATGGGATCAGGACCAGAGGCAAGAAAAAGTAGTCAAATTGCAATAAAAATGTTAGAAAGATTATTAATGTCTGGGTTTGACAAAAATACATCAATAGACTTAATAAATACAACAATTATGAATGCTAATGAAGAAATATTTGCTACATTAGATATCATAATAATTGATCTATTTAATGGAAAACTAGAATTTATAAAAAATGGAGCATGTCCAACATATGTAAAAAACGGTAAAAATGTTCAAATTGTAAAATCTTTAAGTTTACCAGCAGGTATCTTAAAAAATATAAATTTAACTACATATGATAAAGACATAGCAAATCAAGATTTATTAGTAATGTGTAGTGACGGAATAATTGATTCTAATATTGAATATAAAAATAAAGAGTTATGGATTAAATATTTATTAGAAGATATTG
>ERZ1643249.252-NODE-252-length-66385-cov-33.734630_pt1 | contig 66385 bp, 81 predicted proteins | sample MGYA00579263_ERZ1643249 | MGnify/ENA primary metagenome ERZ1643249 (study PRJEB29033, sample SAMEA4952264) | chicken gut metagenome | biome: Broiler Chicken; feature: Gastrointestinal Tract; material: Caecum | place: Ireland | collected 2018 | study: Broiler...
TGCAGATTTTATGCGGCCTGCAGGTGGTTTTCTTCTTATTCAACTGTCAAACTCCCGTGCGAAAAGTCCCATGACAAATTTAATCATATTCCGAAAATCGAACATACGGTTGCAGTTTTTCTTCCCCCGTGGTATGATTTTAAAGAATCGAAAAGGATAAGGACGAAAAATATGATTGCATTTTTGAGAGGCACGGTGGCTGATCTGACAGAAGGCAGCGTGGTATTGGATGTAAATGGCGTGGGATATGAGGTGCTGGTGCCGGGACAGCTGATCGATATGCTGGAAGGTGTCGGTCAGGAACTGAAGCTGTATACATATATGCAGGTGAGAGAGGACGCGGTGGCGCTGTTCGGTTTTCTGACCAGGGATGATCTGCAGATGTATAAGATGCTGATCGGAGTAGGAGGAGTGGGGCCAAAAGCGGGCCTTAGTATTCTTTCTGCTCTGGGAGCGGATGATCTGCGTTTCGCGATTCTGGCGGACGACGCCAGGAAGATCTCGAAGGCGCCGGGGATCGGAGCGAAGACGGCGCAGAAGATCATCCTGGAACTGAAGGATAAGCTGGATGTGGAAGAAGCTTTTGAGAAGAAACTGGCTTCTGAACAGAGTTCGCCGGAAGCGTATGCGCTGTCCGGGAACGGAGCGGTACAGGACGCGGTGGAGGCGCTGACTGCTCTGGGATACGGAAGTACGGACGCCTTGAAGGCGGTACGGCAGGTGAAGCCGACGGAAGACATGGATGCGGAGGCGATCCTTAAGGAAGCGCTGAAACGGATGGCTTTCTGACAGAGAGAAGAAACGGGCAGGAGAGTTGGACATGGAGAAGCGCAGGATTATCACTACGGAGGCGGCGGAGGAAGACATCCGCATCGAAGGAAGCCTCCGGCCCAGGAGCCTGGATGAATACATCGGACAGGAAAAGGCAAAAAACAATCTGAAGATTTATATAGAGGCGGCCAAAACCAGAGGCGAGCCGCTGGATCATGTGCTGTTTTACGGCCCTCCGGGTCTTGGCAAGACGACCCTGGCAGGGATCATTGCCAACGAGATGGGCACGCACATGAAAGTGACCAGCGGCCCGGCCATCGAAAAACCGGGGGAGATGGCGGCGATCCTGAATAATCTGCAGGAAGGGGATGTTCTTTTTGTGGATGAGATCCACCGTCTGAACCGGCAGGTGGAGGAGGTGCTGTATCCTGCCATGGAGGACTATGCTATTGACATCATGATCGGGAAAGGCCCTTCGGCCAGAAGCATTCGGCTGGACCTGCCGAAGTTTACTCTGGTGGGCGCCACCACCAGAGCAGGGCTTCTGACGGCTCCGCTGAGGGACCGTTTCGGAGTCGTGCATCATCTGGAGTATTATACTGTGGGAGAACTGACCACGATCATCCGCCGGTCGGCGGTGGTCCTGGGAGTGGAGATCGATGAGAAAGGAGCGGCAGAGCTGGCCAGACGTTCCAGAGGCACGCCGCGCCTTGCCAACCGTCTTCTGAAGAGAGTACGTGATTTCGCGCAGGTAAAATATGACGGCAGAATCACGGAAGATGTGGCCATGTTCGCGCTGGATCTTCTGGAAGTGGACCGTCACGGACTGGATCAGTCTGACCGCATGATCCTGCGCACGATTATTGAAAAATTTGCCGGCGGGCCGGTTGGGCTGGATACGCTGGCGGCAGCTCTTGGAGAGGACGCGGGGACGTTGGAAGACGTCTATGAACCATATCTTTTGCAGAACGGATTTCTGAACCGCACGGCGCGGGGACGGGTGGCGACGGAAGAAGCCTACCGTCATTTGGGGATTGCTTTTCCGGGCTAAACCGGTATAATATACATAGAAACGGTCCCGAAGGGGCAGACCCGGAACGGAAGGAAAAGGGATGATATGGCAAAGAAAAATACGGCCGATGTACTGATAGGCGGAAAGGTATATACCATCAGCGGATATGAGAGCACGGCGTATCTGCAGAAGGTCGCCTCCTATCTGAATGAAATAGAAGAGCAGGTATCCGGTATGGAAGGGTATCGCCGCTTAAGTTCGGAAGAGAAGCAGCTTTTGAAGAATATGAATCTGGCAGACGCTTATTTTAAAGCCAGCGACGCCAGAGATCAGCTGGAAAAGGAGATTGAGCAGAAGGACAAGGAGATCTATGGTCTGAAGCACGATCTGATCGACGCCGAGATGGAAAAGGAAAAGCTTCAGAAACAGATCTGGGATCTGGAAGCACGCCTGAAGGATGAGGAGAAAAGGCAGAACCGTCTGGCTCAGTCTGCGGCGAATCGGAAGCTGAACAGACCGGAACAGAAATTATAGATAGATACTACAGCAGGCCAGCTCTTTTACGCGCTGGCCTGTGATGTTCGTGCAGAAGGATGAGAGTATGGAAGAGAGAGGACTGGAACTCCTGGCCCCGGCGGGTTCTTTAGAAAGTCTGAAAGCGGCCGTTCAGGCAGGAGCGGACGCTGTTTATATGGGTGGAACCCGTTTTGGCGCGCGGGCTTACGCGGAGAATCCGGGAGGAGAAGCTCTCCTGGAAGCGATTGATTATGCCCATTTATATGGAGTGAAGCTGTATCTGACTGTCAATACGCTTCTGAAGGACGCGGAGCTGGAACAGGAATTATACGAGTACCTGCGGCCTTGCTATGAGAGGGGTGTGGACGCGGTGCTGGTTCAGGATATGGGTGTGCTTGCCGCCATACGAGAATGGTTTCCGGACCTTCCGGTGCACGCCAGCACACAGATGAATCTGTGCGGTTCGGGAAGCGTCCGTCTGCTTGAGGAGGCCGGGGTCAGCCGCGCGGTGCTGGCCAGGGAACTGTCCCTTGCGGAGATTGCCCGGATTCATCAGGAGACGGGCATGGAACTGGAAACCTTTGTGCATGGCGCGCTTTGCTACTGTTATTCGGGCCAGTGTCTCTTCAGCAGCATTCTGGGAGGCAGGAGCGGGAACAGGGGGCGCTGCGCCCAGCCATGCCGCCTGTCCTATGAGGCTCTGGACCACGGAAATCCGGTTTCCGGAAAAACAGGGAAGCCTCTCCTCAGTCCCAAAGACATCTGTACGCTGGATCTGATTCCCCGGATCGCCGAAGCGGGAGTGTATTCTCTGAAGATCGAAGGACGCATGAAACGGCCCGAATACGCGGCCGGGGTGGTACGCATCTATCGAAAATATATAGACTGTTATCTGAAAGACGGAAAGGAAAAGTACCGGGTGGATGAGGCTGACCGGCGGGAACTTCTGCGTCTGTTTAACCGGGACGGTTTTTCCGGAGGCTATTATGAACAGCACAACGGAAAAAATATGATGGCGCTTTCGGACCGGCCGGCAAAGGACGCGGAGAAAAAAGCGTATGAAGAATTGATCGGCCGTCTGCGGGCTTCTTATGTGGAGACGGAGAAAAAGATTCCGGTCAGAGGGACGCTCCTGGCTGCTGAAGGGACTCCGCTGACTCTGCATGTCCGGGGACGCGGTGCAGAGATAACTGTTGAGGGAGAGATGCCCCAGGTCCCTAAAACCCGTCCGATGGAGGAGGAACAGATCTGCAGACAGCTTATGAAGACAGGAAATACTCCGTTTGTCTGGGAGGACCTGCAGATCCGTATGGAGGGACCGCTTTTCATCCCGGTGCAGGAACTGAACCGGATCCGGAGAGAAGCGTTATCCGGATATGAAGCAGCGCTCCTGGCGCACGGGAGAAGGGCAGCGGATAAAGCCCGGGAATGTATAAATCCTCTCCGGCGTCCGGTCCCGGCAGAACGGACGGCTCTCCATATTTCCGTGGAGACGGAGGAACAGCTGGGAGCAGTGCTTGCCTTGGCAGGAGAACTGAAACGGGACAGTATCCCACTTACGGCTATTTTCCTGGAGCAGGAGACCATGGAAGAATGTATGTCAGAGCTGACGGAGAAAGTACACAGACAGGGACTGGAAGCATGGACGGCTCTGCCGCACATCTTCCGTATGGGGACGGAGAACCGTTTTTATAGACATCCGGAACTCTGGAACGGGGCATACATGGACGGTTTTCTGGTCAGGAATCCGGAAGAGTATATGTTTTTGAAAGAGAACAGGGCGGACGGCAGGATCATTCTGGATCACAATGTCTATACCTGGAACCGACGCAGCCGCCGGTTCTGGAAAGATCAGGGCGCGTGGATGTTTACAGATCCGCTGGAACTGAATGCGGGAGAACTGAGTGCAGTTTCCGGTGAGGACAGCGTCCGCATGATATATGGGAGATATCCCATGATGGTCACGGCGGGATGTCTGCACCGGACTCTGGACCGGTGCGGGAAAAGGCCGGAGGTCTGGACGTTGAGAGACCGCTATGCCAAAGAGTTCCCGGTGAAAAATTACTGCAGGGACTGTTATAATATCATATATAACAGCCAGCCGCTCTGCCTGCTGGATCTGGAAGAGAAAATAAGAGGAATCGGCGCGTTCCGGCTCAGCTTCACCACAGAGGGAAAAGAACAGGTATCAAAAGTCCTGGATGCATGGATGAAGCGGGAGCGGCTGGAGGCGGAGATAACCAGAGGACATTTTAAACGGGGCGTGGAGTAAACAATGGTAAATATTATTACCGATCTTGCAAAATATGTCATGATAATATTACTGGCAGTCTTTACGCTGCTGGGATTCCGGCTCGTGCGGGGGCCGGAGGAAAAAAAACGCGCCGCTCTCTGGGTACAGGATTTTCTACTGTTTGCGCTGCATTTCACAGGGAACGCAGTGTTGTTCCTGAATACGGAGAATAAAGAGCTTCTGTATTTTTACGGGATGCAGCTTCTGGCATTTCTGATATTTCTGCTGCTGCAGAGGATCGTATATCCCAGATCGGATAAACTTTTGAATCATAATCTGCTCTTGCTGCTCAGCGTAGGTCTTCTCATGCTGTCGCGGCTTTCCTTTGACCGGGCGGAGAGACAGTTTCAGATCGCCGTGCTGGCAGGAGGACTTACTTTTCTGATTCCGTGGATCATTCGGAAGGCGGGAAGGCTCCGGGAACTGTACTGGGTTTACGGAGCGGGCGGACTGCTTACGCTGATCGCCGTGCTGATTCTGGGCAATACGGCTTTTGGAGCCCGGCTGTCTCTGACGATTTACGATGTGACGATACAGCCGTCTGAATTTGTGAAGATTCTGTTTGTCTTTTTTGTTGCCGGTATGCTCTATGAGACACAGGATCTGAGAAGAGTTGTGATCACTACCTGCGCGGCGGCGGCCCATGTTCTGGTGCTGGTTTTGTCCAGAGATCTGGGCGGCGCTCTGATATTTTTTGTGACTTATCTGGTCATGCTTTATGTGGCGACGAAACAGCCGCTGTATTTTCTCGCCGGTTTGGGCGCCGGATGCGCGGCGTCATTTGTGGCATGGCGCCTGTTTTCGCATGTCCAGGCACGCGTGCTGGCATGGAGCAATCCTTTTGCGGTGATTGAAGAGGAAGGATATCAGATTGCTCAGTCTCTGTTTGCCATCGGAACGGGAGGATGGTTCGGTATGGGTCTGGGGCAGGGGATGCCGAATAAGATCCCTGTGGTGGAAGAGGACTTTATTTTTTCTGCTATTGCCGAAGAGATGGGGATTTTGTTTGCTGTTCTGCTGGTGTTTGTCTATCTTTGCTGTTTTTATATGATTTTGAATATTGCCATGTGTCTGAAGGATGCCTACTACAAACTGGTGGCCCTGGGCCTGGGGACATTGTTGATCTTCCAGGTGTTCCTTTCCATCGGCGGCGTGATTAAATTCATACCGTCTACGGGGGTGACGCTTCCGTTCATCAGCTACGGGGGAAGTTCTCTCCTGAGTATGTTTGCGGTCTGGGCGATTGTACAGGGAATGTATCTGAAACGCGGCGATGAGGTGGCTGAAAATGAAAAGGAAAAAGGAAAAGGGCAAGGCAAAAAGAACTAACCGGGAATACACAAATGTGCTCTGGATCATCACAGGCGTTTTCGTGCTGATGGTGGGATATCTGGTCTGGTTTCAGATTGTGGACAGCCGTGATGTGATCAACAACCCATACAACGCCAGACTGGATACTTTTGAGGAAAAGGTGGTCCGCGGTAATATTCTGGCATCAGACGGTCAGATCCTGGCGTATACCCGGGTGGAATCGGATGGAACGGAAAACCGGATCTATCCTTTCGACTGCACATTTTCTCATGTTCTGGGATACGCTGACTATGGGAAAACCGGGATCGAAAGCCTCGGAAATTTCCAGCTGCTCACATCCAATGCTTATTTCATTGAACGGTTCCTCAATGAGCTGCAGGGCGAAAAAAACATCGGGGACAGTCTGGTGACGACGCTGGATGTGGACCTGCAGACCGCGGCCCACGACGCGCTCGGTACCAGAGAAGGCGCTGTGATCGTGATCGAACCTTCCACCGGGAATGTGCGGGCGCTGGTGTCCAAACCGGATTATGATCCGGGCACGGTGGCGGAGAATTGGGAGGAACTGAGTACCTTTGAGGACAGTATCCTTTTGAATCGGGCCATGCAGGGGCTTTATCCGCCGGGTTCCATATTTAAAACAGTTACGCTCCTGGAATACCTGCGTGAACATAATATGGACGAAGACTTTTCGTTTACCTGTACCGGCAGTGTCGGCGTGGGCAATTCTTCCATCAGCTGTTATCATGGAAATGCTCATGGAGACCTGGATTTGAAAGAAGCGTTTGCAAAATCCTGCAACAGCGCGTTTGCCGATATGGGAAGAGATCTGGATGTGGAAGAGCTTCAGAACTTGGCTTCCCAGCTTTTGTTCAACTCCGATTTGCCGTTGTCTTTTCCATACAGCAGGAGTTCCTTTTCTCTGGAAGAAAATGATACGGAAGCCATAAAGATGATGACAGCTATCGGACAGGGAGACACGCTGGTGACGCCTATGCATATGGCGATGCTGGCATCTGCTGTTGCAAATGACGGAGTATTGATGGTTCCACGTTTCCTGGATCGGACAGAGAATTATACTGGACAGTTGGTGGAGCGCTATTCTACGGAGACTTACGGAGCGCTGATGACGCAGGAAGAGGCGCAGGTCCTGCAGGAATATATGCGGGCAGTCGTTGAGGACGGTACGGCTTCGGCGCTTCAGAGTGACTCTTACACGGCTTCCGGTAAAACCGGCACCGCAGAATACAGCAGTGACAAGAGCAAAAGCCACGCATGGTTTATCGGGTACGTGACTGGCAGCAAGCCGGATCTGGCGGTCTGCGTGCTGGTAGAGGAGGCGGGGTCGGGCAGCGAATACGCGGTTCCGATCGCAAAAAGAATATTTGACGCATATTATGCGGAGTAAGGAGCAGTTATGGGACTTCCTGTTGCATTTATAAAAAATATGAGAGAGATCCTGGGAGAGGAGGGGCTGGCCGAATATCTGGACAGCTTTGAGAAGCCTAAGTTTACCGGGCTTCGGGTGAATACTTCCAAGATTTCCGTGGAAGAGTTTCTGCGCATCAGTCCGTTTAAGCTGCGCAGAGTTCCGTGGACGGAGAATGGGTTTTATTATACAGAGGAAGATTCGCCCACACATCATCCCTATTATTATGCAGGGCTGTATTATATCCAGGAGCCCAGCGCCATGGCTCCGGCGGCTGTCCTGCCGGTGGAGAGAGGGGAACGGGTACTGGATCTGTGCGCGGCTCCCGGAGGAAAAGCTACCGAGCTGGGCGCGAAGCTGAATCATACGGGACTTCTGGTAGCCAACGACGCCAGCGCCTCCAGGACGAAAGCGCTTCTCAAGAATCTGGAAGTATTCGGAATCCCGAATCTTCTGGTGACCAGCGAGATGGGAGACCGTCTGGACCGGTATTTTCATGAGTATTTTGATAAGATCCTGATTGACGCGCCGTGCTCGGGCGAGGGCATGTTCCGCAAGCAGGCCCATATGATCCCGGCGTGGGAGAAACAGGGGCCGGAAGTATTCGCGAATATGCAGCGGGAGATCCTGCGCCAGGCGGCAGAACTGCTGAAACCGGGCGGGACGATGCTCTACTCTACCTGTACTTTTTCAAAGCTGGAGAATGAGGGCAGTATAGACGGATTCCTGGCAGAACATCCGGAATTCACACTGGAAGAGATCCCCCGGCAGGAGGGTTTCTGTTCCGGCATGCCGGAACTGGTGGGAAGCCGTTTCCCACTGGAGAGATGCGTCCGGCTGTTCCCTCACAAGATAGACGGGGAAGGCCATTTCCTGGCTCTTCTGAAAAAAGCGGGAGAGAAGATCCCGGGCGCGCCGGAACCTGCCGGCAGACCCGGCAGGATTCCCGCGGAGCTGGAAGCTTTTTTACAGGATGTATCGATGCCCATGGAACTGTCCAGGATTGTGGTCAAAGACACAAAGGTATTTCTGATGCCGGAAGGAGTGGGACGGTGCCCGGGGCTTCGGTTCCTGCGTTCTGGACTGTATCTGGGCGAGCTTTTGAAGAAACGCTTCGAGCCCAGCCAGGCATTCGCCATGGCGCTGAAAAAAGAAGAATACGCTTCGGTGATTGATCTTTCCGCAGCGGATGACCGGGTCATCCGTTATCTGAAGGGGGAGACTCTGGAGATCGAAGACGGCGAGAGTTCCAGGCCGGAAGGCTGGCAGCTGGTCTGCGTGGACGGTTATCCTCTGGGCTGGGGAAAACTGATCCGGGGAACTCTGCGCAATAAATATTTCTCCGGATGGAGGATGAACGCATGATGCGGCTGGACAGATATCTGTGCGAGACCGGTTTTGGTACCAGGAGCCAGGTGAAGGCCCTGTTGAAAAAAGGACTGGTGCAGGTAGACGGAGAGATTGTAAAAAAGGCGGAACTGAAGATTGACGAGGAACGGGCGCAGGTGTTCTGCGGCGGAGCGGCTGCGGTTTATCAGAAGTATATCTATTTGATGATGAATAAACCGCCGGGAGTGCTTTCTGCCACGGAGGACCGGCGCCAGAAGACGGTGCTGGATCTGGTGGAGGAGCCTGTCCCGGACGGGATTTTTCCGGTGGGCAGACTGGATAAGGATACAGAAGGACTGCTTCTGCTGACCAATGACGGGGAACTGGCACACAGACTGCTGTCTCCCAAAAAGCATGTGGATAAGATCTACGAGGCAAGGGTGGAAGGAAGGGTGACAGGGGAGCATGTCCGCCGGTTTGAAGAAGGTCTGGAGATCGGAGAAAAGAGGCCGACGCTTCCCGCGGTGCTTGAGATCCTGTCATCCGGGGAAGAAAGCCGCGTGCGCATCACGATCCGGGAAGGAAAATTTCATCAGATCAAAAGAATGTTTGAAGCGGTGGGGTGCCGGGTTCTGTGGCTTAAGAGATTGTCCATGGGAAGCCTTCAGCTGGACGGGAGTCTGGCACCGGGAGAGTACCGGGCGCTGAGACCGGAGGAGACAGAACGTTTGAAGGAGCAGACGGAATGAGAGAAGATTTTCTGCCTGTGAACCGGGCGGATATGGAGAAACTTCATATAGAACAGCTGGATTTTGTCTATATTTCGGGGGACGCTTATGTGGATCATCCGTCTTTTGGCACGGCGATCATCAGCCGGCTGCTGCAGGATCATGGATATACGGTAGGGATCATTCCCCAGCCGGATTACCGGGATGTGGAGAGCATCGCTGCCCTGGGCAGGCCGCGGCTGGCGTTTCTGGTGTCTGCCGGGAACATGGATTCCATGGTGAATCATTATACCGTGGCGAAAAAGCACCGGAAGACAGACGCCTATTCTCCGGGCGGCCAGATGGGCCGCCGGCCGGACCGGGCAGTGATCGTCTACTGCAATCTGATACGCCAGGTATATAAGGATGTACCGGTGATTGCCGGAGGCATCGAGGCGTCTCTGCGCAGACTGGCTCATTATGATTACTGGTCGGATTCCCTGCGCCGTTCGGTTCTTCTGGAGAGCGGGGCGGATCTGATCTCTTACGGGATGGGAGAGCGGTCGATTCTGGCCATCGCGGAAGCGCTGGACGCGGGGATCGCGGTCCGGGATCTGACTTATATCCCCGGAACAGTCTGTAAAGTCCGTTCTCCGGAGCAGATCAAGGACTGTATCCTGCTTCCGGACTACCGGGACATGCAGAAAGACCGCAGAAAATACGCCGAGAGCTTTTATATCCAGTACTGCAATACGGATCCGTTCCTGGGAAAACGTCTTGCAGAGCCGTATTCGGACCATTGCTTTGTAGTGCAGAATCCGGCGTCAAAGCCTCTGTCCACAGAAGAGATGGACGACGTGTACGGGCTTCCTTATCAGAGAACCTGGCATCCCATGTATGACGAGGCAGGAGGCATCCCTGCCCTGGCGGAAGTAAAATTCAGTCTGACCAGTTGCAGAGGGTGTTTCGGCGCCTGTTCGTTCTGCGCGCTGACCTTTCACCAGGGGAGGATTGTCCAGGCCAGAAGCCATGATTCTCTGCTTCGCGAAGCCGGGATTATGACGCAAGAGCCGGATTTTAAGGGATATATTCATGATGTGGGAGGCCCCACGGCGGATTTCCGGGGACCGGCCTGTGAGAAACAGGGAACGAAAGGAGCATGCCCCGGACGCCAGTGCCTGTTTCCGGAACCATGCCCTCGTCTGAAGGCGGATCATGAAGATTATATCGCGCTGCTTCGGAAACTGAGAGCATTGCCCGGGGTGAAAAAGGTCTTTATCCGCTCCGGCATCCGTTTTGACTATGTGCTGGCAGATAAAAAGGGCCATTTCCTGGAAGAACTTTGCCGCTATCATGTGAGCGGACAGCTGAAAGTGGCGCCTGAGCATGTGTCGGACAAGGTGCTTGCCTGCCTGGGAAAACCAAAGCATGCGGTCTATGAGGAATTTGCCGCGCGTTACCGAAAGATGAATGAAAAACTGGGAATGAAGCAGTATCTGGTACCGTATCTCATGTCTTCCCATCCGGGAAGCACCATAAAAGAGGCGGTGGAACTGGCAGAATACTGCCGGGATCTGGGCTACATGCCCGAGCAGGTGCAGGATTTTTACCCGACTCCGTCCACGATCTCTGCCTGTATGTATTATACGGGTCTGGATCCCAGGAACATGAAACCAGTGTACGTGCCGAAGGATCCTCATGAAAAAGCCATGCAGAGAGCGCTGATCCAGTACCGGGATCCAAAGAACCGGCCGCTGGTGGAGGAAGCCCTGAGGAAGGCGGGCCGTACGGATCTGATCGGTTATGGCCCCAAATGCCTGCTCCGGCCTGCCGGGAACGGACAGAAAGCCGCCGTTTATGGGAAAAAGCAGGATGGCAGGAGAAAAAAGAAAACAATCCGCAATATTCATCGCAGGAGCAGTCAGAAATGAAAAAATTACAAAAAGGAACTTACGGATATCTGAATCAGAATAAAAAAAGAGCCTGGCTCAAAGCGTTTTTGATGCTGCTGGGGCCTTTTATTCTTTTGATCGCGGGATGGGCGGTGAACGGCACGCGCCTGAACGTGGTCACGGTGATCGCGGTGGTCCTGTGTCTTCCGGGCTGCAACCAGATCGTGCACGCCATCGTCGCCAGCCGGTATCATTCCATAGACCGGACGTTATACGAGGAGACGGAAGAGGCCCGGGGCGCCTGCCCGGCGCTTTATGAAAATGTGCTGACCAGCTATGAAGAGACGTATTATATAGACTGCCTGGTGGTTTCGGGACGGGACGTGGCCGGATACACCAGCGACCCAAAGACGGACGCGAACCGGGCGGGAGAACATGTCAAAAAGACGCTGAAGGCCAATTCCTATAAGCAGAATGTGAAAATCTTTACGGAGAAGAAGGCATTTCTGGAGCGTGTGTCCGTGATTGCAGGGCATACGCCGGAGGAGGTTCCCTTTAAAGGAGACGACCGGTATCCGGGGCTTTCCAGGGATGAGATCATACAGAGTCTGATTACGGCAATTTCTTTGTAAGGGCGGGATTATGAAACAGATATTGATAAAGGAGAACGATGCGGGGCAGCGCCTGGACAGGCTGCTTGGAAGGTATCTGAAGGAAGCGCCGAAGAGCTTCCTGTACCGGATGCTGCGTAAGAAGAATATCATCCTGAACGGGAAAAAAGCGGACGGCAGTGAACGTCTCTCTCTCGGAGACGAGATCAGAGTATTTTTTTCGGATGAGACCTGGGACAAATTCGCCGGGAAGCAGGAAGATACCGGGAAGGCAGAGTTTCCCCGGGCAAATCTGGATATTATCTACGAGGACGAGCATGTGCTGCTGGTCAACAAGCCGCCCGGCATGCTGTCCCAGAAAGCGAAAGCTTCCGATATCTCCCTGAATGAATATGTGCTGGGATACCTGCTGCGCGGCGGGCAGTGGAAAGAATCAGATCCTTTCCGGCCTTCCGTCTGCAACCGTCTGGACCGGAATACCAGCGGGATCGTGGTCTGCGGGAAATCTCTGCCGGGACTTCGGGTCATGTCCCAGGTCCTGCGGGACAGAAGCCTTCACAAATATTACCGCTGTCTGGTCAAAGGAGCACTGCGGGAAGAGCAGTATCTGGAGGGATACCTCTGGAAAGATCCGGCTGCCAACCGGGTGCGGATCCTGAACAAGGAGCGGGAAGGGGCACAGTATATTGCCACAGAATACCGTCCGGTGGGGCGGGTCCGCGAAGACACGCTTCTGGAAGTATGTCTGATCACCGGAAGATCCCATCAGATCCGGGCGCATCTTGCTTCTACCGGCCATCCGGTGGTGGGAGATACAAAATACGGCGATCCGGAAGTCAACGACAGATACCGGAAGGAATATGGACTAAAGAGCCAGTTTCTGCACTCTTTCCGCCTGGAGCTTCCAGAACTTCCGGCTCCGTTGGAAGCTCTGTCCGGCAGGGTGTTTGAGGCGGAATTCCCGCCTGTCATGAGACAGATACTGGACAAGAAGGGAACATAAAAATATTATGTCAACTTGGAATACCAGAGGACTCCGGGGATCGACTCTGGAGGATATGATCAATCGAACCAATGAGCGTTATCGGGAACAGGGGCTTGCTCTGATCCAGAAAGTGCCTACGCCGATCACCCCGATTAAAATCGATAAAGAGAACAGGCATATCACGCTGGCATATTTCGACCAGAAAAGTACGGTGGACTATATTGGGGCGGTACAGGGGATTCCGGTCTGCTTCGATGCCAAGGAGTGTCATGAGAAGACTTTTCCTCTTCAGAACGTGCATGAGCATCAGATGGCATTTATGAGGGACTTTGAAAACCAGGGAGGAAAGGCCTTCCTGATCATCCACTATACCTCCGAGCAGCGGTTTTATTACCTGCATATTCGCCAGCTTCTGAAGTTCTGGAAAAGGGCGGAGGAAGGAGGGCGGAAGAGCTTCCGGATGGAAGAACTGGATCCGCAGTATTTCTTTGAATCATCCAAAGGATATCTGGTTCCGTATCTGGAACCGCTCTGCATGGATCTGGAGTCAGAAGTTGACAACTGACGGGGCCATGGTATACAATACTGATGCTGGCTTTTTCGTAGTAGCACTTTACCATATGAAAGCATCGAGAGACAAGGAGACTGACAGGAATGTATAATCAGATTCTGCATACGCCGGAAGGCGTTCGGGATATTTATAACGGGGAATGCCGGAGGAAAAAATATATTCAGGAGTCGCTGTGCCGGGTACTGCAGAGTTACGGATACGAGGATATCCAGACGCCTACTTTTGAATTTTTCGACGTGTTCAGCCGGGAAGTAGGGACCGTGCCATCAAGAGAATTATATAAGTTTTTTGACCGGGAAGGCCACACGCTGGTGCTTCGTCCGGATATCACCCCGTCCATCGCCAGAGCAGCGGCAAAATATTTCACTGAGGAGGATATGCCGGTCCGTCTGTGTTATATGGCGAATACATTTATCAACCATTCGGATTATCAGGGCCGCCTGAAAGAGACGACGCAGACCGGCGCGGAGCTGATCGGGGACGGCAGCGTGGAAGCGGATGCCGAGATGATCGCCATGGTGATTGAATCCTTGCTGGCGGTCGGCCTGGAAGAATTCCAGGTCAGCGTGGGCCATGTGGGCTTTTTCAAAAGTCTTCTGAAAGAATCCCATCTGGATGAAGAGATGGAGCTGGAACTTCGGGAATACATCTCCAACAAAAATATATTCGGTGTAAGGGAACTCCTGGAGCCTCTGCCGGTGGCTGCGGCGCTGAAGGAATCCTTTGCGGAGCTGCCGAATCTGTTCGGTTCCGCGGAAGTGCTGGAGAGGGCAGAGCGGTGCGCGGTGACAGAGGATGCCAAACGCGCCACGGAACGTCTGAGACGGATCTGGGATCTGGTATCCTGCTACGGATTTGAAAAATACCTGACTTTTGACCTGGGAGCCGTGAGCAAGTATAAATATTATACGGGCATTATCTTCCAGGCATATACTTACGGAACCGGAGAGCCGGTGGCCAAGGGCGGCCGTTATGACACGCTGATGGATCATTTCGGCAAACCGGCGCCTGCCACCGGGTTTGCGTTTGTGGTGGACCGGCTGATGAGCGCGCTGTCCAGGCAGAAGATCGAAATAGATACACATATCCCCAGAGCGCTGATCATATACCGGGCTTCCCAGGCGGAAAAAGCCATCGCGAAGGCGAGAGAGCTCCGCAGGGAAGGAGTCGCGGCAGAACTGGTGCAGGAACGCATAGGCAGAGATTACGTGTCCTACGCAGAAAAGAACGGGATCCAGGATATAATCTTTATAGAAGGATAGAGGACTGTATAGTATGAGATATTTGACATTTGCCCTGTGTAAAGGGCGCCTGGCGAAAAAGACCATGGAGCTGCTGGAAAAAGTGGGCATTACCTGCGAGGAGATGAAGGATCCGGATACCAGAAAGCTGATCTTTGTAAATGAAGAGAGAAAACTGAAATTTTTCCTGGCCAAAGGGCCGGACGTACCTACTTATGTGGAATACGGGGCGGCGGATATCGGGGTGGTAGGAAAAGACGTGATCCTGGAAGAAAACCGCAGAATGTATGAGGTTCTGGATCTGGGATACGGAAAATGCAGGATGTGCGTCTGCGGTCCGGAATCTGCCAGGAATCTGCTTAAGAAACAGGAACTGATCCGGGTGGCCACCAAATATCCGCACATTGCCAGGAATTATTTCTATGACCAGAAACACCAGACAGTGGAGATCATCAAACTGAACGGTTCCATAGAACTGGCGCCTATCGTAGGCCTGTCGGAAGTGATCGTGGATATCGTGGAGACCGGATCTACGCTGAGGGAGAACGGACTGAAGGTTCTGGAGGAGATCTGCCCGTTGTCCGCCCGCATGGTGGTGAACCAGGTCAGCATGAAGATGGAAAACGACCGGATCGGGAAACTGATCCAGGAATTAAAAGCGGTACTATAGGAGGCGGACTATGCGGACAGTAAAACTGGATGATACAACGAAAAAAAATCTGCTGGACACTCTGTTAAAGAGAAGTCCGGGCAATTACGGAGAGTATAACGATACGGTCACGGAGATCGTGGAGCGGGTGCGCACGGAAGGGGATCAGGCGCTTTTTGAGCTGACCCGGAAATTCGACTGGGACGGGATCGGAGCGGCCAATGTGCAGGTGACGGAAGAAGAGTTTCGGGAGGCGTATGAGAAAATTGACAAGAGGCTTCTTGAAACGATTCGGAAATCTCTGAAAAACATCCGTGAATATCATGAAAAACAGCGTCAGTACAGCTGGTTTGACTCCACTCCGGAAGGGACGATTCTGGGGCAGAAGGTGACGCCGCTTCGGGCGGCAGGCGTATATGTGCCGGGCGGAAAAGCAGTGTATCCGTCTTCTGTGCTGATGAATATAGTTCCGGCAAAGATTGCCGGGGTCAGCCAGGTAATTATGGCTACGCCCTGCGGCAAGGACGGCAGGGTCAATCCGTCGGTTCTGGTAGCTGCGAAAGAGTCGGGAGCAGACGCCGTATATAAAATAGGCGGCGCGCAGGCGATCGCCGCCATGGCATTCGGTACGGAAAGTATCCCCAAAGTTGACAAGATCACAGGCCCGGGAAATATTTTTGTGGCACTGGCGAAAAAAGCTGTATCCGGGTATGTGGGAATCGATTCCATCGCCGGTCCCAGCGAGATTCTGGTACTGGCGGATGAGACTGCCAATCCCAGGTACGTAGCGGCGGACCTGCTTTCTCAGGCGGAACATGACGAGATGGCCAGTGCGATTCTGGTGACCACCAGCGAGGAGCTGGGCAGAAGAGTGTCCGAGGAAGTGGATGAGTTTGTAAAAGGTCTTTCCAGGAAGGAGATCATCCAGAAATCCCTGGACAATTATGGCTGGATTCTTCTGGCGGATTCGCTGGAAGACGCGGTGGAGACGGTCAATCTGATCGCTTCCGAACATCTGGAGATCGTGACGTGCAATCCCTTTGAAGTCATGACGAAGATCCGCAACGCGGGGGCTATTTTCCTGGGAGAATACAGCAGCGAACCTTTGGGAGACTATTTTGCGGGGCCGAACCACATCCTTCCAACCAACGGAACGGCGAGATTTTTCTCCCCGGTGTCTGTGGATGATTTCGTAAAGAAATCAAGTATTATTTATTATTCCAGAGAGGCGTTGGAAAAAGCACACGAAGATATTGAATATTTTGCGAAGCAGGAGCAGCTCACGGCGCATGCCAACTCTATCCACGTGCGCTTTGAAGAGCCGGGAAAGGAGATATGAGATGGATCGCAGGGCGACGATAGAGAGGAATACCAAAGAGACCAACGTCAGTGTGACCCTGAATCTGGACGGAAGCGGAACCGCGCAGCTGGATACAGGGATCGGTTTTTTTGATCATATGCTGGACGGATTTGCCAGACACGGTTTTTTTGATTTAGCAATAAGCGCGGACGGAGATCTGGAAGTGGACTGCCACCATACCATCGAGGATACCGGGATTGTGCTTGGAAAAGCCATCAAAGAGGCAGTAGGAGACAAAAAAGGAATCCGGCGTTACGGCAGCTGCATCCTGCCGATGGATGAAACGCTGGTACTCTGCGCCGTAGATCTTTCCGGCCGTCCTTACTATGTGTCCAATGTGGAGTTCCCGTCACAGAAGATCGGAGACATGGATACAGAAATGGTACGGGAATTCTTTTACGCCATTTCCTACAGCGCGGAGATGAACCTGCATTTCCAGATGCTTGCGGGAAGCAACAGCCATCATATCTGCGAGGCTATGTTCAAGGCATTTGCGAAGGCGCTGGATATGGCGGTTTCCATAGATGAGAGAATCACAGGTGTATTATCAACGAAAGGCAGTTTGGAATGATGAAAAAAAAGTATCTGGTTCCTGTAATGCCTCTGCGCGGAGGCAGGGTCAACGGACAGGACGGCGTAAAACTTGCAGAATTTTACAGTGATAACGGAGCGGACGCAATCCTCCTTTTTGATTTGTCCGAGTCGGATGAAGAGCACGAAGCAAATATCGGACTTATGAAAGAGATAACGCGCGCGGCGGAGATCCCGGTCTACGCAGGAGGACACATCCGCCGTACAGAGGATGTGAAGAAAATCCTTTATGCGGGGTGTGAAAAAGCTATTTTGAATTATGGTCGGGAAAGCAATGTGGACATGACGGATGAGGTCTCAAAGCGGTTTGGCAGGGAAAAGATCGGTTTTTCCATTGCGGATGAGACGCAGCTCACCAGAGAACTGGATGAGAAAGGAAGTCTGATTTTGTGGTCAGGATCGGATACCCATTGTCCATATACAGGAGAACTGCCTGTGATCAGCGTCAGCTCCGCCGCTACAAAAGATGCGGTCATTAATGTGCTTGCCAATAAATGGGCAGCAGGGATCGCCAGTATTTATTTTTCCACAGAAGTGGCGGATTTTATGGGATTGAAAGAAGAAGCGGCGAAGCGGGGCCTGGAGATGAACGTTCTGGAGAGCAGCATTCCATGGAGCGAGATGAAGACGGACGCGGACGGACTGGTTCCGGTCATCGTGCAGGACTACCGGACATCGGAAGTTCTGATGCTCGCCTATATGAACGAAGAGGCGTTTCAGACCACGCTGCGTATCGGAAAGATGACATACTGGAGCCGCAGCCGGAACGAACTCTGGACCAAGGGGATGACCAGCGGCCATTTTCAGTATGTAAAGTCTTTATCTATAGACTGCGACAATGATACGATTCTGGCCAGAGTCAGCCAGATCGGCGCGGCCTGCCATACGGGAAACCGGACCTGTTTTTACCGCGATCTGGTAGAGCGGGAGAATGAAGGCAAGAATCCGCTTCGTGTACTGGAAGACGTGTATCATGTGATACTGGACCGGAAAGTGCATCCCAAAGAAGGTTCCTACACCAACTATCTGTTTGACAAGGGAATCGACAAGATTTTGAAAAAGGTAGGAGAAGAAGCGACGGAGCTGGTGATTGCCGCCAAGAATCCGGATCCGGAAGAAGTAAAATACGAGATGTCGGATCTTCTGTACCATGCCATGGTTCTGATGGCCGAGAAAGGCGTGACCTGGGAAGATATTACCGAAGAGCTGGCAAACCGTTAGAAACGGAAGGCATGTTTTCTTCCTCCGCATCATAAGATACAACAGGAGGAGGAATGAAGATGGGTGCATACAGAGAACAGCTTCTCAGAGAGACATACGGCGGACGAAGCGATCAGATCTACGGACATCCCGTGGAGGAGACTCCGTCCCGGACGCTTGCTCTTTTTAAACTGAAATTTATGATATGCATGCTTTTGTTTGCCGGATTTGCGTATCTGAGCTTTACAGGCGGAAGTATTTTTCATATAACAGCTGATGAGATTGTGGAAGCGGTGACGGACAATGATCTGCAGACGCGGCTGTCCGCATTTGCGGAGTCCTGGAACTGACTCTTTACGAGCGGCTGTCCAGATGATACAATAGACAAAATCAAACTGGAAAACAGAGGATAAAAGTATGGAATTGTTGGAGAGAAGAATCCGGGAAGACGGGATCGTAAAGAAAGGGAATGTGCTGAAGGTGGATAACTTTCTCAATCATCAGATGGATATCGATCTGTTCAATGAGATGGGGAAAGAGTTCCGCAGGCTGTTCGAAGGAAAGACGATCAACAAGATTTTGACTATCGAGGCGTCAGGGATCGGGATCGCATGTATCGTCGCCCAGTATTTTCATGTGCCGGTGGTCTTCGCGAAAAAGACACAGAGCATCAATATCGACGGAGAGGTTTACAGCACCAAGATCGAGTCCTTCACCCACAAGAGAGTGTACGATGTGATTGTCTCCAGAAAATATCTGGGGCCGGAAGACCATATCCTGATCATCGATGATTTCCTGGCCAACGGCTGCGCGGTAAGCGGCCTGATCGATATCATCGAACATGCCGGCGCTACGGTGGAAGGAATCGGGATCGCCATCGAAAAGGGTCAGCAGATCGGCGGACGCATGCTCAGGGAGAAGGGATATCAGGTGGAATCCCTTGCCATCATAGACAGCATGGACGATGAGACCGGGGAAATCCGTTTCCGTCATGAAAAATGATAGGTAAAAGAGTGCATGAAAGATGACTGGACAGTCAAAGCATGTGCTCTTTTTATTTTGGCAGACAATAAGTTGTTGTCAAGGCGGTCTGACTGGTGGTAAAATAGCATCAGAAAATACGTGAACGACTATTCACAAGGCAGAACAGGAGGCAAGCCATGGCGTACAACGGATTTGCGATTGACAAGTATCTGAACGCGGAAGAAGTGACCAGACAGCTGGACGAGCTGATCAAAAAGCCGGTCTATTCCATCCGCCCGGATAAGCTGGACGATTACGTGGAGAACTATTTTGAGAAAAAATGCGCGAAATCAAAAGAGATGATCGAGAAAGCCAAAGAGGTGATCCCCGGAGGTGTGCAGCACAATCTGGCGTTCAACTATCCTTTCCCCATCGTGGTCAATAAAGCGGAGGGAGCGAAGCTCTACGACATCGACGGGAACTGGTATTATGACCTGCTGCAGGCGGGCGGCCCCACGATCCTGGGCAGCAATCCGCCGGAAGTGCGGGAACGGGTCATCGATCTTCTGAATACCTGCGGTCCTTCCACAGGACTGTTCCATGAATATGAATATAAACTGGCGAAGAAGATCTCGGAGATGGTTCCTTCTGTACAGAAGTTCCGTATGCTGGGGTCCGGCACCGAGGCATGTATGTGCGCGGCCAGAATCGCCAGATTAAAGACCGGGAAAAAGAACATCCTGAAGATGGGCGGGGCTTACCACGGCTGGTCGGACCAGCTGGCGTACGGCATCCGTGTGCCGGGCACGAAAGGACTTATGTCCAAGGGAGTACCCGGGTTCGTATTCAGGCATACAGATGAGTTCTTCCCGAATGACCTGGAAGATCTGGAGAGGAAACTCCAGAGAAACCGTCTGTCCGGAGGCACGGCAGCCGTCTATATCGAGCCGGTGGGGCCGGAGAGCGGGACCAGGCCGGTATCCAAACGTTTTATCAAAGGCGCGGAATATCTGGCGCATAAATACGGGGCGCTTCTGATTTTTGACGAAGTGGTGACCGGATTCCGCATCGGGCCGGGAGGCGCGCAGAGCTATTTTGACGTGGATCCGGATCTTATAATTTTCGGAAAGATTATTGCGGGAGGATATCCCGGAGCAGGCGGAGTCGGCGGCCATGACGACTGTATGGCATACCTGGGCGCAGGGCTCGACTCTTCCGGAAAGAAAGTGTCCAAAGCCATGTGCGGAGGAACGCTGGCGGCGACGCCGATTTCCTGCGTGGCAGGATATTACACGCTGTGCGAGATCGAGAGAACCAATGCCTGCGAGAAAGCCGGGCGAATGGGCGACCGTCTGACAAAGGGACTGCAGAAGCTGATCGAAAAGCATCATCTTCCGTTCGTGGCGTTCAACCAGGGTTCTATCTGCCATCTGGACAGTGTGGGAACCATGCATTTTGTGGTGGACTGGTCGAAGCCCTGGACGATTCCGGAGGTGTTGAAGCAGACCGGCATCCGTCAGAAGGAAATGGAACACATGGGAGCCGCTTACATGGCGGAGGGGATCGTGACGCTGGCCGGTTCCAGGCTGTATACCAGCGCGGCATATACCGAAGAGATGATCGACGACGTGCTCGCCCGTTTCGACAGAGTCTTTGAAAACTGTGGACGCATCGACGTCTGAGCACAGCAGATATACAGCAGGGGAGGTTATAGAGATGGCTTATACAGAAGAAACTGCAAGAAATCTGGTGACAGAGTCTGCCAGGAAACTGCTCCGTACCGGACTGGTGGCAAGGACATGGGGCAATTTAAGCGCCAGGATATCTGCCACCCAGTTTGTCATCACTCCCAGCGGGATGGGATATGAGCATATGAGGCCGGAAGATCTGGTGACGGTGAATATCGAGGACTGTTCTTACGACGGTCCCCGGAAACCGTCCAGTGAAAAAGGAATCCATGCGGCTGTTTACAGTATGCGTCCGGAAGTGAATTTTGTCATTCATACCCATCAGGAGGCAGCTTCTGTCTACGGAATAACAGGCAGGGATCTGACGCATATAGATTCTGAACGGCTGGGAACGGAAGTTCCCTGCGCGCAGTACGGCATGCCGTCCACGAAGAAACTTAAGAATGCGGTAGTGGATGTGCTGCAGGGTTATCCGCAGACCAAAGCTGTGCTTATGAGATATCACGGCGCTCTTTGTATGGGAACGGACGAGGAGGACGCGTTTCTTGCCGCCAGAGAACTGGAGCGGGTCTGCAGGGAGCAGATCGGACTTCTTGGAAATAAGAACCGGGAGCAGCTTCCTCCTGCCCGTGATTACGGGAGAAGCATACGCAAAGACAGACGATTCTGTCTGCAGCTGAACGGAGAGAAAAAAGTCTACCGGCTGAACAGGCTGCCGGATGACCTGCCGGAAGAAGCGGCTTTCCATGCGGAGATTTACCGGCATACGGACGCAAAATATATCCTGTGGGACACCAGCAACGCAGTGCGCAGAGTGAGCCGGAGCGGAGAAGATTTTTCTCCCTATCTGGAAGATCTGATTCAGATCGCGGGGACTACGATCCGCTGCGCGGACGGCCATGATCCGGCGGGCGCGGCGAAAAAGCTTGCGGGCAGAAACGCAGTTCTGATCCGCGGGGAAGGAGCGTTCTGTACCGGCAGGACAAGAGACGACGTGGGGGCAGTGGCGGCTCTTTTGGAAAAAGGCTGCAGAGCGGCGCTGTTCGCGGAAAACTTTCCGGAATGTAAGCCTCTGGGCAGACTGGACGGCCTGATCCAGAGAACGGTCTATGTGAACAAATACTCCCGGAAGAAGGAGAGGTAGTCCGGATGCATGAAAAGCTGACAGAAGCAAAACTCGCGGAGATCCTGGAAGCAGGGATCCATGAGTTCGCGGAGAGGGGCATGGAAAAGGCCAGTATGGCGTCCATCGCCGGAAGAGCGGGCATCAGCGTAGGGGTACTGTACAAGTATTATTCGGATAAAGAGAGTTTTTTCCTGGCCTGTGTACGCCGCAGCGTGGGCAGGCTGGAAGAGGCGCTGAAGGAAGTGCTTGTCCGGGAGGATAAGATACTGGGGTACGCGGACCAGGTGATCCGCATACTGCAGAGGCATGCGGCGGAGCACGGGGATGATATCCGCATGTATCACGAGATCACATCCGTTAGAAACAGCCGCTGCGCGGCGGACCTGGCGGAGGAGATCGAGAAGATGACGGCAGGACTATATACAGACATTATAGGAAAAGCGCAGAAGAACGGGACTGTCAGAGAGGACATGGATCCCGGGACGGCTGCGTTTTTTTTCGATAATCTTCTGATGATGCTGCAGTTCGGACTCTGCTGTGATTATTACAGGGAACGGTGGAAACTGTACTGCGGCGGGGATCTGCCGGAGGATGATATGGTCAGGGAACAGCTGTTAAGATTTCTGGAATCCGCGTTTACATTTTCCAGGGAGGATGTTCCCCATGAGGGAGGAAAATGAAGATATGATTTATGTGCTGGCTTACGATATCGGAACGACAGGCGTAAAAACCTGTCTGTTCCGTGTGGATGATACGATCACGCTGCTGGCAGGCGTGAGCAAGGGATACCGTCTCTATATTCTGGAAGACGGAGGCGCTGAACAGGATGAAGAGGAATGGTGGCAGGCAGTCTGCGATACGACAAAGGAACTGTTTGCCGGGACGAAAGTGAGACCGGACGAAGTGGCAGGGATCTCTTTCTGCTCCCAGATGCAGGGGCTGGTGCTGGTGGACAAGGATGGGAAGCCGGTGCACCGCCCTATGAGTTATATGGATCAGCGGGCAAAGGCTGAGATACGGAAAGGTCTTGCCTACGGTCCGCAGATCGCCGGAGCCAATGTGTTCCGGCTGCTGAAATGCCTGCGCATCACCGGAGCCGTGTCCACCAGCGTCAAAGATCCTATGTGGAAATATAAATGGATCGAAAATCATGAACCGGAGAACTTCCGGCGGGCAGACAAGTGGCTGGATGTAAAAGAGTATTTTATCCGCCGGCTGACCGGAGAATGCGTCATGACGGAAGACTCCGCATTCGCGACGCTGCTCTATGACACCAGAAAAGGGAAAGAAGGGTGGAGCGCAAGTCTCTGCCGCATGTTCGGCATTCAGATGGAGCATCTGCCGCGCATCATCAGATCTTCCGACCAGGCAGGATCCCTGACCGCGCAGGCGGCGGAGGAACTGGGGCTTCCGGCGGGCATTCCGGTCTTTGGAGGAGGCGGGGACGCTTCCCTGATCGGCGTCGGCTCCGGGTGCGTGGGCGTGGGCGAGACGCATATCTACTGCGGCACCTCCGGATGGGTCGGTACCGTGACAGACCGGCAGATGGTGGACGTCTCCGCCATGATCGCGGCGATCGTGGGAGCACAGACCGGAAGATATAATTATTTTGCAGAGATGGAGACAGCCGGGAAATGTCTGGAATGGGTAAAAGACCATCTGGCGCTGGACGAGATCGGGATCTATCTGAAGAAAGTAGATGTGGCGGAAAGCCATGAGGCGGTATACCGGAGCCTGTACGATTATATGACCGAAGTGGTAAGCCAGGTGCCGGAAGGCTCCGGCGGCGTGATATTCACACCCTGGCTGCACGGAAACCGCTGTCCTTTTGAAGATCCGGCTGCGGCGGGCATGTTTTTCGGCATCCGCCTGGAGACGGGAAAATCAGAACTGATCCGCGCGGTGCTGGAAGGCATCTGCTATCATCTGCGCTGGATGCTGGAGTGTGAAGAAAGAAAAGTAAAGACTTCCTCTGTAATACGGTTTGTGGGAGGAGGCGCTTTGTCCCCGGTGACTTCTCAGATCCTGGCGGATATAACGGGACGTACCATTGAAGTAGTGGAGAGTCCCCAGAATGTGGGTGCCGTAGGCGCGGCCGCTGTGGCCGCTGTGGGACTGGGCGCCATCGGGGATCTGGACCGGGTGAAAGATTTCATCCCTGTGTCCGGCCGCTTTGAGCCGGATCCGGAGAAAAAGAAGATCTATGATAAATACTTTGACATCTTCAAAAGACTGTATCAGAGCAACAAGAAAAACTACAGGAGGCTTTCCCTATGAGCAATGTCAGGCACAAGGAGCTTTTGCGCTCGCTGAAATTTTTATTGTTTTCCATTTCCGCGGGAGTCATTGAGATCGCGGCCTTTTCTCTTCTCAATGAACTGACCGGATGGAGTTACTGGCCCTGTTACCTGATCGCGCTGGTACTGTCGGTGCTGTGGAATTTTACACTGAACCGCAGATACACGTTCCAGTCTGCCAGCAACGTGCCGGCTGCCATGATTAAGGTTTTTGCTTTTTACTGTGTGTTTACACCGGCTTCCACGGTACTTGGCAATTTCCTCGCGGAAAGCCTGCACTGGAATGAATACCTGGTGACCGTCATCAATATGGCGGCAAATTTTACCCTGGAGTTTTTGTATGACCGGTTCTTTGTGTTCCGGGACAGCCTGGATACCAATGAGCTGGCGAAGAAGCATTAGTTTGACTTCTCTTTTTTCACGTTTTATAATGAAAATAACTCGAAAAAAGATGAGGAATGCTGAATGCTGAAAGTTTTAATTGCAGATGATGAGGTAAAAGTTGGAAAGTTGATCCAGGCATTGATCTGCTGGGATGACTTGGGTCTGGAGTTAGTTGGTATTTACACGGATGGTAAATCCGCCTGGGAAGCGATCTGTGAGCATCAACCAGATATTGTGATTACAGATATCCGTATGCCGGTCATCTCCGGACTGGATCTTGTAAAGCAGGCGGCAGAGCAGAAAATGCCGACGCAGTTTATTATTGTCAGTGGATACAGGTATTTCGAATATGCTCATAAAGCGCTTCAGTACGGAGTGGAAGAATACCTTCTCAAACCCATTGAAGAAGATAAATTAAATGATGCACTCCGTCATATTGTAGACTTACATGAAGAAAAGTGTGCTGTAGACAGAATGCAGCAAAATCTGCAGAATGAGCGCGGCGTTTTGGACGAGGATTTTCTAAAAGCAGTGATGAAGCCTGGACTTGGGCAAAAAGAGCAGGAAGAGTTATGCAATAAGTACGGAGTAGAATTGAACGGCTCTTCCTGCAGTGCATTTTATATTCGGGTAGACCGGCTGCCTGATGTTCCGCGAAGCCATCTTCAGGAGAAAGCGATTCTGGAAGCTTTGCTTGATATAGTCAAGAATGAAGCGAAGATGATCGGTCTTGATATTGTGACAGCAGGGCAGGCCGGATTAAATATTTTGATTCTGATCAGCTGGCATCCGGAGCAAAAAGAGCAGGTACGTATTCTGTCACATAATCTTATGCGGCGTTTACGGGAATATTTTTCATCTTATAGAGATTATGTACCTACTCTGGGAATGAGCAATCTGGAGACAGAGCAGTATGATTATGCGGAGGTGTTAGCGAAAGCTAAAAAAGCTGCCGATCAGCGGCTTTTTCTTGGAGTAAACCGTAGAATTAAAGCAGAAAATCTTCCGGAGAGTACAATCAGCAGTCAAGAATTATTTATCAGATACAGTAAAGTATTTCTTCGCGGATTGGAAGCCATGCAGCCGGAAGATGCAAATCAGGCGGTAAAAGACTGTTTCGGACAGGCTGGGGCGAATGAAGCAGCCGGGTATGTATATTATGAGTTGTGTCAGGATTTCCTGCGGATATTGGTGGAACACAGTTCCAGTGAAAAAGGAAATGAGGACTGGCAGGAGTGGTATGAGAATCTGTATAATCTGACCGATCTAAATACGCTTCTTAAAACACTAAATTGCCAAATTGAAAATTATATTAAAGAATATCGTGAAGCAAGAGCAAAAAAAGACTCGATGCCGATCAGAGAAACAGTGCAATATATGCGTAAACATTACGCAGAAAAATTACAGTTGGACGATTTTGCGGCTAAGTATTATTTTAATACAACCTATTTTTCGGAGCTATTCAAAAAAGAAACCGGAAAAAATTTTACGGATTATCTTACAGAGGTACGAATGGAGGCAGCCAAAGAAATACTAAGGGACACCCGCATGCCTATACATGCGCTGGCAGAAAAAGTGGGTTATCGGGACTCTAAATATTTTAGTCAGCTTTTTACAAAACTGGTAGGAATCAAGCCTGTGGAATACCGGAGACTGTATCAGTGAGGAGGGATAAACCGTGCGTCTTTCTGTGTGGGCGGGTATTTTTTCTGCGGGAACGTTGATACTGATTGTTCCTCTTGTCTTATGGAACTGTGCTTTTCCAGTCTCTTTCTGGCTGATTATTGGTGGAATTCTCCTGTTCCGGCGGCTGCGTTCTTTAGAAAAGGGAATAGACTTGCTGCACGATCCTGAACTTTTCCAGAAGTATGCAGATAAATGTAAAATTCATTCTGTGCAGGATCTTCTGAAAAAAATTTCTGATCAGTTACAGGTAATTGAAAAACAATACTCTACCAGTGTTACAGACATTCATATGCGGATGGGTGCTTTACAGAGTCAGATTAATCCGCATTTCTTATATAATACTCTGGAAAGTATACGCAGTGAAGCATTGATTCAGCATTGTACGGATATTGCACAGATGAGTAAAGCTTTAGGGCTGTTTTTTCGCTACAGTATTAGTCAGAAAGAAAATATAGTAACAATCCAGGGAGAACTGGATAATATACGCAATTACTGTATTATTCAGAATTACCGCTTTGATGATAGATTTGAACTGGAAATACAAATTGAGGACGAAAATGATGATCTGCTGGATTGCCTGATCCCTAAAATGACTTTACAGCCACTGGTGGAGAATTGTATTTTTCATGGTCTGGAACCGAAACCGGGAAAGGGAAAAGTACGTATTCATCTGATGTCTACAGAAGATCGAGTAATTCTTACGGTTTCTGACAATGGTATAGGAATGGATGAAGAACAAATAGAAAAAGTGCGTGAAAGTATGACGACACCTAAAATGTATAAGACCTCTGAACATAGAAATGGAATTGCATTGTATAATGTCAGCGAGAAACTTCGCCTGGTATTTGGTGCTGATTTTGGATTTCAAATCTACAGTACTCCAGGGATCGGGACGGACGTAGAGATTTTAATACCGATGAAGAGGGACCGCAGTTCATTGTTGGTGTAAAGATGAAATGAAAAAAGAAATTTTACGGATGGAGCATCTAACGATACAGGGCGTTCACCGTTCAGCAGAGGATATTGATCTTTTGGTGAGGGCTGGTGAATGTGTTCTGTTAACCGGTCTGAATAATGCCGGTGCAAAGGAAGTCTGTGAATTGTTCGACGGCAGGGGAATTGCTGAAAAAGGGAAACTTTTTTTGTACGGAAAGCAGATTACAGAGATCCAGCGCAGAATCATGAAAAGACAGCGGGTATTTTATCTGGCAGGAAGACCCCCGCTGTTTAAGGATATTACACTTGCGGAATATCTTTTTTTGTTGAGAAAACATCCCATATGGAAATTAAAAGCAAATAAAAGGATTATGCACCAACAGGCAAATACTTTGTTTCAGCATTATAAACTGGATTTCCAGGCAGAACAGAAGAATACATCCCTGAACAGAGTAGAACAGCAGCTTTTCTGGCTGGTATGGGCCGCTGATCAGAATGCGGGCCTTATAGTATTGCAGGAGCCAGAGACAGGTCTGACAGCTCCGGAGATTCATCAGTTGACGGAGTTGATTTTTCAGATGAAAGAAGAAGGTATTTCTTTTTTGATCGGGACAGGTCACCCATCTTCTTTTTTTTCGGTAGCTGATCATGTAGTATTTATGCAGGGCGGAAAGATCCAGAAAAAACTATTGGAACCTTTGGATTTTCATTTGTGTGCGGACTTAATGGAGTCACAATTGGAGAATTCTCTGCATCAGACAGTAGAAAATAAACGGGGAAAAGTAGGGGATATATGTATTCAATATAAAAATTTACGAGAAGGAACCAGCCATAAGTTTGATCTGGATTTGCGATATGGCGAGGTGATGACGCTGACTTCACCGGATTCCATGTGGCAGGAAATATTATGGGAAGATCTGACTTTTAAAAAGAAATCAGAGGTGCTACTGCTGTTGAATGGAACACCAATATCCTGCAATTCTGTTACGGATTTGATGAAGTACCGGATTGTTACCTGGGCCAGCGGAGAAGCTTCTGACCGGCTCTTCGACAACCTCAATTATGGCGAAAATTTACTATTACCTTCTCTTAAAAGGATCAGCCGAAGCGGTTTTTATCAGAAAAATGCATCCTATGTTCTGCAGGACGAGGATTTCTTTGGCATTCCTTTGGCGGAAGATGACCCGGCACCCAAATCGCGTTATGAGCAATTAGAACTCATGACGAAGCGATGGGAATTTTTTCATCCTCGTGCTATCCTCATGTGGAATATCTTTTCGAATGCTGACGCAGAAGAGACAGAACTCTTAAAGAGATTTGTTCAAAATATTTCTAAGAGGGGAACGGCAGTATTGCTTCTTGAGGTAGAACTTAGCGAATGTCTGGATATCAGTCATGAAATAATACTGTTGCGGGAGGAAGGAAATATGCGGATTATGGCGTCAGAAGAACTGGTGGAGGCGCGGAAATGAAAATCCCTGACAGTAATTTTTGGATTAAATTAGGTATTTTTGCAGTTTGCATTTTGGTGCTTTTGCAGGGATATAACAGTTTTTCCTTTTTTGCATTTCTGCGCCAATGGACCATACTGGGATACATTGGCCTTGGACTGCTGCTGGAGCTTTTATGCGGCGATCTGGATCTGTCTTTTGGAGCACATGTTGGCGCGGGAGCGCTTCTTTTTACATATCTTCTTGGAAGGACAGGACAAGGCTTTGCCTTATTTGGAGTAGTTGTATTCAGCCTGCTGCTTGGACTTCTCAGGGGAATGTTGATTGCTGTACTTCGAGTTCCTTCGTTGATCATAACGTTTGCATTACAGGTATTGATAAGGGGAATGGCAAGCGCATTATCCAACAGCAAATACATATATTATTCCTGGGATCCTTTTGGAATACAGAAATCATACGCCTGGGTATGCGCAGCAGTATTAATGATATGCCTTGCTATTCTGCTTGTAGTTCTATTAAAAAAATCTTATTTTGGATTTTATTGCAGATTAATAGGAGAAAATCGTGATCAACTGGAAAAAATGGACATTCCCTGCGGAAATATCTTGATAGCTTCTCATACAATTTCAGGTTTGTTTTTTGCGATAGCGGCGGTTCTTCTGGTGCTTAGAGCCAATGGCGCAAGCTCAACTTCCGGAGATGGATTTTTATACCAGGGTATTTTAGCAGCCTGTCTCGGTAATGTTGATCTTTTAGGAGGGCGGGGCAGCGCTCATGATATTTTGTTTGGAGCATTGGCTGTAGTAATTTTAAATCAGCTGCTTACCAGATATGCATTAATGGGCAGTATGGAAAATTTTGTACAAGGGGTCGTTCTGCTAATCTCTTTGTGGAGATTAAGTGTCCAGCAAAATTATTTGAAACAGGAAATTGAATAGTCAATCAGAGGGAGAAAATTCGGGTATTTTGATAAAGATCCGAAAATTCTCCCTCTTTTTCTAAAATTACCCTCATTGAGTCAGATGGGAAAAAATCTTACAATATGTATATCTTAAAACATCAGAACAAGGAGGATAAAGATGAAAAAGGGTAATTTGTTTCAAAAGGTATTAGCAGTAATGTGCGCGGGCGCTATGGCATTCGGTCTGGTGGCGTGCGGATCCAGCACTACAAGTTCTTCCAGCAGTACATCAACAGAGGATACTACAGAAGCTGCAGACAATACGTCTGGAGATACCGCGGAAGAAAGTTCCGGAACCACGGTGACAGCAGACAATATCAAATTTGGTTTTCTTGCGCCGACTCTGCAGACAGAGTTCTTCATCAATATTGATGATGGTTTGAAAGAAGTGTCGGAGAGAGAAGGCTGGGATTATACATCCGTAAGTTTTGACGGTGATTCCGGCACAGCTGTGACTCATATTGAAAACCTGGTAACTTCCGGATGCAATGTAATTCTGGCAATGGTATCCGATACTTCCTGTGATGACGCTCTGAGAGCAGCTCAGGAAGCAGGCGTTATCATTATTGTAAATCTTCATTAAAGATGACAAAAAAACAAAAAAGTGAAAAAATCCGCAAAATGCCGAAAAACGCCGAAAAATCAACGTTTCTTCAAAATGACTGTTAATTATATGACGTCTTTTGTGCAGGTAAAAATTGATGATCTGAAGGGTACTTTAAGCCACATTTAAAACGGCTGAAAGTACCCTTCAACTTTTTGAATTTGAAAAGCATTGAAAAATCAACGTTTTGAACGATTGTTGAAGATCGGTTAAAGATGCCGTTTAACCGATCTTCCCGGATTGGGGAACCAAACTACATTTTCCGAGTTTTTGGTTCCCCAATCGAAAACCCTGTAAAATCAACGAAAACTTAGCTTCTCGAAAATATTGGGGAACCAAAAAGACTCAAAATGCGACTTGCAAATTTACCTATGTTATATCGTATCGGTTAGTTCCCCAATAATATGGGGTTACGGATATATCCGTAAATTCCACAAAAATAAAAGCAAAAAGCCCTGTTTTTGCCATTAGTTGAAGACGAGTTGAAGAAAAGTTGAAGGGTATTTATGCCATCCGTTTATTTTCCGTATTGGTCGATTCGGATAATCTTTGATCCACTTTTTCTGATCTGTTTGTTTTATTTAACTTAATTTGTAGTATTTCTATAAGTTCATTTTGATCCTCCTCAGGTAATTTTCGGAATCCAGTCAAAAGTCTTTCTTCAATATCAGAGATTTTGAAATTCTCTGATATTGGAGATTCCCCAGTGACCATCCAATCGATACTGCAATTTAGAGTTTTTGATAATTTGATGAGAGCTGAAGCAGAAGGAAGTGTCTTTCCGGATTCTATACTACTCATATTTCCAGATGATATACCGGTCTCTTCCTTAATTTGAGTGTGTGTAAGATTTAGTTCTTTTCGCCTTTTCTTTATTCTTTCCCCGATACCTGTAATCAAAGCCAGTACCTCCTCTCTAAAATTAGAAATCATACCTCTAAAACAAAAGAAAAATATTGACTTTCTCTAATTTTAGAGATAATATATATTTACGGATACTTCCGTACACAACGTAATTGTAACTTGATAAATCCTGACGGGCAACAGCAAATCTGGAAAATTTCATTATTCCATAAGGAAGAATGCCGGATCGGGTCAAGGAAGGAGGAAAACACATGGTCAAAACCCTGGAAGATCTGATCGAAAAACTGCGGGCCGATAATATGCGGACGCCGTCCTGGATAGAGTCGAACTATAGGGACTACATCAAATACCGGGACAGATGGTTTCAGGATCTCTGCCAGTTCCGCTGGGAGGACGAAATGAAAGTGGCAGAAGCCCGTATCACCGGTTACCTGCACTGCCTGTGGGAAGAGGAATATCTTTCTTATGAAGAGCTCAAAGCGATATTCTCTTCCAGCCTGAAACTTCAGTTTCCGGAAGAAACGGAGGCGGCATGCTGACAGTATCTCCGAATGTGGGAAAGTGCAAAGCAGAGATCATAGAGCAGCTCAACCGCCTCTCAGGGAGCCGGAGCCCCTATGAAGTCTTTTGCGACTGGGTGGAATGCAGCGCGATCGCGATCCAGAACAGCTGCAGACTCTCCCGTGACAAGCTCCGGACCGCACGGGAGGAACAGTACCTGCGGACGATCCGTCCATATGGCGAGAACGCTGGTCTCTTTGAAAGAATGCTGGGGCTGATGACGATGGGATTAGCAGACGGCCCGCACGATATCCTGGGTGAAGTCTATGTGGAAGTTAGAATCTGGGATAAAAAAACTGTACCGTTTTTTACACCGTTCCATATCAATTACATGCGCGCGAAAATGGCTGTCATGGATGAGGATGGGAATAGGGAAATCCCGCTGAACGAGCCGTCCTGCGGAGCCGGAGGTATGATCATCGCAACGGCAAGGGCTCTGATGGACAAAGGCGTAAATTACCAGGACTGCCTGGAAGTGGTAGCACAGGATCTGGACTGGAAAACGGTATATATGTGTTACATACAGCTCTCTCTCCTGGGAATCAGTGCCACTGTGGTACAGGGTGATACCCTGAGTGAGCCGTATATTCCGGGGCAGACTGCTCCCGAATGCGTATTCTACACGCCGAGAAAGATGGGAGTGATTCTATGAGCAAGAGGGGGAACCGGCGCGACAATACCGCTGCAGTACACAAAGAATTTGTAATCTGAGAAAGGAGACATGGATGGTTATTGTAAGCAAAGACAGGACAAGTCTGGCAAATATGGCGTATGTTGCGAACATCTATATCGCCAGTGACTGGTCCATAAAAGCAAACATGGCCGGAAATATGAGCATGATGAAGCTGGGGGCGTACGCCTCGGAGAAAGAAGCGGAGTACGCGCTCGGATACCTGACTGGCGAGATAAAATCCGGCAAGGATGTGATTTATATGCCATTGGATAACCAGATACGGGAACTGATCGCACTTGTAAAGACAGAATACCACCGTATTGACGGGAAGAAAACCAAAGGGCATGGCGGGTCATGACCGCAGGAAGGAGTCAAAAATGATAAAACCAGCACAGCTACATGCGGATCGACTCCGTACGGAAACCCAGAAAGATGGAGACGTTGCTATGGGTGAGCGGGGAGGGATAATCGGATATGTGCAGCTGTATTTCCGGATCAAAGGCGAAAAAGACACCTATTATTCCTGCTTTGATGGGGATTTTGGAAAGCCTTTATCAGGAAGACGGCTGCGGTCAATAAAAAGAAGCATGAAACGCGTGTATGAAAAATTCGATAAAGTCCATTCTGTCGAATTTTGCACAAAGGAAGAATGGGATGAAAAACAGTGTGAGCAACAGATCGTGATCAAGTGGGATGATACGGAAGGGGGAACGGAATCGTGCTAAAACCAGCGCAGCTGTACGCGGATCAGCTCCGCACAAAGATCCTGGAGACCTGGTACCAGCCGGAAAATATCTACTGGAACGGCGGCGCCGGTGATTCCATTCCTGACCTGCCGGAAGATAACAGCTCCAAGCACTGCTTCGTATCCGTGGATAAACGGGATCGCGTTATTGGATATATCTGCTACTACGTAGACTGGGTGGCAATGTCGGCAGAGAGTTTTGGGATCATCAGCTTTGATAAAGGAAACCTGGAATTTATTAAAGATCTCTATAGAGTGATTGACGAACTGCTTACAGATCGTATGAATCGTATTTCATGGTCCTGCTACGCAGACAATCCCGCGATCCGTGGTTATCGGAACTTTATTCGCCGTCATGGCGGGCGGGAATGCGGCTATTACAGGCAGTATGCCAGACTGCAGGATGGGAAGCTGCATGACAGCGTCATGTTCGAGATACTGGCGGAGGAATACAGGAGGGAAAAATGAAATATTTGGTCGCAATTTTAATTTCATTCTTGAGCATATGGGGACTGGCAAAAATATCCAAAATCGTTATTGAGGACATCAAAAAAGACCCGATAGCCAATTTGTTACTTCCGGTAGCCACAAGTATTCTAACATATGCAATATTACGGTGGTTATAGCAGAAAAGGTAAGGAGGTGATTCATATGTGGCTCATATTTCTGCTGACAACAATCATATGCGGCCTTGGATGGTATGTCTGTTTTCTGTCCACCAAAGCATTGATTTATTACATGAAGAGAAAAGGATACACCCCTCCGAGCGAAGCGGAAACGAAGGAGTGTATCCGGCAGATCGCTAGAACACACAAAAGGCCAAATTAAATTCTAACACAAATTAAAGGAGGAACCAGTATGGACAGAGAACAGATCGTAACCGCAATTCTTGAAACGGAACAGGAGATGCTGAAGAAATTCGGCATTAAAACGTCCGGTGAAAGCATCCATGTCATCGCGATGGCGGAAGAGACGCCGATCGTTTCCGTGAAAGGGGATTCCGAGCTGATCCGGAGGATGCTTTCATATACCATATCGTGGTGTATGGAGATGGCCATGGAAGCAGGGCGGGACCAGGAACAGGTGGAAAGATGGGCCCGGAAGATCTCCGAGGACGCGATCACCATTTCAAAACTTTAACTGCGCAGGAAGGGGGCATAGCATGACGAAAAAAGAAAGTTTCAAGAACGAGATACTGCTGCAGATGAAATTCCATCTGGACCATAACCAGATGGCGATCCTGGAGACAGCGCTTTCGGAAGCACTGTACCGCGTAGACATCGTGGAGCTCCAGACGCTCCCGGCAACGCAGGATATGACCAATGAGTATATCCTGGCGCTGTACGAACTGAAGAAAGGCCCAAGGCTGTCAAGAAAGACGGTGCGTGCATATATGGTGGCATTCCGGGAATTCTCCCGGTACATCGGGAAAAGCCTCCTGCAGGTCACCCAGGAAGATGTGGAGCATTACCTGCACCTGAAATATAAAGAAGGGAACAGCAATGCATCCCTCAACAACAAGCGCCGGAAACTGAGCACTCTCTTTGAATGGATGCGCAAATACGGCCTGGTCGCTAAAAACCCGGTAGGGGGCATTGAAAAGTTCAAGGAAACCTCCAAACCGGTCGACCACATGGATGCGGTGGAGTTTGACCAGCTGAAATGCGGATGCAAGACGAAACGGGACCGCGCCCTGGTGGAATGGCTGCGCTGTACGGCCATGAGAAAAGGGGAGATCCCGGGAGTGACGATCAATCAGATAGACTGGCAGGAAGGGAAGGTTCTGATCTACGGATCAAAGGGGGACGCCTACCGGACGGTCTGCCTGGATGGGCTGGCAATCAAATACCTGAAGGAATATATCAGCGAACGGGGGCTGGATACCAAAAGCAGCCAGCCGCTTTTCACCCACAGCAGGGGCGATGTGACAAAGGCATTGAGTGAAAGTGGGATTTATTCGGAGATCAAGCGGATCGCAGCCGCGTCCGGACTGGATCGGCGTGTTTATCCCCATCTTTTCCGTAAAACCACCGCGACCAACATCGTCCGGCGCGGCGGGACGGACGCGGATGCCGGGGAGTATCTGGGACACAAGCCCCAGGGAGTGACCTCCAGACATTATACCTATAAATCGGAAGAACATACCACCAGGATCTTCGATGCCTACGTGGCGTCTGTATGATCCTACAGGGTCCATAGCTCAAAAGGCAGAGCAGGGTTTTTCATCCTTTCACCCTGATCCGGGTTCGATTCCCGGTGGGCCCAATCACGCGTGATGACACTAACAGGAAGGAGATGATACCTATGGCAAGGGAATACCGCTGGTATGATGCTGCGCCGGATGTGGCAGCACTGATCGGTCCGGAATGGGACCAGACAGCGGCCCTGATCCGGATGGAGTATGGAGACCCGGAGCTTTTAGACCACCGGTGGATCGTGACCAGCAGCATGTTCCGGGCGCTGAATTTCTGCGAGGATGATATCGGGATACCGATGGAAAAGCTGAAGTCCCTTGTCCTGCAGCGCCTGCACCGGGAACTGCTCCGCTCCCTTAGGGAAACGGAGGAAGACCTGGAACAGGTGTCGGATCTCCTGTTTTTACTGGAAAAGGAAGGAGGATCTGGACATGGGTAAAGCGGCGGCTGTCTGGAAAACAGCAGAAGCGGCGCTGGGGCTTGCGGGAATCCTGGCCCTGTCAGGGATAGAAAGCAGCCTGTGGTGCCTCCCGATCGGGGCGGCGCTGGAGGCGCTGTTTCTGGCCATGGTCCGGGCAAGATGGAATGAAGAAGATATGGAAAATACTGAGCGACCTGAAATGGCTGATCCTGGCGACTCTGGGAGTGCTTGCATGGGCTGTACTGGCGATCCTGGTGCTGGACGGCTTCGTGGCGCACGCAGAAGGGATACATCCGGAAACCGGGGAGGCCATGCAGGACGAAGCATACTGTGACAGCCTGGAACTGCTGGCGATCTGCGTGGAGGCGGAGGCCGGGAACCAGGGCCTCGACGGGAAGCGGATGGTGGTGGATGTGATCCTCAACCGTGCAGACGATCCGGACTGGCCGGATACCATCGAGGGCGTGATTACTCAGCCCTATGCGTTCACCAGCTACTGGGACGGCGGCATGGACAGAGTCCTGGAGCCGTCTGAAGAGACGATAAGGGCGGTTCAAATGGAGTTAAACAGCCGTTCATGGCCGGATATCTACTACTTCACCGCCGGAGATTATGGCGAATACGGGACGCCCTGGAAGCAGATCGGAGACCATTACTTTTGTACGAAATAGGAGGAACCATGGCACGGGCAAAGAAGAAAAAGAGGATGACCGCGAAGGAGATCCGGGAAAGGGCCGAGGTAAAAAAGCGTCTGCAGGAGGATGGCATCCTACCGCCGGACAAGCCGAGACTGGACCGGAAAAAGTTCATTGAAGAGGCTCGGGAACTGTTCCTGGAATGGAAATCCTATGAAATGCTCCCGTACCTTAGCTGGGGGATCCAGGAAATGCTGGAAAAAAGGGACGGTTCTGGGAGATATTCCCTGGAGGCGGTGGGCGCGGCGAAAGCGGTAAGGCTGGCGGCTGAAAGGGCGAACTTTGAGGCAGAGAAACGGGAAGCGGGCGAATCTAGCTATACTGTCGGCGAACTTTATGCGAGAGTCCAGGATATTTATGGTGCATGAATTGCTTTTTAGGGAAAATTTCCTGTCAAAGTGAAACATTTAAAAAAAGGAGTCGTCTATCTTTAATGGGTGGAAGGGTCGTCAGGGCGACGGTAAACAGGCCATCAGGCCCTGAGCGTGGGGCGGGATACCGCCCCGGTTGGCACAGGATATATGCCGGGAAGGAGGAAAACACGTGAAGAGAACCAGGGAATATACGGATTTTGGATTGTGGCTGAAGGTGGAACTCTTAAAGCGCGGGCTGACCAGCGGGGAACTTGCCTCCCTGGTAGGCGTCAACTTCCGGGTGATCTCGGACGTCATGGTCGGCAAAAACAAGAGCCACCAGGATACCATCCGCGCCGCATTGGAGCGATACGACCGGGAACGGGAGATCGCGGGCTGATTCAGCCCTATACAGCAACTCGATAACAGGTCTGGAAATGGGGACAGATTATGGCAGCAGTGGCAGCAAAATTGACAGTGAAGGAATACGCTGAATTAAAGGGATGTACTGTTCGGTATGTGAGGAAAATGATCACATCCAAGCAATTAAAAGCAGATGAAATTCCTAGTGATAAAGGTGGCCGTGGCGGAGTACGCTACATTATTCCCCTGTCCTCCTGCCCTCCGGAAATCGTCAAAAAATATAACCGTCTCCATAAAGCGGACCATCCAGCGGCAGGGCCGGAAATGCCGTCCGGCCTGCCGAAAAGCATGGAAGAATTAAGTGAGAAAGAAAGGAAGGAAGCGACCATGTGGAAAACGATCTTGAAAAAATGGCAGGAATACCGGAACGGCTATCCGGGAAACAAAACGGAGGCGGATAAAGCCTATGTGGAGCAGCTGAAAGCCGAGCAGGGACTGGAGGTGACGGCAAGGACCCTGTACCGCAAAAAGGAGAAGCTGGATAACTATGGGATCTGCGCTCTGGCTAGTGGCACGGGAAAGCACAAAAACCATAAGAAAGCGATCCCGGAGGAAGTGTTCGGCATCTTTGAATACTATTACCTGGACCAGTCCAAAAAGACCGTGGCGGAGTGCATGCGCCTGACGGAGCTGGAACTTGAAAGGATCGGACGGGAGGACCTGCTCCCCCTGGCCAGTGCCAGTACCTTTGCGCGGGAGATTGCCCGGAGACCGGGGTACGAGAACCTGCTGATCTACTACCGGGAAGGGGAAAAGGCGTACGAAGATAAATGCATGCCGTATATCAAGAGGAACTATGGCGGCCTGATGTCCAATGACCTCTGGGTCTGCGACAATCATACGTTTGATATCCTGGTGGATGGCGGCGGGGACAGGCCTGTACGGCTCTACCTGACGGCATTTATGGATGTACGGAGCCGCAAGATGATGGGCTGGTATGTGACGGATACACCCTGTGCCGACGCCACGCTGCAGGCGCTGCGGCGCGGGATTGAACGGTATGGAATCCCCAAACAGATCCTGTCGGACAATGGCCGGGAGTTTGTAGTACACGATATCGGGGGCCGTGGATTCCGGAAGTCTCTGGAAGACGAACATCATATCCAGACGATTCTGGAGAGGCTGGAAATCGAGTTTCGGACGGCGCTTCCCAAGAATGCCAAGGCAAAGACCATCGAGCGGGCGTTCCGCGAGGTGAAGGAGTGCTTCTCCCGTCTGCTGGAGGGATATACCGGTGGAAATATCCTGGAACGCCCGGAGCGTTTGAAAGAGCTGGAGAAGGATGTTGCCGGCCTGACGGTTTACGCAGATTTTGAGCGTTACGTGGACGTCTATCTGGAGGGCTGGTACAATTACCAGTCCAGTACAGGGGCAGGCATGGGCGGGAAGACCCGGAATGAAGTCTATGCGGAGAACCTGTACGAGAAGCGCATCGCGCCGCCGGATGACCTGAACCTGATGCTCATGCGCAACTCCCGGATGGTCACTGTCGGGCGCAACGGCGTTACCATGAGGATCTATGGTACGGAGATCCAGTTCCGGTCGGACGACCTTATACGGTACCACATCGGCGAAAGGGTCTACTACCGCTACAACCCGGACGACCTCTCGGAGGTACGGGTGTATGACGCCCGGGACCGGTTCCTGGGGACGGCGCAGCAGCTTTCCGAGCTTGGCTATTTTGCCAGCAAGGAGGAAGTCGCCGAACGCATGCGTGAAAAGCGCCGCCTGAAGCGCACCATCGCTGCCTATAAAAAGGAGAAGGGCATCGAGGCGGAAGACGCGCTGGCGCTTGTAATGGCGGCTGCAGAACGCAACCTGGAACAGGAAGAGAGGCTGCAGCCCCGGATCACCACTCTGATCCGGGCAGCGGGCGAGACTCCTGTATACAGCGATGCGTTCGAGGAAACCGGGGACAGCGATCCCATCGACTGGGAGGCAGCCCTGGAACGGATGCAGCGGGCGAAGGGACTGGATACATAATAACCGATATTCCGGGGCCGGTACTCCTGGCCCCGGATGAAAAGAAAGGATGGATCTTATATGGAAGAAAGGATGAATGAGGACCAACAGGAAATGACCTATGAAGAATCGGTCGAATTTTTACGGAACTATATCGGGGCATCTGAGAAATCCCAGGCGGCAGTAGCGCAGGAGCTGGGTGTCTCGGCGTCGGCGCTCTCCAGCTTCCTTGCCGGGAAGTACAAGACCCCGCATACCCTGATCCCCAAGATCCGGGAGCTGAAAACTACAAAAGAAAAACGGGCGGACATGCTCTCTGCCCCGCCCTACGTAGAGACGTCGATCACCAGGAAGGTGCTGAGCGCCATCCGGTACAGCCACCTGCGCGGCGCGCTGTCGGTGGCATACGGGGATGCAGGGGTCGGGAAAACCCAGGCGTATAAACATTACCTGCAGGACAATGCCCTGGCCATCGGGATCACGGCCTCTCCTACCTACGCATCCATCACCGGAGTCAACGAACTGCTGGCAGAACAGCTGAATGTCCGGGAACACGTGTCCAGGAGGATCACCCGGGAAATTGTCTACCGGCTGAAAGGGTCCGGGCGAGTGATCCTGGTGGACGAGGCACAGCACCTGACCACCAGGACCCTGGATCATCTGCGGTGCATCGCGGACGAAGCGGGGATCGGGATCTGCCTCATCGGCAACGAACAGGTATATACGAGGCTCAGGGGCAGCGGCAAAGCAGACTTTGCGCAGCTCTACAGCCGGATCGGGATGCGCATGGAGGTACTGAACAAGCAGATCGGGCGTGAAGACGTGGCGGCGGTATTTTTTGACGCCCGCCTGAAGGAGGACGCCCTGGACCTTTTATACCGGGTCTGCCAGACAGGGCACAGCCTCCGGGGCGCAGTCAACGTCTATATCAATACGGCCGCCGCATTTGGCCCGGATGGCGTGTCTGCGGGAACATTGGCAAAGATGATGCGGGAAATGAACATCGGGAGGTGACAGGGTGGTACCAGAAGAGATCCGGGAGGGCTACTGGCGGGTGCTCCGCCGGACCCGGTCCTCCGGGCGGATCGCCCCGTCCGTGATCGCGCGGACGGAGGCCGCCTGGGGGAAATATGACGACGACGTGGTGGAGGAAGCCCTCCGGGTACATATAAACAAGTATCCCGGCTATAAAGAGAACTATACGCTGGGGATCATGCGGAACATGCAGCGGGAGAAGGACGCGGGACGGTCCTTTAAAAGGACGGATAGAAACCGCTTCAATAACTTCACCGCACGCGATTATGATTTTGACGACCTGGAGCAGAAGCTCCTGGCCGCACAGGATAAAGGAGGATGAGGAATGCAAAAGGTAGAATTCTTACTGGACGGTCCCGATGAGGAAGGGTGCGCGGAGCTGATCCGCGACCTGGGGTATGCGGCGGTGCAGCATTACGACGTGGATATCGCAAATATCTACTGCGGCCACGCGCCCCGGAAGAAAAATTATGACTCGCTGCAGGTAACCGTGCAGTTTGGAAAGGGGGATGGCCGGTATGGGAAATAATCCATCAGAAGCATTGGAAGAATTCTTATCCTATATTTCCGGATGCGAGAAAACCTATCGCTCCGCTTTTGAAGCGGTAGGCAAAGAAGATACCCGTCTCCAGGATCTCCTGCATGGGCTGGAGTTCGCGCCGGATGACGACGCGGCGATCCTGGCGGCGGCAAAGAAGCTGCGGGAAAGCCGGAAACACCGGCGGGAGAACAAGGATATCGTCCTCATGCTGGAGAAAACCGTGAAACATTATGGAGACCCCAGGCACCGGAAGGAGCTTTCCAACCTGCGGGATCTCCTGGAGCAGCAAAGGAAAACAGAGGAATACCTCCAGGGGGAGCGGACCTACATACCGAGGGCGGACGGATAACCGTCCGGTCCTAATGCAGCCAGAGGACTGTCGCAAGCCAGTGAGAATGCAGAGCGGGACCGCAGAGATATATAATAGGAAGGAGGAGCCATAGATGGCGAGGAAACGGATCACAGAACAGGCCCTTGGGAGCTGGGAAGAGGTGAACGCGGCGCTGAAGAAGATCGGCGAGGCACAGTTGGAGATCGACCTGATCGAGACAGATATGAACGCTTCTATCTCAGCCGTGAAGGAAGAGGCGAAGGAAAAAGTAAAGAAGCACGAAGAGGACATCAAGCTCCAGGAGCTGATGATCCAGCAGTACGTGACGGAACACAAGGGCGAGCTGAAGGGGAAAAGCCTGAAGCTGGCTTTCGGGATGGTAGGCTTCCGGATGTCTACGAAACTGATCCTGCCAAAAAATGTACATACCATTATTGAAAACCTGAAGAAAAACGGTATGCTGGACTGCCTGAACACGAAGGTAACCGTAAACAAGGATGTCCTGAAGACGTATGACGAAAAAGAAATCATCAAGGTGGGCGCGTCGCTGAAGAAAGAGGATGCATTCTGGTACGAAGTGGAGAAGGTGTCCGTCCAGGACAGTTAGGGGGAATTTCTATGGCAGCGCCGATTACAGCATCGCAGATGAGGAAGATCCATGTATCTGCCAGGGAGCGCGGGATGGACAATGACCTCCTGCATATCTATGTGAGTACCCTGACGGGAAAAGACAGCCTGCGGGAGCTTACCATCTCTGAGGCAGTCAAGGTGATCGACAGCCTGGAGGGTCGCACAGGGGACGCATCCGCGAAAGCCAGCTATAAACAGATCGGGTACATCCATGGCCTGATGCGGGAACTGGGGTGGGTCCGGGAAGACGGGAAGCCGGATGAAGACAGGCTGAACGGATTCCTCCGGAAGCGCTGCGGCGTGGACCACTGGCGATGGCTTTCCCGGTCTGCAGCGTCAAAAGTGATCGAAGCCCTGAAGAACATGGCCCAAAACCAGGGAAAACAGGCCAAATGATAAAAAATGCTTGCAAAAAGCCGGGAGGTGGGAGAAAATGGCAACAGAGGGACAAATGCTTTCGGCGGTCACGATGGAGGATCTGCAGGAGCAGCACAGGGAGATCGCGGAGTGCATCGGGCTTCCTGCGTTCAAGGAACTGATCCGGACATTCGGCGGCCAGAGCATCTATATTCCCCAGGCGCGGGAAGCGGCAAGGCTCCACACCTACCGGATGATCCGCCAGGAATATGACGGCACGAACATCAAGGGTCTCAGCCGCAAATACGGCGTGTCGGAGTCCACCGTTTACAACGTGGTCCGGGACCAGCTCCGGACCGGACAGAAGAAAATACCGGATATTCCGGGACAGATGACCATCGCGGATATCCTGGGGGAACCTTAAGACAGTTCAAAATAGTTTGCAACATAAAATGTACCTTAAAAAAGACTTTGGGGACGGCCCCTGCTACAATAGGCACTAAGGAAACTTAGTGCTTATTTTTTTTGGGAGGACCAGGATGGAGGTTTTTACGTACGCCGTGGAAAATATAGGTCAGATTGCAGACGCGGGCGTGACGCTGGTGCTGGCGGTGGTGCTGCTGGTTTTTTTTATCGCCCGGACCAAGGACGACGACGCGAGGGTGAAGAAAGCCTACGCAGACGCACAGGAAAAGATTGAGGAAAGCAGCAAGGCGATCCGGGACAGGGAGGACGTCCTGATGGCGGAGAACGCGAAACGGGAGGAACTCCTGCGCCAGGAGTGCGAAAAAAGGGAGAACCTGATCCGGAAGGAATCGGAGAAACGGGAAAGCATCCTGATGGCCAACCAGGACCGGATGCTGAATTCCCTGGATAAGATCACCGAATCCCTGGACAAGCTGGAAAAATCCCTAAGCAAGATGGAGACCCGGCATGAACAGGACATCGGCCAGATCAAGGACCAGATGCACAACCTGGAATTCAAGATAGACCATATGGGAGGCTGACATGGATAAACTGGCGGTTTCGGAGGCAAAGGTCCTCCGGGGCGATGTGATCGAAAAACTGTATATGACCTACGGTACCGACATCCGGATCGCAGCGCTCAGAAATGCGCTCCGGTCTAAAGGCCTGATGCCGGAGGACAGCCTGAAAAAGTGCATCTACTACCTGGGCGGCGAAGGAAAGCGTTACGTCCATGTAGAAGTGGACAGGGAAAACTGGCTGGATTCCCTCATATGGCTCACACCGGCGGGCGTGAACCTGGCGGAGGGGGATCTGGAAGATGTGGGGGTGATCCTGGATGAGTGACATGGTAAAACTGGCAGAGAAAGAAATATTCCGGATGGAGGCCCTGCGCCTTTTGAATTCTGCGGTTCCGGTAGGATGCAGCCGCCAGGTGCTGGAGGCAGCCCTTAAGAAGCTGGGGCTTGACACCGGGGAGCTTCCCCGGGAACTCTCCTGGCTCCAGGGAAAAGGCCTGATCCGCATGGAGCACGCCGAGAACCGGCGTCTGGGGATCGAGCGTGACGTCTATTTTATTACGTCGGAGGGCATGGACTATCTGGACGGGACAGGGGAAGATATTCCCGGGATCGGGGTGGACTGATGGAAGACCAGAACAGATCCCATGGGAAAATCGACAGCCTGACGCCGGGGCTCCGGCGGGAAGTGGAGAACCGGCTTTTGGAAGGAGAGACCTATGAGTCGATCTCCAATTATCTGAAGGAGCAGGGAGAGGATATCCACTACTCTTCGGTCGGCCGCTACGGACGAAAGTTCCTGAAACGCTTTGAGAGCGTCCGGGTAGCAAAGGAATTTGCGAAACTTCTGGCAGAGGACAATGCGGACCGGCCGTCCACGGAACTCCACGAGGCCAATAACCTGCTGGCCAGCCAGCTCATCATGGAAGCCATGGTGAACGACGACATGGACCCGGAGGAACGGGCACAGGCGGCGAAGTCCATCGCCAGCCTGCAGCGGGCGCAGGTCAGCAATGAGAAGCTGAAACTCCAGGCCAGGAAGGAAAGCGGCGCGGTGCATGTGGCGCTGGAGCTTTTGAAGGATAAGGTATTCGCGGAGATCGGCGAAAAATATCCGGAAGTTGCGTCCACACTCATCTCCCTGGCGGAGGAAACGGAGGCCCAGATGGCGAAAACGGAGTCGAGGCGCTAGAAGCCCCGTAAATCCGTTTTTCCCTCCGGGCGATAAATTTACCGCGAAAAAAAGTTGAACGCCGAATGAACGGAGTTAAACGGGGTCTCAGGCATGATGCCGGGGCAAGACCCTGTGGACGCGCAGGAAGCCTTACTGCGCCCAAAATTCCGAGGACAAAAATGGAAAGCAGGTGAAGAGATGGCGGACTGGAAGACTGCAGCGGAGGAATCCTTTTTCCGGGACCACAAAAGCATACAGGAGATTTCGGAAGAGACCGGTATCTCCAGGCAGAGCATCTCCGCATATCTAAAAGCACTCCCCGGGTACCGGAAGGAACGGGAACGGCGCAAGACGGAAAATGCTGCGCGCCGGAAGGATTACAAAACGCAGTGGAACCGGGAACACCGCATGGCCTACGCCATGAAGGTGACGCCGGAAACAATGAAAAGGGAGCATGAGATCGCAGCCATGCTGCTCTCCCATGAACGATGAGCAGGAAGAAAAAGAAAAAGCCCTGGGAACTGGACCCGGTCAGCGCGTTTGCCAGGGAAGCCAGGAACCGGGGAATGACTTACGGGCAGTTCCAGATGCTGGAAACGCTGGCATTGCTGGAAGATCCTATAGAGCGGAGAAAAATGGGGAAGAGGCAAAAAGCCAGGAAAAAGCTGGTTTAACCTCTCTTTTTTATGCGTTAAAACAAGGTTGAAGGGGTGTTGATATGGGACTTGCGTCGGATTTTGCTTCCAGGCAGCAGAAAAAGAACAGCGCCCCTACCAAAAGGGAGCTGGCGGCTGCAGACTTCTGGGAATATGAGAAGATCATCAATCCGAAGTTTTTTAAAGATTCCAGGCCGCATTTAAAGGAGATTGCAGTCACACTGCAGGCTGTGTACGAAGGGCGCATCCTGAAGGAGGACAGGGAGGACCCACGCTGGAAGACCATGGGGACAAAAGAAGATGCAGACGCATTCCGAAAGAAGCATCCGGAGGCGGTTACCTGCAGGAAGATCCTCTTAAATATCCCTCCGCGCCATGGGAAATCCTATTCCGTCGCCAACTTTGTGGACTGGGTGTTCGGCGTGGATAATACGAACCGGGTGATTGCGGTCACTTACAATGAGACGCTTGCCAGCAGGTTCTCCGTGAATGTCCGGGATGCGATCGACGCCACGAAGCTGGACGATTCGATCACGATCTTTTCCGACGTCTTCCCGGATACAAAGATCAAATTTGGGGATTCCGCGAAGCAGATCTGGAGCCTGGAGGGACAGTTTTTTAATTATCTGGCCACCGGCTTCGGCGGCACCATCACCGGTATCGGCTGCAATATCGGGATTATCGACGACCCGGTAAAGTCTTCCAAGGAGGCCTATAATGACAACCTCCTGAACGATCAGTACAGCTGGTACACGGATACGTTCCTCTCCCGTGTGGAAGAGGGAGGCATCCAGATCATTATTCAGACCCGGTGGTCTACCAAAGACCTGTCCGGGCGGCTCCTGTCCGGTCCGGAAGGCCCGGAGTGGTATGAGCTTAAGATGAAAGCATGCCTAGATGAAGAAAAAGGGATCATGCTCTGTCCGGAGCTTCTGAGCTTTGAAAGCTACAAAAAGAAGAAAGCCCTCACCTCTCCCGCCATCATGGAGGCGAACTACCAGCAGACGCCGGTGGATGTCCAGGGCGGGCTCTACACCGGGTTTATGACTTATGAGCAGCTGCCCGTGGTGGTGGACGGGGCGACCGGACGTGAGGTTTCGGCGCTGGAGCAGATCAAAGCATATGTAGATACGGCGGACACAGGGAAGGATTACCTGTGCGGGATCATTTACGGGGTTTATAACCTGGAAGCCTATGTGCTGGAAGTGATCTACACCCAGGAGAGCATGGAGAGCACCGAAGAGGAAGTGGCGAAAGCCCTGTATTTCTACAACGTCACCTGGGCGGACATCGAGTCCAACAATGGGGGACGGGGCTTTGCCAGGAACGTGGAACGGATCTTGAAGGAGAAATACCATACGAACCGCTGCATCATCAACTGGTTCCACCAGTCGGAGAACAAGCTCTCCAGGATACGGTCTGCTGCCACTTGGGTGATCCGCCACCTCTACTACCCCATCAACTGGATGCACCGCTGGCCGGAATACCATCTGTCCATGCTCACCTTCCAGGGGAAAGGCAGCGACGAGCACGACGATGCTCAGGATGCTACCACCGGAGTGGCGGAGAAAACCGGGTATGAGGCAGATACCTGGTTGTATTGACCGGATGCGCAGGAAAAATAACACGTGATAAAGCAGAATAATACGTAATAAAGCGGAGGCGTGAGGATGGCAATACCAGAACTTACAAAGGAAAAGGTCCTGTCCCTGGTCCGGGAGGACCAGATGAGCCGCAGGAAGCGGAAAGCCAGGGTGGCGGACCGGTACTATGATGGGAAGCACGATATCCTCCGGCACCGGATCTTCTATTTTAATAAAGACGGGAAACTGGTAGAGGACGTTTTTAAGTCCAACACCCGGATTTCCCACCCGTTTTTTACGGAGCTGGTGGAACAGGAGGTGCAGTACCTGTTCTCCGGCGGGATAAAATGGGATGTCCAGGACCAGGACCTGAAAAGAGAACTGGAGGCATATTTTAACGCCGGATTTCTGGCGGAAGCAAAAGAACTGGTGCGCCGGACAGCAGTCGTCGGGTGGAGCTATCTGTACCAGTACCAGGGTGCGGACGACCGGATTCATTTCCGGCATGCGGACGGGCTGGGGATTGCAGAATATTATGCGGACGGTCCTCATGATACGGAGCCGGATGCTTACCTGTATTATTATCTGGTAACCGTGGAGCATGGGAAACCGGCCCTGCGTATTGAGGTCTGGGATGCAGAGAAGACTACCTATTATATCTATGGAAACGGGAAAAGCATCGAACTGGACCCGAACATGGAGATGAATCCCTGCCCGCACCTGATGTATGAATCCGGCGGGAAAACCTACGTGGAGGATCTGGGCCATATCCCGCTCTTCCGCCTGGACAATAACGCCAAGCGACTCTCCGGGCTGGAACCGATCAAAGACATGATCGACGATTATGACATGATGGACTGCGGACTGTCCAACAACCTGAAGGATATCGCGGACGGGATCTATGTGGTGAAGGGGTTTCGGGGAACCGACCTGACGGAACTGGAAGTGAACCTGAAGGGGCGCCGGACGATCGGCGTCGGCGAAAACGGCGATGTGGAGATCCGCACAGTGAACATCCCCTATGAGGCCCGGAAAGCAAAGCTGGAACTGGACGAGAAAAACATCTATAAGTTCGGCATGGGTTTCAACAGTGCCCAGGTGGGAGACGGAAATGTCACCAACGTAGTGATCAAATCCCGCTACTTCCTGCTGGATTTAAAGTGCGGAAATATGGAGACCCGCTTCCGGGCGCTGATGGAGAAACTCATCGCTCTGGTGGTGGATGAGATCAACTGGAAAACCGGCTCCGGCTACCGGCCGGAGGATATCCATTTTGAGATGCCCCGGGAAACCATCACCAATGAGACAGATACCGCCTCTATTGCCAAGACGGAAGCGGAACGGATACAGATCCTCATAAATGTAGCGCTGTCCCTGAAAGATACGATTGACGACGAGAGTATCATCCGGAAAATCTGCGAGATCCTGGATCTTGATTATGACGAGGTTGCAAAAAGGCTCCCGGAGCAGCCGGACAACCTGAGCCTGGTCCGGGACGCTCTGGAAGGAGATACCGATGAAGAAGTACCAGAAGGAAGCTGAAACAGCCATCCTGGAGCATGAGGAAAAGATCCGCGCCCAGCTGGAGGAAAGCTACCGGGAAGCACTTGTGGATGTAAGGAAGCGCCTGAAGGAGCTCTTAAAAGACCCGGATAACAAACAGCGGATCATGCGCGCCGATTACCAGAAGCAGTTGGAGGCGGACCTTAAGAGAATCCTGAAAAGCCTGGGTGACACCAGTGTGGAGAATACGGACGAATACCTGCAGAACGTGTACGAAGATGCGTTCCTGGGGACGGTATACGGGTACCACCAGGAAAAGGTCCCGATCGTGCTGCAGGTACCGGAAAACCAGATGCGCAAAGTCGTGGAGAAGGAGACGGCGGATTTCAAGTTTTCGCAGCGCCTGTACCGTAACCGGGACAAGCTGGTCTCCGACGTCAAAAAGCAGTTAAGCCGGGGGATCGCTTCCGGCGCAGCCTACCGGGATATCGCCAGGGAATTGGCTTCAGTGAGTGAGGCAAACTTAAAGCAGTCCTGGCGGATCGTGCGGACAGAGGGACACCGTGTCCAAAACGAGGCGAAGATGGACTGCATGAGGGATGCGAAGGAGGCCGGGGCGGACGTGGTCAAACAGTGGGATTCCACAGTGGATGCCCGGACACGCCCTACCCACCGGGAGTTGGACGGCCAGACGCGGGAGCTGGACGAACCGTTCGAGGTCCCGTCCACGGGGGCAAAGGCCATGTATCCCGGAGGGTTCGGGATCGCGAAGGAAGATATCTGGTGCCGCTGTGTAATGCTGCAGCTCCCCCGGTGGGCGCTCTCTGAAGCGGAACAGAAATACAGCAAGCTCGCCGGGAAAATCATCTCCACCAGATCCAAGACCTACCGGGACTGGAAAAAGGAATATATGCGGATTCTATCTGCTCCGAATGTGAGCGGTGACCGGGCAACAGAGGCGAACATCAAAACTCTGGATGGTATCCGGGATGAGATGTACCGTGTCCTGGAAGAATCCGGGGCGGATGAGGATTATGTATCCACGTTCCGGTACTATGAAAATATGTCGGAATATGTCTTGGACAGCAGCTATGGAGGGTTGATGGGATACTATCCAAAATCCGATGAGATCCGGATCAATCTGGAAAATTTACGGGTGTATGCATATGATGAAACCTATGCGCTTGTTCATGAAATCAGCCACCGGATGGATTTCCTGCAGTACCGGAGCTTTGAATCGAAGGAATTCAGTGAGGCGATTGAGTCTGCACGAAAAACTGTGTATAATAACTTGGAAACAGTAAAAGGCTGGTTCGATCCTGGAGGAAAGTATGAAGACTCTTCCGCTCTTTCTGATATCATAAGCGCCCTGACAGGGAATGAGGTCCACGGAAACCTGGGACATATTTCGGAATACTGGAAGGAAGAAAATACGGTTTCCCTGGAGATATTTGCGAATCTCAGCGCAGCTGATTTATGCGGCCTTCCTGAGATGGCGGAATTTCAGAAAGGCGGACTACTCCATGAATTATACCAGGCGTACAGGAGGATTACAGGATGAGCTATGAGCCGTTTAAAAAGTTATTTGACGCCATGCGTGCCGATCAGGAACTGATGGATGCCAGGGCGGAGTACACCAGGCTTACCGGGAAACACCCGCCGGGAATCAACCATGACACGTTCCGGGGATGGGACGACTATAAGGAAAAGCTGTTAAAGGAGCTCGAGAAGCTCCGGAAGGAAGAAAACACCTGAGAGGGTGTTTTTTTCGTGGGAAAATTTAGGGATATCCCCTGCCGGGGTTCCGATAGATGTACATGGAAACGGGCTTTAAGCCCACATAAACGATGGTTAAAGGAGGATTCAAATGAGCTTCAAAGAGGTTTTGGAGGGCGTCGGGCTGACTGCAGAGCAGGTCGCCGCAGTGGAGACCGGGATGCAGGAGGCGGGCATCTACCTGGCGTCGGAGGAAGGTCTGGACCAGAAATACGCAGATGCCAAAAAGGAACTGGAGAAATACGATGGCGCGGTCATTGACGACGGGTCGAAGGATACCCGGATCGCAGAGCTGGAGAAGGAAAACAACAGCCTGAAATACCAGAATGCGGTGGACAAGGTGATGGCGGCCCATCATGTGAAGAACCCGGAATATATCTCCTATCTGATCGGGCAGAAGAACGCGGCCCTGAAGGAGGACGGCACGATCGAGGGGATTGATGAGATCATGGAGGGCCTGAAAAAAGAGCAGCCCGAATTCTTCGAGACTCCTGCCCGGGAAAAAAGACGGGTGGAAGTCAAGGAATGGCGGGAGAACCATAAAGCGGGCGACGGTGGAAGCGCCGGGACACTGAAGGATGCGATTGCAGAAAAGTTAGGAGGAACTGAAGCATGATTACGTTAGCTGAAGCAAAAGTGGGAATGGCGGATAAGGTAGACCAGCAGGTCGTTGATGAATTCCGGAGGAATTCCATGCTGCTGGATGCAATGGAATGGGATGATGCGGTATCGCCGACCGGCGGGAGCACGCTCGCCTATGGCTATATGAGGCTGGAGACCCCGTCCGTGGGCGGCACCAGGGCACTGAATACGGAGTACACGGCGCAGGAGGCGAAACGGAAGGAATATAAAACAAACCTGAAGGTTTTCGGCGGGTCCTTCCAGATCGACCGCGTCATCGCCCAGACTTCCGGCGCGGTGGATGAAGTAGAGTTCCAGGTACAGGAAAAAGTCAAGGGGACCATAGCGGCATGGAACAATGCGGTGATCAACGGCGACGAGGCCGAAGACGGCACGGTGTTTGACGGGCTTTCGGAGGCGCTGGCAGGGAGCAACACGGAGCTGAATACGGCATCACATATCGACCTGTCCACCAGCGCGGCCATGGATACGAACTATAAAACCTTTATGGACCTGCTGGATGAGTTTTTTGCCCTCCTGATGGCGAAACCGGACTATATCCTGTGCAACGACAAAATGAAAGCAAGGCTTTCCGGCATCGCGCGGCGTGCCGGGTATTTTACCCGCCAGGAGGACGCTTTCGGCAACCTGGTGGACTGCTATAACGGCGTCCCGATCCTGGATATGGGATATATTGCTGCCGTTTCCGACGGCTCCGTCACAGAGAAACAGGTCATCAATACGGTATCGCGGGAATTCGGCGAAAGCACCAGCAAAACGACGGTCACCGGCCTGACGGACATTTATGCCCTGTGCCTTGGAAGGAACGCGTTCCACGGCGTGACAGTGGCGTCCGGACAGATGATCAACACCTATCTCCCCGACCTCCAGGCTCCGGGAGCAGTGAAGACCGGCGAGGTGGAGATGGTGTCGGGTATCGCACTCAAAAACACCAGGGCAGCCGGGGCGATCCGGAATCTCAAGATACAGTAGGAGGGTGCAGCTATGGCGAGAAAGAAACAGGAGAATGGACAGGAGCTTCCAGATATGGGGAACTCCGGTTCAGAGGAACTGGCAGCGGAAGCGGCGTTCCCTGAGACAGAGAAAACACAGGCGGAAGCTGCAGCTCCGAACTTGGAGCAGCTGTCAGCAAACGAAGCAGCTCCGGATACAGAGAAGCCGTCAGAAGAAATGGAAGCGTCTGCGGGGTCAGAAGAGCCGGCTTCCGGGCCGGAAAAAGAAACCTGGTACCAGGTAACTACTAATAACCCGGTCACAAAGAAGATCGGCCCGATCCAGTTTGTGGAAGGAAAGGCGCTGGTTCCGGCTTCGGAACAGTGGATGCTTACCTGGTTCAAGGAACATGGGTACCGGATTGAAAAAGCATGATGGCTGCTGTCAGGACAGGAGGAGACCGAAATGATCGTGGATCTGGAACGCGCGCAGGCGTACCTTCCGGAGGAAGTCCCGGTAGAAAACCTGCAGGAGAAACTTAAGGCTCTGGAAGGGCTTATAAGAGCATATACGAATAACCGTTTCCAGGAGCGTCGGGTGCGCGCGGAGGTTTCATCTGCAGGAGGGAAACTTGAATGGGATACCCCATATCTGAAGACCGGAGATACGGTAGAGATCGGGGAAAGCCTGAATGAAGGGATCTATACGGTGGAAGAAATCCAGGACGGGTTCATCCTCCTGGATCGGCCCCTCTACGATCTGGATCACAACCTGGTTACCAAAATCGTATATCCTGCGGACGTCCAGGAGGGCGTCCTGAACCTGCTAAAATGGGAATACACCATGAGGGATAAGGTGGGGATCAAAGCGGAGACACTGTCCCGCCATTCGGTTACTTATTATGACCAGGACGCGGGAAACCAGGTCATGGGCTACCCGGCGTCACTCATGGGGTTCTTGTCCCCGTATATTAAAGCGAGGTTCTGATTATGGCAAATATCGGAGGCAATATAAAGGGGACACTCCAGAGCGGAACCGTCACAAAGAACCGGATCGGGGAGCAGGAAAAGGCCTGGAAGGATGAAATGACCCTGACCGGCTGGCTGGGCCTGCAGTCCGGGGAAAAGAAATACGATACCTTCGACGCAAAGATAGAGGAAAGCACCCATGTATTTCTCTGCGATTTTGACGCCGCTGCATATGCTTTGGCGGACCGGGACCTGAGAATGGTCTGCAAGAACCGGGTGTATGACGTGCTTCTGATCGACAACCCGGACGAGATGGATGAGCAGTTGGAGATTTATCTGAAAAGGACTGGCGCGTATGAAGGAACAGGTTGAATTCGAGGACAACCGGATGGAGGTAAAGGCAGCTCTTGGGAATGCTTGTATTGCATGGCTCCATGCGGCTGCAGGGCTGGTCTTAAGCCAGACTCAGCGCAATACCAGGGTGGACACTGGGCAGACCAAGGGTTCCTGGGAATACCGGGTGGATGAAGAAAAAATGGAAGCCTATGTGGGATCGAACTATGAAAATGCGATCTGGGAGGAATTCGGGACCGGCCAGTACGCCCTGGACGGCAATGGCCGGAAGACCCCATGGGTATATGAAGGATCAGACGGGAAGATGCACTGGACCCGTGGAAAGCGCCCGAGCAGGGCGCTCTACCATGCGTTCCGGCAGACGAAAGATAAAATCCAGCGGGAGCTGGAACGAAGGCTGGGAGGACTGAAATGAGCGAAGAAGCAATGGAATGGCTGGACAGCCTGATCAAGGGGCTGGGGATCAGCTGCGCAGCCGGGTTATGGAGAGAAGATCCGGTACCGGACCCTTACTGGGTCATGGAAAAGTCGGAGGACCCGCCGGGATCGGAAGACGGCCTGCAGGAATGCAGCATCCTCCTGACGGGCACGGGGAAAACACTGTACCGTCTGGAGCAGGACAGGGAACGCATCCGGCGGTTGCATGAATCGCGGGGGATACTGGGGAACGGGTCCGGGGTAGCGCTGTTTTATGACGGCTCCATCCCGGTACCCGTTGACCAGCCGAACCTGCAGAGGTTACAAGTAAATCTGTTGATGAAAGAATGGAGGTTATAAGATGGCTGGAGAAAAAATGCCGAGTGCGGGCGTAACTGCCGATACCCCCAAGAGAGTCATGCTCGGGGCAGGGGTATTCGCCCAGGGGCTCCCGATAGATACCCTGCCGACCCCTACTCAGGTGCTGCAGGGCATCATAGGCGCGACAAACGGCGGAAGCAAGATTGAGATTACACCGGAATTTCTGGATCTGGAATTAGACGGCGTTATGGTAAAAACCAAGGGGCTCACCCAGAAGGTGGGAGAGACTGCCACCATGGAGACTAACATAGCGGAAGTGGTTCCGTCAATGATTGCAAAGATGGTCGTGGGCGAGGTAGATGACGAGACCACGGAGAACTATATAAAGATTACCTCCAAAGCCAAGCTGGTGGAGGGAGATTATTATAAAGGGCTTGGATTTGTGGGCCAGACCCTGGGCGGGAACCCGATCATGGTCATCTTCAAAAATGCCCTTTGTACATCCGGTTTCTCCACGGAGGCGAAGAACAAGGAGCAGGCAGTGTTTACCGGCACCTTTGAGTGCTGCGCGGATACGGATGCGATCGAACAGGGAGAGAATCTGGAGACACTGCCCTATGTGATCTGGATCTACAACGAGGATACAGGGGACATGCAGCAGACGACGGGCTCGGAGCTGGGAACGTCGTAAGGAGGAACGACAAATGGATTGTAAATATGTAAAAAGAAAGCTCGGCGTCCGCGACCTGATGCCGGTTGTGCGGATGGTCTCCAAACTCCGGATTTCGGATTTCCAGGAGTGCTTTTCCAGAAAGAGTCTGAATGGGATCGTAAAGACCGCAAAAGAAAAGCTTCAGGAGAATACGTCCGGCCAGGAGGAAGGGGAAAACCAGGAAAAAGACGACCTGATCGAGAATGTAGGGGCGGAAATTACTTTTAAGGCAGCGGATATCCTGCTTCAGAACCTTCCGCTCATCGAAGACGATCTGATGGAATTCCTGGCGTCCATGTGCGGCATGAAGCCAAAAGAATACCGGGAACTGCCTCCTGGCGCGCTGATCGTGACGCTTCGGGAGATCTTCAGTTCTGAAGAAGCGAAGGATTTTTTTACGGAAGCTGCCAGATTAGTGAACTGGGATACGAGTTCTGGGACATCCTCTACCGAAGATACGCCAACCCCCGGGATCTGATCGAGCACGCGATCCGGATGGGACGGCTGACAGATTTCATAGAGTACCTGCTCAAGGAACGTCTGGAGGAAGTGAAGTGCGAAAACGAGAGACGGACCTGGGAATTATGGCTCCATAGGGTATGGGACCAGTCTTATCAGGATTTCTGCGATGCGGCGACATCCCGCACAAAGAACCAGGAACGCGCCGCGAAAATGGACGATGTTGATATCAAGCATGCCGCAAACGTGGCGCTTGATACGTTGTCCCTGCTGGGGAAAGGAGGAAGAAAGTCGTGCTGAACCTGTTTAAATTGTTTGGAACCATCGCGGTCAATAACAGTGACGCCAATGACAGCATCGATGATACTACGGACCGGGCACAGGGCGCAGCTTCTTCCATCCAGAGCGCTTTTAAAAAGATCGGGACAGCTGTCATCACCTATTTCGCAGCGGACAAGATCAAGGACTTCGGCCTGGAAGTGGCGGAAACCTCCGCTACGGTGGCCGCCGAGCAGTCTGCGTTTGAGCAGATCATGGGTGATTACGCCAAATCTGCGGAGCAGAAATTGAAGTCTGTTGCCGACAATGTAGGCATGATGGACAGCCGTCTGACCCCGTATATGACGTCCATTACCGCCAAATTTAAAGGTCTCGGGTATGATGTGGACGATGCGACCACGCTGGCTCAGAGAGGGCTTACCCTGGCTGCGGATGCGGCAGCGTTCTGGGACAAATCCCTGGATGGCGCCATGGGCGGGCTGAATTCCTTCATCAACGGAAGTTATGAAGGAGGCGAGGCCATCGGGCTGTTTGCCAACGATACCCAGCTGGCAGCCTACGCTGTATCACAGGGATTGATCAGTGAGACGAAAGAATGGTCCACCCTGGAGGAGGCAATCAAACAAGCGACCCGTCTGCAGTACGCAGAGGATATGTACGCCCTGTCCGGGGCAACCGGTCAGGCGGCGAAAGAATCTGACCAGTATGCGAATGTCCAGGCAAACCTGACTGAGAAATGGCGGCAGTTCAAAGCTCAGATCGGGGAACCCATCCTGCAGAACATTGTTGTGCCGGGGATGGCACTGCTCTCTTCCGCCGTGGACACGGCAAGCAGCAAATTTGAGCAGATCAGCCCGTATATCGACCGATTTGTTGGTTTTGTCGGGAATGCACGGGATGCGGCCGTGGCACTGGGGGACTATGCACAGAGTACATTTTCACCAGTCATAGAACGCGCCGGGGACATGTTCCAGTCCGCCAGAGAGAAGCTGCAGCCCCTGATCGATGCTTTCGGAAATTATGTAGGGAGCGGCGGTCTGGCAGAAGATGCGACAAATGCCCTGGAGGGCGCGATCCGCATCACGGCAGACGCAGCCAACTTTTTGCTGGACGGTGTGGACGGTGTCGCGCAGGGATTCCAGGATATGTATACCTGGGGCCAGCAGAACCAGACAACACTCACAGTACTGGCGACTATTTTCGGCGGCCTGACCACGGCGGTGCTGGCATACAATGCGGCAAAGATAGCGAAACGGGCGATTGATGTCGCGGAAACGGCATACATTTATGGATTGATCGCCGCAGAGACTGCGCATACGGCAGTGACGACAGTTGCCACAGCGGCTACAACGGCATTCGGAGCGGCAGTCGCGTTCCTGACAAGCCCGGTGACCCTGGTGATCCTGGCAATCACGGCGCTGATCGCGATCGGCGTCGCCCTGTACCAGAACTGGGATACAGTAAAAGCGAAATGCGCCGAACTGGGACAGGCGATTGCTGGGAAGTTTGAGGAGATGAAAAACGCGGTTTCTAATAAAGTCGAGTCTATGAAACAAGCGGTAACTAATAAAGTGGAATCTATGAAACAGGCGGCTTCCAATAAGATCGAGTCTTTGCGCCAGGCAGCGACAAATAAAATTGAATCCCTCCGCCAGGCGGCGGGGAGCAAATTTGAAGCCATGAAAAATACCATGGGAAACCTGATGCAGGCGGCGCGGGATAATGTGGATGCAAAACTCCAGGCCATGAAAGCGTCTTATGAGAGCCACGGCGGTGGGATGAAGGGAATTGTTTTCGCGACGATGACCGGGATCAAGGAAGTCTATTCGACTTATTATGATATTATCAATACGCTGACCGGGGGAAGCCTGGATAAGGTCGTCGGTTTCTTCCGTGATAAAATGGAGTCGGCGAAAAACGTTGTGAAATCAGCGATCGATAAGATCCGCAGCTTCTTTGACTTTGAATGGAGCCTCCCAAAACTGAAGCTGCCACATATATCCATCTCTGGAAAGTTCAGCCTGAACCCGCCCAGCGCGCCGCATTTTTCGATAGAGTGGTATAAAAAGGCAATGGAGAACGCCATGGTACTGAATGGACCGACCATCTTTGGGTACAACCCGTCAACCGGGAAAGCCATGGGCGGCGGGGAAGCAGGAAAGGAAGTCGTCTCCGGGGCCGATACCCTTAAAGAAATGATCCGGGACGCGGTTCGGTCAGAGTCCGACTCGAAAGACGTAATCCCGATCCTGGAAACTCTTCTCTCCTGGCTGATATCGGGCGGGCTGGAAACCCTTCTGGTGGATATCCTGACCAAAAACCTGAAGATCAAGTGGGAAGACAGGGAACTTGCAAGGCTGGTGAAGACATATGCTTGAAAAGATCATGTACCGTAACCATCTGGGAGAAAACATAGAGACCGTGAAAGACAGGATCTATGCAAACTACCATGAACTGCGGGATTACCGCTGGGAATATGAATCAAACGCGAACCGGATCACCCGGTTCAGCCGTGGGATCATTGAGAAAACGCTTCCCCTGGTCATCTTCTGTGATACGGAGGAACAGGGGATAGAAACTAAGAACCGGCTCATGGAGATCGCGGAAAAGGACGTACTCACGCGCCAACCGGGAGAAATCTGGATATCCGGATACCGGTTAAAGGCCTATGTCACACAGAGCGCAAAAGGGAGCTTTCTGATCAGCCAACGCTATATGACGGCGACCCTTACCATAACGACCGATGATCCCGTGTGGAGAAGGGAACTGGCTTATCATCTTCTTCCCGAAGATGGAATTCAGGAGGATGATGAGATATTGACGGAACCGGATGAACAGCAGGAACCGGCAACGCTGCTGGAAAATGGGTGCGTATTTGGTGATTTCCCATTTGACTTCTATTACGGTACCACGAAGAAGGTGCAGTATCCACTGTTTGACCTGCCTTTTGACTTTAAAAGAGTTCGTGGCCGTCGGGTCATAAACAACGACGCTTTTACCGGAAGCGATTTTATCATGACCATCTGGGGATTCGTGGATCGCCCACGGATTCTGATCGCGGGACATCCGTATGAGGTGGATACGCTTATCTATGAAGGGGAGCGGGTGGTGATTGACAGCGCGTCCAGTACGGTTATCAAGATCGGACGCATGGGCGAAGAAACAAACCTCTACAATGCCCGGGGAAAAGAATATTCCGTATTTGAGAAGATCCCGCCCGGGTACCAGACGGTGAGCTGGGCTGGAACGTTTGGAATCGATTTGACGATCTTCGATGAAAGGAGCGAGCCGAAATGGAGTTTATAGTCTGCGATGACAGGCGCATGGAGATAATGGCTCTTCCGGCGTCTGCAGAACTTGATTTCGACATCGGCGATACCAATGATGTCCAGGTCACCTGCAGCAAAGGCCTATTAGACTTCGGAATGTATGTGATCTGTCCAGGTACGGAATATGGCGCTCTGTTGGAAGAGGTAAACAGCACCACCAGCGATTCCACAGAAAAATGGCTTGGGAACGCGTTCCGGCGCTTCCTGCAGGAACTGGTCATCGAGCCTCCTGCAGGTGAGGACTATCGGGTTGTATCCGGAGATGCGCATGAAGTGCTCCATACCCTCTTGGACGGAGCATTTGGAGGTATGTTCACAATCCCTGCTGAAGAGAGCGGGATCTATATAAACAGCTATCAGTTTGACCGCTACACAGATGCTTTAACCGGTATTCAAAAGATGTTGAATCAGGCTTCTGCCAGGATCAATATAGAGATCCTGCAGGGTGGAACAAACGAACCTTTTTCCGTACAGCTGTCCGCCGTCCCCGTTCAAAACCTGTCGGAGGAAATCGAGTATTCTGAGGATGCCCGGATCAGTATTACGCTGAAAGAATCCCGCAGGGGGATCAACCATCTGATCTGCCTCGGGAAAGGGGAATTAAAAGACCGGCAGGTACTCCATCTGTATGTGCAGCTGGACGGCAGCATATCGGAGAAAAAGTATTATTCGGGATTGGCGGAAAGGACAGAGGTATATGATTATTCCAGCGCTGAAGATCTGGAAACTCTGAAAACAAGCGGGATAGACCGGCTGAAAACAATTATGTCATACAAAAGCATGACCATGAGCGTCCGGAGTGTGGAGATGCAGATCGGCGACATTATCGCTGGACGCAGCTATGAGACGGGACTGAAGCTGCAGAAGCCGATTGTTCAGAAGATTGTCAAAATCTCTGGCGGATCTGCGGAAATTCAATATAAGGTGGAAGGAGAAGAATAAATGGCATTAGATCTTGTAACAGGATATAAGGGACAGAACCATGTCACGGCAGAACAGTGGGCGGATTTCAATCGCGGCATATATGGTGATGCTGCGATCCTTCCGATCGGGAACAAAATGCAGGTGGAAATCCAGACGGCGAACCAGATCACAGTGAAAGATGGCACGGGCGTATTTGATGGCCGCCAGGTCTATATCGGTTATGGGGAATCGGAAAACATCGCGATAGAATCCGGGACCCAGCAGATGCTGAGACATGATATCGTGGTCATAAAATATACAAAAGATGAAACCTCGGGCGTGGAAAACGTGGCTTTTGAGGTTATTATAGGAACGCCTGTCGCATCAGATCCGGCAGACCCTACATACCAGGATATGGATATTCGGACTGGCGTCTTTACGTCCCAGAAGCCTTTTTGCCGGGTCCGCTTGAATGGAGTTGCAATCGAAGGTGTAGACATGCTCGTAGAGGTCAAGGAATTTGCAGGTCATGCCTTTGAACCATTGGCCGCAAATTTAACAACATCTGAGCCGGGACAGGCGCTGGATGCGACGATGGGAAAGCAACTGAAGGAGAGCATGGATGAACTGGAAGACGATGTTAGTGAACTAAATCAAAATATGACACGTACGTCCAATGCTGTTACATCTGGATATCCTGTGACAAATTATGATACATATAAAGAAAATGGCATACAACATATTAAAGCTGTCATTTCAGCAACGGTTTCACCAAGCGCGGCAGAAGACAGTTATTTTACAATCGGCTTTGTCCCGGAGATCCCGTTGCAGACAGAAATGTTTGCCGGAATTTACCTGCATAATAGCCATATATACCCCGTAATTTTAAGAATCAGTGCAAACAAAAATATAGGCATCTACACAAGCGATGAAATCACTGCCCTTGGGAGCTCTTCCGGGAGTGTGTTCATTGAGACAAGTTATTCTATATAGTAGGATATCCATGCACGTATGTGCGCAGACGTGCCGGATATATGCCCGCTAATCCCCTATCAAAGCTATATGCGCAAGGATATCCTGTGTATATAATTCATTGTCCATCATGGCTGTAAAAAAGATCTCTAAATTATTGTAATATGTCGCTGTTATGACGATTCGAGGTTTGTCAGTTGCAATATTAACCGCTACTACCATCGGAGCGCTGTCCCACATAATACCGGAATCGTCCTGGAGTACATATGCGCTGCGTTCGCTGTCGTATTGTATCGTTGCGTATTTTACATATATTTTTTTCATCTTTTGATTTAGTTCACTTAAAAGGGGTGATATACATAGAAGTAGATAAGGCTGATTAAAATTGAATAGGAACTTGTCAACGAAGAGAGCTTCCAAAACTGGGAGCTTTCATTTCATACTGGAGGGAAATTTATGACAGATTTGAGTTTTCTGATGGAGTACATCAATTTGGTCACGCTGGGAATTTGCCTTTGCGTGGGATTCTCTATCAAGTACGCAAAAATATTTGATTGGCTTGGGAACCAGTACATTCCGCTGACTATGTTGATCCTGGGATCAGTGATCAATATCCTGATCAATATCCCCAATATCAACGCAACGGTTGTTCTGGGAGGAATGATATCCGGCCTCGCGAGTACAGGCCTATATGAAATGATGAGGAATCTGCTGGATAAAGACGGAAAAAGCGAGGATCTGTAATTGTAATAATAGTGTACCGGTGCAGCCACCGGGGAAAGAGAGGAAAACCATATGAAGATTTTATTAACTGTAGGACATAGTATTTTGAAGTCAGGGGCGTGCACCAGCGCTGATGGCCGTCCATATGGCGGTGTGCTGGAGTACGCTTATAACAAAGGAATCATCAACCGGGTCGCGGAATATCTTCGGGCAGCAGGCCACACTGCGGATGTGCTGATCTGCCCGGAGCTGCAGTTCTCCAGAAGCACTGAAGAGAAAGACTATAAACTCTCGCGGGCAAATTCCGGCGGCTATGATCTGGTCGTGGAACTGCATCTGAACGCATCAGCGCTGCACAATGCCAGGGGATGCGAGGTACTGTATATCTCCGATGCCGGGAAAATTGTTGCACAGCGGATTCAGGCACAGCTTGCTACCGTGTTCAAAGATCGCGGGATTCAGAAGCGCTCCGGCCTTTATATGCTCAATAGCACAAAGCCGGTGGCGGTCATGCTGGAAAGTTTTTTCTGTGACTCTGAAGCGGATTGCGAGATCGCAGAGAATACGGATGTGGCTCTTCTGATCGCTCAGGGCATTCACGGGGGCGTGATCCAGGCACAGACGGAACCAACGGAAAACGCAGGATTCCTTTACCGTGTTCAGACCGGCGCGTTCCGGAACAGAGATAACGCCGAACGCTTAAAAGCAGATCTGATTAGTAAGGGATTCGATGCATTCATCGTATCTGTAGATATGGATGGAATGCTGTACCGTGTTCAGATCGGGGCCTATAGCGTCAAAGCAAACGCAGACTCCATGAAAGCTCGTCTGCTGGAAGCAGGATTCGACGCCATCATCGTGACCGTTTGATCTCTTTTTTGAGAGAATTTCCACTTGCATATCGCATAATAAAAGGGCATCTATATCTCTAGTGAAATTCACGGGAGATCCGGATGCCCTTCAATATTTTAATGATAGTTAAACGCATGTTCAACTTAACGTTCAACTACCATTTAACTATGGATATCAAGCCACAAAAAAGGGAGATTTCAGATCGTTCTATTGGGCAAAAAGACGCTTTGACATCTTAAGCGCGGATTTTTGTCATCTTTATTGCAAGCTCACAATTATGGAATGCGGCGTTCAGACAGATGTATTTGATATCTGCATGAATTCTTCTCAGTATGATATCGGAACCATGATTTCAGATATGGCTGGAGACTGGATTAATGATCAGTTGGGCGGAGAAGCAAATATTGTAGTTTATACGACTTATCAGGATCAGGATATGCAGGACCGCGGACAGGGTATCCAGGATAGAATTGTTGAGATATGCCCGAATGTAAATATTCTGGAGGTTGTGGATATTGGAAAAGATATTGTTGGTTCCGGTACAACTACCACAGAGACTATGCTTCAGAAATATCCGGAATTAAACTGTATTCTGGCATACGGTGATGCGGCTGCAACAGAGTCTGTAGAAGCGGTAAAAGCTGCCGGAAGAAACAGTGATGATTTTGGCATCTTCGCATGTGACGGAACAGAAAGCGCAATTAATTATATCGCAAATAATGATATCATGCGTGGAACACTGCAGTTTGGTTCTGTAGCAGATCTGACTTATGAAAGCCTGATGAGCTATTTGAACGGAGAACTGGAAGATGGCACTGTAGTTCCGACTTCCATTAATGCGATCACTGCAGAAAATGTCGAGGATTATCTGTAAATTAAATAATGTATTAAGATAGATAACGGCATCGTCCGGAGGGGCGGTGCCGTTATTAAAAAGGAGGGTTTTTATGTCTGATAATATTATCCTCAGCGTGAAAGACATTGTGAAGACCTATCCTGGAGTTATCGCCATCAATCACGTTTCTTTCGATGTACGTGAAGGAGAAGTGCATGCACTTATCGGTGAAAACGGAGCAGGAAAGTCTACTTTGATCAAAACGCTTTCAGGGGCGATTAAACCGGACAGCGGAACAATCACTGTGAATGGGAAAGATTTTACCTCTTTCATTCCACAGCTGGCAAAGGAGCAGGGCATCAGTGTCATTTATCAGGAGTTTACTCTGGTTCCCGGAATCAGCGCTGCAGAAAATGTATTTCTAGGAGAAAAAACGAAGAAAGGACTTTTTGTAGATATCAAAGAAAGAGAGCGCCGTGCTCAGGAGCTTTTTGATCAAATGGGTGTGGATGTGGACGCGTCCAAACCGGTCAGGTCACTTTCACCGGCTTGCCAGCAGATCGTAGAAATTGCCAAAGCAGTCAGCAAGAATGTTAAAATTCTGATTATGGACGAACCCACCGCGCCTTTGACTACTAATGAGGTAGAAACTCTGTTCCGGATTATTCATGACTTGAAGAAAAAGGGAGTAACTATTATTTATATTTCCCATCGCCTTGAAGAATTATTTGAGGTAGCGGACCGCATTACCGTAATGCGTGACGGTTGTTACGTCGGGACAGAAAATGTTGAGGATATCGACCGGCAGAAACTTATCGCTATGATGGCCGGCCGGGAAATGAAAGAAAGTTTTCCAACCAGAAAAACGGAGATTGGAGAAGAAGTTCTCAGAGTAGAGCACTTGACCGGGAATGGAGATACTGACATATCTTTTAATTTATACAAAGGTGAGGTATTGGGATTTGCAGGTCTTGTGGGAGCCGGGAGAACAGAACTTATGCGTGTGATCTACGGCGCTAATCCTGCTGAAAGCGGAAAGATTTTCCTGGATGGGAAAGAAGTGCAGATACGATCCTGTTCAGATGCAATTCGGCTGGGTATTGGCTACATTCCGGAAGACCGTAAAAACCAGGGCGTTTTCCTTCGCATGTCTATTAAATGGAATACAGTCATCAATAATATACGTCAATATTGCAAAGGAATTTTTGTGGACAATAAGGCGGAAGATAATGTCGCGGCTGAATATCAGGAGCGTTTTCAGATCAAGACGCCTTCTCTGGAACAAAAAGTTAATAATCTGTCCGGAGGAAATCAGCAGAAGGTGGTCATTGCGAAAACATTGGCTGCAAATTCCCGGATAATTATTTTTGATGAGCCGACTCGCGGCATTGATGTGGAGGCAAAACAGGAGATTTATAAATTAATGAATGAATTGATCGAATCAGGTCATTCGATTATTATGGTTTCTTCTGATATGCCGGAGCTTCTTGGTATGTCGGACCGGATCATTGTGATCGCGGAAGGGCGTAAGAACGGGGAAATCCGAAAAGAAGAATTTGATCAAAACTATATCCTGGATCTTGCATCCGGTGGAAATGTGAAGGAGGCAGTGTAAAATGAAAACAAGTTGGGTTGATATTTATAAAAAATTTGGTATATATATTCTTCTTGCGGTAGTCTTCGTAGCTTTTGCGATTGCGGCTCCTAATTTCCTGGCATGGAGCAATGTCATCAATATTCTGCGCCAGGTTTCCATGTTTGGTATCGTCGTAGTCGGTGTATCTATGGTAATGATCGGCGGAGGCATGGATCTTTCGGTAGGTATGCAGATGGCAGTTGACGGCATGCTGGTAGGCTATATGATGGTCAATATGAATATGCCGATTATTCCTGCAATACTGATAACGATTGTCGTGGGTTGTATTTTAGGATCTATCAATGGCATTATCGCTGTGAAATTACATATTGCGCCCATCATTGTTACCCTTGGAACCATGCTGGTACTGGAAGGCGTTGCTTATCTGATCACCGGCGGCTATCCGATTACAGGTATGCCGGAAGCTTTTAAAGTGATCGGACAGGGTTATGTCGGCATCATTCCTGTACCTGTCATTATCTTTGCGATTTTTATTGTGTTTGGCGCTGTGGTTATGAATAAAACTTATCTGGGACGCTATATCTATGCTTTAGGCGGAAATAAAGAGGCTGCCCGCCTGGCCGGCATCGATGTGGACAAACTGACGATCATCGTTTATACGTTCTGCGGTTTTGCGGCAAGTATTGCAGCACTTATCATGGTAGGACGTACGAATGCTTCTCAGCCTGGAGCCGGAAGCAGCTATTCCTTTGACTGTATGACAGCGGCCTGCCTGGGCGGAATCTCTATCTCCGGTGGTGAAGGAAAGATCAGCGGTACCGTGATCGGTGTTATCATTCTGGGTATTCTGGATAACGGACTGGTTCTCATGAGTGTTAATTCCAACTGGCAGAGTGTCGTGAAAGGTGTGATCCTTCTGGCGGCAGTTGCAATCGACTGTTATCAGGGAACCGGAGGGAAGAAAAAAGCGGCGGTAGCCTAAATACATAATATAAGAAGAGGTAGTGATAGTATGAACAGCAATGGAAAATCAGCACCTCAGGCATGTGTGACCATGCCCTGGTATGAGTGCCGCGACGGTATTTTTGAGATTGACGAATTTGATTGCGCCAGTGCCTTTGTGATCGTAGGCGAGGAGAGAGCATTGCTTGTCGACACAGGAGTAGGCATCGGGGATCTGAAGTGGCTGGTTGAGAATCGTATCACAGATAAACCTTTCGAAGTAATTGCGACACATAATCATGGAGACCACATCGGAGGCGCAGGCTGGTTCGACCAGATCTGGATTCATCCCGCAGATCTGGATTGGAATTCCGGAGATACACGTCCTACACTAGATTTTCGGAAATCTTATGCAAGGCTGATACAGAACCGGGAAAATAAATATTATTCTTATGATGCAGATACCGATATCCGTGAATGGCCGAAAGATCCGTCTTTCAGGGCATTATCCGATGGACAGACGTTTGATCTGGGCGGACGTATTATTACGGTCCATCACTGTCCCGGGCATACACGGGGGGAGATTGTTTTGACAGACAGCAAAACGAAAACTTTGCTTTGTGGAGATGCATGTAATTGTAACTGGCTGTTAAATACAGATATGGCTCCGTCGGGAAGGGAATGTATAAAAATATCCCTGGATGCATTGGAACGGATTAAGGCGATGGAAGGGAAACGGTATGATGCAGATTCTGTGTTTAACTTTCACCATGATTTCCGCGGATTCGGACAGGAGCTTTCGCCGGATGCATTGCCCAATTTGATTGCCTGTCTGCGATCTCTGTTAGACGGTACGGCAGAATTTTGCCAGGTTCCGGATGCTCTTGCAGAAGACGGAAGCAATAAAACTGTGGCTGTGTATGGAAATGTGCAGGTCTCCTGTATGCAGGGAAGCATTGCGGAGATTTTATAGAGAAATATTCAGGAGAAAAGCGTTGTTCGCCGGAGCAGCGCTTTTTTATAGTTTTCGGTAGATTCCGCTGACCGGAAGGTTTATAATATTAATAACTAAAACTTCCCACACCAATACGGTGTGTTGAACCTTGAAAATTCAATATTTCA
>ERZ1643249.253-NODE-253-length-66381-cov-6.125139_pt1 | contig 66381 bp, 68 predicted proteins | sample MGYA00579263_ERZ1643249 | MGnify/ENA primary metagenome ERZ1643249 (study PRJEB29033, sample SAMEA4952264) | chicken gut metagenome | biome: Broiler Chicken; feature: Gastrointestinal Tract; material: Caecum | place: Ireland | collected 2018 | study: Broiler...
ATGATGCTAAAAACAAGGTAATTGGCTTAAGAGATGTAGTTGCTAAATCAATTAAACTTAGAATTTTGGCAACTTCCGATAATTTAGCCTCTGGAAAAGAAGTTCTATTCTTTATGGCAAAAGAATAAAATTAAAAAGTCCGAAAAGATGAAATTATTGTACATTTCCTTTTCGGACTTTTTCTATATATATTTGTTTCACGTGAAACTAAACGTAAATTTTTCTATCTTTCAACCATTCAAGGCTCAATTCAAACCAATGAGCAAGATGCGCATCAGCTTTACGTTCTTTAGTAGCTAACTCAGGAGTATCAAGAGAAAAACCATGTCCACCCTTATTAAACAAATGTGCTTCAAAGCGAACCCTATTTTTTCTTAGAGCAGTTATATATTCAATCGTATTATCAATTAAGACAACCGGATCATCTACTGCCTGAAAAATAAAAGTAGGAGGGGTTTGGGGAGTAACTCCGACCGCTGTATCAAGTAAATCTTTTGCACTTGGCATTTTTTCCTTAGCATCAGGCGGTAAAGGAAAACCAATATCTTTAATATTAATTAACGGATAACCTAAAATAGTCGCATTTGGTGATACTTTATCATGCTCAAAATGATATTCAGACTGCCACTTTTGACTTTCTGCCATTACATTCATCGAACTAACAACATGGCCGCCAGCTGAAAAACCAATTGTCGTAATTTTATCCTTAGCAAGACCTAACTTCTCACTATTTTCTCTAAAGTATGCAACAGCAGTTAAACCAGATAAAGCAGCATCAGGATAAATTCTGCCAGGATCGGTAGTTAAATTATATGAAACTATTGCCGCATCAAATCCATGAGCTGCATAAGCTAGTGCAACTGGTTCTCCCTCTCTCAATGACAAATGGTTAAAACTACCACCTGGAAAGATCAACATTAGTGGTCTTTTCTTTAGGAGGAGTTGCGGATTATCTTGCAAACTATAATAAGTAACGTGAAATTCACGCCCATTAAAATTTGTTAACGTCAAATTCTCTATCTTCATCTTACTGTGCTTCTATTTATCTCTACTTTTTATTTTCTTTATTCGTTAAAGTGTGTGCTAAGAATATTGTAGTTAATGGTACCGTTAAAAGCACGCCAATGAACGAATATACAATAATCAAAAACTCATCCACAAAAAGTTTATCATTTAAAATTTCAAATAAGGAATAATTTAGTCTTACATACCAAATAAATATTGGTAAAAAACTACCAAATAAACCAAATAAAATTGTATTCATGGCTGTTCCTAGTACATCCTCTCCAACTTCATTCCCACTTCTAATTAATTGCTTTTGCGTAATATTAGGATCATGTCGCTTTAACTCAAGCAAGCCCGCACTCATTGCAACACTAGCTTCTGCAATTGCTCCTAGCATTGAAAAGATTGCAACTAAAATTGCGATTTGAGAAAAACTAATTCCTACATTTAATGATAAACCAATTAATTCTTCCCCTGCCTGGTCTCCAAAGCCTTGAGTTTGCGCTAAATTTTCAAACAAGATAATTATCAACATCACAATTAAACTCACACACAGAGCAGTTAAAAACGCATTTTTAGCCACAGTATAATCATGTGTTCCTAAATAAATAATCGTTAATAACTTTAAAGGAATAAATATTGCTCCAACCAATACTATATTTACTCCCCAGGAAATAAGTAGTGCAACTAAAATCAGTAAACAGGCATTGATAACGACGCTTAGATAACTCTTAAATCCAGTTTTTCCTCCAACTATAATCATTAATACTAGAAGAATTAATAAAAGAGCAGTTAAAGTTGTCATTTTTCTACCACCTCTGCTTTTTTGTTTTTTAAAAAGACAGCACTAGATAGAGTAGCAAAAATCACCGTTAGTACGATTCCGATTGCCGAGCTTAAACTCTGGATGACCCCTAAGGAAAGGGTGTATTTAAAGGTATAGACTAAAGTATTATTATCTCTCAAATACAAAATTGTCATAGGTAAGGCTTCAGCCATAAAAATTAAAACTAGTACATTTATCAGTGGCCCCATAATCTCTTGGCCTAGAGTTCGTCCGCTAATAAATAGCTCTTTAAATGTTAGGTCTGACTTATGTTTTGCTAATGCATAAAGACTAGAAACAATATCAGTAGCCTCATCCATTACTGCTCCTAGAACTCCTAGAATTGTCTGAGATAAAAATAAAGCTCGAGGATCTTGAGTAGCATAATCTACTGCTTCATAATCAATTCCACGCTCATGAGTTAATTTCATAACTAAATAAAAGATGCCAAAAGAGACAAAAACTCCTAACAAAGTAGCAGTTAAAGTCACCAGCATTTTTTGATTAAAGCCTTGTACTATTACCAGAGAAATAAAAGTAAACAGAATTGCTGCAATACTATAAATTAAGAAAATTCTTGTTCCATTTTCCTTTACATCACTTTTAATTACAAAATAAAAAATTATACTATTTAAGATCATTGAAATTAAAAGTAAGCTAGCCTGTTTTCCTGTAATTAAAACAATTACACTAATCGTCAAAAACATGCTTAAAACAACAACCCAGTCACGTTTTGGTTCAACTAATTTAGGTTTGCCTTTAATAAATGAAACAATTACACGTTGATGATGTCGATACTTTTGTGAAACAGCTTGAGACGGCGAATAAGTATTAGTAACTAAAAATGTCTTTCCCTTATATTTTCCAGACAAAATTTTTAAATGTAGATTTTGTTGCCGTACCTCGTCTTTGTTTTCATAGTTGTCTTTTGTCTTATCGACTAATGTATCTGTTATTTGCCTATCAGTAATGACCGCAATTGGCTTACTTGCAAAAGCAGTTGAGAAATAGGTAATTAGAGTAAAAAATATTCCCACAACTACCACTGCTAAACTAAGCCAAATTTTTGCATTCTTTTTCACTTTTTTGCCTTCCCTAAATAATTTAATGGTGAGTATGCTACTATAGTAGCATTAAAATTTTTTACTAATTATTAAAAAATAGTAATTTATCTGAGGTAGATTTAATGGAACTTATGATTTCAACTTTTACCCTAGCAATTGCTGCAGCAATTAGTATTATCATTGCCCAAGCAATTGATAAGGTATCTGTTAACTATGTGAGCATGATCATCGGGATAATTATTGGTCTAATTCCCTTGTTAAACAGCCAAGTTGCTAGCTTTGATTCAGAAATTTTTATGGAATTGATCGTAGCTCCACTTTTATTTTTTGAAGGTCAAAAAACTAGAATTCATAATATTGGTAGAAGAATTAAGGAAATCATCGGATTAACTGTAATTATGGTTCTTCTGGCCTTAATAATCAGTGGATTCAGTATTTATTTATTCACTAGCATTAGTCTTCCACTAGCCTTTATCATTGGTAGTATCAGTACTCCAACGGACGCAACGGCAAGTGAAGCCGTAACTAATGGTTTACGAATGACTAGACGGGTAACTTCCTCCCTAAAAGCTGAGTCACTTTTTAATGATACTTCGGGAATCATTTTACTTAATATGAGCTTGCTTTGGTTTGCCAATGGTTACATCAATTATGGACAAACCATTCATGACTTCTTTGTTTCCTCATTAGGTGGAGCAGTATTAGGTTTTGCAGTTGCTTGGATAATCATTATTTTTCGTCAAAGTCTCATCAGATCACGATTTAATTCTTTAAATGCACAGAATTTAATTTATATCCTTACCCCGCTAGCACTTTATGCGTTAGCAGAAGATTTACATGTTTCCGGAATTATTGCAGTTGTGGTTGCTGGCTTATTACATAATGCAGAATCTCAGCAAAGTTTACTTCTTAATTCAAGACAAATTCATATGGGACGAGACTTGCAAAATCTTATTTCAGATATTTTCAACAGTATGGTTTTTATCATTTTGGGACTAATGATGGTCAGAATATCCCGGAATAAATTATTTAATGGTGACTTAGCCAAGTGGATTCTTGTTGGCTTCATTGTTTATCTCGCAAATTTACTTGTTCGTTATGTCTATGGACGTTTAGTTATTCGCTATGATCGACGAGAAAGTACTGTATTTTCACTTGGAGGTATTCATGGTGCTGTTACTCTTGCTCTAGCCTTAACAATTAGTGCTAACTTTTTAGGAACTAAAAACTACAATCTAGTTATTATGTCTGAAGCAGTTTTAATTATTTTGAGCATGCTTGTACCCACGATTGTATTTCAATTTATCCTTCCACATGAAGTTAGTGATGAAGAAGCACACATTGTTATGGAGAAGATCCGTAATGAAATGGTTAAGCGAGCTCTAATTTCAGTCCATAAAATGTACCTACCTAAAAGAGTTAAGCGCCATGTTATCTATACCTTACTCAATCAAAAAAGAGTTGTTAAAACGCGAGAATACATGCGTGTGTTGCTAAAAACAATTGATCAGCCTAATCTAACTAAATCAGAACAGTATTTACAACGTTTAGCATTTTTTAGAGCATTTGCTATTGAGCGTCAATATTTAGAAATGATTGGACAAAAAGAGAGTAAATATAGAACGTATATATTAAGTCTGTATAACGACGTATTACTAGCTGAATCATTAATTATTGAATCTGACGATGAATAAAAAAATAGGATGCCGCATTTCGGCATCCTATTTTACTTGAAAAAGCGATCCCACCAATGGTGTTTTTTCTTAGGGTGAATTTGCATTTGGGCTAAAGTACGGTGAATATTTTCTTCCACCTGTTGTTTACGCCTTTTTTCTTCGTTCTCTCTAGCTTTTCTTAAAATTTCTTCATGAGCTTCTTGCTCACTTTTTTGTTCTTCAGTAATCTCTTTGGCAGCTTCCTGATCTTTATTATTAGCTTCTTGTTTTTCTTTAGAACCATCCGATTCTGGTTCAGCTAATTGGTGTGAACGATCAATTAATTTTTTATTTTGAGCTTCAACACGTGCTACCTGCTTCTGCAAATCTTCAATTGCTTTGTTCTGACTTGCAATAGTATTTTGTAGCATCGTTAAAAGTTTTACTACTTGATCAGCATCAACAGTGGCAGTATTAGTAGCAACTGATTTTTGCATTTTTGCTGCTTTTTTAACTTCTTCAGTTTTCTTATCGCTTACTGCAAAGATTTGTCTAGCTGCTTCTTGCAAGGTTAAATCAGCATTTTTAGACAATGCTCTAAAAGCTTTTAAATCTTCAATATCCTTTGCCGAGTACAAGCGAGACTTTTGCTTGGTTCTTTCATAGTAATCCTTATTTCCAGTAACCTTTTCCACGATTAAAGAATACTTTCTTAACGTTGCTACGCTAATATGAAGTTCTTCCGCCGTTTTTGCTGGGGCCTCAAGTTCTTCAAAATTATGGTCGCTTGCCATCCTAAATTCTCCCTTTACTTAAACTAAGTTTAATCATGTTTATGTAACAAAGTCTTCTTATGATCATAGCGTTCCATTGCGTAATCAATTAATTTAGTAATTAAGTCAGTGTATGGAATTCCAATTTCTTCAAATAACTTAGGATACATACTAATATTAGTGAAACCAGGAAGAGCATTTACTTCTGTTAGAACAACTTCATTATCTTCACTACGAAGCATCGAATCGATGCGAGCCAAGCCGCTACATTCAGTTGCTTGGAACACCTTTAAGGCATTCTTTCTAACTGTTTCAACAATTCCCTCAGGAAGTTTAGCAGGAATTTCTAAAGTTGATGTTGAGTCATCATCATACTTATTTTCATAGGTATAGAATGAATCTTTTGCGTTAATAATTTGACCAACACCAGCAACGATTGGTTTATCATTGCCTAAAACAGCAGTTTCTACTTCAGTACCATGAACAGTTTCTTCAACTAAAACCTTATCATCATATTTAAAGGCTTCCGCTAAAGCAACCTTATATTCTTTTTCGTTAGTAACATGACTTACACCAACTGAAGAGCCTTGGTTTGATGGTTTAACAAATAAATCTGAACCCAATTGGCTAGCTACGTATTCATAGTCTAACTTCTCGTTATCTGGATCGTTATATTCAAAACGCTTAACTGCAATCCATTTTGCTACAGGAACACCAGCACGTTGAGCGAGTATCTTAGTCATTTCCTTATCCATCGTTACAGCTGCTGCCAAAACATCGTCTCCAACAAATGGTTTATCTAAAACTCTAAATAGTCCTTGTAAACAACCATCTTCGCCTAAGTTTCCGTGTACAATTGGGAAAAATACGTCAATTTCAGGACGATCTTTTAATTCAATAATATTAGAAATATTAGCTACTTTATGAGGATTAGCCACTTCCATTTTAGGATTATCTAATACTTTGCGAGAATCTGCATCATCAGCTAAGTATCCATCGTTAGTAATCCACATTGGATAAACATCAAATTTATTAGTATCAATTTCTTCATAAATGTTGTGGGCAGACATGATAGAAACTTCATATTCTGAAGAATTTCCACCGAAGATCAAACCTATCTTAATTTTGTCAGTCATATTTTTATCTCCTTTTTGTCCTCGAAACCTTATTATAAACAATCGTGACGCTATAATGCATCAATTTCGAAAAAAAGTCTAAAAAGAATGCAATTTTTTTATAATTACGTTATATATATTACTAGCATGCTACTATATGATTCGCTAAAAGGAGTAATTATGACTTTTACCAAAAAAGCAGTCACTTTTTTAGCAACTATTGTGTTAAGTACAACTACTTCTACCGTTATAGTTACTAACGCACAGGCTGCAACCTTTACTAAAGATGAAATTCAAGAAGTTCATCAAATTCAAAATCAATATAAAAATTTACCTAAAGATAATTTTAATGCAGATACTCTTTATGCCAACACTCCTCATCTCACGGCTCCCTTTTCACCCGGCTCTGTTACAAATTCTTATATCACTTCTCAATTAGATTATATTAATTTTTACCGAGCTTTATTTGATTTACCAAGTATTTCAACAAATAAAACCGATAATGATAACGCTCAAATCACGGCAAGCGTTATGGCTGCAATCAAAGCTAACCCATTCACTAACCAACATGGCCTCCCTAGTGAAACCAAACCTGATTATATTAATGATACGTATTGGACAATCGCCAAAAACGTCTCTGCAAGTTCAAACCTTAACTTTAATGTAAGTAATCAATCTGCTGGGGACGTAATTACAGATTTATTAACTGATACCTATAATCTTGATGGTTCAGACACGGGACACCGCGCATGGCTTTTATCTAGTCGACTTACAACTACAGGTATTGGCGCCGCTTATGGGGAAAATAATTATCGCTATTCTGTTCAACAAGTTGCCTATCCAAGTGATGGCTATAAAGCAGCTGCAAAAAGTACAGTTGCTTATCCAAATAGTGGCGTTTTTCCAATCGAATTACTTCAGGGAAATAATATTGCTTGGTCACTCTACTTATCTGACAAAACCATTTCTGGTATTCCCAAAATTACAATTACTGATCTCGATACCGGTCAAACAAGTCAAGCAACAAAAGTTAATAACTTTAGTAACAAAGGATACGGTTATTTCGACACTATTCTGACCTATTTTCCTGGAGATATTAAGTTAGTCTCAGGACATGAATATAACGTAAATATTTCTAATGTCTATCAGTACAGCTTTAAGCTTTTTAATCAAGTAGCGGCCAATCAACCAAAATTAGAAGTTTCGGAAGATAGCACTAAGACTAAAAACAAGGTTAAAAATTCATCTACTATCTCATCGTCTCAAAATATTAAAGAGGCTACTGATGAAACAACCCGCAATATCTTAAAACAAGCTGATGATCCTTCTTCAAATACAACTATTAAATCTGCTCTCTTACTTCAGGCAGAAGAGTTACGTGATTCTTTAAATAAAAATCGTCGCATGAACCCGATAATTTTTGGTCGTTCTTATCAAGACGGTTACTCTTACTACAATTTAGGTGAAGATCAATGGTTCCATAATTTCTATGTTTACAGTAATCCAGACCTAACTGCCGGCGTAGTAAATATTGATAAGAGTTCTCTTGATACTCATATTTACACTAGCCCTTATCCTAGTTTACAAAAAACAACTTCTAATCACGTTACCCCTGGAAAAAGCTATGCTTATTGTCAATCTATTACAACCAACCATACAACTTGGTATTATCTTGGTAAAAAGCAATGGATTAGGCAATTTAATTAATAAACTAATACTTTAAAAGATCTTATAAAGTAACTAATTTGCAATTTAAGAATAATTAATGGTTTCAACTTGATTTAAAGCTTAATTACTGTAAAAATAAGTATTGAGAAATGGTTGAGGACCCTTACAAGAGCCATTATGGCTGTTGCATATTACAATTATTTTATACCCTAACTACTTTACACTTACTTTAATACAATTAAGATCATCCAATCCAGCGCCATTTCCCAAAAAAAGGTCTCAGGTTTTAACCTGAGACCTTTTTTTGTGTGCTTATTAAAATTTTATTCAGCGCTAGTAATTTGCCAAGTAATAGTACTAATTACAAACAAAACTACACCAACAATTACTAATTCCAAGAAAATGCCACTAGCTACTTCTAAAAAATAACCAATATTTAAAATAAAACTTTCAACATCAAAAATTGTTGGAATAAATGCTAGTAATCCAAAGATCACAATCATACAAATTGCTGCTCTCATCCCTCCAGCAGCAACCATCTGAATTAAACGTCGAGTTGAAACAATTTCGTGCAATCTTTTAATTTGCTGATAAGCTAAGATACCTACAAAAATAATTATCAAAATGCTCAAAACTAACAACACTATTTCAACGTTTGCCATTAAGGTGGCATTTGCTAAGCCAAAACTCGTTATAATTGCATATAGACCACTATTTTTATTCTTCCTGAGCTTTTCTTGTACTGATTTGGCTTCCATGGAAGAATTATCATCTATTTTTGTTAATATAATTTTTCTAATTTGACCAGCTAAACTTGAATTTTCAGCTCTAAATAGATGGATGCCCAAAGTATAATCAATCATCGCATCTGCAATTGGTCTTGTTTGTTCAACGGTAAGAAGATTATTAGTGCTATTATTACTACTTCTATCAGCACCAATTGCCGCAGCGAAATTATCAAATTTCTGATTAATATATCGTTCAGCTACTACTCCGTTGCTTTCCTTTGCAATTTGACTCTTCATAAAAATTGGATTCATAAAAGTTACTAAGCCAAAAAATAAGACCACAATTGTAAAGATTGCAATTCCAAAGGATCTTTTATCATGCACAGTTTGAGCTTGATCAATTCTACGTAACTCACTGCGTGTGCGTACTGCCATTTCCTAGACCTTCCTTAAAAATTAATTGTCAAACATCTCATTAATTGTTTGGGTCAAAGTAGCTAGTTCATATTTTTGTAAAGCAGATTTTGCCGCATCAATTGTTTGATCTATCTTAGACTCATCCATTGATAGAAATGTTGACATAAAAGTTTTTACCATTATATCAGAAATTTGATCTGCATCTAAATCCAATTCAGCACGTTTTATGTATAAACTTCCGCCAGCTGTGACAATAAAATTTAAGCCAATCTGAACCTGACGGTCACTTCCAAGCTCATGCTTAACCCCTTCATTTCTAAGCCAATCGTCAAGAATTTGACTCCAGCAATCTAAGGAATCACTATCACTTAAAATACTTTTAACTACACGCTCTACTCCTTCATCTTGAATACCTTGTTCTAAAATTAAATAAATAAAAATTTTCATTTTAGAATATGTATTTAATTCTTTAAAATCAGTCGCATTTAAACTCTTTAACACAGCGGTCATAAAGTTGGTAACAATTTCTGTAATTAACAAATTTTTATGTGGGTAGTAAGATTGGAGCAATGATTTAGAAATCCCCGAGTTATCTGCAATCATTTGCAGCGATACATTCTCCATCCCTCTCTTTTTCAGAAGGATAAAAGTATTGCGTAATATTTCATGCCGTCTTACTAAATTTTTTTGTCTTGCCATATCTTTTTCCTCGTACTATTTATTCTATTCCTATACAGTATAGCGTTTTCATAGTGTTAATTACAATTATTATACCAAGTCCTATTACTAATAACGAATTAGGATTTTTTTTAAAATTAATCCTATATAAAAAACTGACGCTTTGTCCGTCAGTTTCTTCTCACTATTTACTTTTTCTTCTCTCTAAAAGACTATAGCTTAAGGCTAAAGCTAAAATAAAAATAATTGAAATAATCAATGGTAGTCTAGTTGCTGGAATTAAAGCTAATATTACTAAAATTACTAAATAAAAAATTATTGTAATCCAGCTCGTTATCGGAAAACCGGGCATTCTAAACTTGCCAAGTTGTCCCTTATTTTCTGCTCGATACTTCAAGTGAGTCCACATAATGATTATCCAAACCATAATAAAGTTAATTGTTGAAACACTAGAAATAATATCAAAAACTTGAGCCGGCATAATATAGTTAAGAATTACTACAATGAATAGAATCAAAGATGAAAATGTTAAGGCATTATTCGGAACAGCCTTTTTACTTAACTTGCCGAATCTCTTAGGTGCATTATTGCCTCGAGATAAAGCATATAAAGATCTACTAGTTGAAAAAATTGCACTATTTGTTGCCGACATTGCTGCTGTTAAAACAACAAAGTTCAAAATTCCGGCAGCTGCTGGAATACCAATTGCTCCAAAAACTTGTACAAACGGACTTGTTGTAGTAACAATCTTATTCCATGGATAAACTGCCATAATAGCAATCATTGAGCCAACATAAAATAATCCAATTCTAACTGGCAAAGTATTTATTGCCTTGGGAATATCTTTATCAGGATTAGCTGTTTCACCAGCTGTCAAGCCCACAATTTCAATTCCTACAAATGCAAAAACTACCATCTGGAATGACTTCAGAAAGCCCCAGGATCCTGTTGGAAAAAAGCCACCATAGTTTACCAAGTTACTTAGCGAAACGGTTCTAGAATCGATTTTAGTATGCATAATTAAAAGAATTAGCCCCGTAATGATCAAAGCTAAGATAGCTAAAACTTTAATCATGGAAAACCAACTCTCAAGCTCTCCAAATAGACCCACATTAACCATGTTAACTAGCATTAACAAAATGACAATCACTAATGGTCCGACCCATTGAGGCAGATTTTTAAACCAATATTTTAAATAGATTCCCGTTGCAGTTAAGTCAGCCATAGCTAAACTAAGCCAGCATAGCCAGTAAGTCCATCCCGCAACAAATTCCATTCTATTTCCAAGATATTTTTTTACCGATTCAATAAATGAATGTTGCTCAGGATCTTCTAAAATTAATTCTCCTAAAGCTCTCATCATAAAAAAGCTAATAATACCAACGATCAAATAAGATAAGATAATTGATGGACCAGCACTTTGAATAGCTGTACCAGACCCTAAAAATAATCCAGTACCGATCGCTCCACCAATTGCAATCATTGTTACATGACGGCTCTTAAGTGACCTTTTTAGCTTCTCCCTTTCATCCATTTTGTAGTAGTCCCCCCCTTAAAGACAAAAATGCCCCTAGTATTTAACATATACTAGAGACATTTCTTTTTATGAAATTAAAATTCTTGTATAGTCAATTAATTGGCTATTTTATTTGTTTGTATTATAACTTGCATGAGGAAATTGTCAAATTAGGCTTTGGTTTTTAGTCATGATTTGAATATTATGTCTAATTAATTTTGGATATTTTACTAAAATAAAAATTGAAAAGACCACCCAAATTATCAAGCTAATGATCGCGTAGCTAAAGCCTCCCAATATTCCACCAAAAAGTCCCATACCAATCTGAGTGAGCGGGGTACTAGAAAATACAAGAAAGTCGTAGAGAGCATGAATTACCACTGTTACCCATAACTTACCGCTATAGAGAATCAGCGCAGCTGCAAAACACCCAAAACCAAATGTATCAATTACCTGAAAAGTAGTCATTGCTGCAGATAATCGTAATTCAGAGCTAAAGGCATTCCCAATATGTGGAAGAGCAAAGAGAATTGCACTTCCTAAAACAGCTCCCTCAATTTGCCACTTTTTATTTTTTAAAACAACTAATAGTAATAATAAATCTATGTATCGAGTTACCTCTTCATTAATTCCAGCTTCTATTGCAGTTAAATAAACGCGCCAAACATTTTTAAAATAAGCTGAATCACCTGGGTTAATCAAAGAAAAATCCCAATTCCAAAATATTTCTTGCCAATTTTGGGCAAGTCCCATAAAGAAATGAAACAAGATAAGCCAAATGGTAACAACAAAAATTATGATAAACGAAATAAACTGTAATTTTTTACCCTTAAAAGTTGAAAAGCTAAAACTAAAATTATAATTCCAAATTTTAGTAACTAAATAAACATAGACTAAAATTACTAAAGCAAAAACTAAATCAGACTTATTCAATCCTACTAAAAAACCATCTTGATTCATATTATTTAATTCAATTGATGGTCCGATACCTATGGTAATTGTAGACCAAATAGTTGCAAGCAATTGAAAAATAGGCTTTTTTATTGCTCCATATGCTTCTTTTGTAACGGGAATAATCACAACTAACAGTCCAGCAAGATAGAGAATATACATAATTACGCTCATATTAGGTAAAATTTCAATTAATAAGCGCATACATTTTATAAATTGATTAATAAAAATTATCGGAAGAAAAAGAATACTTATCAATTGAAATAATTTTTTATTTTTTCTTACTAATAACGCAAGGATTAAAATTCCTAAGTATACTTCACAGTAAATATCATGATATCTTGCTACTAGAAGTACAGCTAGTACAAGATTGATATAAAGCTGAATTTTTAAAGCATTAACTTTAGTCATAAATTCACCTAATTTTTAGTAAATAATAAAGAGGAAAACTTGTAAATTTTCCTCTTTATTTCTCAAGAATATAATATTTATGGGTACTGCCAATAACCATACTGTGGATTAGGCCCTCTACTATATCCGCCGCCACCTCCAATATAATTTTGTGCAGGTCCTAAAATCGTATTTTGCCAACTACCAGCAACAGACTTTACTTCTACTCTGGGCTGCAGAAGCTTTAGTTGCATTTAAACCTAGTGCACATATGCCCAATCCTACAACACATACGGTAGTAATAACTCTTGTTAGTTTTATTTTATTACCTCCTATATGTGAATTTTATTAAATTTGTTTTAATTATATTAGCTTTAATTTTAAAAATCAATATAGTTTTTAATTTTTATATCAAAAAGCGACTGGTATCAGCTATAAACTAAGATCAGTCGTTTTTTTAAATATTAAATTTTAATGTGAATTAGCCTTGAATTCTGTTTTGTTCATCAAAAATTTGGTGAATGGACTTATCGTTGTAAATGTAATCAATACCTTTAGCAAGTAAACGTGCTACAGATAAACGAACCATTCTATCTGGGTACTTCTTGTGCTTAATAGTATCAGTTACTACGATTTGTTCTACTGGCAATTCGTTTAATACATCGATCGCATTTTGAGAAAGTAATGCATGAGTTGCAGCAACATAAACCTTCTTAGCACCGGCAGCTAAGACTGATCTAGTTGAAGAAGCAACTCTAGAACCAGTATCAATCAAGTCATCAACGATAATGACTGTCTTGTCTTTAACGTCTCCAATCATATCATGAGCTTCTGCGTCATAACGTGCACCGCGTTGATCAACAATAGCAATTGGAGCATCGAAGTATGAACCAAAAGTACGTGCAAGTTTTGCACCAGAGTGATCAGGAGAAACAACTACTACATCATCATTTTCCTTACTTGCAATACCATTATCTAAGAAGTATTGAGCTAAAATTGGCATCGCATGTAAGTGATCAACTGGGATATTGTAGAAACCTTGAATTTGAGATGCATGTAAATCAACTGCAATTAAATCATCAATATCAGTCAATTGAAGCAAGTTAGCCAATAATTTTGCAGTAATTGGTTCACGTGAACGATTCTTAGTATCTTGACGAGAATATGCCATATAAGGAATTACTACGTTAACAGAGTGAGCAGATGCACGATGTAAAGCATCCAATACAATCATTAATTCCATGAAGTTTTCATTCACAGGATCTTGAATAGATTGAATTACGTAGACATCACAACCTCTAACACTTTCTGTAATGTTTACTTGAATTTCTCCATCACTAAAGTGTTGAACAGCAGTTTCAAGTAATGGCTTATCTAAAGCAGCCGCAATTCTTTCTGCTAGAGCTTGGTTTCCACCAAGTCCGATTAATTTCATTGGGTGCAACATTTCGTGCAATTCTTCTTTTTTCATTAATTTGCCCTTCCTTGTAAAATTAACAGCTATTCTTATTATAACGAAAAATTCCTATTTTGCTCTACTTTTCAGCTGTAGATTATAAATGATTATTTTCAGCTGCCTTAATTTGATCTAAACGACCAACAACATAAGTATAAAAATCTTCTGCATCTTGTGGGTTTGTATTTTCAAAAGCACGTAAAATAATGGCTAGCTCGTCTTTCCCCATTTGATGTAAGGTGGCAGTTTGATAAAGCATGGGATTATCTCCTTTAGGTACTAATTTTAGAAAGCCGTTAATTAATAGATGTGCTTTTTTATAAACTACTGCTTGCAGACTATGAATATCTAACACTACTTCACGCTTACCTAAAAATAAAGGTCCTGTATGCTTCACAGTAATCTTATCTCCCTCTACTACCATTTCTCCATTCATTCCCTGCACTACTATTTCTTTCATAATCCTTATCCTCTGCCTCGTTAATTTATACTTTATATATTAATTCTATCTGATTTAAGTACAAAAAGAAAAAGAGGACTAGTAAACTAGTCCTCTTTACAAAAATCTTTAATTAAATCTAATAATTTTAAGCTATGAACAACATAACTGTAGTGAGTTTGACGCGGCATTAAGACTAAGCGACAATTAGGTAATAATTGACTATACCAACGAACATGTTCGACTTTAACCCAATCTCTTTCTCCAACTACACATAGAGTAGGAGTTTTTATTCGCTTTAGTGTTTCAACAGGGATATGACTTTCTCTTAAAGCAACCTTACTATCTCGATCCCCTTTAAAAAATCCACGAATTGTATTAGCAGCAATATGTTTTGCGTTCACACCATTTCCATTAACATAAGTACCTGCAACTATTACTTTAAAAACTAATTCTGGAGCTTGCGCAGCTAAAGAAAGGGCTACTAAACCACCGGAGCCAAAACCTAAGATATATGGCTTATCTAACTTAAGTGCGTTAATAAAGACCCGTAAGTCTTCTACTTCTGTTTGATAGTGTTCACTAGCCTCTCCTTCACTTAGTCCATGACCACGCATGTCAGGAACTACCACAGTATAATATAAAGAAAGGGGCGCAACTAGCTTATCAAAGATCCCACCGTCTTGATGATGTCCATGCAATAAAATTAAGGGATGTCCTTTACCTAATTTTTGATAGTAAATTTTTACCCCATTAACTTTTACTTTCATATTGATTCCTTTAGTTGTAAGTTCTTATAAATCTTGATGGTCAAAATCGATTAAAGATGCCTTTTTGGCGATTTTTTTACTTTCCTTTTGAGTCTCACGCTCTACCATCAAACTTTTAATAATTTGGCGCCAAACCCGATAATTTGCTCTAAAATTATCAGGTATTTTCTTTGGATTAAGGTCGTGAACCATGCTATCTGCTCGCTGCCAATAATGATAATAAGGCGTTGAGCTATAGTAAAAGCCATTAGTCAAAGACACATATTTAACATTGAAAATCTGATCTTCCATGAATGCCAGATCTTCTACAAATCGCAAGTGATACTTTTTAATGATGCTAATTTTGTATCCCTTATTCCAGGTATAACCCTTAACAGGGGACCCAAATACATTAGTCATCTTTAAATAAGCCTCTCTTTTGTCAATTAGCCCACCACTTTGCTTGTTTCCTACAGGATGACTCTCATGACGTTTTTCTGAATCAATCCAAAAACCACAAGAAACAATATCAACATCTGGATGCTCACCAAAGGCTCTGACAAAGTAGGCAGTATAGCCTGAATCTACCCAATCATCTCCATCATGAAAAGTAAAATATGGTGTAGTTACGTGAGTCATTCCAACATTTCTAGCGTCAGAAAGCCCTCCATTTTTCTTATTAATAATATCAAAATAAAGAAACCGATCCCGGTATGACTCGGCTATTTCACGAGTTCTATCCTTTGATCCGTCATTAACAATTAGTAATTTAAAATTTCTATCTTTTTGTTTAGCTAAAGCGTCAAGTGCCCGACCTAAATACTTTTCCATATTGTAGACGGGCATAATTACCGTTAACATTGGCTGGCGTAACACGGCGTCTGCCTCCTTTTGCTTATGATTATAACATCTTAATACTTATTTACATAATTCAGTTAACTATTTAGGTTATAATATAGACATCAAATGAGTATATTTCATAAGGAGAAAATTTTATTATGAAAAAAATACTGACTACACTTGTTGCTATCTTATCAAGTGGAATCTTAGGGCTAAGTGCCATTACTAATACTAAAACTGCTAAAGCCGATGATAATGACACTCCTGTTGTAACATTAGGTACATCCCTGACTGCCTCTCAAAAACAGGGCACGATTGATACCTTAACCCAATCATTAAATGGCGCTAATTATACTACCATTACCATTACTGGATCCGATCTTGTAAAATACCTTAATCCGTCTGGTTATGACTTTACTGATAACTCCGGTGTTTGGTCTAGTGCCATGGTTCAAAAGACTAGCTCTGGTAGTGGTATTAATGTTCATATTTTACCTTATAACGGTCATAATAACATTACAACTATTACAACTAACCAATATAAAAATGCAGCCCTAACTGCCGGAATATCTGATGCAGATATTTATGTAACTTCTGCTACTCCCATTGATGGATCAGGTGCTTTAGCCGGTGTTTATGCAGCCTATGCCAAAACTGGTGATTCTTTGAACCAAAAGCAAATTAATGCGGCACAAACTGAAATGAACACTTTGAGCAAAATTACTAGCCAAAATAAAGGTAAAGACGGCTACTCGGATGCTCAATTAAATAATGCAGTTGCTGGTGCTAAAAAAGAAATGGCTAAGCAAGGTCAAAATATTTCTGATAGCCAAGTTAGAGATATTGTTAACAATCAAATTAACATTAACCACCTTGGTGACACTATTACTAACAATCAAAAAGAACAAATTATCAATGTTCTAATCAAAGTTAAAAATTCCGGTGCCTTAAAGGATAAGAATTTCCAACAACAAGCTAGCCAATTAACTGATCAAATTCAATCAGGAGCTAAAAACATTTTTTCTAAATTTAATACTCCAGAAACTAGAAATTGGTTCCAAAAACTAATCGATTCTATCGTTAGCTGGTTCAGAGGTATCTTTGGCGGTGCAATTATCTTAAACTAAAATCTAAGAAAAAAAAGACGACTACTTTGTAGTCGTCTCCGTCGTCAAAACTAGTACCTGCGTGCGTTCTAGTCTTTCACTTATTATTATAGCAACTACTAAAAAAAGTGCATCAAAAAAGTCTGCAAAATTGCAGACTTTTTTTATTTAGCAAGCGGATTTTTTAATAATTAGTTTGTTTCAGTTGACTCAGTAGTCTCAGTCGAATTTTCAGTACTATCATCAGATTCTTCGTCTTCAACTACATCTTCGCCACTATTATTGTTTTTATCTATAAGCTTCTTGGTTACAGCAGCTGCTGCACCAATACCAACTACTTTAAAGAACTTTTTCATAATATCACCTCATTTAAATTGGTTTATGCGCTTTCACTTCTGATTATAGTCTCTCTTAGTGATATTACGAATTTTTGAACTTTCTATTTCATTTGATCCATATATTTATTGAGCTCGTGATCAACGAAATTATTTCCTTGATTGTCAGCATGTCCCTTGGTCCAGCTAAATTCACTGTCAGAAAAGTGTCCCAATAAACTATCTAGTTTCTTCCATTCAGAAGCATTAATCAAAGGCCCATTTGATCTCTTCCAGCCACGCTTCTTCCAGCCCTCAATCCAGTGTTTATTGATTCCGTTTAAAACATATTGTGAATCTAAAACAAACAATAAGTGCTTGTCATTGAATTTTAGCTCAATTAATTTTTCCAGTGCATTGATTAGTCCGAGTAGCTCCATTTTATTATTTGTGGCACCAAATTCTCCCCCAGAACCATATGTACGTCCATTATCCCATTCAATTAAATAAGCCCAAGCTGCTTTATCGGTCTCATTGACATGACCTCCTTTATGAACACCAGTATTTCGAGATCCTCCATCAGTGTAAATAGTGGCAAAATAGTCAGCCGAAGTCTTAGAGTTGGCTTGAGATGCTCCACTAGCTGACTTAATTTTTTTAATTGCATTACTTAAAGAATCTTCTTTAACAATATCAGGTTGTGTTTCCTTGTTCCAATCTAGATATTCAGTTGCATCAGTGATTTTTTCAAAAGATTTATACTCTGCACCAGAGAATCCATCTACTTGCTTTTTAGCATCTTCCCATGTTCGATAAACACCTGGTGTGCGGCCTTTTTTTACTGCGTAGTATTTCATAATTATCCCTTTCTTCATTTGCTCTAACCTATAAAATGTTAGAATAATTTTAACGCTAAAATAACAAAGAAAGAAGGGAGGAAATAGAGTGTTTTTTATTCAGAAAAAATATAGTGAAGAAGTCGAAAAAAATAATAAGCATAAAAACAAAGAGCCTAGCATTGCTCGAATGACTTTTTTAGGTTTAATGGCTACTTTTACCCCTACTCGCTGGCTCCTACGGATGCACAAAAGAAAAGTTGAAGACAGCTCGACTACTGAAGAAGTAGATTCAACAATGGAGCAGATACCTGTTTTTTATGTGCATGGTTTTCGCGGAGGAGATTATACGACAAATAAAATGGTCCAAGCTGCCTGTGAGGCAAAAGGCACTGGTAAGTTTCTTAAAGCTACAATTGATCCATTTGGTAATTTCATCTTAGAAGGAACTTGGACAGCAGATAAGCAGCCCATTGTGCAACTTATTTTTAAGGATCGAATTGCTGGTGTTTATGCTAGTTCTTATTATCTTCGAGCAGCTCTTTCTTATTTAAGTAAAAGATATCATTTTAAAAAATATAGTGCTGTCGCCCATTCCTTAGGAGCTCCTTCAGTAATCAAAGCGGAAATGAAAACTAGCTTAAGAAAGAATTTTCCACATCTAGATCACTGTGCCTTGATTGCAGGACCTTTTGATGGAGTAATGTATTTGGGTGATTTGCCTAACGTCAATCGTCTTAATGAAAAAGGGCGACCCATTTTAATGAGTCTGTCTTATATGGGGATGCTTTTTAATCAGAGACGTTTTAACCCCAATATTTCAGTTTTAAATATTTATGGAAATATTTTAGATGAAACTAATACGGATCGGTTTATTTCTGTTGTTTCTGCTAAATCGATTCGCTACATTCTCGCTCCTGTTGCTCATGCCTTTCAAGAAGTAGAAGTGAGGGGAGATGCCGCTGAGCACAGTGTTTTACACGATAATCCTTTTGTAATTAATATTATTAACAAATTTTTGAAGTTAAGTGATTAATTTTATAAAGAGAGAAAATAATTATGTACTATATGCCATTTTTTTATGACCCATATTTTTGGATGATTATTCTAGGTGTAGCAATTTCAGGCTGGGCCTCAATGAATGTTAATTCAACTTTTAATCGTTATGATCAAGTTCGAAATCAAGGAAACTATACTGGTAAAGCCGCTGCCCGTTATATTCTTGATCAAGCTGGTCTATACGAAGTAGAAATTCGTGAAGTTGCCGGCAAGTTGACTGATAACTACAATCCCACCAATAAAGTTCTAAGTCTTTCACAATCAGTCTATAATTCCTCTTCAATTGCGGCGGTTGGCGTTGCAGCGCACGAAGTTGGCCATGCCTTGCAAGACGCTAGTGATTATGCCCCAATGAGAATGCGTTCCGCATTAGTGCCAATTGTTTCTCTTGGTTCCAATTTATCAATGCCACTAATTCTTTTAGGATTAGTCTTAGGAATGAACCAAACCCTAATTAAAATTGGTATTTGGTGCTTTGCCTTAGTTCTGCTTTTCCAAGTAGTAACATTACCGGTTGAATTTAATGCTTCTCATCGTGCTTTGCGGATGCTAAATAATGGGGCTATTTTATCCCCACAAGAAATGCCAATGGCCCGTAAAGTCTTATTTGCAGCAGCTTTAACATATGTCGCAGCCGTTTTAACAAGCATGTTACAATTGTTTAGACTTCTACTCATTTTTGGAGGTCATAACAACGATAATAATTAATTAGTTGGGAGGGATACCTATTTTTTCGAATGAATTTTGGGCACTTCTTTGGGCTGTCAACACAATCTTAGCCTTCTATGTTGTATTCCACCGAAAAAGATCTGTCGCTACTTCTTGGGCATGGTTAATTATTTTACTAATTTTTCCAATTTTAGGCTTTATTTTATATGGTTTTATTGGACGTGGATTATCACAAGAAAATCTTTTTGCCATTAACAATCAAAACCATATTGGTTTAAACAAAGTAAATAAGATGATCCCACGTGTTCCTAAATCCACTGGATCAACAGACACTTCTAAAGAAGCCAAAATTTTAATTGATTATTTTAACTTTAAACACGATTCCCCCCTTTCTAAAAACAACAAAATTAGTTTTTATACTGATGGCGAAAAGAAGTTTGAAGCTCTTTTTAAAGACATCGAACAAGCTCAAGAAACAGTTAATGTTGAATATTATTCCTTCATGAATGATGATTTAGGTAATAAATTTCTTAATTTATTACTCAAAAAAGCTCGCGAAGGTGTTAAGGTAAGAATTATCTATGATCCTTGGGGTTCTCCTGGAGCTTCAAAGACTTGGTTTAAACCTTTAACTGATTTGGGCGGTGAAGTTGTAGCCTTTATCACAGCTCAAAACATGATTAAAAAGTATCGGATGAATTATCACCTTCACCGTAAAATTGTCGTTATAGATGGGAGAATATCTTGGACGGGCGGCTTTAATGTCGGCGACCAATATGTCAGCAAAAGCAAAAAATTTGGTTACTGGCGTGACACTCATCTTAGAATAGTGGGCTCTGCCTCTCTCCTCCTGCAAGAGCGTTTTGTAATGGATTGGAATGCTTCAATTACTGATAAAAATCAGACAATTTCATTTAATGAAAAACTATTTCCAAAAATTGAAGAAAATCAGCTAACAGAAGATGATGTTGCAACTCAAATTGTTTCAGATGGTCCTGATACTTCTACGCCATATTTACGTAATGGCATGATTAGAATGATGATGATGGCTAGAAAAACACTCTGGATTCAAACACCCTATCTTGTTCCAGACGATCCAATGATTGCCACTTGGGTTATTGCGGCTCATTCAGGCGTTGACGTGCGTATCATGATTCCTTCAATGCCTGATCATCCCTTTATTTACCGCGCTACACAGTGGTACGCAAATTACCTGCTCCGTGAAGGAATAAAGATCTACGTTTATGACAATGGTTTTATTCACGCAAAAACCGTCATGGTTGATGATCGCTTTGCTGCAGTTGGATCAATGAATCAAGACTTTCGGTCATATAGCTTAAACTTTGAGACTGATGCAGTTTTCTACGATAAAAATATTACCCGGGAATTAAATCATATTTTTGAAAAAGATTTAGCTAAATGTACAGAATTAACTTTAGAAATTACCGATAATTGGTCGCGTTATCTTCGATTTAAACAAGCTTTTTCTAGATTACTTTCTCCCATTCTATAAAATAAAAAGGATAGATCCTCCCTACTCGCAACATGAGTACTTAGAGATCTACCCTTTTTTATTAAATTTACATCATTGATTGGACTTCTATTCCAACATTTGAGCCGAGATATTTTCTGATATTAACAATCACATCACTAACCTGCTGTGAGAATCTAAGATAGTAAGCCTGACGATTATTAGTTTGAAAGATGGCCATTACAGTTGGCTTTTTAGGATTTGGAACCGTAATTAATGTAACGTGAGCAATATCGCTATACTTAACTGTTCGCTTAAAATATCCACTTACAACTAGACGCTTCTTAGCTAGCCCACTAACACCATCAATTATGCTCATTAGTAAAAATGTAGCAATAAAAACATTCATAAGAACTGTTGGATCAGTGAAATAATCTAAATAAAAACCGATTAGTAAAAAAATTAGAGCCCAGATAACTGAGGAACTTCTAAAGCGGGCCTTATAATCAATGTTTGCTTGCCAATACCAGCTATAAAAAATATAGCCAATCAGCAAAATATCAAAAGAAATATATAAAAGTGACATAATTTTCCTTCTAAAAGTATTTATTAACGTTAAAAATCTTACTTTAATTATAACAAATACCACTTTTTCTCTCAGCATTCTATAATTGACTTAGCTGAAAATTAATAATAGTAGGAGGTTTTAATTATGAATGTAGATAAGCAAATTGCTGCACTTCAAGCTGATCTTAATGCAGCTAATCATATTACCTACTTAACGGGTGCAGGCGTTTCAACTCCGTCGCATATCCCTGACTATCGTTCAAAAAATGGAATTTACAATGGGATTTCGGAAAGCCCAGAACAAATTTTAAGTGAAGAAACTCTTTTTCATCAACCAGCTAAATTCCATCACTTCGTAATGGGAAATATGTATTTTCCAGATGCAAAACCTAATATTATTCATCAAAAAATTGCTGCTAGTTGCAATAAAAATGGAACTTTAATTACTCAAAATGTAGATGGTTTAGATAAAAAAGCTGGCAATAAACACGTCATAGAATTTCACGGTGATCTTTATAATATCTACTGTACTAAATGTCATGAAAAAATTTCATATGACAACTACAAAAAATCATATCTTCATGAAAAAGATCAGGGAATTATTCGTCCCGGGATTGTTTTATACGGTGAACCAATTAACGAAAAAATTCTCACAAAATCTGTTAAAAAGATTCATTATAGCGATTTAGTTATTATTGCTGGAACAAGTTTTGTTGTTTATCCTTTTGCCCAACTTCTCGCTTATCGGCAAGCTAATGCCAAAATTTGGGTAGTCAACAACACTCCCGTACCAGCTCCCAAAGACGTTTCCATAATTATTTCTAATGCTGAAAAAGTATTTGACAAATTATATATATAACCGCTATCATTTTAACTAACATTTTATTTAATTTGTTTCCCTCCTCCTTATGTTATTTTTTGTTGTACAATATAAGGTACAGTTAATATATCAATTAAAAGAAAGGTTAGAATTAAATGCCACTTGCCCAAGCAAAAGTTTTCTATTATGATTTTGTTGAAATTAAACCATGGATCTATGAACTAGTCATTAGCAACTTGGGATTAGCATTTGTTGGATCAAAGAATAGTAGCATTGAAGCATCCATTTTGGGATTCTATCCTAATCATATTTTGATTCAAGACTCAAAAAAACTTGCTCCTTATGTTCAACAATTAAAAGAATACTTTGCTGGCAAGCGCCGTTCTTTTACTGTTCCAATTGATTATTCAAGTTTTGGGACGCCATTTCAAAATAAGGTTGTAAAAACGATTGAAAATATTCCATATGGGACTACTATTTCCTATCGTGACCTAGCAGCTTCCATCAATGGTTCTACTTCAGTTCGATCAGTTGCCCATGCAGTAGCTTTAAACCCATCTTTAATTTTTATCCCAAGTCATCGTGTCGTTTTAGCTCCAGATAAGGTAGGAGATTATAGAATGGGAGAGAAAGAAAAACAACGTTTAATAAATCTCGAAGAAGGCTATTTAAATGCAGCTAATTAAACTTTATCAACCTTTTTTTGATGCTAATAATTGGGCTCACGTCTTAACTAGTGGTCAAGATTGGATGATGATTCTTACCCTAATTTTGATGGAATGCTTACTTTCCGTTGATAATGCCGTTGTCTTAGCCGCTCAAACACAGGTATTGCCTACTAAAGATGAACAGAGAAAATCCCTAGTTTATGGTTTATGGGGAGCCTATTTATTTCGTTTCATTGTAATCGGAATTGGTACTTACTTAATTAATTTCTGGGAAATTAAGTTATTAGGGGGCTTATATTTACTTTACTTAGTTTACAAGTACTTCTATGACGTTCGGCACCCTGAACTAGTTACTAAAAAAGAAGAGGCTAAGAAAGAAAATCATAAGAAAAAGAACTCCAAAAAAAGAAAGCACCATCTTTCCTTATTTTGGAGAACTGTAATCTCAATTGAGTCAATGGATATTGTTTTCTCAATTGATTCGGTTTTAGCTGCCTTAGCCATGTCAAATAATCCAGTAGTAGTTCTGGTTGGTGGAATGATTGGAATTTTATGCATGCGTGGCGTAGCCGAAATTATTATTAAGTTAATGGAAATTATTCCAGAGCTTCAAACTATGGCCTATGTCTTAATCTCAATTATTGCGATTAAATTGCTTATTTCATTACCACCATTAAACTTCAAATTACCTGATGCAATCTTTGCTGGTATTGTATTTGGCACGGTTATTTTAACAATTATTTTTCACTATGTACGACAAAATGTACATGGCAAGAAAATGCCTTAACTTAATTGTTGATCAATAAATTCCTTAAGTACAACTGCTTGGTTGTACTTTTTATTTTTAGCTCCATATAGGAAAAGAACATTTTCTTTGGCTAGTTTTTCTTTTATGTCTTTAATAAAAGCTGCTGTTGCTGGATTAGCTTTCAATTGCGCTATATACTTAGACTTGAATTCAGGATATTTATTATCTTCATGATTGAACCATTTTCTCAAATCATTAGTCGGCCCAATTTCTTTATCCCATTCATCCAAATGAGCCTTTACCTTGCTCATTCCTCTAGGCCATAATCGATCTACTAAAATTCGATAACCAGCTGGTTGCTCATGATCATATATTCTAACTACTTTTATTTCATTCATGGTTAAACTCCTCACTCTCTGATAGTATTTATCTTCAAATATTAGTATATAACTTTTTTAGAAAGAAAAATTAATATGGATTACGCAGAATTTTTTACTAATCGTTCTACAAGCGAAATCAGTAAAGACCTACTAGGTCGAACCTTGTCTTACAATAACGGAAAAGAAATTTTATCTGGTACTATTGTTGAAGCAGAAGCTTATGTCGGTATAAAAGACCGAGCTGCTCATTCTTATGGTGGCAGACGTACTCCTGCAAATGAGGGCTTATATCGTCCGGGGGGCAGTTTATATATCTATTCCCAAAGGCAATATTTTTTCTTTGACGTTTCTTGTCAAGAAGAAGGTGAACCGCAAGGAGTATTAATCAGAGCTATCGATCCTCTAACAGGAATTGACACGATGATTAAAAACCGTAGCGGTAAAACGGGGCAGCTTTTGACTAATGGGCCTGGAAAAATGATGCAAGCCTTAGGGATTACTAGTCGTAAATGGGATTTGGTTGATTTGGCCGATTCGCCTTTTGATATTGATATAAATCATAAACGCGAAATAGAAGAAATTGTTGCCCTTCCAAGAGTAGGAATTAATCAATCAGATCCTGAATGGGCTCAGAAGAAATTAAGATTCATCGTTAGCGGTAATCCTTATGTTTCAGACATTAAGAAAAAAGACATCAAAAAAAATCACGGATTTATTTGACAAAAGATTAAAAATCGTTTAATCTTTTCATCAGTTAAATAAATCCCCAATGCAATAGAGGTTGCGATAATCACAGAATCTACTTGAGTACGCGAATACAGTGAGAGTATATTTTAGGATTACCGCCGAAATAAATTTTCTTTCGTGAAGTTAATTTGTTGGGATGTAAGAGAATATCTTACATACTGTCCTGGTCGTTCCCAGGGAGCGCTATATGATTTGGTTTAATTACTGATGATTTTCAAGCCTCGTTGTTTTTGGCAAACAACGAGGCTTTTTATTTACGCTTTTATTGTATTGGCTTTATTTGAAATAATTTTTGGAGGTATTTCAAAGTGAAGTCAAAAATAAGATGGTTTGGTGCTTTATTAGCCCTAATTTTAAGTTTAGTTATCGGTTTTAGCTTTAATTCTACTCAAACCGAAGCGGCTAAAAAAGAAGCACCCCTAAAAATCGGTATGGAAGCTAACTATCCACCATACAATTGGACTCAAACAACTGATGCAAATGGTGCGGTTCCAATTGATGGATCTAAGCAATATGCAAACGGATATGATGTCCAAATTGCAAAAATCATTGGTAAAAAGCTTCATCGTAAAGTAGTAGTAGAAAAAACCGAATGGGATGGATTATTACCAGCCTTAACTTCTGGAAAGATTGATTTAATTATCGCTGGTATGTCTCCTACTGCTGAACGTAGAAAGGCTATCAATTTCTCTGAACCTTATAGAAAAAGTACTTTCGTAGTAATTACCAACAAAGATGGGAAATTTGCTCAAGCAAAAGGCTTAAATGACTTTAAGGGAGCTAAATTAACTGCTCAACAAGGTACTCTTCACTACGACTTAATCAAGCAATTACATGGTGCTAAGCGTGAACCTGCAATGAGAAGCTTTTCTGCAATGCGTCAAAGTTTACAATCAGGTACTATTGACGGTTATGTTGCTGAAGATATTGAATATCAAAGTTACAAGACTGTTAACCCTAACATTGTTGCCGTTAACCTTAACAAGATGCAAGGATTTAAAGTTAGTCATGATGACTCAATTACTTCAATTGGTGTTAAGAAGGGTAACAAAGAATTATTAGATCAAGTTAACAGTATCTTAAAAGGTATTTCTAATAAAAAGCGTGACCAATTAATGGCCCAAGCTGTTAAGGAACAACCTCAAGCAGGCAGCAGTAAGAAGGAAAATTGGTTTATGTCAATTATGCGTCGCTACGGTTCAATGATCCTTGGCGGTGTTGGTATGACCCTTCTTTTAGCCCTAGTTGGTACTATCGCTGGTTTCTTCATTGGTTTACTTGTTGGTATTGTTAGAACTATCCCAACTCCTAAGTCTACTGGTAAAAGATGGGGGTTAAAGATTGTTAACTGGCTTTTAGCAGTTTATATCGAAGTATTCCGTGGAACTCCTATGATGGTTCAAGCAGCTGTTATTTACTACGGAATTGCTCAATTATGGCATCTTAACCTAAACCGTACCTTAGCTGCCTTAGTTATTGTTTCAATTAACACAGGTGCTTACCTAGCCGAAGTTATCCGTGGTGGTATTAATGCAACTCCTAAGGGACAATTTGAAGCAGCTTCTGCTCTTGGTATGACCCACTCTCAACAAATGTGGCACATTATTTTACCTCAAGCAATTAGAAACTCTCTACCATCAATTACTAATGAATTTATTGTTAACATTAAGGATACTTCAGTATTAAGTATTATTTCAGTTTCAGAATTGTTCTTTGTTGGTACAACCGTTGCCAGTCAAACCTTCGAATTCTTCCAAACTTACTTCATTATTTCAATGATCTACTTAATCTTGACATTCTCAATTACTAGAATATTTAATTTTATTGAAAGAAAACTTGAAGGTCCAAAGAACTACAACTTAATGGCTAACCAATTACAAGTAGAAGATCCAAAGGAGACTGGATTTGAACATGAACAATAATAACGAAGAAAACATTTTACAAGTACAACATTTACAAAAAAAATATGGTGATCATACAGTATTAAAAGATATTTCTTTTAATATTAACAAAGGAGAAGTAATGACCATTATTGGTCCATCTGGTGGTGGTAAATCAACCATGTTAAGATGTATTAATCTTCTTGAAGAACCAAGTAATGGAAAAATTCTCTTCCATGGAGAAAACATTCTTGATCCTCATTTTAATCGTAATACCTTCCGGTCTAAGGTCGGAATGGTATTTCAGCAATTTAACTTGTTTAACAATAAGAATGTCCTCCAAAACTGCATGATTGGCCAAGAAATGGTTCTTGGTCGCTCCAAAGAAGAAGCTAAAAAAGTTGCTATTGAAAACTTGAAGAAAGTTGGAATGTATCCATTTCTTACTGCAAAACCTCACCAGTTATCTGGTGGTCAACAACAACGTGTAGCAATTGCTCGGGCAATTTCTATGGATCCAGAAGTTCTGCTCTTTGATGAACCTACTAGTGCCCTTGACCCAGAAATGGTTGGTGAAGTACTTAACACCATGCAACTACTAGCTAAGACTGGACTAACAATGGTGATTGTTACTCACGAAATGGGATTCGCTCGTGATGTATCTGATCAAGTTGTCTTCATGAGTGATGGGGTTATTACTGAACAAGGAACACCACAACAGATCTTTAACGATCCCCAAGAAGAAAAGACTAAGAAGTTCCTGCGTAACTTCAGAAATAATGAACTTTAAGCAAAATAATACAGAATTTGCTTTTACCCTATAAATTTAAAAAGGCTGATACTCTTTGTTATAAGCATTGAGATATCAGCCTTTTTATTAGTATATTATTATCTACCTATTTATTTTCAGCTTTAGCCTTTTAGCAAAGCATAAATTATTAAAATCATGATTTCTACGATCCATACTATTCCCGAAAAGAGCGAAAAGTCCCAATATACTAATTGAAACTTTATTAAATGTAAAAGAAAGGAAAATACATAATGTTTGATTTTGCATTTCGGGTTTTAGTAATCTGGTTTATTATAAATGTTATTTGGATGTGGTTTGTATTAAACAAACAATCATATCAAAAATCCTTTGCCTAGATTAATGTAGCAGCAGTGATTATTGGTTTTTGGGTTTACTAAGGTACTGGTGCTCACTCCGGTGGATTAGCTGATTGTTTCTTATGGCTAAATTGGCTTAACGTAGTTTCAGCTTGTCTTCAATTCTACTTTGGCTACCGAAAACTTAATAGTACTAATTAAGCTCTCAAAAAATACTTTAATCATCTAGAAAGGTTAGTATTCCACTATCAGTGTTATACTAGCCTTTTGTATTTATTAGAATTAAATAATTTCGCTATTTTCTCGCTCTTTTTCTAATTTCCAACCAATATCAAAGTATGTTTTGCGTTCATTACGCAAGGCACCATAGTCACTTTGCAAACTATCAATCGCGTCCTGTAATTTTTTATTTTGCTTCCGAATTGCATTTAATTCCGGATCATTCACAATTCCTTTTAAATGAACCTTGCCAGCCAAGTCTCTTTTAGCAGCTTGAAACTCTTCCTTCAAATTAGCTAAAGCATCTTCATACTTAACTAACTTTTTATTTACGATAGTTAATTGATCGTTCAATTTAACAAATAATTGATATGGCATATTCGATTTAATCTTATTGCATTCACTACACGATAAAATTAAATTATCAAAGGAATTATCATGTGATAAAGAAACGGGATCTTTGTGATCTACACTCGTTCCCCGTCGGCCGCAATACTGACAGCGATAATTATACTTATGCCGAATTCGTTCCCGATCTACAAAGTCAACTTCATTTAAAGAAAAGTCAACTTCAATCCCCATCTTTTTCATATTTACTGCAAAATCAACATTATTCTCAGGAACATAGTCTATTTCATTATCTTCACTTTTAATAATTGCTAAATTAAACTCACGACGTGAAATTTGTTGCAAAGCAACTTCATTGCCATCATAATCTTGAATGAACGACTCATACTGTCGTCTATTATTGTTGTCTATAAGATAATGCTTTAAAGAATCCGGCTTAATCTGACCATTATTTTTCTTTCCTACAAAGCTATAAAGCATTACCTGGGAAATACTTTCAACTACCGGATTTTCATAGTTCTCTGCATCCAAATTTCTTGTTAAACAAATATCACAAATACTTGTCAACTTAGGATTCATTAACCCTTCTTGCTTAAAATGAAGACTATCAAGTCGTAAACCACAGGATGCACACTGTAATTTCAACCTATTCTTCCCCCATTAACAAAATACTAAATGCAATTCTTTGCATTTTATCTTTACCGGCAAAATCGCCCTTAAATAAATCTGGCAAAATTTTCTTAATAAAATATTGAACACAAGTTAAATCATCAAACTTTTTAATAGTTTCAAGACTTTCTTTAAACATCTGCATGAACACAGGATTTGGATTTCCTAATTCAATCTCACCATAAGCTTCATAAAGTAAATCCAACTTATCACAAATAGATAAGATCTTACCTTCTAAAGTATCATCTTTCCCTTCAGATAGGCGTTTTGTATAAATTTTTTGAAATTCTTTTGGAATTTCATCCTTAATAAATTTAGCAGTCATGGTTTCTTCAACATCCCCAATCATCTTACGTAATTGTGGAGTTGCATACTTAACCGGTGTCTTGATATCACCAATAAAACGTTCAGTATAATCATGGTTAAGACTCTTTTCATAAAGAGCTTTCCAATTTACTTTTTGCTTACCAATGACTTCTTCGATATCTCCCATCATTTGAGCAAGTTCTGCTGTTCTAAAGCTATGATCAGCTACAGAATGGTGTTGATATTTAAAATATCCTGGTGCACGGTCAATCGACTCTAAACTATTAAAACCTTGAATATAGGCATTTAATCCCATAAAAACTTACCCCTTCCAGAAATATAAAAATGTCTAAAATTTCTACTATCATAGCAAAACCACTCTACTCTTGCAAATCAAAAATAGAGAAAGATTTTACACCTTAATCTTTCTCTATTTCTCTAATCCCGTCAACTCATTTGTATTTAAAGCAGCTAAAACAATCAATGTTGCATCGTAGTAATTATTAGCAGGAAGCGGTCTTGAAAAAATATATTTTTCATGTTCTACCAAAGTACCATATCCTTCATTTTGATACTTAATTGCGGCTACAAAGATCGGTGCACTAAAGCTCGCAGACTCATATGGATATAGGGGTTTTCCACTCAAGGTAAACCCACTCGATATTTATTCTTTTTGCTTAAAAAACTTCAGCATTTTCTTTACGATATTATTGGCTTCTTTATCATTACTTGCTGCTAAGAGCATCGGAACTCGGCAGGCATTGGTGCTGTAATTACCATCATCTTTAGTTGCTACATCATTAGCCTTAGCAGGAGACGCCTGTTTTTGCCTTGAAATCCAGGCAAAATCCGGAACTAGTCCTGTTTTATGTTGGCTGCTAAGCTGTTGTAAATAAGTCAGCATCTGTGATTTTATTTCTATCCAGCTGTGGTCTCCAGTTGCTTGATAAAATTCTTCAAATGCTTCTGGCATTACATCCGATGTTCTCATTACATTATAAAAATGTGATTTCTTATTTGCCCAATTTCCTACAGTAATTATTTTAGCCGAACGATTGCTTTCTAACTTTTTGATATCACTGATTAGTTTAAAAGCTTGAGCTTTATATCCATGTCCTGGCCAAACTTTATCAGCTTCAAGCAATGCTTGGGCAATCATCATGTCGCCGTCACTTGCACTCACTGGATTATCCTGTAAGCTTCCCTTTTTATTTTCTTGTCTCCAGCTCATTAAGTTTGAATTAGACAATCGATGCCTTAAATAATAATTATCCAATTTTTGAAAATCAGTTTGGCTTCCTAAGTGCTTCTGTCCTGCCTTTACAGCTAGTAACATTCCATATCCCTGTGCTTCAGACAAGGCAAACGGTGTCTTATTTTTTCCAGCTGCGTTAACATACTGCTCATTTTCACTTTGATTTTTTATATAATCCTCTCGCCAAACCTGATAGTATCTTTTTTCTATCGTGCGATCATTGCTTATCCTTACATATACAATAATTCCTAAATAAGCTACTATCACACCTAAAATCAAGATTAAATTTTTAACTCTCATGCCCTATCCCTAATCTGCAAATCTCTTTGTTTTTACCCATTTACTACTGTCTCGCTTAAAAATTTTATCCCCGATAACTGAACAAACTGCTTGGATAGAAATAGCAATAAATAACTGTGAATAGGTAAAATACGAACCCAATGCTAACCAAATTTGATCACTAGTGGCTTGTCCATACTGTGTAGCTAAAGCCAGATTGATTTGAGTTACATATAAAAGAATCATCAGTAACCAATTAATTAATAAAAGTTGCATCAGTAAGAGATTGGAATCCATTGCGAAAATAATTGGTATCTTAGGATTTAAAAATCTTGCTACTACACATCCTAAATCTACGAAGAAGATAATATCGGAAAGAACAACCGCTAAGTTAAACCAAAAGAAAATACAGGTTAAATAAAATGTTTCTAATTTAACCCGCCAATTACTCCTATCAAATAAATGCTTAAAATTATTTATCACAACTTGATAGTTACCTTTTGCCCAGCGCAATCGTTGATAATAATAATCACGTAAGTGCTCAGGCTCTTGTTCAAACGCTTCTGAATTATAAGCCAAAGCAATCAAGTATCCATCTTCCATAATCCGAAAAGAAATCTCTGTATCTTCAGTTAAAGCACCCTGTTGCCAACCACCAATACTTCTTACATACTCGGTATTAATGATGAAATTTGTTCCTGGAATTCGTCCAATTTTAAATAAATTCCAGACCCCAACATGTTGAATACGTTGAGAGACAATAACTTCTTGATTGATACATCTAGTTAAAAAGTTTTGCTTTGCATTACGTGTTTTATTTCTTCCAAAGGTGGCCATGTAGCGACTTGGATTTTCTAAAACTTTTTTAACTAAAAAATATAAGGCATTTTGTTCTGGTAATGCATCTGCATCATAGACACAGATATATTCTCCTTGAGCTATTTCTAAGGCATCATTCAAAACCCCAGCTTTTCCTCCCGAACCCTGTCTTTCAATAATCTGTACGTTTCGATACCTATATTCAGGCATATCAACTGCCTTCCGCATCTCCGCAGCTGTCTTATCTTGACAATTATCCGCATATAAAAGTACTTCTATTTTTGAAGCAGGATAGTTTAAATCAAGGATTCCTTTTGTCGTTTTAGCAATTACAAGCTCTTCATTATGGGCTGGTACTACAATCGTAATCGTAGGGTAGCGTTTTAGGGGGGTAATAAAAACAATCTTTTTACTATGTTTAATCCAAAAACGAATCGCACCATAAAGCGTTACTAGTGACGCTAAAAGAGAAAACCAAATAGATACTAAAGTTGAAAATGCTAAAACATTATTTAACATGATGATTCTTTCCTAAATGAAGGACTGTATGTTCAGTTTGATGATAAATCGTCCAAACACTATAAATCATAGCAAAAAGCGCAATTAAAAATATTAATGTAACTAAAATCGCCAAAATAAAGAAAACGTCTATCATGCTTCTGATCCCTTTAAATATTCAACAACTAAATCTGTTTCAAGTTTTCGTTTTAAATGTTTAAGAATTGCATCAAGATCTGGGTATAATATCAAATCTTCCTCAACAATATGCTGAGTAGCCATTTTAAATGCTGGGTGATAGTCTTCATATTTTAAAGCTCGAAGTTCTGCTTTTAATTCATCATTCAAAACCATCAAAGTTCCAGGTGCAATTGTATTAGAAATAATTAAAAATTCACCATTTCCCAGGTAATATAAATTCTCATCAACTAATATGCTCTTTTTAAGCACTTTAGCTATTTGTTTCAAAATTTGACTGTGCTCTTCTAAATTGAACTGAGCAAACTGTTGCTCATGCTCCCATTTAATGATGGTAAAGTCATACCACAAAGGTAAATAACTTTTCTCTCTTAATATTCTACTTATCTTCTGGTATAGCTTCTGTGCTTTATAGGTCGTTTGCAGTTTTACATTTTGATCGTAGTGGGTAATATAGCGATAAACACTAGCTTCATTTTTCTTATAGATACTCCACCTAAAAATGCATTCTCTCAACTGACTCGCTAGATAGGCTTCTATTGGAAACGAAAGCAATAACATTGTCTTAGCATAAATATCTAATCTCACATAGCCAAGGGTTAAGCCACTGATTCCCAATGCAGTTAAAATTAAAATAAGCCACGTACTAACAATATTTGGCAAAATTAGGCCAACAAGTGCGCCTAATACCAGAAGCATCGCAACTCCCCAAAAAACATTATCTGAAAAATTATCTGCTACTCCTAAAAAAAGAGACGGCAAAATAATGGCGAAAATTGCTTTTAATTCTAGCCCTTTTATCGAAATGTTATTCATTTTAAAATTTATATCCTATGCTTTATTACTTTGTCCTCTATAAGGCAATTTATATAGTAATATAATTTCAAATATAATTTCAAATATAATGAAATGTTATTATATTAATTTCGATTTATATAATGATACAAAAAAAGAGAGACGCTAAATAGCGTCTCTCCTTTTATTGAGTAGTAAATTTAATTACTTGTTTTCGTCTTTAGCAGCTTTGTTTAAGAAAGCAACTACTTCAGCAGCTCTCTTAACACGAGCCTTAGAATTCTTCTTGTTCTTAGGTCTTAAGTTTGGTGTAACACCTGTGTTGTAGTTTTCACCTTTACGCATAGATCTATACTTCCTCTCAAATAAAATTTTCGAAAATCTTTTATTATCATACCACGAAGAAGCACGTCACTTCAATACCTAGCAGATCTTTCCACCTAATTTTTTCATCTCATCTGCAGATAATTTTTCACCTTTAAATTCAGAAATGGTAACTCCGCCATCAATAATCCCTTCATTTGAAGATAAAGATAGAACAGCATCACGAGCGTTAAGGACTAATCCATCCTCTAAAAATGCTAATTCTTTATCAGATGTATACATATTTAAGTCCATATTATTTTTAATTTTAATAGAAAAATCCGGATCCTCATGATCTAATAAAACAAGCTGAAAATTAGCACCGATTGTACAAGTCCCACCTAATTTAGAATAACCATTTGAGCCATCATTTAAGGCTAATAAAACAACTTGTCCCGGTTTAATCTTCTTTTCTAAGGCCTCTTTAGCACCATCTTTTATTTTTAGTTCAATATTTTTTGAATCAAGCATAATCTATTCCTCCTATCTTATCTACTAACTTAAATATAGCACTTCTCTTTCTTCTTCACCTAATAAAATGCTCAAAATAAATATTAATAGGAAAGTTTAATCCGAAAAAAGCGTTGCGAACTTACGCTAAAGAGTTCAGAATAGTAGTGTTGATTTAATTTTAAGAGGGGACATTAATGACCGTCATCAAAAATATTGCTAAAGACCGTATTTTACAAATTACGGTTGTCATAACGATCATAAGCTTATTCTTCGCCCGACCACGGATTGAAGATATTAACTTCCACACACTATACTCAATTTTAGCGATGCTAACTATTATCCAAATTTTTTCTTACTTACACGTTTTGGATGTATTAGCTTATAAGCTCACAGCTAGCGCTAGAAGTACAAGAAGATTAACTGCAATTTTTACAATCTTATCAATTGTATCCGCAATGTTCTTAACTAATGATATAACTGTTTTAACTCTTATACCATTGTATTTAACAATTGCTAAACGCCACAATTTACCTGAAATACTGCCTGTCACCTTAATTGGGATGGGAGCAAATATTGGAGCTGCTTTTACCCCATGGGGTAATCCTCACAATATTTTTGTAGTTAATCGCTATAACGTTTCACCACTTAAATTTTTTAGTTGGTCACTTCCATTATTGCTGGTCAGTTTAATTATCGTTTTATTGTTCATCTTTTTTGTTAAAGATAAACCGATTCCTACAGTACCTTTAGAAGATATTAGGATTAGTGTCAGACCGATGGTTTTGACTATTGCTGTTTCAATTTTCTTCTTCTTTGGTGTTTTTAATATTGTTCCAGCATATGTTCCAGCAATTGTTGCCGTAATTTTGGCTCTTATTATTAATCCTTCAATTATGTTACACGTGGATTATGCTTTACTCTTAACTTTCACATGCTTCTTTATTTTTATTAGTGATATCCAGCAAATACCATTTATCGTTACACTTATTTCAAAGACCATGTTCTCTGAACATTCTGTCTTCTTAACTTCAATCATTTCAAGTCAGTTTATTTCTAATGTTCCTTCAACCATCCTAATTGGTAAATTTACTAATTATGCTGAAGCCTTATTCTTGGGTTCAAATATTGGAGGATTTGGTTCACTTGTTGGATCAATGGCTAACATGCTTGTTTTCAAAAGTTTCGTTGAAAACGGAACAGTATCAAAGCGCAAATTCTTCTGGATGTTTTCAGTTCTCGAATTTGCTGGTTTGATTCTTTTGACAATCCTTGGATGGATCGTCTTAGACTTTGTTATTTAGATATCGTAAAAAAGCACAAAACTGTGCTTTTTTTATGTTCTAATTTTCTGTTATTTGGTACAATATTCCTAACATTTTTAGCTTAATATTTATGATATAGAGAAAGGATTCAGTTTATGAGTTTAACCTGGATTATTATCATTATTTTAATTTTATTGGTAGCTATTTACATTGGCATCTATAACGGCTTACAAAAAGCTAAGGTGCATGCCGATGAAGCTTGGAGCCAAATTGATGTTCAATTGAAGCGTCGTAATGACTTAATCCCTAACTTAGTTGAAACAGTTAAGGGTTATGCTAAGCACGAAAGCGGCACTTTAGAAAACGTAGTTTCATTAAGAAACCAATTAGTAAACCTTCCAGCTTCTGATCACGAAGAAGCTAATAAACTTTCTAATCAAATTACTGATTCGTTGAAGAGTATTTTTGCTTTAGCTGAAAATTATCCTGACTTAAAAGCCAACCAAAACTTCTTAGCACTCCAAGAAGAACTTACTAACACCGAAAATAAGATTGCCTACTCACGTCAACTTTATAACTCAACAGTTGCTATGTTTAATGAGAAGTTACTAACTTTTCCATCTAACTTAGTAGCTAAGATGCATGGCTTTAAGAAATTGGACTATCTTCAAACACCAACTGAAGAAAAGGCCGTTCCTCAAGTTAAATTTTAGGTTAATTAATGCTCTATCAACAAATAGCACGCAATAAGCGTAAAACAGCATTTTTGCTTGTTATATTCGTTATTATTCTATCTCTTGTTGGTGGTGGGTTAGGATACTTAATTAATGGCGAACCTTTTTCCGGAATCGCCATTGCTCTTATTGGTAGTTTAATTTATCTTTTTATTATTCTTCAAAATCCTGGAAACCTAGTGATGAGCATGAATCACGGCCGAGAGATTCATGAAGAAGATGATCCAGAACTTTGGCACATTGTTGAAGATATGGCTCTGGCTGGACAAGTTCCGATGCCAAGAGTCTTTATTATCGATGATCCGAGCCCGAATGCTTTTGCGACTGGACGAGATCCTAAGCATAGCTACGTTGCCGTTACAACTGGCTTACGAGAACGATTAAATAGAAGTGAGTTAGAGGGCGTTTTAGGCCATGAAATTTCTCATATTAGAAATTATGATATCTTAATTTCAACTATTGGCGTTGCACTAGCGGCAGTAATTTCTTTTATTTCTAACTTCGCTTCTCGCATTTGGTGGTGGGGCGGTAATTCAGACCGCGATGACCGAGACTCAAGTCCTTTAGAAGCAATTTTTAAGGTAGTAGCAATTGTTTTTACCTTAATTTTAGGTCCACTTGCTGCAGGGCTTGCCCAAATGGCTCTGTCTCGTAATCGAGAATACCTGGCTGATGCGGGCTCAGTAGAACTTACTAGAAATCCACAAGGCCTAATTTCAGCTTTAGAGAAGATTTCTAACAGTGAGCCAATGAAAGATCCAGATCCATCAAGTGCTGGGCTCTACATTGAAAATCCACTTCATAATCGTGGGTTAAGCTCACTCTTTGATACTCACCCGCCTACTGCGGATCGAATTAAGAGATTAAAAAATATGTAATAAGTGTCTGGAAAAATTATCTCTCCAAACAAAGAAGCGAACAATACGTTCTCTATATTGTAAAGAATGTATTGCTCGCTTTTTTCATGCTACCCAACTAATTTTTCAATATTATTTTTTAATATATTTTTATTCAAAGACATTAATAGATAAGACACAACTAGTAAAATGCATAATTGTATCCCCGATTTTAATATCCAGCCATTATTTTGTCTAAATACACTTACCGTCAAATATCCTATATCGGTTATCGAAAAAACTAAAAAGTCAAAGCAAAAATGAATTAAAATATTTATCCATATTTTACCTGTATATAATAGCAAGACACCTAAAAAACAACCTAATCCAAGTGCTACTATAATTTGAGAAATAACGTTATCAAATGCTTGATCTGTATTAAAAAAATTGCTAATGTGACTTAAAGCAAAGAATACAGCACTTATAAATATTGACCATTGCAATTGATATTTTCTATTTTTCAAAATAGTTAATAAAATTATAATATATCCATATCTTACTATTTCTTCGGAAATAGCAGGCTCCAAAGCATTCAATATAACTTCTATACTACTTTGATATGTCGCAGAATATCTTGGATTTATCAGAGAAAAATTCCAATTATTAAAAATTTCATCACTTGATTGAGCTAAACCCAAAAATACAGAGAAGAACGAATACCAAATGACAAATAAAAGTGCCAATATAAATATACTATAGTATCTTATACCCATATTTTTTACGTGAAGATTAAAGTAAAAATTATATCCCCATATTTTAAACAGTATATATACACAAATAAATGTCACAAATGAATACACAATGCCACTTGCATTTATTGCATACAATAATTCATTTTCTTTTTTAGTAACTATTCGAAAGATTCCGACTGTATGTAAAGTTACCACAACAAGCCAAATTAGAGCTATTAGCCTCAATAACTCTTGTTTTATTTTTCCAAATTTTTCTTTAACAATAGGTATCAAAATTAAAAGCATCCCAATAAAATAAACTATATATATGGGTACAGCTAGCCTTGAATTCTTTTGAACTACTGTATAAAGTGCCAGACCATAACTATACATAAAAATAAAAGGTAAGAATACTATACTTAAAAAAATATTTTTCTTTTTCAGTAGTAGGCTTAATATCAAAAGAATCTCTTGAAAAACAAAGAAGAAGATATTCATTTGGTTAAATATAAATAGCATTAGTACTATATTTAGTGCTACCTGTGTTGTTAAAACTTTAGAATATATACTTTGTTTCATTAACATGTAGTTCCTTTTCTATTCGAGCTTTTTATACAAATATATAAAAAGGAGTACCCTGTAAATCAAGGTTCTCCTTTGAAGTAATATTTGAAGTTTTTATAAGTAAACTAACTAAACTGATTTTTCCTTATCTCCAAGGATAATAGTCTCTTATTGGATTGGTTGGACTTTCTCCACCACCCAAAGGACCTCCACCCCAGTAACCAGTATGAGCAGTATGATTAAGCCATCCACCGGCTTTACTTTCTAAGAAAAGCTGTTTTTGATTAAAACTTAATACATTTTCTTTAACATTAAAGGCAACAGTTTCATTCTTTCCTACTTCAGCTGCTGAAACTTTATTAGAAGAAACGATAGAGGCACTTAATCCCAATACGACTACAGTACCAAGAGTTAATAGACTTTTTCTTACTTTCATATTAATTGTACTTTCTCATTTATTAATTAGTATTATATTTATATTTAATGAATTTTTCAATATTATTTTTTTATTTTTTATTAATTATATTGCTAGTATAATAAAAAACTCTGCCAAAAGCAGAGTAAATAGTTATCTTTTCTTCAAATAGGCGCTGTACTTTATTCTGGTCGTATTATTCTTCATCTATATAATTATTCTAAAAGCATCCCTTTTTATATACCTATTTCAAATTAATATGAGCTTCTCTAAATAATCTCTTTCTCATTTCTGCTGGCGTCATCCCATAATAATGCTTAAATTTTTTATAGAAAAATGACTTACTTGAATAACCAATAGTTTCAATTATGTCTTTTAACGATACATTTGGCTTAGCGAGTAATCTTCTAGCCTCTCTCATGCGCCTATCGTCAACATGTTCCACAAAACTCTTACCAGTTTTTTCTTTTACCATTGTAGAGAAGTAATTTCGATTAAAACCAAAATATTCAGCCGCTTCTGCTAGCGTAATGTCATTATAGTGCTGGTCAATGTACTGATCTAACGTCTCATCCTTAAACTTATTTTCTCTTTTTTCACTCAATTTAAAGTTCTGCTCACGTAAATTGCGCAAAATCACTACTTTAAGTAACTCTAATCCAATTGTGCTATTAAATGCCGCATGATTAAGATCATCTTGCACTATCTCTCTGATACTTTGGCTACTCCACATTACTGACGTCGTTGTAAATAAAAAGGCTTTATCCTGAGATAAATTCTTTAAAAATAGGGTGCTTAGTTTCTCTTCAGTGGGAGTATCAATTGTTACGTTTCCTATTTGCTCATCCCACGAAAAATCGCTACTCAGCTTAAATTTTATAATTACTGTATTCTTGTCACTAAGCTTGATTGCATAAGCGCTATCTTTTTCAATTAATAAGATGTTTCCACTTGTTAAATAAAAGCTTTGCGTTCCTATCTTTACCTCGCATTTACCAGTAAGACAATATAGCACTTGATTGCTTCCGGACTGATATTCAATAAAGTCATAATGCATTCCCTCTAAATAAAGACGGTAGGACAAAAAATTCTGGGTTCGAAGCTCTACTTCACTAGCTTGATTATTTTGCATTAAACTTAATAAATAATTTTTTAATGTCGCTGTTGCCATCTCAATCAGTCCCCTTTGATTCTATTCTGTTTTAATTATAACCTTTTTATTATTTTTAATTGTCTTTTAGTCTTATTAAGCGTAAGCTTAAACTGTAAATACATCTGGGGTGCCTATCGGGCTGAGAATATACCCATTGAACCTGTTTGATTAATATCAGCGTAGGGAAAATGACTATTTTTAGACTTTTATTTAAGTCACCTCTTTGAGGTGGCTTTTTATTTTTTGGAGGAAAAAATGAAAAAATTACATGTAAGAGATATCATCTTAATTGCCTTAATTGCTATTATTTTTGGTTTTATTTATTTAGCTAGTGACGGCCTCTATAATGCTCTAACCGCTCTCCTAACTCCAATTGGCTATGGGATGTTAGCAAATGATATTATGATGGGAATCTGGTGTATGGCAGGACCATTAGCCGGCTTTCTTGTTCGCATTCCTGGCTCTGCTTTCTTAGGAGAGTTCTTAGGTTCCTGCGTTGAATTGATTGCCGGAGAACAGTGGGGAGCTGTTAATTTAATTTCTGGTGCTGTTCAAGGGCTAGGTAGTGAATTAGGTTTTACCTTTACTAGCTACCGTCGATACGATTGGTTTACTCTTTTCTTATCTGCTACAACCACGACTATTGTCACTTATTTGTACGATTTCATAAAAAACGGCTATAGCTTTTTTTCAACCTTTAATATGATTCTCTACTTTATAGTTCGCTGGATCTCCATGCTCCTATTTACCTGTGTATTAGTAAAATTAATCGTAAACCTTCTAGAAAAAGCCCATGTCATCCAAACAAATCAAAATTAACCAACTTTCCTTTCAATACCAAGACAAATTAATTTTTAAGAATTTAGATTTTACTATTAACCAAGGCGATTTTGCCTTATTAACTGGTCCAAGTGGCAGCGGAAAATCTACCCTTTTAAAATTAGTTGCTGGTCTTGAACCTACTTCTAACAGCAAAATTACTACTGGCTCTTTAAATCAGCCCTTTACTAATTGGGGGATGGTCTTTCAAGACCCTAATCGTCAATTCACGATGGCAACTCCAAGAGAAGAATTAATTTTTGCTTTAGAAAATAAACTAATTGATCGAGTTACTGCTCAAAAGATTATCGATGAAGTTAGCCATAAAACGAATATTTCGCATTTGTTAGACCATCCCTTCCTTCATCTCTCAGGCGGTGAAAAGCAGCGTGTAGCCTTAGCCGTCTTAATTGCAATGCAAAGTGACCTCTTCTTATTAGATGAGCCATTTGCTAATTGCGACTCTCATAATCGAAATTTTCTGCTTAACTGTTTAGATTCACTCCATCAAGAAGGTAAAACGATTTTGATTAGTGATCATAACTTTGCTAATTATGAAAAAATTGATCCCAAAGTTTTTGCTATCAAAAATCAAAGAATTCAAACTACTCCTCTACCTTCTCAAGAAGAAGTAGTAACCAATTTTTCTCTTCCTCATACAAATCAAGAATCAGTATATTCTTTTAATTCTTTTTCCCTATCATTCCCAGAAAAAGAGTTACTTTCTTCAACTAATTTAAAAATCTATTCTGGAAAAGCAACCCTCCTAACTGGAGAGAATGGTAGTGGTAAAACTTCTTTATTTAAGGCCTTAAGCAAGGTTATTACTTATCAGGGAGAACTACTCTTTAAAGATAAAGAGGTTAAAAAATGGCGTCGCCGGCCTTATTTGTCAAAAGTAGGACAAATTTTTCAAAATCCAGACGATCAATTCTTAAATGTTACGGTAAAAGAAGAATTAGATTTTAGCTTAAAATACAATCAAAATCCTTCTCTCAATGAGTCTAAGCTTCAGTCTATCCTAACTAAACTCAATTTAGAAAATATGGATGAACAAGTTGTTTATTCTCTCTCTGGTGGTCAAAAAAGGAAGCTTCAAATTCTCGTCATGTTAATGGCCTATCCGGACGTTTTATTACTAGATGAACCATTTAATGGTTTAGATCAAAAAAGCGTCTCAGAAGTCATTTTTTTACTAAAGAACTACTTCTTAGATGAAAAGCATAGCTTAATCGTAATTAGTCACCAGCTCGATCAGATTCAAAATCTATGTGACTATCATCTTGTTTTAAAAGGCCAACAACTTTTCTACGCTAAATAGAGGTAAATAAAATGAATCCCGGACTAAAATTATTTTTAATCTTAATTATTTCTCTGGAAATATCACTTGTGCCTAATTTAGGAGCAAACCTCATTATCATTGGGGCTTGCCTTCTCTATCTTCTGTTTAAGCACATTAACCTTAAGAAGCTGTTTTTATTATTTATCATTCCTTTATTCGCAGCTTCCGTAGTTTTTATTACAATTTACTACTTCACTCCTAGCCGTAGTCTTTATAAAGCTTGTGTCTTATTTACGAGAATTTACGCCTATGTCTTTTTAGGAGCCGCTTTCACTGAAACGACTTCTTTTCTTGCTCTAGCTCGTTCACTAGAACAAAATTTTAAATTACCTAGTAAGTTTGCTTATGGAACTCTAGCTGCCTTTAATGTTATTCCCAAAATTCATGCCGAAGTAAATAGAATCCGCCTAGTTGGGGATATGAGACACTACCACTTATCTTTCTACTCACCGGCCTTATATTTTAAAGCAATTTTAGCCGCAATTTCTTGGTCTAATAGTTTAGCTGATGGAATGATTTCACATGGCTATCGTGAAGGCAAAGAAAGGAGTGTAATTGTTCCGATCGCCTTAACAAAAAAAGATTGGCTTATTTTTAGTAGCATCATAGTACTACTTCAACCAATCTTGTTTCTTCTCAAATAATTATTTATGGTATGGACTGCCGCTATTAATCATAAATGCACGGTAAATTTGTTCAATTAAAACCAAGCGCATTAATTGATGAGGCATTGTAAATTTACCAAAACTGATTAAATCATCTGCTCGCTTATTTACTGCGTCACTTGTACCGAGACTTCCTCCAATAACAAAGGTAATGTCAGAATGCCCATAAGTAGTTAAATTCGATAGCTCTTTCGCAAAAGCCTCGCTAGTTCTTTCTTTCCCCTTAATCGCAGTTACATAAACATATTCTTTATCTTTTATCTTATCTAAAATTCTTTTTCCCTCGATTTCTTTGACCTGTTCCATTTCAGCAGGACTTAGTTTTTCGGGGGCTTTTTCATCTGGAACTTGAACTATTTTTACTTTTGCAAAACGACTCATTCTCTTTACATATTCTGCAATTCCATCTTTAAAGTACTTTTCCTTTAATTTCCCTACACAGACAATTTTTATATTCATGCTAATTTATCCCTTTCACACATCTAGATTTTTATTTTATCCCCTAATTGACATAGCATCCACATGAGTTTTCCCCTGGTTGTGGATTACTAAAAACTATATTTAGTGGTTCTCTCAATTACTTCTCAACAAATTGTGGTTTATAAAAAAGTGGATAACTTTTTTACAAAATTTATTCCACATTTTTATAAATTTGATTAATTTTCCAAACTTTTCCCTCTATCCCTTACAGACTAGGCTTGAACAGCCGTTCAACTTTTATAAAATCAGGACTTTATTTACACATAATTCACAAGTTTTCCACATTTTTATTTTTATTATCGCCAACTTATGCACAATCCACAGAGTTTTCCACATTTTCCCACAATCCATTCGATAATTCTAAGATCTTGACAATTTTAAAATACGAACTTTATTAGGTTTCACACTTTAAATATTAAGAAAAAGCTATGATTACCGCTTACAAATCGTATAGTCATAGCTTTTTTATCTCTATTTAATAATATTCAATTAACTTAAGGTAACTTTGATGTACTGTGATTTTCCATCTCTAACCACCTGAAGGGTTACTGTATCGCCAATCTTATGTGCATAAAGAGCTGTATGTAGTGAAACAACGCTATCCACATCTTTGCCATCAATCTTAGTAATTACATCACGAGCCTTGATACCAGCCTTCTCTGCGCTACCATTCTTGGTCACACTAGCAACATAGACACCAGACTTAACACTGTCAGGCAAACCAAGTTTCTTGCGGCCATATTCTGTTAATTCATCAACGGATACAATTCTTACGCCTAATTTAGGACGCGTAATTTTACCATTCTTAACCAATTGATTAATAATTGAAACAACTTCATCACTAGGAATTGCAAAGCCCATTCCTTCAACGGCAGTCCCATCACTAGAAGAGGACAATTTCATTGAGTTAATACCAATTACTTGACCAGACATATTAACTAATGGACCACCTGAATTACCAGGGTTAATAGCTGCATCAGTCTGAATAACGGTTGCCTGGTTAATTACTTGGCCAGATGAATTAGTTACATCTACTGTTCTATTCTTAGCAGAAATAATACCTTGGGTTACACTAGTTGCATATTCGCTCCCAAGTGGAGAACCAACAGCAATTACTTGTTGACCTGGCTCTAAGTTCTTAGAAGAGCCAAATTGGGCAGTTTGAGTAACATATTTACCATCAATAGTTAAGACGGCCAAGTCTGTTTCTGCATCAGTTCCGACTTTTTTACCATCACTTAAAATAACTTGGATTTCATCACTTCCAGAAACCACGTGATTATTGGTTACAATGTAGCCTTTACCATTAGATTTCATGTAAATAACTCCAGAACCTTCACTGTAAGTTTCTAAATCTGATTTAGAATTCTTCTTTGAAGAACTGGAACTATCAGACCCAAAAATACCAAATGGATCACTAGTTGAAGAAGAACTTTGTCTCTTCAAGTTTACAACAGAAACAACAGAATTCTTTACCGTATTAAAGGCATTAGTCATCTGACTGCTGTTCTTACTGTTAGACTTCTCAACCTTAGCTGTTGGCGCAACAGTTGTTTGTGGAGCATTCTGTCCGTTAATTTGAGACAAACCTGCATAAGCTACTCCACCACCGAGTAATCCTGCAACCACTCCTATAATACCAGTTTTAATTAGAGCATTATGCTTATTAGAGTTCTTAGTATTATTTCCTGCCATAAAAATTCTCCTTTTCTATTCACTCTAGCCTAATCACAAATTTTGAATTTTTTATGAATTCAAGTCAAATTATTTGCTAAAAATTATATTTCTGTGAGTGATCCGGCTTCTAGTGGATTGGTATCAATAATTTTAACATCTGCGGGCAGATTTGCATCCCCCGCAACCAATAAATCATGTGCAGTCTCATGAGCTAAATACTGAGTATTATTATGTTGACTACGGTGGGCCAAAAAGATGTTTTTAGTTTTTGGAGAAACAACATCAAGTAGCGTATCAGCTGCCTGATCATTTGAAAGATGCCCAACATCCGACATAATTCGATGCTTTAAAGACCAAGAATACGGTCCATTTCTAAGCATCATATCATCATAATTAAACTCCATTAAATAGCCATCTGCATCCTTAATTTCGCCTTTAACAGTGCTTGAAACATATCCTGTATCCGTTAAACAAGCAAATCTTTTGCCGCCACTGCTAAAAACATAATATTGGGGTTCAGCTGCATCATGACTAGTAGCAAAACTAGTCACATCTAAGTCACCAAAAGTTTTCGTTACCCCAGATTCAAAAGTATTGATCTGTTCAACAGGCAAGTTACCGATTTTCTTACTTTCAATTAAATAATTCCAGGTACCTGAATTTGCATAAGCTGAAATTTGTGGATACCGTCTCATTAAGACTCCTAAACCTCCTGAATGATCGGTATGGTCATGACTAATAAAAATCATATCAATATCTTTAATATCAACCCCGACTTGAGCTAGTAAGTCCTTGGTCTTTTTTCCAGATAAACCTGCATCCATCAAAATTTTGTGTTGCTCAGTTTCTATTAAAGTAGAATTACCTGTTGATCCGCTTGATAAAACTGATACTTTCACATTTTTCACTCCTTAGAATCATCAGTCGTAACATTATTTTGAATAATTGTTCCTGTAAATGCATTTACCCGCTTCAAAGTAACTGTCTTAGAAGTATTATTTTCAATTGCTGCTAACCAAGTTGGAATATAAATAGTATTTCCCTTAACTGTTAATAATTTAGTATAAACTTGCTTCAACAAGATAACCTTAGAATTATTTGGTAATTCACTGTAAGTATATAACGAGTCAACCGCTGCTTTTGAACTAATTGTATTTTGTCGCTCACGAACAGGATTTAAGTCATCAACATAGCTTTGGGAATAAGAGACAATTTGATTATCTTTTACAATAATATGAAGCCGAGCTGTTGCAGCAAAGAATTCTCCATATTTAGTTTTTTGGTTAAAAATATAATCGTCCCTCTCAGATAATTCTGAAAGGTAAGCATAATTTTTACCTTGATATACATTTTGGCTGTCATCCTTAAAACGCATCACTTGTCTCAGGGCTTCTTTTTTATTTTTAGATAAAGTAATTGGTTTATCTAAATGAACATAAATAAGATTTTCACTTGAATTATTTTCTACTTGTCCCTTTACCTGCTGAGTAGCTTTTTTGATCCAAGAATTATCAGTCTTGGCAGCCAAATAATATCCATCTTCTTGTTTATCGTTAACCTTTGGAATAGTAATTTGATCAGCACTTGTTTCGCTCTTAATATCAGTCTGAGTCGGAGTAGAACCAGCAGATAAGAGAGTTGGCGTTTGCCATAATTCAATTCCCAAAAAGATATTAATTCCGATAAATACAATTAAAAATATCCATTCAATTCTTTTAAAGTCCATCTACTAGTCCCTCCTTTCCTGTATTGTCTAATTGATTATTTGTATTAAGCCACCCATCTAAGGTCTTCCACTGCTTATTAATCTTTACATAGTAAGCAGGCTCTAAATCTACTAGTTTCTTATTTTTACTGTTAGAAGATTTAGCCGTATAGCCAATAATAATTCTTTCGATATCTTTTCGGTGATATCCCTTTTGGTATAACTCATCCATGGCTACAATAGTTGGAATTAAAGTTTTCTTTTCCCCACTAGTTGGAATTGGAATCTGTAAGTCTAAACTATTGAAGTTAATCGTCATCCCATTAGATGCAAATTTCACCTGTGCTCGCATCTTATATTTTCCTGGTAAAAAGATTGGATATTCTTCGACATAATTTTGATAAATAACTGTATTATCATCCGCATCAAAGAATCTTAAATCTGGTTCTGATAAACCAATCTTTCGCACAAAATACAAACTATCATTTAATTTACGACTAATTATCTTAGGAATTTGATCTTGTTGATAATCAGTATATTCATAGTTATGAGTATGTTTAGCAGCAATTAAACGCTCATATACTCCATTAGAGTATGTAATCGTATCGCCATTACTATGCTGGGTAGGATTGTTTGATCCTAACAAACGATAAACAAAATATGAATCAGATTCCTCATTAGTTAAGTAGCTATAAACTGGTAAGCTTAGATTTTTTTCATAGAAAGGTAAATAGTCATCATGCACTTTTTCAAGAGTGACTGGCATTTGAGTTTGAGCGTTTCTAATATGCTCAATTAGGGTCTTAAATGAAACATCGTTTAAACGAACACTATAGATTGTATGGTTCTCATCATTACCTAAATAAATGTAGTCACTAGAAGTCGTTGAGACAAAAAAGCGATTAAATTTCCGACTATCAGTTTTTCTTACATTAGTTAAAAATAATGAGATCGTTATCTGATCTGGGTATGTTAGCTGAATATAGTTTGGATTTCTCAACATTTTTTCATACTTAGTTTGACTAGACCAGATTCGGATTGGCAAAAGCGGTCTTAAAGACTGAGTTAATTTAGAAAACTCCAAAGGTAAATTATTCTTTGTATCATAGACTTGATACATCTGTTTATTTTTAAAATAAAAAGTTTGCGTTGGTAGATAGATATCTCTTAAAGAACGTTGACCCAGATCCTTAGTTTGCGTTTGATTAGATGTTTCTTCAATTCTAGAAAATCGAGCATCTGATCCCCAAATGACAGCCGATAGAATAATTGATAAGACAACCATTGCAATTAAGCTAACACGCAGTGCCACTTTAGAAACTTTATCTTTAAACCTCATCCCAGTTTTCTCCTTCCTCACTAATTGCTTCATATGGCAAAGAAATGTAGAAAGTTGATCCGGAACCTTCAGCACTATCTGCCCAAATCCGGCCATGGTGTGCTTCTACTATCTCTTTAGAAATAGCTAATCCTAGTCCAGTTCCACCTTGCTTACGAGAACGAGCCTTATCAACACGGTAAAATCTATCGAAAATCTTATTTAAGTCTTTTCTTGGAATTCCCAATCCTTGGTCAGAAATACTTAAGATGACATGCTTTTGGGCTTGAAGAAGGCGAACTGTTATAACGCCCCCATCAGGTGAATACTTAATCGCATTGTTCATAATATTATCGATTACTTGCATCATCTTATCAGTATCAATTTCTACCCATAAAGCTTGATGAGGAAATTCACGCTTGATTGAATACTTCTTTTTATGCGTTTTATCTGTATCAGACTTCAGCATCATATCAAAACGGTTTAGAACATGGTTAACAAAATCATTTAAGTTTACCCACTCTAAGTCCATTTTGGCTACACCACGATCCATTCTTGATAAGCTAAGGAGATCATTAATCATCCTAATCATTCGTTCAGTTTCATCTTGGATAACATGTAAAAATTGCGGTGCAATATTTGGATCCTTCCATGCACCATCATTTAAGGCTTCAACATAGGCTCTTAAGCTTGTTAATGGGGTCCTAAGTTCATGTGAAACGTTAGACACAAATTGCTGTTGCTCCCGTTCATTTTTTTGCTGTTGCGTAATATCATGCAAAACACAAACTAGACCTGAAACAAAGCCAGTTACACGCTGAATCAAAGAAAAGTTAGCATGTAAAATCATTTCATCTCTTGTATTGTCATTTACCCGCACAACTAATTCTTGTTGCGTACTTAAAAGATCTCGAATTGTAACATCTTTTAAGCCAAGCAAATTAGTAATCGGTTTTCCAATAACATCTTTTTCAGTTTTGCCTAAAAAGTCTAAGGCAGTTTCATTAATGATAGTAATATTTCCGTGACGATCAGTCGCAATAACCCCATCTGTCATATGGGTCAAAACATTATCTAACCGTCTTCGCTCACTATCAGAAATCTCTTGAGTTCTCTCAATTCGTACCGACAAAGTGTTAAATGCTTCAGCCAATTGCCCTAGCTCATCTTGTGCGTAAACCCGGACGTGTCCCGAATAATCTCCATTTGCGACCCGTAAAGCTTGCTTACGCATTTCTTCAATCGGCCGAGTTATGGCCCGGGAAATTACCAAAGCAACTACCGCACCTAAGACAGCCGCAATTAGCGAGGCAATCAAAAAGTAAATAGAAACTTGCCGTAAATTGTTGAATACACCCTGTAAACTTGCTCTTACATAAATAGCTCCCACAGGTGTATTAGTTCCATTAGCAGACGTCAATGGCGAAATTTGCACCATATAGTTTCCATTATCATTAATTACCTTAGAAACTTGTTTTCCATTTGAAAGCACGCTTTTTATATCCGCATTACTAGTCCGCTGGCCAATTCGATTCTGATCATTAACATTTGAAACAGCCCGAATCACGCCTTTATTATCTACTACCATTAATTGACTAATATCGCCAAGATTATAATTTGAAATAATCTGGCTTAGTTGTTGATTTGCACTCTTACTATTTGCCCTACTCAATTGACTAGCAATTTGGTTAGTAATAATGTTTGGTACTTGAATTGAAGACTCAAAATTCTGAATTGAATTTTGTTCAAGTTGTCTAGTAAAAGATGCTCCAACTACTTCAATCGTTGCTAGTAATAACAACATAAAAATGATTGCGATTTTAAAATTAATAGAATTTAATACACTTTTTATTTTCTTCATTGGTCCTAATTGCAAAAAAAGCCACTATCACTAGTGACTTTGATCCTTATTCATCTGATGGGTTTTTAACGTAATATCCTACTCCACGTCTGGTAACTAAAATTGTTGGTGAACTTGGATTGTCTTCGATCTTTTCCCGCAAGCGTCGAACAGTTACATCCACAGTTCTAACATCTCCAAAATAGTCATAGCCCCAAACAGTTTGTAATAAATGTTCTCTAGTCATTACTTGTCCCATATGCTGTGCTAAATAATGAAGTAATTCAAATTCACGATGCGTTAATTCAATTTTTTCACCATTTTTTTCAACCATATAAGCTTCCGGCATAATCACAAGATTGCCAATGGTAATATTCTTATCTTCATCATCTTCAGTAGCTTTTTGGGTCAAGTCACGTCTACGCAAGTTTGCCTTTACTCTAGCAACTAATTCACGGTTAGAAAAAGGCTTGGTAACATAATCATCTGCTCCCATTTCAAGACCTAACACCTTGTCAATTTCAGTGTCTTTAGCTGTTACCATAATAATTGGCATATCATGAGTTTGGCGTACTTCACGCGCAACCTCTAAGCCGTCTTTTTTTGGTAACATCAAGTCAAGAATCATTAAATCGGGATCATATTCCTCAACTTTTTTAACAGCTTCTTCGCCGTCATATGCAGTGTCGACATCAAAGCCTTCCTTAGTCAGATTAAATTTAATAATGTCAGAAATTGGTTTTTCATCGTCAACGACTAAAATCTTCTTTGGCATACTGATGCCTCCTCAATATTAATAACTCTATTATACTGTTTTCCCCACTTTTTTTAAACTTATGCAAAAAAAAGCTTGCACTTTCTTTACTTTACTGGCATAATACTATTTGTTGGTTATCCAATGGGTGGTTAGCTCAGCTGGCAGAGCAACGGACTCTTAATCCGTGGGTCCAGGGTTCGATCCCCTGACCACCCATATTTTTGAAAGACATCGCATTTGCGGTGTCTTTTTTTGTTTCTAAATTTTTTCTATAATTAATATTATGAATAATAAACCATCTAAACATCATACTATCTACTATAATTCCACAACCGATGATGTTGTTAAAAGTAAAAAGCAAGACTTTACCTTGCCGGATGATTACCAAATCATTAAACATACACCCCTTAATTATCTGATCCGTTTTTTAGCTAGCGGATTTGCTTATCTTTTTACTTATGGCGTAATGCATGTCAAAGTAATAGGTAGAGATAAGCTATCTAAATATAAAGATGAAGGTTATTTTGTTTACGGAAACCATACTCAAATGGTTAACGACGTCTTCATGCCTCTAACCTTATTTGGCTGGAAAAATTACTATGCTATTGCTAATCAGGCAAATTGGGGAATTCCTGTTATTGGAAAAACGCTCCTGCCTTACGGGGGATTACCAGTAGGTAAAAATATTAAACAAGCTATTAAATTACTTAAAGCTGTTAAAACCTTAACTAAAGAAAATGCTCATATTGTAATCTACCCAGAAGCTCATGTCTGGCCTTACTATACCGGCATTCGACTATTTCCAGAAACTAGCTTTAATTTTCCAGTTCAGGCAGACAAAGCAAGTTTTGTAATGACTACAACTTATCAAAAATGCAAATTTGGCAAGCATCCCAAAATCACTGTCTATATTGATGGTCCATTTTTCCCAGACTCTACCCTGACCAAAAAAGAGCAACAAAAAAAGCTGAGCCATAAATTTAAAAATATTATCGCCCAAACTATTATCAATCTTGATACTTTAGTCTTAATGGCTCATACCCAAATTAAAAATAAACATAGAGCTAAAGGGCCGCAGCATGGCGCAATTGTAACAACTAATCACTTTAAGCAAACTGATAGCCTGCCAATTAAAAAATTAGCTAATCGCTGCCATAAAAAGCTCTATGTTGTAATTGAGGACTCTAACTTAAAATTACCGGGTTTCTTCGGCTTTTTAATGAATAATATCAATGCTATTCCAATTGTTCAAAGCTACCAATATCTGGGGCGAGAATTTCCAAAGCACTTGCAGAAAGTCTTTGATAAAAAGGGATGGGTCTTAATCTACCCTGAACAAGAAATGTGGTATAACTACCGTAAGCCTCGTCCCCTTCAAAAAGTGCTTATTACTACGCAGCTAAGGCTAAAGTTCCGATTATCTCCTGCTTTGTAGAAATTCAAGACCTTCCAGAAATGGAAAAAAATAGTAGAGAATTCTACAAGACTCGTTATATTCTCCATGTCTTACCAACAATCTACCCTGTTGATCGCCTGACAGTTGATCAAAACGCTAAAAGACTGCGGGACATTGATTATATGCAAAAGAAAAAGGCTTATGAAAAAGCCTATGGTAAGAAATTAACCTATGATTTCGACTACGATGATATTGCGGGTTATGTAAAAGAATAAATATTTAAACAAAAGAATGCTATACAAAGCTAAGAACATCAATTTTTTTAATGTTTTTATTACAATCACTTTCCTAAGTATTGTATTACATTAATTAAATAACATAATAAGCTGTTATTTTTGATTTACTCAATTAAGTAGACCACAATATAAGTGGCTATAGTCAAAGCTCATGTGTTTAATAATATTTAAGTTATAAAGTTAATAGTATTTTATCAGAAAGAAGAGAGATACGATGTCAAACGATCTATCAAGCGATAGGCACAATGTGGTCAGTAAAGGCTACAAATACTTTATGGTATTTCTCTGTATGTTAACTCAAGCTATTCCTTACGGAATTGCTCAATTAATTCAACCTTTATTTGTTCACCCTCTGGTTAATACTTTTCAATTTACATTAGCTTCTTATACTTTAATTTTTTACTTTTGGGGCTGTCGTAGGATCTCTAGTTTCACCAATGGTTGGTAAAGCTTTGCAAAAAGTTAATTTTAAAATTTTGTATTTGATTGGTATTTGCCTTTCAGCCGGAGCATATGTAATTTTTGGAATTAGTACGAAGCTACCTGGTTTCTATTTAGCCGGAATTATTTGTATGGTTGGTTCAACTTTCTTCTCGGGACAAGGTGTACCATGGGTTATTAACCACTGGTTCCCAGCAAAAGGACGTGGAGCTGCTTTAGGAATTGCCTTCTGTAGTGGTTCTATTGGTAATATCTTTTTACAACCAGCAACTCAAGCCCTTTTAAAGCACTACATGGCAGGTAATACTAAGACCGGTCATTTAACCTCTATGGCACCATTCTTTATCTTTGCCGTAGCTTTATTAGTAATCGGTGTAATTATCGCCTGCTTCATTAGAACGCCTAAGAAAGACGAAATTGTCGTTTCTGATGAATAACTAGTTGAAAGCAAGAAAGCTAAAGCCGCAGCTAAAGCTAAAGAGTTTAAAGGCTGGACTAGTAAACAAGTGTTACAAATGAAATGGTTCTGGATTTTCATCCTTGGTTTCTTAATCATTGGTTTAGGCTTAGCTTCTTTAAATGAAGACTATGCGGCCTTCCTTGATACTAAGCTTTCTTTAACCGATGTTGGTTTAGTTGGATCAATGTACGGTGTTGGTTGTTTAATCGGAAATATTTCTGGTGGTTACTTATTCGATAAATTTGATACAGCAAAATCAATGGCCTATGCTGGTTGTATGTATATTTTATCTAAGGTGTCATGCTTGGATACGTTGGTTTAGCTTATGCAATCGGCTATGCAATTGGCGCTCCACTCTTTGGGATTATTAAGGGAGCTGCGAGCTTTACAGTTGCTTGGTACTTTATGATTGCCTTTGTTGCAATTGGTTTTATTATTTTAGTATTTGCCGTTATCCAAATTAAGAGATATCAAAAGAAATATATTGCAGAGCAAGCAGCAAAAACTAATGCTAAATAAGGAGGATTTTAGAAATGTGTACTGGTTTAAGATTCACAGATGATCAAGGAAATTTATACTTTGGCCGTAATCTAGATGTTGGACAAGATTATGGCGAAGGCGTTATTATCACGCCGCGTAATTATCCTCTTCCATATAAGTTCTTAGATAACACCACTACTAAAAAGGCAGTTATTGGAATGGGACTTGTGGTTGATGGTTATCCATCATACTTTGACTGCTATAACGAAGATGGATTGGGTATTGCCGGTTTAAACTTCCCACATTTTGCTAAATTTAGTGATGGTCCTATTGATGGCAAAATCAACTTAGCCTCTTACGAAATTATGCTCTGGGTTACTCAAAACTTTACTCATGTTAGTGAAGTAAAGGAAGCCTTAAAGAACGTTAACTTAGTCAATGAAGCTATTAACACATCATTTGCTGTTGCCCCTCTTCACTGGATCATTAGTGATAGTGACGAAGCCATTGTTGTTGAAGTTTCAAAGCAATATGGAATGAAGGTCTTTGATGATAAAGTTGGCGTTTTAACTAATAGCCCTGACTTTAACTGGCAGCTTACTAACCTTGGTAACTACACCGGTTTAAGCCCACATGACGCTACAGCCCAAAGCTGGAACGGTCAAAAAGTTGCTCCTTGGGGTGTAGGAACTGGTAGCTTAGGCCTGCCAGGTGGCAGTATTCCAGCCAACCGTTTTGTTAAAGCGGCTTACTTAAACGTAAACTATCCAACTGCCAAAGGTGAAAAAGCAAACGTTGCTAAATTCTTCAACATCTTAAAGTCTGTTGCCATGATCAAAGGCAGCGTGGTCAACGATCAAGGCAAGGACGAATATACTGTCTATACTGCCTGCTACTCTTCTGGAAGCAAGACTTACTACTGTAATTTTGAAGATGATTTTGAATTAAAGACTTATCAACTAGACGATAAAACAATGAATTCAACTGGTCTTATTACTTACTAATTTTTATTATTTATATCCTATATTCCTAACAAATTTACTAAAAACAAAAAAGCCACCTATTTCAGGTGTCTTTTGTCGTATACAAGTGTTTAATTTTAGAAAGGACCGTTATTACAGCATGATATGTAGCTACAGTCAATATATTTTTCTTTTTTATTCACCTTTAAAACTGCCATCTTCAACTTCACGAATAAAGTCAGCCAAATGTTTGTAGTAAACATCTGGATTATCAACCATATGATGGTGACCTCCATCAGGAGTAGTAACTAGGCGTGAATTTGGAATTTCTTTTTGCATAATTTTAGCAGTAGAAATTGGCATAGTTTCATTTTCACCGAAAGTAATTAAAGTTGGTACTTTAATATTCTTAAGTTGGTCTCTAAAGTGCCAATCTTTAAGCTTACCAGTAATAACAAATTCATTATCACCTTGGAAGACATTGTAAACAGCACTTCCACCAAGATCCTTTAAGTGATAAAGCTTTGAAGGTTGCTTTCTATCAACAAAATTAATATTTAAAATTTGTACATCATCTTGGTAACGTTGATTATCATAGTCATTATTCTTTTCACATTCATGCATGAAATCAATTTCTGTTTGAGGAAGAACTTCTTGTCTTCTTCTATTTACAGAATCAACATACTCATCAATTTCATCAACCATTGAAGAAATAATGGCGCCCTTTAAATGCTGGCCATATTTAACTGCATATTCTTGCACCAAGAGTCCGCCCCAGCTTTGACCAATTAAGTAGAAATTATCTAAGCCAAGTTTTTCACGCACTTCATCAACTTCATCTAAGAAATATTCATAAGTTAAATACTTCTTAGCAATTTCTGGATCTGAGTAATCTGGTTGATCAGAATAAAGTGACCCTAGTTGATCATACATAGTTACTTGAACATTAAGTCCCTGTTTCTTTAATTGTTCTGCAGCATCTTCCCAATATTCATGATTTCCACCAGGACCACCGTGAAGTGCTAATAAATGAATATCACCTTCGCCTTGAGTATTAGTCCACAAGTGATAACCGTTGTCTAAAGTAATAATTTTAGTACCAGTTCTCATAAAATTCTCCTTTTTAGTTTTTATTTTATATTTTATCTCATTTTCTTTTTAATTCCGATATGAATTGCACCAGCACCTAAATTTAATTTGGTTATTGTTACATTTTTAAAGCCATCTTGCTCAAGCATTTCCTTTAAACGCGTAGCTGAAATAAATTTAGCCGTAGTATGTGATAAGTACTTATAATCGTCAACATTAGCACCCAATAACTTAGCAAAATTAGGAAATAGTTTGAAGTAACTCTCCCACCCTAACTTAATAATTGGATTAGTTGGCTGTGAAGTCTCTAGAATTCCAACTTTTCCATCTGGCTTTAAAACCCGATAAATTTCTTTCAAAACTTGATCTGCATCAGGAACATTACGTAAGCCAAAACCAATTGTTACAATGTCAAAGCTTTGGTCCGGATAAGGCAGATGCATTGCATCCCCTTGCTTTAGCTGAATTTCTTTTTGTAAATTTTGCGCCCTGATCTTTTTATCAGCTAAGTCGAGCATTTTTTGATTAAAATCTAGTCCAATTACATTGCCAGAGGGACCCACTTGTTTTGCTAAGGCAATTGTTAAGTCACCCGTCCCGCAACATAAGTCCAAAGCAAAATCTCCAGCTTCTACTTTTAATTCTTTAAAGAACTTTTTCCGCCAGCCATTTTGTGTTCCTAAGCTAATTAGATTATTCATCTGATCATAATGCGGAGCAACTCGTGTAAATAAATCATGAACGTCTTTTTCAGGTACTTTATTAGTTAAACTCATTTTTATCACCAAATTTATTATCCCAACAAAAAAGCTATGATTCAAATGAACCATAGCTTTTCTTAAATTCAATTAGATTTACGACGCCAAATGTGAATTAAAATCCCAATAACTAATCCTAAGATCGTTGGTACAACCCAGGCTAGACCAATATTAGCAAATGGCAAATACTGAAGTCTAATACGACTAGCAGCATTGTAGAATGACGTTCCAGCAATTGGTGCTGGCAAGTTTGTAATTAAATCAAAAGTAGCTGGTATTAAAGTTAATGCCATTGTTATTTGATAGATTACCCTATCTTTTTTGAAAAATGGTGAAAATAAAGACAAGATAATCAAAACAATTGCTAAAGGATATAAGAACATTAAGACAGGAAGCGACCAGTGAATAATTTTATCGAGTCCTAGATTTGCAGTTGCAAATGATCCGATACAAGCGATGGTTAACCATCCCTTATAACTAAATTTTGTATAATGAGCGGAAAAATCTAGTGCAAAAGCGGCTAAAACCCCAACCGCTGTCGTTAAACAAGCTAAAAATACTAAGACAGCTAATAAAGCCTGGCCAAAGATGCCAGCATAGTATCTGACGATATGGGATAACAGAACTCCGCCGTCACTAGTTATTCCAAAATGTCCTAATGACATTGCTCCTACCATAATCAACAAAGTATAAATTACTCCGATAGCAATAACGGCTATTAAGCCAGACTTTGCTGTAATTTTTGCTGTTTCACTTTCATTATTACCAATTAATTCTTTAATAGCTGTTACCACGGTTACGCCAAAAGCAAGACCAGCTAAAGCGTCCATCGTGTTATATCCTTCTAAAAATCCTTTTACTATTGTTCCTTGAGCATAAGTTTTGCTAACGGGAACAGTTCCTAAATTACCCAACGGACGGGCAAAGGCAATAACAAAAACTAGAAATAGTAAAACTAGAAAAATAGGATTTAAAATTTTACCCAAAGAAGACAAGATGTCACTTTCGTTATATGCAATAACAAAAACAATCGCAAAAAAGATAGCGGTAAAAACAATTAATCCGCCGCCTTGAAAGTGCTTAGGAAGAAGTGGGGCTACCCCTACCGTATATGCTACAGTCGCATTTCTTGGTGCCGCAAATAAGGGGCCCATGGTTAACTGGATCAAAGTCATAAACAAAAGAGCAAAGACTTTTCCTACCGGTAAACCTATTTGATAAACACCATTACTACGAGTAATAGCAACTGCTAGGAGTGAAAGTAGCGGTAAAACTACCCCAGTAATTGAAAAACCAATTGCTGCTGGTCCCCAATTTTTACCAGCAAGTTGGCCTAAATGAAGTGGGAAAATTAAGTTTCCTGCACCAAAGAATAGTGCAAAAATCATTGATGCTACAATTAAATATTGTTTTGTCGTCAGCTTCTTTTCCTGCGCTTCCTTCAATTATATTCCTCCAAAAAATTAATTATTTTTAGTATTTTAGCAAAAAAACGCTGTAAACTCTAGTGTTTACAACGTTTTAATGGATTAATACTATTTTGTTAATTCATCATTTGCGCTATTTGCGGCAATTCTACCAAAAGTAAAGATATCAGCAAGCGAATTTCCACCTAAACGGTTACCCGCGTGAATCCCGCCAGCTACTTCTCCAGCAGCATATAGACCAGGAATTTGCTGACCGTCTTTATCTAAGACATGAGCACCTGTATCAATCTTCAAACCACCCATAGTATGGTGGATGGCTGGCTTTCTCGGTGTTGCATAGAATGGAGCAACTTCACATTTTAGATTAAAGGCTGATTTTTCAAAATCTGGATCTTTTCCTGCTTCAACATAAGAATTATATTTCTCAATGGTCTCAACTAAAGTATCAGGATCCATTCCAACTTGCTTAGCTAAATCTTCTAAGCTATCCGCTCTAAACAAAGTTCCGGCCTTTACTTGTGCATCAATTGATTCTTGAGTTGTGTTATAAGCCGTATCTTTAATCTTGTCATCAGCAATTAAATAGAACAAACCACCATTATCGATAGCCGCCTTGGTTAAGACATCACGTTCTGCAAATTCATTTACGAAACGCTTCCCCTTTTGATTAACCATAATATAGTTTTCTGGTGGAGTTTGTAGACCAGTAAATAGTTCACCAGTCTTTGGATCAGAAACGGGCATCATCTGAATAAAGCCCATTCCAACTAAGTCTGCACCTGCCTCTTTACCAAGATTAATTCCGTCCCCAGTAATTGCAGGAGAATTAGTAGTGGCAATATTATCATCAATATGCTTCCAGTAAGTATTGTATTTTTGAACCATTGGTGTATTTGCCCCAAATCCACCAGCAGTTAAAATTACAGCCTTAGCATTAACAGTGATTGTACTGCCATCTGGTCTTTTAGCAATAACGCCTTTAACTTGACCATCTTCAATAATCAAGTGCTCAGCTCGAGTATCGGTCAGAATTCTTCCACCATGATCCTTTACCCAATCACCTAAAACATGAATAAAGGCATAACCCATTGGTTCAACTGGCTTGTGCCCTCTTCTCCATAAGGCACCTACTGGCATTGTTACTTGACTGCGATCGAATTTGACTCCTAAATCGCTTAACCAATGCACTGAGTACAAGGCATTATCGATTAATTCTTTGACTAAAGCATAGTTACCATGAATTTCATTTCCATTTAAGTCGGTTCTCTTACCACCTAAATAGGTTTGAATTTCATGAAGTAATTTTGAATCAAATAGATAGTCAGCACCAGAAGCTACATATCCTTTTATTTGTTTTTGTAATTTTTTAAAGTCTTCTTGATACTCTGGATCGATCTCTTCAAGTGGAGTTGCTGCTAGTTCTTCTAAGGTTTCTTTTTCACCGGCTAAAGCTTTAAATTTATTTTGCCAATCTGGTTCTGCAGCATTCATTGGACCACCAGCACGACTAGTGTTTCCTCCAATTTGTGGGAACTTTTCAAGTACAATGACATCTTTACCATGTTGAATACTTCTAGCAGCGGCAGCTAGACCTGCACCACCAGCTCCAACAACTACAACATCAGTTGTATAAATCTCATTTTTAGCTCTTTGTTTCTTTGGTTTAGCTCGGTTTTTCCACTCATCTGGATCTCCACCAGCTTCACTAATTGCCAATGCTACTCCATCAATAACACCATGACTAGAGATAGTAGCACCACTAACTGTATCAACATTTAAAGTCTGATTTTCAACAATTTCTTCAGGCAAACGTCTAAATACTTCGTCAGCTACTCCCTTAGTTTCACCTTTAGCGTCTACCTTAATATCTTCAATCTTATTTTCGGAAAGAGTAACTTCCATAGGCATGAAACTTGCACCATGTCCTTGAGCTTTTACGTTATATTTTCCTGATTTCATAATTTCCCTACCCTTTCTTAAATATTTTCACCTAAATTATAAGTTATTAAATCTACAGGCTTAAATATCTTTTTTACAAATTACTAATAACAAATTTGTTATAGCGGACACAGTATGACGTTTCATTTACCTTATCTAATAATGGGCTGTAAATTTTTCTTTTTAAATTCTTCAACTAAATTTTTTAAAGCTTTCGATTTTGTTTTTTCAGCTTTTGTTGCAATAAAGAAAGTAACGTTAATTAAGTCATAGCTTAAGGGAAAAAGGTTAATTGGCGTTTCACCAATTCTTTTAATGATGCTAGCAGTGGAGATAGTTAATCCCATCCCATGAATTGCTAGACTAGTTGCAGTAATAATGTTTTTAGATTCTAAAACAACTCGTGGTTCTAAATGAAATCGTTGGAAAACTCCATTGACTTGGTGCCGAATAGCCGAACCAGGAACACTTAAAACAAAAGGTTCTTGTAATAAGTCTTTTAGGTTTAAGTCATCTGGTTTAAGAATGAATTTTCCTTCCTGGTAATACGGAGATGAAGGTGAAATTACTACATAGTATCTTTCACCACCATTACTTACAATATCTAAGCTTGAATCAATTGCCTCTGGAGTTTGACCAATATAGCAATCAATATTTCCACTTAGTAAATTTCTTTCACTTTCTCTTGGGAAATTTTCAAAAAGCTGTATTTCTACTCGAGGATTTTTCTTTAAAAAATCTGGCAGTATTTCTGGTAGTAAATAAGTGCCTAGACTCTCTAAAATTCCAATTCTGATGATCTCTTTATTAGGGTGTGTATATTGGGCTAATTTTTTATTTAATTGTTGTTTGTTATAAGAAATATTTTCTAAATATTGATAATACAGTAAGCCTGCTTGAGTCAATGCATAGGGCTTTTTATCCCGATCAATAATTGGCGTTCCTAAACGGTCTTCTATTCTTTTTATTAACTGGGTGAGATAGGGCTGAGAAATGTAGAGCTTTTTTGCTGCTTTCACAAAACTATCTTCTTTGAGTAACACATCAATAAAATGCTGTATTTCTTCTGGGTTATTCATTGTTTGTTTCCTTAATATAGTTTTTATATTATAAACAAAAGAGCTATGGATACCTCAAATTTACCATAGCTCTTTTGCTTTACACATTAACTTGAATACAATTTAAATGTAATATCATTAGTTATATTTTACAAGTAAAAATGCTTAATTTATTAATTTTTTTGCTTTTATTTAGTCTGTTTAAATCAGTGATGATAATGATAAATCACCAGTGGCAAAATTGTAACGATAAGGCACAGACCAATCATTGTCCAAACATAAACGCCTTTTAATTCAGTCGGTGTTCCCTGCGCCGGTATAAAGGAAATAAAGAAGGCTACTACAGTTATTACCAGGGCAATAATTGCGATTATTACCCCTAAGCCCTTGCTCCTTGTCATATAATAGCTGCGCTTTAGATTTTCATGTTTCACCTTTAAAACGATGTAAGAGACCAACATTAAAATGTAGACCATCAAGTACTGAGCAGTCGTAGCAGCTAAAGAAACATTAAAAGCAAAATCAGAGTTCTTACCACTAGTGAAAGTAATTAAAATTGCAGATGCAGTTACAATCAAAGTCTGTAAAACAATCAACCGCATCGGTACGTCACGATCAGTAGATTTAGCGAAGAACTTGGGCATATAGCCTTCTTTAGTAGCTTCAAACATCCCCTGACTAGGACCAGCAAGCCAATTTCCAAGTTCTCCAATAATACCAGCTGCCAGTAACACACCGATAAACTTCTTAATAACATCCCCTGGTAAGCCAATTGAATCTAAAATTTTCCCAAAGGTATAGACAAAACCAGTTGAATTTTGAATTTGATTTTTCGGAATTGTCATTCCAATTGCGGTACTACCAAGTAAGTCAAAAGAAATAGCAGTCACAGCTAAAGCGAGCATAACAGTGGAATACTTTTTAGGATTTTCCAAATATTTTGCATGCGGAGCAGATGCTTCCCCACCACAAAATGCCAACACAAATGGCACAAAAGCTACTAAGGTAGCCCCAGTTAAGTGATGTGGAAAGATATTATTCCAGCTTAAATGCATATATAGGGGACGTCCTTGAAAGAGATATACAAAGAAGGTAATAATTAGCAAAATTACCGGTAAAGCTATTCCAAGTCCAAATAACCACTCTGCAATATGGCCTATTTTCTTAACTCCTACCATTTCGACAAGAGTAATTGACCAGATAATTACCATCATCAATAGAAATCTAATACTTGGTGTAGTGTTAAACCAAGGAGTATCAAAGGTAATAGATAATGCACCAATAATTACGTACATCATTGTGTTCATCCCAACAGTAATGTGAATCCATTGATAAAACATAGCCGTCCAGCCTGCTCGATCTCCTAAGGACCCTTTTACCCAAGTAAAAATTCCACCCTTATCCCAGCCGTCAACTGAAGCCATTTCTCCTGCCATTTGCGTAATTGGTACAAACCATATTAAGCCTGCTAATAGCAAATAAAAAACTGCTGTTGGACCAGTTTTTCCAAATGGAGCCAACTCATTAACTGAGATAAGCATTGATGAAGTCATGGCGAATAACTTCAATGCTGTTAATCGATTATACTTTTCGTCTTCTTCTAATTTGGTCAAAGACTCGCTTTTATCAGACACAATTTTTCCTCCGAAAAAATTTTTTCGAAAATTAATTATACACTTCTTCATCGAAATTGGTCTAAAAACTTTTAAAATTAAAAAAGCTAGATTTACTTAATCAAATCTAGCTTTTTTATCTCCTATTTCATCCATGGAAAAATATGCCTTAAAACTTTACGCTCTTGTTCATTTTGTCCATCTACCTGTGTAGCTTCTTTCTTAGAAGCCATCTCCGCTTTCTTTTCTTCCTCTGTTTTTAATGACTGCTCTTCCTCCTTTGCACCTTTTTCTTCCGCTTTCTTCTTAGGTTTTATATCTTTGCTTTTTTCTTGTTCTATTTTTTTATATTCTACTTTTAATTCACTCATCTCATCAAAAGTATAATATTTAACCAGTGTATTTTCGCTAGCATCTTTTACCGTAATTGTTGCTCGATCTGGAATATAATTCATAATTCTCGGTACACCTTGTGTTTTAATCACTTTAGTTGCATCGCTTGGATCGGTTACATATGTTGGCTGTTCTACACCATTTAAAACATTCCCTTTTGCATCAACTGGTACTATCCGCCCATTGGCTTTATAAGTTACCGTGAAGTTTAGATCGGCTTTTTTTACTTTTTCTTCATCAATTATATTTTTGTCTGCATGATAACCATCAATGACTGGTGTTTTTACGGCTATATATTGCTTCTTGTCTATCAACCATCCTGTTGTATACTTACCGGCATCTACTAATTCACCCGTATTCTCATCAACAGTCAAAGTTCTCGTCCAATTAGCACCCTGAATTCTAGTAATTGGGGTCTGGTCTCCAGCTCCCTGATATTTAATTATTTCTTTAACTGGGACACTATACAAAGTTGGCTTAATCGGACGATAAGGATGTTCGCTATTCACAGGAATATAGCGTGGTTTTAAGGTATAGGCCACCTTAATATCCGTAAAAGGATCATTGACAGAAATTGTATTTTTAACTGGTGCATATCCTGGCACTTCTGGTACTTCTTCAGTAAAGAGGACACGCACAGGATCATATGGATCATTAACGTATGTTGGGTGCATAGCATTTTTAATTTCATTTCCATGCTCATCAACCGGGATCATCTTTCCAAGCGGAGTATAGGTAATTGTAGCCATTAAGTCAGTTTCCGTAACTGGGTGTTCGCCAATTAAGCCAATATTTGCGGCGAAGCCCTTAATTACAGGTGTAGGAGTTGCTTCAAAAATATCTTTATCAGCTACCCAGTCGGTCGTATACATACCGTTTTCAATAATTTCTTTACTTACTTCATCATGAGTAATTGTTCTTGTCCAACGCACTGTTTGTTCGGCATCTGGAGGAGTCTGGTCTCCAGCTCCTTGATAATGAACTCGGGCGGTAACAATTCGGCGGTAATATGCCGGACTTATTACTTCTTGGGGATGTTTTTCATCGACTGCAACATATTTATGAACTAATAAATATGGAATTTCATAATTACGACTTGGGTCTGCAATCTCCACTTCTTTAATTTGTTTTAAGACAATATTTTTTAGGTCTAATTCCGGTAAAACGACCTTAGTTGGATCAATTGAATTGGTAATTAGTTGCTTTTTATCTATTTCTGAAAATTCATTATGATTTACATCAACAGGAATTAAATATCCGTTTGAATAGTATTTAACTTCTTCAGTTACATCTTGTTTTTCTACTGGTGAGGCTACTACTTCACTAATCTTAGTATGATATCCCGAAACTACAGGCACGGAGACTGACGGGTAAGTTTCACTACTATGCCATTGACTTGTGTATTCTCCTGGAATAATTTTTTTAGTTACGAGATCAACTGTTAGGTTCCGTTTTAAAATAGCTGTTTGAACTACATCATCTAGCTTTTTATTATCTATTCCTGAAAAACGAATTGTTCGATGAACTTCTTTTTCGTACAAACTTGCATCAATTCCTGAAAATGGATGTTCAGAATTAACAACTTGTTTTTTATGCTTTAAAACCACAAAAAAGATTTGAACATAGTCTCTACTATTTCCAAAAACAGGATTCTGTTTCTCAGAATCAAAATCATTAGTAACTACTTCATATCCCTTAGCTGTTAAATTTTTCAAAACCTCTGCGGTATTATAAGGTATTTCTTTTTCAGGTTTCCCTTTTAATTCTCCAGAAGTTGCTACTTCGCGGTTGTTATCATCAACGTCAATAAATTTTATTTCAGCTTTTTGCCTTCTAGCATTTTTCTTATTGGGTGAATAAGTGACTACATATTCATACTTTGGCTGTTGAATAGTTGCTGTCTCTCCACCAATTACTGCCTTATTAGGTGTATAGTTCATCACAGTTGGGCTTGCAACTAAAGGAAAGGAATACTTTTCCGGTTGCCAGGTATTAGTTAATAATTTTTTCTTAGTGACTTTGTCATAAATAATTTTTCTATTAAAAGCAACCTCAGTAAACTTGTCAGGAATACTTTGATCGAGTCCAACATAGTGAACTACTTGTTCACCTTTCATTTGGACATCCTCTAAATGGCAACCATACTTTAAATTTTTGGCAGTTATTTCTTCTTTACCATGTTTAAAAGTAAGCGTGAATTCTTGAGAGTCTTCATTAAAGAAATTTACTTTATCATTTGGATCAAAAGGATTATTAATCAGTACATAACCAGCAGCTAGTATTTTTCTTATCTCATCTTCTGTCCTGTAGTCTATTCTTTCTCCTACTTTTCCCTCTAACTCTCCTGAATTTGCAAGTTCAACCAAATTATTGTCTAGGTCTACATATTTAACAACAACTGACATTACTTATTCCCTCATCTATCTTGATCAAATTTTAATAACATATAGTAGCTTACTTATCATTCTTTTTCCCTAACCATTATCATAAGGCACCCTATATTGATAAGCAAAAGAAAATATATTTTTTATAACATTAACAGTTTCACATGAAACATCTGCAAAAGAAGTTTCAAAAAAATCAGATTTTGTGTTTTTATTAACAAACTCAAGTGTATAATAAAAGACGGTCATACTATTAATTTTGACGGAGGTTTAATTTATGACAAAGATTTTTGCTTACGCTATTCGTAAAGATGAAGAACCTTTCTTAAACGAATGGAAAGATGCACACAAGGATATTGAAGTTGAATACACTGATCAACTTTTGACTCCTGAAACTGCTAAATTAGCTAAGGGTGCTGATGGTGTTGTTGTTTACCAACAATTAGACTACACTCCAGAAACTCTTCAAGCTTTAGCTGATGCTGGCGTAACTAAGATGTCATTACGTAACGTTGGTGTTGATAACATCGACATGGACAAGGCT